>Ga0187874_10000088_pt1 | contig 118377 bp, 108 predicted proteins | sample June2016WEW_16_1_3_FD_132993 | JGI IMG/M metagenome (GOLD analysis project Ga0187874, IMG submission 132993) | Peatland microbial communities from SPRUCE experiment site at the Marcell Experimental Forest, Minnesota, USA - June2016WEW_16_150 | ecosystem: Environmental > Terrestrial > Soil >... | reverse complement strand
TTGGCGCAGGCGGTCGAGGGCCCAGGCGCTATCCTTGCCGGAGCTCCACGCCAGCAGTGTCTTCACGCTACGCCATCTCGACAGCGACGCGCTCAGACCTCGCCACCGTGCGGCTCAGCACCGCGTGCAACCCGAAGAAGACGGCGGCAAAGAGCAGGTCCGAAACCAGCGTGTTCCGGAAGAACGGAATGGCTGCGATGTAGCAGGCGATCAACCCGCCCAGCGTGTGGCCGTAAGTGGCGCCGGGAGCCAGCCACGTCCCGAAGTTGGAGAGCAGGAAGAATTGCACGCTTCCGATCAGGGCCGCTGCGCCAATCCATTTGGGACTTTCCGTGGCGCGCAGCCGGGAGCCAATCCAGACGTTGATCAGGAAGCTGGCATAGATGAACGGGGTCGCGAAGGAGTAGCCGCCGCGAAACGGGTCCGTCACCGCCATCAATGCGATCGGCAGCAGGTAAGCCTGCCATCCCCGCAGGCGCGCGCCGGCAAAGAGGCTCAAAGCCCCCACGGGCGCGAAATTCAGGTTTTGCGCGAACCGCGCCAAACCACCCAGAACTGTCAGGCCGATGGCCAATGGCCTTGCCGAATTCTCTTGCATCGATTTCTCCTTACCTTTAGATTATCCATCAGACCGCCCCGAGGCGGCCTGGTTAGGTTCCCACAACGTTTCCGGGGCGCCCGCCACATGGCTGGCCCAGCGGCTCCATACGAACATGGCATCGCTCAGCCGGTTCAAGTATCGAACCGTCTCCGGAGGAATGCTCTCCGCCCGCGCCAGCTCGACCGCGGCCCGCTCCGCGCGGCGGCACACCGTCCGGCAGACGTGCAACTCCGCGTTCAGCCGGTTTAAACCCGGCAGCACGAAGGAGCGCAACGGCGGCAGTTCTTCGTTCATGCGGTCCATCTCGGTTTCCAGTTGCGCGACTTCGGTTTCGGTGACGCGCGCCTGCTTGGGATACACGTCTTCCGCCAGGGTCGCCAGAATCGACCCCAAATTGAACAGCTCGTGCTGCACGCGCAGCAGGATGGCCCCCAGCAGCGCGAGGCGCGGCTCGCCCGCCGCCATCTCCGTGACAGTCGAGCGCGCCAGGCCCACGAAAGAGTTCAGCTCGTCCACCGTGCCGTAGGCTTGGATGCGCGCGCCATCCTTCGGCACGCGCTGGCCTCCCGCCAGCGCGGTTTCGCCCTGGTCGCCCTGCCGCGTATACACGCGGTTGATGGCGATGCGCGGCTTGTCGAACGGCTGTTCGCTCATGGCTTCATTTCGCTCGCAATCTTCCACTTCAATCCGGCCACGAAATTCAGCCGCGGCGACGGGTAGCCAAACACCTCTTCATAGCGCCAGTTGAGCGCGTTGCGCAGGCTGCCGTACGCCGTGACGCCGTGGCCCAGCGCAAAATTCAAGTTGATCCCTACATTAGCGAAGCCCGGGTTCCAAAACAACCCGTCGGTGGCGCCATAGGTCGGCTCTTCGTACAGCGTCTGGCCGCGGAAGTAACCCGTCGCGTCGGCCGTGACACGCCCGCGCGTGTACGTGGCCACGATGCTGCCGGAGTTCTTCGGCCGCCGCGTCAGCGGCTGCCCCACCTGAAAGGGCAGCGGCGCCAAGCTGGTGGAACCGTCGAGCGAGAGAATCCGCGTGCCGAGCAGCGTGTACGATCCCGTCACAAACAGCCTGCGTCCGGGCCGCAGCGCAGCCGAGAATTCCGCCCCTTGGGCGCGCGAGTTGGCGAGGTTGGCCGATTGATACCGGCTCAACTGCGCCAGCGATCCGGCCAGCGTCACGATCAAATCGTAGTAGCGGTTGTAAAAGCAGGTAGCGTCCAGCAACAGGAGGTTGCCGAACAGCTTCTGCTCGATGCCCGCATCCACGCTGCGCGTACGCTCCGGCTTGAGCTGCGGGTTATCCGTGAAGGCGATTTCAAATCCGCTGGGCGGCCGGATGCCGGTTCCGGAGGAGGCGTGCAGCCGCGTTGCGCCGGGCCGAACTGCGTACGCCGCGGAAACTTTCGGGTCGGCGCGCGACACCGTGTTCGCCGGGAAGAACGGCCGCGAGTATCCGTCGGTCGGGACCGCCGGCGTTTCGATCCACTCGGCGCGCACGCCGGCGTTCAGGAAAAACCGGCCGCCGATTTCGAAGCGATTTTCCCAATAGGCCGCCAGATCGGTGCGCGCGATGGGGAACGTCTCGGAATTAGCGTCGCTGATGAATGTGTTCTTGGTTTCTTCGCGTCCCGCCGAAACGCCGATTGCCGCCGTATAGTGGCGCGTCACGCTGACTACAGTGCGCGCTTCGCCCTGCCAGCGCATGTCCTTGTTGAAGCTGGCGCCGTATGGGCTCGCGAAACCGCTATTCGCCACGAAGAAGCTTGCAAACACTTCTTCGCGCACCCGCGCCGAAAGATCGGCTTCGTAATGCAGCCCGAAATCGCCAAAATTATTCCTTTCGCGGCTGATGGTGTCAATGCCGGTAAACGTGTCTTTGGGATCGGACCCCCAGGGCCCCGGCTCGCCCACGTTGTTGAAATCGAAGTCGGCGTGCAGCGAAATGCTTTGCCGCGCAAAACGCCGCGTCACGTTGAGCAGCGCATCCTGGTTGTGATAGTCGCTGTTTTCGACTGGGCCGCCGGTATCGATACGCGAAACCGACGCCGCCATCCCGAATCCCGCGACGGCGCCCGAGCCGGTAATGGCGAAGCGGTGCTCGCCGAACGTTCCGCCCTCAGCCAGCACATCCAGCTCCGGAGCGGCTCCCGGCTGGCGCGTAATAAAGTTGATCGCGCCGCTGTTGGCGTACGGTCCGTAGACCGACGATTGCGGCCCGCGAATCACCTCGATGCTCTCCACCGCCTCCGCTGGAATGTGGGCGAAATCGAAGCTGCCGCCGAAGGCGTTCACCGGAACGCCATCGATTTCCACCAGGCTGAAATCCGAGTCGCCGCCGCGCAGAAACAGGCTCGCCACGCTGCCCGGCGCGCCGCTCTGGTTGAAAGCCATGCCCGGCAGATAGCGCAGCAGGTCCATGGCGTACGGTTCATTACGCCGCCGGATCTCTTCGCCCGGCACAATGCTCACGCTGCCGCCCTGCATGCTGGCCGGCACATCGATGGCGGAGCCCACCACCCGCACCGAATCCACTTGCGGCGCGATTTCGAGGCGCACCGCAACCGATGGCCCGGGCGCGAGCGACTGCGTGCTGAACCCCGGCGCCGTTACTACCAGCCGCGCACCGGGAATGTTCGCGATATCGAGCTCGAACGAGCCATTCGCCGCCGATACCGTCTGGGCCTCCACGCCGACGCGGCTCACGACGGAAATCTGCGCGCCGCCCACGGGCGCGCCGGATGGATCGGTGACCGTTCCCGTCACTTGGGACGCAAAAAGACCGGTGGAAAGCAACAGGCAACAGGTCGCGAAGGCCGCAACGTTGTGACGCATACCAAGCTCCTCCCTAGAGAGCTGTGCGAGCTCATTCCCGCCGGCCGGTCTCCTGACTTGCGCCTCATCGAACCCGCCGGCCTTCCCATCCCGTCGCCGGGACAGTGGCATCTTCGAAGGGCTCTCCGCGCTTACAGTAGCGGGGCTGTGCTGGATTTTCACCAGCTTCCCGAACACCAGCGGAACTGCAACTACATTCCGAGTGTACACTAATTTCAGAGCGCTCATGTGCAAGCTAACTTACCGCGTGGCGCGGATCGTACTATCGATCGCCATATCCGGCCTGGCCCCGTCGGTTCACGGCGCGCAGGCCAAGCCCGATAAGAAAAAATCCCAGGCCGCTTATCAGGAGGGCCAGCGGGCCGACCAGGCAGGCAAGCGCGCCGACGCCATCGCCGCCTACTCCGAAGCCGTCGAGGCCGATGCCGCCAACTCCGCCGCCTGGCGCGCCCGCGCCAAGGATTACTTCGCCGCCGGCAACCGCGAAAAAGCCGCGGCCGATTTCGATCAGGCCCTCAGGGTCCAGCCCGGCGACGCACAGTCTTACGCCGCACGCGCCGAATTCTTCGCCGCCACCTCCCAGCCGGAACGCGCCGCGCAGGACTTCACCACCGCCATCAGTCTGAAGCTCGAACGCACCGAGATCTATAGCGGACGCGGCTTCGCCTACCTGGCCTTCAAGGAATACCAGAAAGCCATCGACGATTTCACCCAGGCCATCAAACTCCGGCTCGACAATCCCGAGCCCTACAAAGGCCGCGGCATCGCCAAGGCCGCGCTCGGACGGTTCCGCGACGCGGTGGACGATTTGGACCGCGCGCTGAGCTACAAGCCGGATTACGAAGACGCCTGGGTGGAGCGCGCTTTGGCCTACGCCGGTCTCGGCGACTATCAGCACTCGCTCGAGAACCTCAACGCCGCGCTCAAGCTGAATGGCGGAGACCTGCGCGCGTGGCGCATCCGCGGCGCCGTGCGCGAACGCCTCGGAGACGACGATGGCGCCGTCGCCGACTACACCGAAGCCATCCGCCGCGATCCCAAGGATTCCCGCCTCTACTCGGCCCGCGGCGCGGTCTACGCGCGGCAGCAGAAACTGACGGAGTCGCTGCAGGATCGCGACCAGGCCGTACAACTTGACCCCCACAATCCCGAAGTCTACGTGGCCCGCGGCAGCACCTACCACCTGATGGGCCAGCATGAGAAGGGCATCGCCGACCGTACCACGGCCATCGACCTGGACCCTTCCAGCGCGCTCGCCTGGACCGCCCGCGGAAACGCCTACTTCCTGCTGGGCCGCTTCGACGATGCGCTCGCCGATTTGAAACGGGCCCTGCAACTCGACCCCAAGAACGACGGCTTGCAGGCTCTGACCGCGCAAGCCCAGGCCAAGGTCGACGAAATCGTGGCCAAGGCGGTCTCCAATGAAGCCTTGCCCGACACCGTTTCCGTGAAGTTGCCGGGCACTGTGGGCGCGCCGCCCAAGCCCGAAGAGAAAGCCGCGGCGCCACCGGTGACCCAGCCCGAAACCGCGCCGCCACGCGAGCCCAAGCAGGAGCCGAAGCCCGAGGTGAAACCGGAGGTCAAGCCCGAAACCGCTGCGCCGCCGGAACCGAAACCCCTGCCGCCGCCCGTTCCACCCCCATCGGCGACGCCAGCGGCTCCCGCCGCGTCAGCCGCCGCAGTTGTGGAGTTGACCGCGGCCCAGCACAATTCGCTCGGCCGCAAGGCTCTTCAGGAGGAACACCTGGCGGAAGCCATCAAGGAGTTCAGCGCCGCATTGAAGCTGGATCCGTCGCTCTCTCTGGCTTACAATGCGCGCGGTTATGCCTATTTCCGGCAGAAGCACTACATTGACGCCCTGGCCGATTTTGACAATGCCATCCGTCTGAACCCGGCCTACATCAACGCTTACATCAACCGCAGCGCCGCCCGCCGCGCCGCCGGCGACACCAGCGGCGCCGACGCCGACATGGCGAAAGTAAAGCAATTGGTGGGCAAGTAAAGACAGGGCGCTACTTCACCAGCGTCGCCGATTTCCCCGCGAAGTCCAGCACCCACGTCGGGAAGATGCCCAGGAACAGCGTGCCCAGCGCCGGCAGAATCAGCGCCAGCCGGAAGCCCGGCGTCAGCGGTTCGCTTTGGCCGGCGGCTTCTCCCGGTTCGTGCATGTAAACCATCACCAGGATGCGCAGGTAGTAATACGCGGCCACCGCGCTGTTCAGCAGGCCCAGCACCGCCAGCCACACCAGGTGCGATTCCAGCGCCGCTTTGAAGATATAGAACTTGCCGAAGAAGCCTCCGGTGAGCGGCACGCCGATCAGCGAGAGCAGAAAGATGGTCAGCAGCGCCGCCATCATCGGCTGCTTCCGCCCCAGGCCCGCCAGGTCGTCGATATTCTGGTACCGCTCGCCGCGTCCCGATAGCTGGCTCACCACCGCGAACGCTCCGATATTCATGAACGCGTACGCCGCCAGGTAAAACATGGCCGCCGCCGCGCCCGTGTCCGACTGCGCCGTGAGCGCCACCAGCACATAGCCCGCGTGCGCGATGGAACTGTACGCCAGCATGCGCTTCACATTGGTCTGCATGAGCGCGGCGAAGTTTCCCACGGTCATGGAGAGCAGCGCGGCCATCCACACCAGCGGCTGCCAGGCGCTGCTGATGGGCCCAAACGCCGTCAGGAAGATCCGCAGAAAGATGGCGAACGCCGCGGCCTTGGGACCGGCGGAGAGGAACGCCGTCACCGGCGTGGGCGCGCCCTGATACACGTCCGGCGCCCAGATCTGGAACGGCGCCGCCGAAACTTTGAATCCCAACCCAACGAACATCAGTGCCGCCGCCAGGGTGATGAACACCACCGGCGGCGCATCCGCCCCGGTAAGGGCCGCGCGGATCGCGGTCAGATTCACCGTGCCCACCGTGCCGTAGGTGATCGCCACGCCGTAAAGGAAAAACGCCGTGGCGAACGAACCCAGCAGGAAATATTTCAGGGCCGCTTCATTGGACCGCTTGTCGTCGCGCAAATAGCCCGCCAGCACGTAGCTCGAGATGGAGGAAATCTCCAGGCCGATGAAGACGATGATCAGATCATTGGCCGCCGCCATCATGCATTGCCCAGCAATGGAGAAGAGCAGCAAAGCATGATATTCGCTGGTTTCCGCCTGCTGCCGCGCCAGGAATCCATAAGACGGCAGAATGCTCAGAATCCCCACCACCATCACCAGCACGCGGAAGTACGTGGCGAAGCCATCCACCACCAGCATGCCGCCAAACGCCGTGCCGGGATCGGTCTGGGCCCACACCGCTCCCCCAATGCCCGCCAGCAGCGCGAAGATGCTCAAATGGCCGAAGGCGTACGAAGCCCGCTTGTGCAGGACGGGATCGAGCACCATCAACGCCGTGCCCATCACCGTCAGGATGATCTCCGGCAGGAAGCGGACCAGGTCCGTCGCGCTGGCGCCGAAATTAACGGGCATGCGCTACCTCCGGCCTCTGGCGCAATTCCACTCGTTCCGGCACGTTGATGTGGGTCTGTTCCAGCACGCGCGCCGTGGTCTTGCTCACCGGCGGCAGGAAACTCTGCGAGTAAACTCCCATCCACACCATCATCACGACCAGCGGCACAATCGCCGCCCATTCGCGCAGGCCCAGGTCCGGCATATAGTGCTTCACGTCGGCCGCGGTGACGCCATAGAACACCCGCTGGTACATCCACAGCATGTAGCAGGCCGAGAGGATCACGCCGATGGCGGCGTAGACCGTCCAGGTGAAGTGGGTGATGGCGGTGCCCTGCAGCACAAGGAATTCGCCCACGAAGTTGTTCAGCAGCGGCAACCCGAGGCTGGCCAGGGTCGCGATCAGGAAGACCGTGGACAGCCAGGGCGCCTCCGTGGCCACGCCGCCGTACCCGGAAATCTCGAGCGAATGGCGCCGCTCGTAGAGGAAGCCCACCAACGCGAACAGCGCGCCCGTGGTAATCCCGTGGCTCAGCATCTGATAGACCGCGCCGTCCAGGCCCATCTGCGTGAACGAGAAAATTCCCAGCACCACGAAGCCCAAATGGCTCACCGAGGAATAGGCCACCAGCTTTTTCATGTTGGGCTGCACCATGGCCACCAGCGCGCCGTAGATGATCCCGATAATCGCCAGCACCGCAATCCACGGAGCGCATTGCCGCGCCGCCACCGGGAACATCGGCAGGCAGTAATGCAGAATTCCGAACGTGCCCATCTTGAGCATGACGCTGGCCAGCATCACCGATCCGGCCGTGGGCGCCTCCACGTGCGCGTCCGGCAGCCAGGTATGCAGCGGGAAGAGCGGCACCTTGATGGCAAACGCCAGGAAGAAGGCCAGGAACAGCAGCATCTGCTCGCCCGGCGCGAACGTCAGTTTCCCGCTGGCCAGCATGTCCAGAATCGTTGCGTAGCTGAACGTCCCGGCGCGGTTGTACAAAAAGATGATGGCCGCCAGCATCAGCACGGAGCCGGTCATGGTGTACAGGAAAAATTTCACCGCTGCGTAGATGCGCCGCGAGTGGCCCCAGATGCCGATCAGGAAATACATCGGAACCAGGGAGATTTCCCAGAACACGTAAAAGAGGAAGAGATCCTGCGCGATGAATACCCCAACCAGGCCGAACTCCAGCAGCAGCAGGAAGGCGAAGAATTCCTTCACCCGGTCCTGCACGTGCTTCCACGAGATCAGCACGCAGATGGGCGTCAGGAAAGTGGAAAGCAGAACCAGCCACAAGCTGATGCCATCGGCCGCCATATGGAAATGAATCTCCGGCTTCGAGATCCAGGGGATGTCCACCGTAAACTGGTCGCCCGCGGCGTTGCGGTTGAACTGCGAGAGCAGAATCAGCGATTGCGCAAACGTGGCCAGCGACACCGCCAGCGCCCACGCCCGGCTGTTTTGCGGGAAGCGCCGCGGAATGGTCAGCGACGCCAGGAATCCCACCAGCGGCATGATCAGAACCAGTGTCAGCAGGTTCATCGCAGGCCTCCCGTGCTCCCGATCCCGGCCAGCGCCAGCGCCACGATGGCCACCACCGAACCGAACAACACCCACGTCGCGTAACTGCGGATATTGCCCGATTGCAGCAAGCGCAGCACGCCGCCGATATCTTTCGCGCGCGTCCCCACGCCATTCACGCTGCCGTCGATCAGCCCCGCGTCCACGTCCTTCCACAGCACCGTCCGCGAGCCGCCCACCAGCGGTTTTACGATCGCCGCATCATAGATCTCATCCACGTAGTATTTGTTGTAAAGCGTTTTGTAGATCCATCCGAAGGTCGACGCCAGAGAGTCCGCCATCGCCGGCTTCGCCACGTAGATGAACCAGGCCAGCAGGATTCCAATGACCCCGGCCCCGACCGAGATCAGCATCAGCGAATTGTCTTCCGCGGCTTCCCGCGCCGGAAAAACGCCGCTCAGAAACTGGGGAATGTTGAATAAGAACCCGCCCACCAGCGATAACAGCGCCAGCACCGCCAGCGGCGCCAACATCACCGGCGGCGATTCGTGCGCGTGTTCCTTCCCGCGGTACTCGCCGAAGAAGGCCAGGAACATGGCGCGGAATACGTAGAAGGCCGTCATTCCCGCCGTCGCCACGCCTACCCAGTACATCCACGGCGCGTGCTCGTGCGCCGCCAGCAGAATCGCGTCCTTGCTGTAGAATCCGGAGAACGGCGGCACACCCGCAATCGCCACCGCCGCGCACATCATGGTCAGGAACGTCCAGGGGATTTTGTTTCGCAGGCCGCCCATGTTGCGCAGGTCCTGCTCGCCGGAGAGCGCGTGGATCACGCTGCCGGCCCCCAGGAACAGCAGCGCTTTGAAGAACGCGTGCGTCATCAGGTGCCAGATGCCCGCCGAGAAGGCGCCGCAGCCCACGCCCACGAACATGTAGCCGAGCTGCGAAACCGTCGAATACGCGAAGACTTTCTTGATGTCGTTCTGCACCAGGCCGATGGTGGCCGCGAAAAACGCCGTGGCGATTCCCACGGTCGCCACCACATTCATGGCCGACGGAGCGTGCACGTAAATCGGCCACGACCGCGCCACCATGTAGACGCCCGCCGTCACCATGGTGGCCGCGTGGATCAGCGCCGATACCGGCGTCGGCCCCTCCATGGCATCCGGCAGCCACACATACAGCGGCAACTGCGCCGATTTCCCGCACGCGCCCACCATCAGCAGCAGCCCGATGGTGGTCAGCACCGCTTCGGAAGCGCCCGGCGCCTGCTGAAACACCTTGGTGAAATCCAGCGATCCGAAATTCTTGAAGATGTAAAACATCGCCAGCGAGAATCCGAAATCGCCAATCCGGTTGACGATGAAAGCCTTGTTGCCGGCGTTGGTCGCGGACTGCCTGTGGAAATAAAATCCGATCAGCAGATAGCTGCACAGCCCCACGCCTTCCCACCCGATGAACAGCACCAGGTAGTTCGACGCCAGCACCAGCACCAGCATGAAAAACATGAACAGATTCAGGAACGCGAAGAAGCGGTAGTATCCGCCCTCGTGCGCCATGTAGCCGATGGAGTAAACATGGATCAGCGACCCGATGCCCGTCACTACCAGCAGCATCACCACGGCCAGCTTGTCGACAGCGAAATCGGCGGCGATGTTGACCGACCCGCTTGCGATCCACGTGTAATAATGCTCGACGTACCGCGAGTTCAAATCGCCCAGGCCAAAGATGGTCTTTAGCACCCACGCAAAGGAGAGAAGCACGCTGCCGATCGCAATGGCGCTGACCAGGCCCCGGGAAAGCCGGCGTCCAAGGAGCCCGTTGATCACGAAGCCCGCCAGCGGAAGGATAGGGATGAGCCAGAGTTGCATTAGTTCTTCATGGAATCCACATCATCAATATTCAGGGTCCCGCGGTTCTTGAAGATCGTCAGGATAATCGCCAGCCCCACGGCCGCCTCGGCCGCCGCCACCACCATCACGAAGAACGCGTACAGATGGCCGTTTACCTGCTGCCGGTGGTACGAAAACGTCACGAAGCTCAGGTTCACGGCGTTCAGCATCAGCTCGATCGACATGAAGACCGTAATGATGTTGCGCCGGAACACGAAGCCCGCCACGCCCAGCGCGAACAACACCGCGCTCAACGTCAGAAACCAGGAGATCGGAACGGCCGCCAGCATTAGTCCATCTCCTTTCGCGCCAGAACGATGGCCCCCAGGATCGCCACCAGAATCAGGATCGAGGTCACCTCGAACGGCAGCAGGAAAGTTGTGAACAGCGCGTGGCCGATTTCCGCCGCCCCGCCGCCCTTGAATCCGCCGAAGTGCACCCGCGTGCTTTGCGGATACAGCCGCTGGATGAAGTACGCCATCAGCCCCAGGAAGGCTACCCACAGCGGCAATCCCAGCAACTGCGCCGTGAACGACCGGCCCTTTTTCGACTCGGCCCCGGCGTTCAGCAGCATGATCACGAACACGAACAGCACCATGATCGCGCCGGCATAGACAATCACCTGCGCCGCCGCCAGAAACTCCGCGCCCAGCAGCAGGTAGAGCACCGCCAGCGATCCCATCACGCCCACCAGCGAGACGGCGCTCGAAATGGGATGCGTCTGCACCACCACGTTGATGGCGCATACCACCGCGATAATCGCGAAGGCCAGAAAAAGTATGACGTCCATGTCAGGATCTCAAAGCCACCAGAAAACCGGTCACCAGCAGGTTCAGCATGGCCACCGGGAAAAGGAACTTCCACGTGAAGCCCATCAGTTGGTCGTAGCGGAAGCGAGGCAGCGTCCCGCGAATCCACATGAAGCCGAAAAGAATCCCGCCCGTCTTGGCGCAAAACCAGAACAGCGGAATCAGCCAGCTTTGCACCATCGGCAGCAGGAAAACCGCCGCTGCAATCAAGAACAGCACGCCGAAGACCGGCAGCGTGTATCCGTCGCGCCGCCGCGCCGGGTGGAACCCGTGATACAGCGCTACCAGCCCCGCCAAAACGAAGATCGCCGCCGGCACGTAGCTCGATCCGTATTCGGCCGGCCACGGCGCCACCCAGCCGCCCAGAAACAGCAGCGTGGCCATGCAGCTTACCGTGATCATGTTGGCGTATTCCGACATGAAGAACGACGCGAACTTCATCGAGCTGTACTCGGTATGGAAGCCCGCCACCAGTTCGTTCTCGGCTTCCGGCAAATCGAACGGAATGCGGTTGGTCTCCGCGAACGCCGCAATCAAGAAGATGATGAAGCTGACAATCTGCGGAAACGGCCCATGCAGCACGTTCCAGTTCCAGATGCCGCCCGCCTGCTTTTCCACCAGTCTGCGGAGACTCAAGGTGTTCGAGATCAGCAGCGGCGCGGCGATGGCCAGCGACATCGGCAGCTCGTAGCTGATCATCTGCGCCGAGCTGCGCAACCCGCCCAGCAGCGCGTACTTGTTATTCGACGACCAGCCGGCCAGCGCGATTCCGTACACTCCCATCGACGACACCGCCAGCACGAACAGCACGCCAATATTCAAGTCCGTGAGCTGCATGTACGTCTGATAGCCCGCCACCTGGATCTGCGGGCCAAACGGAATCACCGAAATCGAAAGCAGCGCCATGGTCATGGCCAGAAACGGCGCCAACAGATACAGCGGCTTGTTCACGTAGGTCGGCACCAGGTCTTCCTTGGTGAGCAGTTTGACGATGTCGGCGACCGGTTGCAGCAGGCCGTGAGGCCCCACGCGGTACGGCCCCGGACGCACCTGGATGTGCGCGATCACTTTCCGCTCCACCCATTGCAGGTAAGCCAGCGTGGTCAGCAGCACCGCAAAAACCACCGCTACCTTAATCAGGCTGATGACGATGAAGGAATCCATGGAGCGGCTCAGCGACTTTCCACCACTGATTTCAGAACCTTAGAATAACGCCCGAGCGTGCCGGACGTGAACAGGCCGTTATGGCGGGATTGCACCAGATCCGGCCGGTCGTCCACGGGAATCCTCCCGTTCACCGGCATGGTCTGCGCCGCGCCGCCCATCTCAATCGCGGGCAACGAAATTTCGTACCCGTGAATGTTCCTGCGGATTTCCTCAAACACCCGTTCCGGCGTCCACGGCCCCAGGGCGGCCGCCATCCCCATCTCGCGCGCAATGAACCCCATGATCTCGAGGTCCGGTTTTGCGCCCATGGTGCGGATCGCCCGCTTTAAGAGCTGCACTTCGCCCGAAACGCTGGTAATGGTCCCGTTCTTCTCGTAGGCGCACGCCGCCGGCAAAACCACGTCCGCCTGCTGCGCGGTTTCGGTCAGGAACATGTCCTGAACCACCAGGAAGCCGCACTTCCTGTCCCTGGCCCGTTGGCCGCCGGCCGCCGGCTTGAGCGGGTTCGACCCCACCACCCACAGCACGCTCAATTCCTCGGCCAGCATCTCCGGGATTCTCATCCCGCCCGGCCCCGGAACCAGCCCCATGTCCAGCGCGCCGCGCGAATTCGAATCATCCACCAGGCAGATGTAGCGCACCGGAATCCCCAGCGACTCGCCAAACTTCACCAGCTTGCGGATATCGTCGCCCTTATACGAATCGTCGAACACCACTACCAGTTCCGGCTCCGCCTTCAGCTTCTCGCGCAGCCGTTCGTAATCGCGCCCGCGCAGGCTCGCGACGGCGTACTGGTCTTCTCGCACCGGCCCTTCGGTTACCGCGTAGATATGCGCCTTGTGATGCCGCCAGTTGGCGCGCATCTGGTAAGCCAGCAGCGGGTGTTCCAGCGCCAGGTCCGCGCCCAGCACCAGCACCGCCTTGCGCTCGTACAGGTCCGCCACCGTCGCCAGCTTTCCGCTCTTGCCGCTCAACGCATCCAGCAGCGTGGTCACATCGCCGGTGCGGTGATGATCGATGTGGTTGGTCTTGAACACCTCGCGCGCAAATTTCGCCAGGTAGTAATTCTCTTCGTTGGTGGTGTGGTTGGAGCCGATCACGCCCACGCTGCCGCCATCCGTGATGGCCTGCTTAAACCGCGCCGCCACCGCCCACAACGCCCGCGACCACGAAACTTCTTCCAGCTTTCCGCTGATGCTCACCAGCGGCGCCTGCAGCCGGTCCGGGTGATCGTAGAAATCGAATCCGTACCGCCCTTTGATGCACAGGAATTCGCCGTTCACGCCCGACCGGTCGCGATTGTTCCCGCGGATGATGCGGTCGTTGCGCGTTCCCAGCGTGGTCTTGCAGCCGTCCGCACAGTGCGTGCAGATGGTCCCGACGTGGGTCATCTCCCACGGGCGCGTCTGGTAGCGGTAAGCCCCGCTGGTGAGCGCGCCCACCGGGCAGATGTCGATGCAGGCGCCGCACTCGTCGCACTCCAGGTGGTCGCCCTGGTTGGGTGCGATCTCCGATACCACTCCGCGGTTGATCACGCCCAGCGCGCCCACACCCAGCCCTTCACCGCAAATGCGCACGCAGCGGAAGCACAGGATGCAGCGCGGCGCGTCGAAGAACACCACCGGCGAAAACTGCTTCTCCGGCGTATGGACCTTGGTTTCCGTGTACCGGCTTTCGCCCGCGCCGTAGCGGAAGACCATGTCCTGCAGCTCGCACTCGCCGCCCTTGTCGCACACCGGACAATCCAGCGGATGATTGGTCAGCAGAAACTCCAGCATGTATTTCCGCGCGGTGGCCACCTGCGGCGTCTCCGTCCGGACCACCATGCCCTCGGCCACCGGCAGCGTGCACGCCGTCATCAGCTTCGGCATCTTCTCCACTTCCACCAGGCACATGCGGCAGGCCGCTTGCAGCGATAGCCCCTCGTAGTAGCAGAACGCCGGAATCCCGATCCCCACCGTCTTGGCCGCGTCGATCACCAGGGTGCCGGGCGCCGCCTGCACCGCCTTCCCGTCGATTTCGAGCTTTACCAGATCTGCCATTTAAACCGTTACCGCCTGGCTCTCGTGCTCATACGGGCACGGTTGGCCGTTGAGGTGATCTTCGAATTCTCCCCGGAACTTCTCCACAATCGAAATCGTCGGCAGGGCCGCCGCATCCCCCAGCGGGCAAAATGTCCGTCCCAGCATATTCCTGGCGATGTCACCGATCAGGTCGATGTCCGTGCGCGTCCCGCCGCCGCCATGGAACCGCTCCAGAATTTTCTTCAGCCAGGTGGTGCCTTCGCGGCACGGAATGCACCAGCCGCAGCTTTCATGCGCGTAAAACCGCATGATCCGCAGCGCCGCCTTCACCATGCAGGTGTGATCGTCCATGACGATCACGCCGCCCGATCCCAGCATGGTCTTGCGCTGTGCCATGGAATCGTAATCCATGGTGGCGCCTTCCAGTTCCTCGGCCGTCAGCACGGGGCAGGACGAACCGCCCGGTATGAATGCCTTCAACTTCCTGCCGAGCCGGATTCCGCCGCCCACTTCCTCGATCATCTGCTTCACCGGGAATCCCAGTTTCAGTTCGTACACGCCCGGCTTGTTGACGTGCCCCGTCAGGCAGGTCATTTTCGTCCCGCCCGCCTTCGCCACTCCCAGCGCCGCGAACGCCGCGCCCCCATCGCGCAGAATTGCCGGCACCGCGCAGTACGTCTCCACGTTGTTCAGCACGGTCGGACATTGAAACGCGCCCACCACCGCCGGAAACGGCGGCCGGATGCGCGGAATCCCGCGCTTGCCTTCGAGCGATTCCAGCAGCGCCGATTCCTCGCCGCACTCGTAGGCCCCCGCGCCCGTGTGCGCGTACAAATCGAAATCGAAACCCGTGCCCTGGATCTTCTTCCCCAGCCAGCCTTTTTCGTACGCTTCCGCGATGGCCTTTTCCAGGACTTCGATCAGGTAGCGATACTCGCCGCGCACGTAGATGTAGCCGGCGTGCGCATCCACCGCGAGACCGGCGATCAGCACGCCTTCGATCAACTGGTGCGGGTCGTTCTCGATCAGCACGCGGTCTTTGCAGGTCCCCGGTTCGCTTTCGTCGGCGTTCACCACGATGTACTTCGGCTTGGGCGACGTCCGCGGCACGAAGCTCCACTTCATCCCCGCCGGAAACCCCGCGCCGCCGCGCCCCCGCAGGTTGGACGCCTTCATCTCGTCGATGATCTCTTCCGGCTTCATGCCCGCCGCCTTGCGAAACGCCTGGTACCCTTCGGTGGCCAGGTACGTCTCGATCGACGCCGAATTTGCCATTCCGAAACGGCGCGTCAGCACTTTCGTCTCAAGCGGGCTGGGGTGGTTGTACAGCATGCGCTATGGCTTCTTCCTCAGGCCGTCCAGAAGCTCGTCCAGCTTCTCCGGCGTTACAAAATGGTGGAAATCGTAATTCACCTGCACGGCCGGCGCCCACGAGCACGCCCCCATGCACTCCACTTCTTCGATCGAGATCTGGCCATCCGCCGTCACTTCCTTGTGCCCGATCCCCAATTTCTTGCACGCGTGTTCGTAGAGCTTATCGCCGTCGTGCAGCAGGCAACTGATATTGGTGCACACCTGCACGTGGAATTTCCCCAGCGGCTTGCGGTGCAGCATCGAGTAATACGAGAGCACTTCGTTCACCTGCAACGTGCTCACGCCCACCCGCCTGGCCACTTCCTCGATCAATTCATCGGAAACATGCCCCAGCTCATCCTGCGCGTACAGCAGCATAGGAATCATCGCCGACCGCTGCCGCCCCGGCGGGTAGCTCGTCAGAAGCTTCGCGAACCGCGCTTCGAGTTGTGGAGAAAAAGTCATTTGCCCGCGACCTACCGGTCCGTATCCCCCAGCACAAAATCCATGCTGCCGATCGCCGCGATCACATCGGCGATCAGCGTCCCTTCCACCATCACCGAGGTCGCCTGCAAATTGCCGAAGCTCGGTGTCCGCATGTGCACGCGGAACGGGTGCGCCGTCCCATCGCTCACCGCGTAGAATCCCAGCTCGCCGCGCGGCGATTCAATCACCTGGTAGACTTCGCCGGCCGGCACGCGGAACCCTTCCGTCACAATTTTGAAGTGGTAGATGAGCGCCTCCATCTGCGTCTTCATCTTTTCCCGATCCGGCAGCACCACGTGTTGGTCGTCGGCCTTCCACGGCCCCTCCGGCATGCCGTCCATGGCCTGCCGCACAATCTTCGCGCTTTGCCGCATCTCCTCGAGCCGCACCAGGTAGCGCGCGAAAACGTCGTTTTCCGTGCGCACCGGCACTTCGAAATCGAATTTCTCGTAACTCGAGTACGGCTCGTCCTTGCGCGCGTCGATCTTCAACCCGGCCGCGCGCAGCATGGGCCCGGTCACGCCCAAGTCCAGCATGTCCTCGAGCGAAATCCGGCCAACTCCCTGCGTGCGCCCCATCCAGATGCGGTTGCTGGTGAGCAGGTTCTCGTACTCGTCCACCCGGCTGGGAAAGGTGTCGATGAATTTCTTCACCCGCTCGTGCCAGCCTCGCGGCGGATCGAGCGCGAGCCCGCCGATGCGGAAATAACTCGTCATCATCCGCTGCCCGGAAAACATCTCGAAAATCCGCAGGATGTCTTCGCGCTCGCGGAAGCAATACAGGAACACGGTCATCGCGCCGATATCCAGCGCATGCGTTCCCAGCCACACCAGGTGACTGTTCAGCCGCGTCAATTCCGTCAGCATCACGCGCATCCATTGCGCTTTCGGCGGAATCTCCAGACCCAGCAGCTTCTCCACCGCCAAGCAGTAGCCCAGATTGTTGGAGAGCGGCGCCAGGTAATCCACGCGGTCCGTCAGCGTCACAGCCTGCTGGTAGTTCTTAACCTCGAATTCCTTTTCGATCCCCGTGTGCAGGTAGCCCAGCTCGGGCTCGCACTTCACGATGATTTCGCCGTCCAGCTCCAGCACCAACCGCAGCACGCCGTGGGTCGAAGGATGTTGGGGCCCCATGTTCAGGACCATGCGCCGCGAGCCGGTCCGCGGTTTTTCCTCTTCCGCCACCGCCACCGTCTGTTGCGGATTCGGCTGATCGCCCATCGTCTAGACCCTCGACCCCGTCACCGGATAGTCCTTGCGCAGCGGGTGGCCTTCCCAATCGTCCGGCATCATGATCCGCTTGAGGTTGGGGTGATTGCGGAACTGGATGCCGAAGAGGTCGAAGACTTCCCGCTCGTACCAGTTTGCGCTGCGCCACACCGAGGTCACCGAATCGATCGCGGGCTCCGTCCCGCTCACCCGGCACTTCAACCGCACGCGCCGGTTGTGCTCCACCGAGTGCAGGTGATACACCACTTCGAACCGCGGCTCCGCCGGATACCGGTCCACCGCCGTCACCGTGCTCAGGCGCGCGAATCCCTGGTCGAATTTCAGGAAGCCGCACACGCTCCCGATCTTTGGCGCCGCGATCTCGATCGTCAGCTCGCCGCGATCGCAGTTGCCGCCGGTGATGGCGTCGCCGTCGAAAGCCTCCACGGACAGCGCCGTGGCATGTTGTCGCAAACTGTCGGGTAGCATTTCGAGCCTGTTACGGCTTTCGGCCGGCGCCTTCCGGCTTCGACCAGTCCAGCGCCCCTTTCTTCCAGATATAGAAGAACCCCGAAAGAATCAAAACCACGAAGATCAGCATTTCCACGAATCCCGCCATCCCCAGATCGCGGAACACCACCGCCCACGGATACAGGAAAATCGCCTCAATATCGAACAGGATGAAGAGCATCGCCACCAGGTAAAACTTCACGCTGAATCGTTGCCGCGCATCCCCGGTCGGCACAATGCCCGATTCATACGGCATATCTTTTACCTTGTTGCGCACCCGCTTGCCCAGCAGGTACGACGCCGTCAGCAGTCCCGCCGCCAGCGCCATCGCGACCAGAGCCTGGACCAAAACGGGAAAATACGTCTCCGTCAGTGAGGTAGGCATGCCTGTTAGGGAAGAAAAACCTAAACCTGACTATAATTGGTATAAAACGAGGGTGTCAACCAACATGCCCATCCACATCGTGGTGAACGGCGAGCCGCAGTCCACCCCCCAGGGTCAGACCATCCTCGGCCTTCTCCGCCAGTTGGATCTGGACCCCGCGCGTGTGGCCGTCGAACTGGACCGCCGCATCGTCAAGCAGCCTCACTGGCCCGACACGGTTCTGGAGTCCGGTTCGGAAATCGAAATCGTGCAGTTCGTCGGCGGCGGCTAACCTCATCCCCATGGATTCCCCGTTGCCCGTTTCCGAAGCCGAATTCATCGCTGCGCTGCGCCGGGCGGCCGAGCAGTTCTTCCGCGCCGTCGACGAGTGGGAGATCGCCTATCGCAAGTATTACCGCCTCGCCGATCCCTCCGGCAAGCCTTCTTCCGATCTCGAGGGACAGCAGCGCGATTACGACGCCGCGCGCACCCGCTTGGCCGCCATGCTCCCCCGCGCCCGCGGCTTGTGCTTCAAATACGGCATCCGCGATCCCTGGACCGGCCTGCTGCACTCCGCTCTGGGCCAGTTCGCTCCGCAGGATCGCTACAGCTCCGCCATCTCGCGTACGGAACGGGCGCTGGCGTTCGAAACGCTGATCCTGCTGGCCGAAGCCTCCGGCCGGCCGGGCGCCGCCGGAGAACCGCCGCCTGCCGCCGAGGCCCGGTCTCCGCTGCGCCGCTTGCGCGATTTCTTCTTCTGATGCACCATGCACCTCGGGCCCCAGCGTAAGCCCCACGAGCGTTGTTGAACTCTGGATATATAATCTCCGATAGGAGGAGTCATGCGGCTCTTGATGCTTGTGGTGCTCCTTGGGGGCATGCTGTTTGCGCAGACGCCCACTGCGCCGGTGACGGAACAAAGAGACCCGAGCCAGGCTCCGGGTTCCAATAGCTGGCAGTACTCTCAGCCTTTGAGTGGGGGCATGCTTTTTGCGCAGACACCGACTTTGCCGGTGACGAAACAAAGCGATGCGGACCAGGCTCCGAGTTTCAAGGACTGGCAGCCCTCCCAGCCTTTGATTGGTGCGGCCAAGAACCGCAAATTGCGAGCGCCGAGCCTCATGCTTGGCGCCGCATTCGCCAAGTCCGGAACGGCGATTGCACCGGCGCGGGTGTGCGCCATTCCGCTAGTGAACGTGCAACACGCGGACCCCCACGACGCAATCTCGATCCCGCTGTCTTCGCTCCAGACGGCGCCCACAGCGACGGTGGAACCTCCAGCCCCGTCCTGCGACGACAAGAAGCGATGAACCGCCGAATATGCCTTTTCTCCGTGCCTCGGCGCCTCCGCGTTGAAACGCAGCTTTCTCTGTAGATGGATCGTCCCTCGCCCCGTGCTACCCTGATTTTTTCTCATGCGCAACGTCGTCATTATCGGCTCAGGCTGCGCCGGCAACACCGCGGCTATCTATTCCGCTCGCGCCAATCTGAAACCGCTGGTAGTGAGCGGTCACGAAGCCGGCGGCCAGCTTTCCCTCACCACCCTGGTGGAGAATTTCCCCGGCTTCCCCGAGGGCATCAATGGCCCCGACCTGGTGGAAAACATGAAGAAACAGGCGGAGCACTTCGGCGCCGAATACCTCCACGGTTCGGTCATCGATACCGATCTCTCCCGCCGCCCCTTCCGCATCAACGTGGAGGGCGAGTGGATCGAAACCCGCACCCTGATCGTCGCCTCCGGCGCATCCGCCCGCTGGCTGGGCCTCGAGTCCGAACAAAAGTTGATCGGCCACGGCGTCAGTTCCTGTGCCACCTGCGACGGCTTCTTCTATCGCAACCGCAAAATCATGGTCATCGGCGGCGGCGATTCCGCCATGGAGGAAGCCAACTTCCTCTCCCGCTTCGGCAGCGAGGTCACCCTGGTGCACCGCCGCGAAGAGTTCCGCGCCTCCAAGATCATGCTCGACCGCGCCCGCGCCAATCCCAAGATCAAGTTTCTCCTCAATACCGTCGTCGACGAAATCCTCGACCCCGCGCAGCAGCTTGTCACCTCCGTGCGCCTCCGCAATGTCAAAACCGGCGAAGCCTGGCAGCAGGATGTCGACGGCTTCTTCCTCGCCATCGGCCATATCCCCAATACCAAAGTTTTCAAGGGCCAGATCGAAACCGATGCCGATGGCTACATCATTTCCAAAGGTGGCGCGCGCACCAACATCGCCGGTGTCTTCCACGCCGGCGACGTGCAGGACAGAACTTACCGGCAGGCCATCACCGCCTCCGGCGCCGGCTGCATGGCCGCCATCGAAGCGGAACGTTTCCTCGAAGCGGAAGGACACTGACCCATGATCGAACGCATTTACCCTCCCGGTATCGCCGCGCCCCGCGGCCCCTATTCTCCGGCCGTCCGCGCCGGGGATTTCATCTACGTTTCCGGCCAGGTTCCCGTCGACCCCGCCACCAACCAGGCCGTCGTCGGCGACATCAAAGCGGAAACCCGGCAAGTGCTCAACAATATCCGCCGCATCCTGGAAGGCTGCGGCGCCTCCATGGCCGACGTGGTCCGCTGCGGTGTGTTCCTCACCGACGTCAAGGATTTCGCCGCCATGAATGAGGTCTACATCGAATTCTTCGGTGAGATCAAGCCGGCCCGCACCTGCATCGGGGTGCTCGCGCTGCCGCTGCCCGGCTGCAAAATCGAAATCGACGCCGTGGCGTATCAGCCGAAGTAGCGCCGCGCGCTATTGTTATAAGTGAGGTCGGTGCCATGAGACCTGGTCTTCGTCAGACCTGTCTGTGGATTCTCGCTTGCTCCGCGGCTCTCGGCCAGACCGTGGGCGGGCATCCCAGCTTTGAGGTGGCCTCCGTCAAACCTCTGGCAGAGTTCCCTCGCATGGTTCCGGGAGGCCCGGAGATCCGGTATGGATGCTTCGGGGGCCCCGGTAGTTCCGCTCCGGGCCGCTTTTGGTGCAACGCCACCAGCCTCCGCCAGTTGGTGGTCTCGGCGTACCATCTCAAACCCTACCAGCTCACGCTTCCGGCCTGGATGGGCCTCACCTACTATGACATCGCGGCGCGCATCCCGGCCGGGTCCACCGCCGAGCAGTTCCGGTTCATGCAACAGAATCTGCTGGCGGAGCGCTTCAAAATGACCGTGCACTTCGACAAGAAAGAGGTGCCCGTCTATGAGCTGAAAGTCGCGAAAGGCGGGCCGAAGTGCAAGGAAACCACGACGGAACCGCCGTCCGAAGATAGAGACGTCATCGGAGAATACCTGGAGGAGGGCGGCCGCGTCCGTCATACGGCAAAGCAGACCATGGAAGAGCTGGCCGCGTATCTGACGATCCGTTTGCGCCAGCCGGTTTTCGACGCCACCGGACTCACCGCAACCTACGACATCGTCTTGAATTTCGTTCAGGAGCCTTCGGACCGGGGTCTGCCCTGGGGCGCGGCTGCCTCGTCCGATGGCGGAGTTGGGCCTGCGTCCGATCCCGCCGGTGGTCCCACCCTAATCGGTGCGGTGCAGTCGCAGCTCGGGCTCAAACTGGAAGCAAAGAAAGGCACCATCGACGTTTTGGTGATCGATCACGCCGAGAAAGTGCCCACCGAAAATTAACACCCCTGCACGCTTTGCCCCCGAACTGCGTCAAAATAGTATACAGGTTCGATGCGCTTATTGGGATTCTTGCTGCTTGGGACCGCGGCCACGGCTTTCGCCGGTGAGTATGCCATACTCGCCAGCGGCGCGCGGCTGCATGTCGATCGCCATGAGATCGATGGCGCCCGCGTCCGCCTCTATGACGGCCCTGGTTTCACGGAATTGGACACCGCCGAGATTCGCGCGTTCGAACCCGAAGAACCCGCGCCCACCCCGGTAGTCGAAGTTCCTCCCGCCGCGCCGCCCGTCGTCGTGCCAATTCCGCGCCTGCCTTCGCCCCTCGAACTAGCCGATGCCGCCGCCGATAAGTACGGCCTGCCCCGCGTCCTGCTCCGCAGTATCATGCGCGCCGAATCCGACTTGCAGCCGCAAGCCGTGTCTCCCAAAGGAGCCATCGGCCTCATGCAGTTGATGCCCGCGACCGCCCAGGACCTCGGCGCCGACCCCTACGATCCCGCCCAGAACGTCGACGCTGCCGCCCGCTATCTCCGCGATCTCCTCGACAAGTATCACGGAGGCCTCCGGCACGCCCTGGCCGCCTATAACGCCGGTCCCGCCGTGGTCGACAAGTACAACGGCATCCCTCCATACCGGGAGACCATTAATTACATCTACCGGATTGAGAAAGCCTACAAGGCCGACCCCGCGACCCCACCCGCCTATTAGCCGCAACTATGCGAGATGGAAGCCGCGGCTATGCGAGCCGCGACCGTGGGGGAGGGGTTCTGTGTGTACACGTCACGCCCGCACCGGCTATCCGCAACCCTACACCGCCGGCGTCAGCACCTTCTGCCCGGGCGACCAGTTACACGGCGTCAACGCCCCGGTCTGTAACGCATCCAGCACGCGCAGCACTTCCTGCGGATTGCGGCCCACCGAAAGATCGTTCACCGAAACGAACCGGATCACGTTCTGCGGGTCCACAATAAACGTCGCACGCTGCGCAACCCCCTCTTTCGGATCCAGAATCCCCAGCATCCCGCACAGATCCCGCTTGATGTCCGCCAGCATCGGGATCGGCAGATTCCGCAAATCCGGGTGGTGCTGCCTCCAGGCCAGGTGCACGAACTCCGAATCCGTGCTGCCGCCCAACAACCGCGTGTTGCGCTCCCGGAATTCACCCTCCAACGCGCCGAAGGCAGAAATCTCGGTCGGACACACGAACGTGAAGTCCTTGGGCCAAAAGAAATAGACCTTCCATTGACCCGGGTAATCTTTCTCCGTGATCGTACGGAAGGTCTTGCCCTGTTCCAGGCTCACGGTCGCTGCCACGGAGAAACTGGGGAATTGCTCGCCGACGCCTAACATGTGATTCCTCCTAAATTAGAGTAATAACTCTTTAAGTCCTAATTATACCCAAGAAGTCTAGCGGGGAATCTCGTACCGCTTGATCTTCTCGTACAACGTCGAGCGGTCGATCCCCAGCACCGATGCCGATTCCTTGATATTCCCGTCGGTCCGCTCAAGCGTCGCCACAATCAACAGCTTTTCCATATCCTGCAGCGTCATCCCGACCGGCGCCGTCCAAGTTTTCGCCGCCCCGGTGGTCGCCAGGAACGAAAAGTCTTCTTCCGTCAGCACCTGCCCGCGGCTCGTCACCAGCGCCCGCTCCACCGCATTTTCCAGTTCCCGAACATTACCCGGCCAGTTGTAATCCATCAGCAGCTTCAAGCCGCCTTCGGAGATCTCGGTAATATCCTTGCCCATCTCGTGCGCCAGCCGCTCCAGAAAATGATGCGCCAGCAGCGGAATATCCTCCCGCCGGTCGCGCAGCGGCGGAATCCGGATCTCGATGACGTTCAGCCGGTAGAACAAGTCCTCGCGGAACTTTCCTTCCGTCACCGCCTGCTGCAGGTTCACGTGCGTCGCCGCCACTACCCGCGCATCCACCCGCACTTCCTCCGACCCGCCCACCCGGTAAAAACTCCGCTCCTGCAACACTCTCAGCAAATCCACCTGGAGCTTCGGCGAGATGTCCCCGATTTCATCCAGGAAAATCGTGCCGCCGTCGGCCATCTCGAACTTGCCTTGTTTCCGCTCGCTCGCCCCCGTGAAAGATCCCTTTTCGTGCCCGAACAATTCCGATTCCAGCAGGGTTTCCGCCAGCGCCGCGCACGATACCGCCACAAACGGCTTCGCCGCCCGGTCGCCCGAATGGTGAATCACCCGGGCGATCATCTCCTTGCCCGTTCCGCTCTCGCCCTGGATCAGCACCGTGCTGCGCAACCCCGCGATCTCGTGGCACAGCTTCAGAATGTCGCCCATCTTCGCGTTCTTGCTGACGACATCGCCCACCACGTACTGCCGCGACAGCTTCTTCCGCAGAATGGTGTTCTCGCGCTGCAGGTTTTTCACCTTGATAATCCGATTTACCAGCAGCGAAATTTCCTCCGGGTTGCACGGCTTTACGATGTACTCCTGCGCCCCTTCCTTCATCGCCGTGATCGCCGTGTCCACCGTCGCATACGCCGTGATAATGATGATCGACGCCTCCGGGTGCAGCCGCCGCACCTGCATCATGGTCTCGATCCCGTCCATCCCGCCCGGCATCTTCAAATCCACGAAATAGATGGCGTAGTCGCGCGCCCGCGCTTTCTCCACCCCTTCCCGCCCCGACGACGCCGTGTCCACCGAATAGCCGTCCTCGCGCAGCCAGGCCGCCAGCGATTCGCACATCACCTCTTCGTCGTCCACCACCAGAATCTGCCAGTGTGTCTTCATAACCCTTACCCCCTTGCTCCGCGCCGCAACCGCGCCCCGCAGGGCGCGCAAAACTCGCAACGCTTCGAATCGATCTGCCGCACGTTCGTGGAAAGCGACATCGCGCAATTCCGGTCGCCGCAATGCACCAGCCCGAACATGTGGCCGGTCTCGTGGAGCGCCTCTTTCGAGGCCCGCTCCAGAAAAATCTCCCGGTTGGGCGCCAGGCCGTAAAACTCCTGCCGCAACCGCGCCAGCGAAATCACCGCTACCCGTCCGCTCAGTTGCGCGTGCCCGAACACGAACGTCAACACCGGGATGTACAAATCACGCTCGGTCACCGCCAGCAGCTTCAGCGCATCCGGCGGGCAAACCCGCGCCAAGATTTCCAGCAAGGCAATGGACCCGTGCTGCCCGCGCTCCCGGTCGTAGGCGAACTCCACCGCCCCAAGCTCCATCTCCCGCACCGCCACGCCGAACTCGCTCGCCACGCGGTCGCGCACCGCGCCGTATGCCTGGCGCTCCACTTCGGGCGTCGCTCCCACGTACAGGTACTTCATTCCTTCCGCGCCAGCTCCGGAAGCGGCAACTCGGCGCGCTGCGGAGGCTCGAGCGGCAGCGAGATCGTGAACGTGGTTCCTTCACCCACCTTGCTCACCACCTCGACATCGCCGCCGTGCGCCTCGATGATCCCATACGTCACCGCCAGTCCCAGCCCCACGCCCTTGCCTTCCGGCTTGGTCGTGAAAAACGGATGAAAGATCTTGGCCAGATTCTCCGGTGGAATTCCCTCGCCGTTGTCCGTCACCACCAGCCGCACCATGCCGTCGCCCGAATTGGTCGAAACCTTCACCCGCCGCTCGGTCTTCCCTTGCGTCGCCTCAGCCGCGTTCATCAATAGGTTTAACGCCACCTGTTGCATCTGCGACTGGTCGCACGCGACCAGCGGCAGGGCTTCCGCCAGGTGCGTCTCCACCTCCACGTTGCTCAGCTTCATCTTGTGTTGGATCAGCGAGAGTGTCATCTTCACGATCTTGTTGACATCGCCCGGCGCCCGCTGCGGTTTCGACCGCCGCGAAAACGCCAGCAGGTCCGACACAATCCGTCCCACCCGCGCCGTCTCGTTGGTCACCTGCGTCAAATACTTCCGGAATTCTTCGATCCGCCCCGCCGGAATGCCATCGTCCTTCAACATCCGCTGCAGCAGCATCGAGAGGTTCAGCACGCCCGCGATCGGATTATTAATTTCGTGCGCCACGCTCGCCGAAAGCTGTCCCAACGAGGCCAGCCGGTCGGTATGCAGCAATTTCTGGTGCGCCGCTTTGAGCTGCTGCGTCCGGTCTTCCACTTTGCTTTCCAGGTTCTGGGTGAACTGGTTGATCTCTCCCAGCGCCGTCCGTAACCGGTCCCGCATCACGTCGAACGACCGCGCCAGCTCATCCAATTCCTCGCTGCTGCTCGAAACCTCAATCGGTTTATCCAGCTCCATCTGGCTCACCGCCTTGGTGCCTTCGATCAGTTCTTCGATCGGACGGCTCAGAAAACGGCGCGTGAAGAAGATAATGAATAGGCTGATCAGCGTGATCTCGACGCCCGTCACCAGCAGCACCCGGAACTTCATGCCGGACACCTCGTGATCCACGCTTTCCAGGCTCAACGCCAGATCCAGCACTCCCAGCACCCTCACCCCCGCCGGGTGCGCGTGGCATTCCGCCTGGCTGCACGACCGCTCGTTGTAAATCGGCGTACGCATATCCAGCCGCCGCCCGCCGTCCGCGCCGCGGTATATGTTGACCCGGTCCGGCGCATCCAACCGCTTCGGATCCATGGTGTCCAGCCGTGCTTCCTGGCCCGTCGAAAACGTGGCGTGCCCCGCGCTGTTGAACATCCGGATGCGGTCGATGCCCTGCTTCAAGGCAATCGTCTGCATCACCTCGTAGGCCGCCTCCCGATGGTCGTCGAGCATGGCGTGCCAGGTGGCGCTGGTGATTCCCTTGGAGAGCTGTTCCGCCCCCAGGATCATCGTGTGCAGCAGTTGCTGCTCCTCGGTTTTGACGTTAACCAACCCGGAAACCGCCGCCACGATGATCACGATAACGGTGATCGAGAGCATCAGCTTCCGGGCGAGGCGCCTCGGCATATTAGGTACCTATAGTCCGAAATTGATTGTAGCGTGCGGCACGGACCGGAACAATCGGAGCCGCGCGCGCCAGCAAGCGGTCCGGCAACGCAAATCGGCTTGACGTCACCGCTTCTTCGAGAACCGCAGCGGCAGCTCTCGTCACCGGGCCGGCTACGCCGTCCGCAGCCGCTCAGCCGCCGCCTCCGCCGTGATGTCGCGCTGCGGCGTCGCCAGCATTTCGTAGCCCACCAGGAACTTTCGCACCGTCGCTGAACGCAGCAGCGGCGGATAGAAATGCGCGTGCACGTGCCATGCGGCGTGCGCCCCGCCATCGGTGGGCCGCTGGTGAATCCCCATCGAAAAAGGAAACGAAACGCGGAACAGCCGGTCGTATCGCGACGTCGTGCGCTTCAGAATATCCGCCAGACCGTCGCGTTCCGCGTCCGTAAACCCATCGATGCCGCTGGCGTGGCGCTTCGCAATCACCATCGTCTCGAACGGCCACACCGCCCAGAACGGCACCACCACCAGGAAACTGCCGTTCTCTTCCACCACGCGCTCGCCTCCGGCCCGCTCCAGCTTCGCGTAGTCGCACAGCAGGCAGCCGCCCCGTTGGCCCAGCCAGGCCTGTTGCGCCGCCGTCTCCTTGCCCACTTCGTTCGGCACCGCGTGATTCGACCAGATCTGGCAATGCGGATGCGGGTTGCTCGCCCCCATCATCGCGCCCCGGTTCTCGAAGATCTGCACGGAGTTGATGAGCGGCCGCGCGCCCAACTCGCTATACTGCTCCACCCACACATCCACCACGCGCCGCAGATCCGCCTGCTCCATGTTGGGCATCGTCAAGTTGTGGCGCGGTGAGAAACAGACCACCCGGCAAATCCCCGGCTCCGATTCCGCCACCAGCAGCCCGTCCTGTTCGAACCGCGCCAGCGCCGTATCGGGCTTGAGCGCGGCGAAATCGTTATCGAAGACAAATGTCGAAGTATACGCGGGATTCCGCGCGCCGCCCGCCCGCGCATTCCCCGGGCAAAGATAGCATTGCGGATCGTAGTCCGGCTGCGTGCCGGCTGCCGCTTCCTCCATCTGTCCTTGCCAGGGCCGCGCCGTGCGGTGCGGCGACACCAGCACCCATTCGCGGGTCAGCGGGTTAAAACGCCTGTGCGGATCCTGTTTCCAATCGAACATGCACTCTCATGGTAGCGAATGGAAACCCACCCGCGGCCCGGCGCGTTTACAATCCTAGCGTGAGGTCTGCGAACATCATGCGGCGCGCTCTCATCGCCGGATTGGCATGCGCCGCGGCCGCCGCCGCCCAGGTGGGAGTCGCCGGCCGTGTGATCGACGAAAACGGTGTGCCAGTCCCAGCCGCGCGCGTCGTGGTGCACTGCGGTGCGGCGCCCGCCATCGAAGCCCAAACCGCGCCCGCCGGAGTATTCGACATGTCGCTCCCACCGGGAGATTGCACCATGAATGTCGATCATGCCGGCTTCTTCGAGCTGCGCGACCGCCTCATCCACATCGGTAACGGCCCCACCGAAGTGACCGTGACGCTCAACCCGCAGCACGAAGTCTTCCAAAGCGTCACGGTGGGCGCGCTGCCCGCGCCGGTCGATCCCGCGCAGACTCAGGGCGAGCAGCGCCTCTCCGGGACCGAAGTCAATGACATCCCCTATCCCGCCAGCCACAGCCTGCGCAACGCCATGAAGCTGATGCCCGGCGTCATCCAGGACCTCACCGGCGGCCTTCACTTTCAAGGCGGCGCCGAATACCAGACGCGCTACACGCTTGATGGCTTCGACATCAGCGATCCCATCGACGGCCGCTACTCCACGCGCCTCGCCGTCGAAGGAGTCCGCTCGCTCGATCTCGTCGATTCCGGCGAATCCGCCAGCCTGGGCAACGGCTCCGCCGGCACCCTCGCCATTCAACCCGAAACCGGCGCCGACCAGTTCCACTCCACCGCCACCAACTTCATTCCCGGCCTGGACCTCCACTCCGGCGTGCGCTTCGGCGATTGGACGCCGCGCGCCGGCGTCTCCGGCCCCATCGTCAAAGGCCGCGCCTGGTTCTCCGACAGCTTCGACGGCGAATACAACAGCGGTTACGTTTCCGGTTTGCCGAATGGCCAGAACACCAATCCCACCTGGGTCGCCGGCAACCTGTTGCACGCGCAGGTCAACTTAACCCCCACCAATATTTTGTTCGCCGACCTGCTGGCGGATTTCGATCACCAGGCGCACTACGGCCTCGGCGTGCTCGATCCCGTCTCCACCACCACTGCGCTGAGCGATCGCCAGTGGCTCGCCGCCGTGAAGGAATCGCACGCCTGGGCGGGCGGCGCCGTGCTCGAGACCGGCTTCGCCTGGCAGAGCGTGGAGCGCGATCGTACGCCGCAAGGAGACCTGCCCTATCTCGTGGCGCCGGCCGGCCGCAGCGGAGATTACTTCGTGCGCTCAAGCGAGCACGGCCGCCGCGATCAACTCTTCGTCAACTACTTTCCGCGCGTGCGCCACTTCGCCGGACGCCACCAGCTTCAGCTCGGCGCCGACGCGCAGCGCCTCGATTACACCGCGCAGTTCCAGCGCACCACCTACGAACTGCTCGACCTCGCGGGCCAGCCGCTCTTCCAAACCACTTTTCAGGGAAGCGGCGATTTCGACCGCCCTGGCGCTTCCGTCGCCACTTACGTCACCGATCACTGGCAGCCGGCCCCACGGCTGGCCATCGATGCCGGAGTCCGCGAGGACTGGGACGAACTGGTCCGCCAGGCAGCCATCTCGCCGCGCCTCTCGGTGGCTTATGCGCCCTTTGCCGACGCGCGCACCAAACTCACCGCCGGTTACGCCATTCTGCACGATGCCACCAACCTCGCGCTGTTCAGCCGGCCGCTCGATCAACAGGCCGTCACGGTTCCCTATTCTTCCACCGGCGCGCCGGAAGCGCCGCTGGTCACTACCTTCGTCTCCGGTCAAAACCTCCGGCTCCCGCGCTACGACAAGTGGAGCAGCGGCCTCGAGCACGAATTCGCGCATCGCATTGCCGCCCGCGCCGAATGGCTGCGCAAGCGCGGCCGCGACGGATTTGTGTACGCACCCGAAAACACCGCCGCTCCGCTCACCGTGCAACCGGTTCTGCTGAGCTACGGATACGGCGGAACCTATGCGCTCACCAATCAGCGCCGCGATGCCTATGACGAAGTGGCGTTCACCGCGCGGCAGACCTTCGGCGATCAGTACGGTTGGATGGCCAGCTACGTCCGCTCGCGCGCCGCCTCGAATGCCGTCCTGGATGCCAGCGTCGATCAACCCCTGCAGGTGCTGAACAACTTCGGCCGCATGCCGTGGGACGCGCCCAACCGCATTCTGGGTTGGGGTTACTTCCCGCTGCCGTTCAAGAACTGGGCCGTCGCGTTTCTGGCGGACTACCGCACCGGCTTCCCTTTCGCCGTGACCAGTGATTCCGGCATGGTGGCAGGCCCGGTGGATGGGCACCGCTACCCATCCAACTTCGATTTCAATCTGGCCATCGAACGCCGGTTCACCTTCGCCGGCTATCGGCTGGCCGTCCGCGTCGGCGCCAACAATCTCACCGATCACCGCAACCCCACCGCCGTCAATGGCGTGATCGGCGCGCCTCAGTATCTGCAATTCTTCGGCGACGAAGGCCGCCACTTCGTGCTGCGCATCCGGGTCTTCGGACGCGCCCCGCGATGACTGATATTTGGTAAGGCAGGCTGCCCGCAGGCTTTCGCCTGCCACCGGAGTTTGGACAATCCGGCGAAGCCGCGCCCAGTGGGACCGGCCTCCTGGCCCGTCGCAAGGTGGGGCAAGCGCTTTCGCCTGCCAACCTCATTGGGTGCAAGATATCCCTATGGAGCAAACCGCGGTTCTCGCCCTCCTGCTCGCGGCGGTCTTGGCTTTCCTGGCGCCCGCGCCGCGCCGGTTTCTCGAAACCAGTTTGCATCGCAGGCCTGCCTGGATCTTGGCCGCGCCGCCGCTACTCACCTCCGTCTTCACGATTGCGGCCGCGCTCGCCGGCGTGTCGAGCCTGCCGCTCGCGCTCCTGATCCTCGCCTACACTTCCGCGCCCGTCCTCTGCGCGTATGTGCAGGGCGCCGGCGAGCGAGCGCGTCCCTCGCCGCTGGATTTCCTCACGGTCCTGCTTCTCTGGCTGCCGCTCGAATTCTCCGCCGGCGCCGCTCTCGTTCCGCGTCCCGCACAGGGCTTTCTGCATGCCGTGGCATACGCCATCGCCATCCTTCTCGGCCTGGTGCTCTTCGTGGGGTTCCGCTCCATCCCCGGCTTAAAATACAACCTGCCGCGTCACGCGCGGGATTACTGGCTGCCGCTGGCCGGGTTCGCCATGGCCGCGCCGGTCTTGGCCGTCGTGGGCATCGCTCTTGGATTCATTCCCCCTCCGCACGCGCCCATCCAATCCGCCGGCCGCATGATCTCCGCGGCCGGCCTGATTTTCGCCGGCACGGCGCTGCCCGAGGAGATTCTCTTCCGCTCACTCATTCAGAACCTTCTCATGCTCCGCTTCGGCGCGGGCGCCCGCACGCTGCTGGCCGCCGCGTTCATTTTCGGCTGTGCGCACCTCGACAACGGACCCCAGCCCTTGCCCAACTGGCGCTACATGATTCTCGCCACCATCGCCGGCGTGGCCTACGGCTGGGTTTTCCGGAAGGCTTCCACCGTCCTTTCTTCCGCGGCTTTGCACATGCTGGTGGATTGGACCAAGCACTTCTTCTTCTGAGCCCGCGATGCGCAAACTCGCCATCCTGGAACCGCTCCTGATGTTCGGCCTGATCGTCGCCTACATCTGGAAGCTGCGCTTCGTCCACCCCCACTGCTGGATCGCCATCCCGGCCCTGATGGTCCTTTCGCACCTGCTGCACCGCGAAAGCCCCCGCACGCTGGGCTTCGGACTCGACAACCTGCGCGGTTGCCTGCACGAACTGGCGCCGCTGCTGCTCCTGATCGCGCTTCTGCTGCTCACGGCGGGCGTCCTGCTGCGCACCATCCGCCAGACCGGTTTTGACGGCGCGCTGCTGGCCGCGGCCGCTTATCTGCCCTGGGGCCTCGCCCAGCAATACGCTCTGAACGGCTATTTCCTGAAGCGCTTTGACGCCGCGGTTTCCGCCCGCGCCGCTTCCCTGATGGCCGCCGTGCTCTTTTCCCTCGCGCACGCGCCCAACCCGTTCCTCATGGTCATCACGCTCCCGCTGGGCTGGTGCGCCACGCTGCTCTACCGGCGAAGCCGCAACCTCTATCTCCTCGGAATCGCGCACGCCGCCATCGGTCTGTTGCTGTTTCTGGTGGTGCCGGATTCCGTCAGCCGCCATTTGCGAGTCGGCCCCGGTTGGTTCCGGCCTTAGCTCGCCGATGCGAGCCACGACCGTGAGGGAGTGGTTTCCCGGAAAAGGACACCATACAGCCGGTCAAAGAGCCAGCCGCTATACAATGGACCCTCGGGGGTCCTTCATGTCTCGACCTTTTTTCGCCTTCGCAACTTGCCTCACTCTGCTGGCCGCGCCGGCGCTTCGCGCGCAGGGGCGCGGCGGCGCGCAACCGGCCGGGCCTGTGCCTCGCATTGAAGAGCGCACCAGCGGCATGCAGAAGATCGACGGCTACTTCCCGCTCTACTGGGACGAGCGCACCGGCAGCCTGTGGCTGGAGATCCCGCGCTTCGACAGCGAGTTCCTCTATACTACCGGGCTGGCCGCCGGACTGGGCTCGAACGACATCGGCCTCGACCGCGGCCAGGAAGGCAGTTCCCGCATCGTCTCCTTCCAGCGCGTCGGACCGAAGGTCATGCTGGTGCAGGGAAACGAATCTTTCCGCTCCTCGAGCGCCAACCCGGCCGAGCGGCGCGCGGTGGAAGATTCCTTCGCCAAGTCCGTGCTGTGGGGTTTCACCGTAGCCGCCGAGAGCAATGCGCGCGTGCTGGTGGACGCCACCGATTTCTTCCTGCGCGACGGGCACGGCGCCGGCAATGCGCTCCGCCCCGGAACCTATCGCGTGGACCGCACGCGCAGCGCCTTCTACATTCCGCGCACCAAAGCCTTCCCCAAGAATACGGAAATTGAAGTGACCCTCACCTTCGCCAACGATGCCGCCGGAGGCGGTCGCGGCGGTGCGGGCGGCCCAGCCCAGGGCCCGCCGGCCATTGGCGCCGGCAGTCCCGCCCCCGATGCAGCGGGCGGCGGAGGCCGCGGCGGCGGCCTGTTCTCCGGCAGCGTGTCGAGCGTCACACCTTCCGCCGACTCCGTGACTTTGCGCGAGCACTACTCGCTGGTCGAGCTCCCCGACAACAACTTTCGCCCGCGTTACGACGATCCGCGCGCCGGATACGGCGGCTTGAGTTTCGTCGATTACAGCGCGCCCATCGGCGAGCCCATGGTGGTTCGCTACGTGCACCGCCATCGCCTGGAGAAGAAAGATCCCAACGCCGCCGTCAGCGAGGCCGTCAAACCGATCCAATACTGGGTGGACCCGGGCGCGCCCGAGGAGGTGCGCAAGGCCCTGGTGGAAGGCGCGAGCTGGTGGAACCAGGCCTTCGAAGCGGCCGGCTTCCGCAATGCGTTCCAGGTGGCCGTGCTGCCCGACGGCGCCGACCCCATGGACATCCGCTACAACATGATCAACTGGGTCCACCGCTCGACGCGCGGCTGGAGCTCGGGCGGCACCGTCAACGACCCGCGCACCGGCGAGATCATCAAAGGCACCGTGACGCTGGGCTCGCTGCGCGACCGGCAGGATTACCTGATCTTCGAAGGCCTGCTCTCGCCCTACACCACCGGCAACGAGAAGCCCGACATCCTCTACCAGACCGCGCTCGCTCGCATCCGCCAACTGGCCGCGCATGAAGTCGGCCACACCTTGGGCCTCGGCCACAACTACTACGACAGCACCAAGGGTTGGATTTCCGTGATGGATTATCCGCACCCGGCCGAGAAGCTGCGCGATGACGGCGCCATCGATATCTCGGGCGCCTACCCGGCCCGCATCGGCGATTGGGACAAGGTCGCCATCAATTACGGGTACCGCCAGTTTCCCGCCGGCGCCAATGAAACGGCCGCGCTCACCAAGATCCTCGACGACGCCTGGGCCCAGGACCTGCGCTACATGACCAACCAGGACACCGACACGCATCCGCGCGTGGATCAATGGTCGAACGGCGTGAACCAGGCCGAAGAGTTGAACCGCATCATGAAGGTGCGGCGCGCGGCGCTCGACCGTCTGGGCGAGCACAGCATCCGCAACGGCGCGCCCATGGCCACCATCGAAGAGCCGCTGGTGCCCATCTTCATGTATCACCGGTATTCGGTGGAATCGGCCGCGTCCATGGTGGCCGGCCTCGACTACATCTACGCCATGCGCGGCGACGGCCGCACGCCCGTGAAATATGAGTCGGCCGCCAACCAGCGACAGGCCTTGGAGGCGCTGGCCGCGACGCTGCTGCCGTCGGAACTGACTGTGCCGAGCCAGGTGCTGGCGGCCATCCCGCCGCGCCCGCCGGGGTTCGGCATGCACCGCGAGCTGTTTCCGCGCACGACTGGATCGGGCTTCGATCCGCTGAGCCCGGCAACCATCGCGTCCGATGTGACCATCGGTTTCGTTCTGCAACTCAACCGCGCCGCCCGCATGGTGGCGCAGCACGCCATCGATCCCACGCTGCCCTCGCTCGAAGAAGTCATCGACCGCCTGACCAAGGCCGTTTTTGACGCACCCACCGCTTCGCCCTACGAAGGCGAGGTCCGCCGCGCCGAAGAGCGCGTGCTGGTCGATCGCGTCATGTGGCTCTCGACCGGCGCGCCGAATGCGCAGGTGCGGGCGATTGCTTCGTGGAAGCTGGGGGAACTGGCAACCCGGTTGACGAACGAAATCACCGCAGAGCCGCGGAGCAACGACCAGAAGGCGCACAGCTCCCTGCTGGCCGCCGACATCAAGCGTTTCCTCGAGCGCCCCGCCGAAGCGGCGCGGGTGATGCCGGCCCCTGGCGCGCCACCCGGCGCCCCGATTGGCGGCGACCCCGGCTGGGATTGGCTTGCCCCGGTGCCGCTCTGCACCTGGAGCGACGCGCACCCCGACTGGTGGGCCACCGCCGACTGGCTGCTGATGTAAGCGGCCTTTCGTGGGGCAGGATGGTATCCTGGATGGTATCCTGCGCGCCGGTTGGCAACCGGCTTCTTCGGCGACCGGCATATCGCCGGCGCCGGCGCAGAATCAAAACAGTCCTTATCACCCTTGCAATACAGAATAGTGACTGCAAACCCCACTAAAGTACCATCACGTTTAGGGCTGTTTTGTACCTTTAGACCTATTGTGAGCCGCGCTGGCGTCCTGGATGATGGGAGCAGGATGGAAATAAGCACTGATGAAGGAAGTGCAAATTTCGGAGGCATGACCGATCGGAGAGGAACCAGCCGGTTTCCGGTCCAGGAGGATGTCAAATACTCGGTAATGCTGTCGAAGACTTCGAAAGCCAGCGGCATTGGGAAGACCCTGAACTTTGGCAGCGGAGGAATTCTGTTCACCACCCACGAGAAGTTGCCGGTGGGGCGCACCGTGGAACTCTCGGTGAATTGGCCGGCGCGACTGGGTGGCACATGCCCGCTGCAGTTCGTGGCGACGGGGCGGGTGGTGCGATCGGACGCGAACTGCGCGGCGGTACGGATTGTGCGCTACGAATTTCGGACGCGTAGCGCCACGGCCGCGGCGGCGGGTGCGTGACGCCTCAGGCGTCGCGGTGGACACCGGCCAGGGAAAAGGCGGGCAGGCAGACGGCGATGTATTCGGCGCCTTCGAGCGATGGCGTGCTGTAGCGCACCCACTCACCGCTGTGTGCGACGATGGCTTGGCCGGCAGCCACATCGATGGAGCCGGCGGCGTGCTCCACGCGTAGCGCGCCTTTCAGCACGACCGTAAACTCATCGAACTCAGGCGTTTGCCCAGGCTCCTGCCAGCCGCCAGGGCTGCGCATATGGGCGATGCTGACATTTTGGTGCGCGGAATTTATACGCCCAAAATATTCGTCGATCAATTTGGGTTTGTTTCCGGCGGCGGCCACGCGGGTGGCGGCAGGGATCAGGGTCGGCACGGTGTGGTCCTCTCACGGGATCTTGACGCAACTAACTTGCCGGAAGGTTGGGGCCATAGGTATACTGTCATTTTCGCCTGGACGTTATGACGGTGCGCGAAGAATTCGATCCCCTGGCGCCCCAACGGGAAGCCGCCTTCTTCTACGGCCTCTTCCTGCGGGGACACGATGTGGACGCGTTGCGGCAGGACATCGACGTGCCTCACACGATGCTGGAGAAGTGGATGCGGGCGCGCGATTTCGAGGCCTCCTTCCGCGAGAATCTGCACCGCGTGTACGCCTATCGCAAACAGGTGCTGGCGATTTTCGACGGGCTGATCTCGAACGAACAGATGCGACCAAGGTTGCAATAGGCGGCGGTTGGGGCGCCCTTGTGGGGCAGTTTGTGGGGCAGCCTTAGGCCCCCGCCCTGCCGGAAAAATCCAAAACCGGGCAATCCGGTCTTTCCATACAAATATGATTTGTGCGGGCTGCGGGACTGCTGGTTGGGTGGTTCCGCACGCGGCCCAGTGCGGAGCATTGCAACGGACTGCGGATCGCACGCGTCTCACTGGATAAGTGGATGACTTGTGCGCCAGCCGCGGATGAGGGGCCGCCATAAGGGAGAAAGAGCCTGCGGCTCTTGATATCCCTGCGGGATAGGGGAGTCGGAAGTCGAGGGAGTCGGAATGGCGCCGGCGGCGCGCGGGGTTTATTCTGGCTTCTGAATTCTGGCTCCTGTCTTCTTTCTTCTACAACCATGGCAGGATGGCCGGAAGTGGAGATGCAAAGCCAAATCGAGATGACCGCCCCCAATCCAGTGCCCTCAGCCGGCAGCCTCTACGCGGAGCACGTCAATCCGCAATGGGTCCGCCTGCTCGACCTGTTGCAGATGAACGCGAATTACGAGCGTTGCTCGGGGTGCGAGCTGTTTACGTCCGACGGACGGCGGATCCTGGATTTCCTGTCGGGGTACTCGGTGCACAACGCCGGGCACAACCATCCCGCCATCGTGGCGGCATTGAAAGAGGAGCTGGACCGGTCGGGGCCGGCGATGCTGCAGAGCCATGTTCCGGAACTGGCCGGGGAGCTGGCGGCGCGGCTGGTCGAACGGGCCGGCGGACGGATGCACCGCGTGTTTTTTACGAGCTCGGGCAGCGAGGGGATCGAGGCTGCCATCAAGTTCGCGCGGGCACACACCGGCCGCGCCGGGTTGCTCTACGCCGAGGGCGGCTTTCACGGGCTGACGTGCGGCGCGCTCTCGCTGATGAGCGACAGTTTCTGGCGGGAAGGATTCGGCCCCATGCTGCACGGCGCCGAAGGCGTGCCCTTCGGCGATCTGGAAGCGTTGGAACGCCATCTCGCCACCAGGAAGTTCGCCGCGTTTTTCGTGGAGCCGGTGCAGTCGGAAAACGGCATTCGCGTGCCGCCCGCGGACTACCTGGCGGCCGCCGAGCTGCTCTGCCGGCGGTACGGCTCGCTGCTGGTGCTGGATGAAGTGCAAACCGGCATGTACCGCAGCGGAACCTTTCTGGCGGCGCACCGCTACCAGGTGGAGCCGGACATGCTGGTGCTGGCCAAAGCGCTCTCCGGGGGGCTGGTGCCGGTGGGCGCGGTGCTGATGTCGAAAGCGGTTTCGGACTCGGTCTTCAGCTCGCTCAAGCGCGCGTTCATCCACGCCTCGACGTTCGGCGAAAACGCGCTGGCGATGCGGGCGGGCCTGGCGACGCTGGATGTCCTGGAACACGAATCCCTGGGCGAGCGCGCGGCGCGGCTGGGCGCCCTTCTGCGCCACAAGCTCTCCGAAGGGCTGGCGCCGTACGACATGGTGAAGGCCGTGCGCGGGGTCGGGATGCTCTCCGGGATCGAGTTCCAACCGCCGGGACAGCTTCGGCTGCGGGTGGCCTACGAAGCTTTCCAGCGCATTCATCCGGCGATGTTCGGGCAGGTGCTGGTGATGCGGTTGTTCCGCGACCACCGCATCCTGACGCAGATCTGCGGCAACCAGTTTCTGGTGCTAAAGGTGGCGCCACCGCTGGTGGTCACCGAGAAGCAGGTGGGCGAGTTCGTTACGGCTGTTCGCGCGGTGGTGGACCTGGCGCATTCCTCCGCTCGGTTCTGGTCCGAAGCCCTGGGGATGGCGCGGCGCGCCGCCAATATCTGACCTGATGATTCTTCCTTCTTCCACCGATCTATTCATTATCGGCGGCGGCCCGGCAGGCCTCGCTGCCGCGATTGCCGCGCGGCGACGCGGCCTGGATGTGACCGTGGCGGATGCCGAGCGGCCCCCGATCGATAAGCCCTGCGGCGAAGGGATCATGCCGGATGGACTGGCGGCGGCGCGAGCGCTGGGGCTCGACCTGGAGAGTGCACCGGGGCGGCGTTTTCCGGGCATCCGCTTTTGCGAAGGCGCAACGTCGGTGGAAGCGCGGTTTGCGCGCGGGTCAGGGCTGGGGATACGGCGGACGACGCTGCACCAGGCGCTGATCGACCAAGCGGCGCGGGCGGGGGTGCGGCTGGCGTGGGGCAGCGTGGTGACGGGGATGGATGGCGAGCGAGTTCACGCGGCGGGAGAGCGCGTGGCGGCGCGCTGGATTGTGGGTGCGGATGGCGGGCATTCGCGCGTTCGCCGCTGGGCTGGCCTCGACGCCTGCAAGCGGCAGAGCCTGCGCTACGGCTTCCGCCGCCATTACCGGATGGCGCCGTGGACCGAGTTCATGGAGATCCATTGGGGCCACCGCTGCCAGCTTTACATCACGCCGGTGGCGGAGGACGAAGTTTGCGTGGTGCTGATTTCGAGCGATCCGCAGCTTCGGTTGGGCGAGGCGCTGGCACAGTTTCCGGCGGTCGGGCGGCGGGTGGGGAATCTGGCGCCGCTGCCGGGGGAGCGCGGCGCGGTTTCGGCCTCACGCCGGCTGCGTGCGGTGTGGCGCGGCAACGTGGCGCTGGTGGGTGACGCTTCCGGTTCGGTGGACGCCATCACGGGCCAAGGGCTGTGCCTGTTGTTCCAGCAGGCCGCGGCACTGGCCGCGGCGCTGGAGCGGGGCGACCTCTCTCTGTATGAGAGCGAGCATCGCCGCGTGGGACGGCGGCCGGGGTTGATGGCGCGGCTGATGCTGCTGCTGGACCGCAGCGCGCGCCTGCGGCGCGGGGTGATCGGCGCGATGGCCTGGCACCCACCGCTGTTTGCCGGGATGCTGGCGTATCACACCGGAGCGGCCATATGAAAATGATGGCGCGATGGGCGGCGGTGGCGATTGCCTGGGCAGGGGCGGCAGTTGCGCAGGACCTAGCGCTGCGCTTCGGACCGGCGGATACCAAAGTGGAGTTTACGGTGGGCGACGTGCTGCACACGGTACATGGAACCTTCCAGTTGACGCGGGGCGAATTTCGCTTCGACGGGGCCACCGGCAAGGCATCCGGGGAACTGGTGGTGGACACGGCCAGCGGAACGAGCGGCAATGCGTCGCGCGACCGGCGCATGACCAGCGAGGTTCTGGAGAGCGCGCGCTTCCCGGAAATCGTCTTCCGTCCCGACCGCGTGGACGGCAAAGTGGCGGCGCAAGGCCACTCGCAGGTCGAAGTGCATGGCGCGTTCAGCATCCACGGGGCGGGGCATGAGATGCTGATTCCGGCGGACGTGGATGCGAGCGGCGGGGTTTATACCGCCACGCTGCGGTTCACGGTGCCGTATCAGAAGTGGGGCATGAAGAACCCCAGCATGCTGCTGCTGCGCGTGGGGGATAAGGTGGAGATTGTGGTGCATGCGGTGGGGCGCGGCGGAACGTAGGGGAAAGGGCGCTCGATAGAGGCTCGCAAAATACAGTGACGAAAGATGCCGGCTTGCGGGGCAGGTTGGCAACCTGTTGCGGGTTGGTAACCCGCCTTGAGACGCTTGCAAACGGCCACCCGGCGCCGGTCGCCAATCCGTGCGCAGGATACCATCCTGCCCACAAAACCCGCCGAGTGTAACCGTCCTTCGCGAGTCTCAATAGCCCACCGCTAGAATCGTGTTTGAATTCCTACAAAAGGGCCTCGCGACGAATTCGGATGTTCCCAGGGCTCAACACAGCGAATGCCCCAGCCAGTTCTTGCCCGTGTTCTTGAATCGCTCCAGAGACCACCGCTACCTTCATAGCTGGTCCAAGACCCCACAAACGGATTAGCGCAAATCGCCAGCGTCATCGTCATGGGCAGCAACTCCAGTGCCATTCAGGCGAATTGCCGGCTGAAAGACGGCAATGCGGTGCGAACAGTTCTGCCCTCGGACTACAGAGACGCCATGGTGGCAATGCAGGAAAAACTGGTCAACGTTGAGATCCGGGATCTCTTGGTCTGCATCACCCCGCGATTAACGCCGCAGTTATAGACCGAAGTTGCGCGACTCCCGGATCGTTGCCGACCCGGACACTGCGCCACTACCATTCCAGCCCAGTAGCGCGGCGCTGGCCCCCTCGGAGCAGATGGCCTTTCAGGAGAAACCCGGGCGTTACGTCAGGCAACCGGAAAATTGACCCCTCCGGCAGAAATCGTATAGCCTTTCGAGCGCGGTATAATACTCCCAGATGGTTTTCAGATGCCCGCGCGAGCGGGTTGTCGAACGATCGAACCGCTTCCATCGGAACGTACTTTCCTGTCTCGTAATTTCCCGGAGGTATCCAGCATCCACCCCATGAAAGCCAGTGTGCGTATCAGCCGAGGCGTCGAAAGCCTCTTTGGCACCCGCGATGAGAATATCCGCCTGATCGAATCCGGGTTGGGCGTCCATACCCAACTGGTGGACAACAATCTCGAAATCGAAGGCGAGACCGCGTCGGTCTCTCGCGCCGAAAACATCCTGGAGGATTACAACGCGCTGGTGCGGGAAGGCTGCGTCTTCAACAACGGCGACCTCAACAGCTACCTGCGGGTGGTGACCGCCGATCCGGAAGTGAGCCTGCGCGCGCTGGTCTCGAGCGGCAAGCAGCGCAACTTCGGCAAGAAGATCCTGGCGCCGAAAACCGTCAATCAGCGGCGCTACCTGGAAGCCATTGAGCGCAACGACCTGGTATTCGGCATTGGGCCGGCGGGCACCGGCAAGACCTACCTGGCGGTGGCCATGGCAATCTCCGCGCTCATCAACAAACAGGTGGCGCGCATCATCCTGACGCGGCCGGCGGTGGAAGCCGGCGAACGCCTGGGCTTTCTGCCGGGCACTTTGCAGGAAAAGGTGGACCCCTACCTGCGCCCGCTGTACGATGCGCTCTACGACATGCTCGATAGCGAGCGCGTGGAGAAACTGCTGGAGCGCAACGTGATTGAAATCGCGCCCATCGCGTTTATGCGCGGCCGCACGTTGAACGACAGCTTCATCATTCTGGACGAAGCCCAGAACAGCACACAGGAACAGATGAAGATGGTGATCACCCGCCAGGGCTTCAACTCCAAAATGGTGGTGAACGGCGACATCACCCAGATCGACCTGCCCACCGGACGGATGAGCGGCCTGATTCACGCGGTGGAAGTGCTCAAGGGCGTGGAAGGCATCAGCTTCGTGCAGTTCGACGAGCGCGACGTGGTGCGCCACACGCTGGTGCAGCGCATCGTCAAAGCCTACGAGCGGTACAACGAAACCACTGGCGCGGCCCGGCAGCTCACCTTGAAGCTGGGCGAGCCGGAAGCGAAGCTGGGCGAGATGGACGCGCCCGCCGCCGAGGACATTCCGCAAGCCTGAGCTTCCCGATGCCGTCACCCGAACCCAGTACCGCAATATTCCGCCGCGTGCCACCGGATTTCCGCCGCCGCGTGGTGGAGCGGTTCGCGCGCAAAGTCCAGGCGGAAGTCACCAAGGGGCGGGCCTTCGATTGCCTGATTGCGGGCGATGCGGAATTGCGTCGATTGAACAAGGAGTTCCGAGGCAAGGATTGCGCGACGGATGTCCTGTCGTTCGCGAGCGCGGGCCCGGCATCGCTCGGCGATATCGCCATCTCTTTTCAGCGCGCGCGCGCGCAGGCCCGTGAGTTCGGCCACACCGTGGAGCAGGAAGTCTCGATCCTGATGCTCCACGGCGTGCTGCACCTGATGGGCATGGACCACGAAGCCGACAACGGCCGCATGGCCCGTGCCGAGAAGCGCTGGCGGGTGCGTCTGGGGCTGGCCCACGGATTGATCGAGCGGGTGCGGCCATGATGCTGGCCGTCGTGCTCTCGACACTGGCGGCAATTCCCGTGCTCGCGCTGGTGACGTTTGTGCAGTTGCTCTACCTGGAAAGCATGCGGCTGCGGCCGCGCGATCTGCCGTCGGTGAAATTCTTCAAGGAAACCCTGGAAGACCGGCTGGGATTCGAGACCGAAAACGGCGCGGCAATCTTTTCGGTCATCAAACACACGCTGCTGGTTTTGCTGGGCGTGTTGTTTCTGGCCTGGCAGGCCGGCTCGTTCTGGCAGGCGGCGGTGGGCGCGTGGCTCACGATGATGGCGGCCTCTTATGCCATCCCGCAGCTTCTCTACCGCCGTACGTCGGCGCGGTGGCTGCTGCCCCTGGCGCCATTGCTGCGTGCCATTGCCTGGCCGGCCCGGCCGTTGGTGGCCGTGCTGGGATTCTTCCAATCGCTGATCGATCTCGCCGACGGCACCGACAAGCAAGAAGAGGAGCCCACGCCCGCCGAAAACATCGACGCCTTGATTTCCGCCGGCGCCGAAGAAGGGCTGATCGAGGAGCAGGACCGCAAACTGATCCAATCGGTGGTGGAGTTCGGCGACAAAGTGGTGCGGGAAGTGATGACCCCGCGGCCCAATATTGTGGCGATTTCGGCCGACGCCACGCTCGAACAGTTGCGGCAACTCGTCATCACCGAGCAATTCTCGCGCATACCGGTCTTCGAGCAGAATATCGACCAGGTCATCGGCTTCGTGCACGTCCGCGACATGTTCGAGCTGAAGGAAGAAGAGCGCGCCGGCCGGTCCGTGCGCGAGCTGCTGCGGCCTCTGAAGTTCGTGCCGGAGAGCAAACCGGTGCACAACCTGATGCGCCAGATGCAGCAGGAGAGCACCCACATGGTGATCGTGGTGGACGAGTACGGCAACACCGCCGGCCTCGCCACCATGGAAGATTTGCTGGAAGTCATCATCGGAGAGATCCGCGATGAACACGAGCCCTCGAGCGACGTCACCGAAGAGGGCAACGGCCGCTATATCGTTTCCGGCAGTTTCGAACTGGACCGCCTGGGCCATTTGCTGGAGTCGTTCCACCGCGAAGAGGATATCGAATCGACCACCGTGGGCGGGCTGGTCAGCGAGTGGCTGGGGCGGGTTCCAAAACGCGGCGAGTCGGTGGATCGCGATGGCGTGCGCATCGAAGTGCTGGCCAGCGACGATCAACGGGTGGAACAGGTGCGCATCAGCAGGTCGCAAACGGTAGCTCTATGAAAGAACATTTCAAGTCGGGATTCGTCTCGCTGGTCGGACGTCCCAACGCTGGGAAATCCACGCTGTTGAATGCCCTAGTGGGCCAGAAGGTGGCCATCGTCGCGGACAAGCCCCAGACCACGCGCACCGCCATACAGGGCGTGCTGACGCTCGACGGCGCGCAAATCGTATTCATCGATACGCCCGGAATTCACAAGGCCGATTCGCAGCTCAACAAGCGCCTGATGGACACCGTGCGCAATTCCCTGGAGGAGCGCGACCTGTTGCTGCTCCTGGTGGACGCGACGGCAGAATTCGGCATCCAGGATCAGCGCGCCGCGGACCTGGTCCATAAGACTGGCACGCCGGTGGTGCTGGTCCTCAACAAGGTGGATCTCCTCAAAGACAAGGCCCTGCTGCTGCCGCTGATCGAGCAGTACAAGGCCACGCACGAATTCGCCGACTACGTTCCGGTCTCAGCCCTGCGGTGCAAGGGGCTCGACGAATTGCGCAAAGTGATCCTTCGCCGCTTGCCGGAAGGGCCGGCCTACTTCCCAGAGGATTACGTCACCGACCAGCCCGAACGCTTCCTGGCGGCCGAGCTGATTCGCGAGAAGGTACTCGCCGCCACACGCCAGGAGGTGCCCCATTCGGTGACGGTATCGGTGGACCAATGGGAGGAGACCGCCAGGCTCACGCGCATCTTCGCCACCATCCGCGTGGAGCGGCCGGGCCAGAAGGCCATCGTGATCGGCGCCAAGGGCGCCATGCTCAAGAAAATCGGCACTCTGGCGCGCCAAGAGATGGAGCGTCTGTTCGGCGTGAAGATCTATCTGGATCTGCACGTGCGCGTCGAGGCCGGCTGGCGCGAGCAGGCCGCCTTCCTGAATACGCTGGACTGGCGTACAATGGCCGGTAAGGATGATTCTTAAAACTTGCGCTTCGCTGTTGGTGTTTTTCCTGCTGGCCGGCCTCTGCCTGGCCGCGGACAAACCGGTTTCCGACGACGCCATTTACGACAACGTCCGCATCAAGCTGGCGCAGGATGTCGACGTGAAGGGTGGCGCCCTCAAGGTGGATGTCAAAGACGGCAAGGTGACGCTGGGGGGCGTTGTGGAAACACAGATGCAAAAGGATAAGGCCACCAAAATCGCCAAGAAGGTGAAAGGCGTCAAGAGCGTGGTCAACCAGATCGAGATCAAGAAGCGCGGATAAATGACCCGCGCTCTGGGAATCTGTCTGGCCGCCGCGTTCGGCGTACTCGCTTCCGGCCAGGATTACTCCAAGAGTTCCGTCCAGGTCATTGGCAAGGGCTTTACCTTCACCGAAGGCGCCGCGTGGTCCAAAGAGGGTTTTCTGATTTTCAGCGATACACCCGCCGGCAAGCTCTATAAATTCACCCCGGGCAGTGAGGTGGAGGTCTTCCGCGAGGAGGCGCAGGGCCCTAGCGGCAACGCCTTCGACGCGCAGGGGCGCCTCTACACCTGCGAAACCCACGCGCGCCGCGTGACGCGCACGGATAAAGCCGGACACGTGGAAGTGCTGGCGGAACGCTGGCAGGGCAAGCGGTTGAATGCGCCCAATGATCTGGTGGTGAGCAAGAACGACCACGTCTATTTCACCGACCCGGCGTTCGGCGAGCAGTCCGACCATCGCGAGCTGGATTTCTACGGCGTCTACGACGTCCCGCCGAAGGGTGAAATGAAGCTGGTGGCGAAGCCCGCCGGGCGGCCCAACGGGATCGCACTTTCACCCAACGGCCGCACCCTGTACGTGGTCAATACCGACGAGCGCAATGTGCGCGCTTACGACCTTGACCACAGCGGCGGCGCATCCAACGAACGCGTGCTGATTCGCTCGCTCGCCGGCGTGCCGGACACCATTCGCGTGGACGAGAAGGGCGACCTGTTCGTCACGGTATCGAAGGGCATCGCCATTTACGGCGCGGACGGCCACGCCATCCACACCATCGAGTTGTTTGAGCGGCCCTCCAGCTTGGCGTTCGGCGACGCCGACGGCAAGTCGCTCTACGTGACCGCGCGCGCCATTCTGTTCCGCATCCGGCTGGAGCCGAGGGGAGAAAACTAGTGTGCTGTCCGTTCTAAACACTGACAGCCCTGGTTGGTCCGATCTGGGGCAGCCTATTCAGGCTGCGGACCCGCTTTCCAGCGGGTCCAGCCGGCTGAAAGCCGGCTGCGGGCAAGATTGCCCGCCTCACAATTGCTGGCAATTCTTACAGGAGGCACGAGACTAGGTGCCTCCTATCGACGACCGCCGGTATCCGAAACGCCCGCTGGTGGGAGTCGGCGCGATTATCCTGCGGCGCAATCGCATTCTGATGGCGCAGCGCGGCAAGGAGCCGCTCAAGGGCTGGTGGTCGCTGCCCGGCGGCGCGCTTGAGACCGGCGAACGGTTGGCCGATGGGGTTTGCCGCGAGGTGCGCGAAGAGACCGGTCTGGAAGTGCGGCCGCTCGGTATTCTCGAAGTCTTCGAACGCATCATGCGCGATGCGAGCGGTGCCCCCGAGTATCACTACGTGTTGATCGACTACGTGTGCCGCATCACGGGCGGCGTTCTCGGTCCCGGCGACGACGTCTGCGCGGTGGAATGGGTGAAGCGGCGGGATCTTCCCGAACTGCTGATTACCGAAGGCACTCTTGGGGTGATTGAAAAGGGGTTCCGCGAGCGGGGAAAATTCCGGTGAGGGCCGCCGAAGTTCTCGAATTCGAATCCCTGCGGAGTTTATTGGGGCGCTATGTCTCGAGCCCGCAGGGCCGCCGCGAGTTGGAAAAACTGGCGCCGCACGCCGACCGAGGCCGCCTCACGGAAGACCTGGCCGAAGCCGCCGAGGCAGTCGCCTACCTGCGGCTTGCGATGCGCCCGCAACCGGCCGCGCGCGGCGCAGCCATCCGCGTGGATTTCGGCGGCCTGCCCGACACCCAGGCCGCCGTGCAGAAATTGCGGATTGAAGGCGCCAGCCTCGACCCCAAGGAAATCTACGATCTGTTCGCTCTGCTGGACCGCGCCGCCGACGCCAAGAGCGTGCTCACGGCGGCCGCGGAGCGTTTTCCGCTCCTGGGCCGGCGCGCCCAAACCATCGGCGATTTCCGCGGCCTGCTGAGAGAGCTGGACGGCAAGATCCTGCCCGATGGCAGTATTGCCGACAACGCCAGCGTGGCGCTGGCCCGCCTGCGCCGCGACATCGAGCGCCAGAAAAAATCCATCCAGGAGTCGCTGGAACGATTTCTGAAGGCGCACCGCGACGACGGCGTGTTGCAGGAAGAGTTCGTCACTATCCGCAATGAGCGGTTCGTGGTGCCGTTGATCGCCGGGCAGCGCCGCAAGCTGGACGGCGTCATCCACGGAACCAGCTCGAGCGGCCACACGCTGTTCGTCGAGCCGCTCGAAACCATCGACCTCAATAACGAACTGGTGCGCCTCTCCGAAGAAGAAGCCCGCGAGGTGGGCCGCATCCTGCTCGAAATGACCAACCGGCTGCGCGGCCACAGCGAATCCATCGGACGCACGCTGGTCACCATGGCGGAGCTCGAGTTGATCTTTGCCAAGGGCCGGTTCGCCGTGGATTTCGATTGCGTGGTGCCGCGCTTCGGCGAGCGCCTGCTGCTCAAAGACGCCCGCCATCCGCTGCTCGAAGACGTGCTGCGGCGGCGCCACAAGCCGGTCGTGCCGGTGAGCCTGGAACTCAGCCAGGAGCGCCGCACGCTCCTGATCAGCGGCCCCAACACCGGCGGCAAGACCGTCACGCTGAAGACCGTGGGGCTGCTCAGCCTGATGGCGCAATCGGGCCTGCCGGTGCCGGCCGCCGATGCCGAGTTTCCGCTCTTCGCGCAGGTGCTGGCCGATATCGGCGATTACCAATCCATCCAGGAAAGCCTCAGCACGTTTTCCGCGCACGTCTCCAACATCCGCGAGATGGCGCTCGATGTTACACCCGATTCGCTGGTGCTGCTCGACGAGCTGGGCGCGGCCACCGACCCCGAAGAGGGCGGCGCGCTGGGAGTGGCCATCGTGGAGCACTTCCGCGCGGCGGGCGCTTTCACGATGGTATCCACGCACCTGATGGCGCTCAAAATCTACGGCGCCTCCACCGAGGGCGTGGTGAACGGCTCGATGGGTTTCGACGAGCAGACCTTTGAGCCCACCTATCACCTGCAACTCGGGCTGCCCGGGAAATCGGCCGGCCTGGAGATCGCTACGCGGCTCGGCATTCCCGAGGACATCATGCGCCGCGCGCGCCTGTCCATGAGCGACCGCGAACGCGATGTCACCCGCTTCCTGGCCGAACTGCATCGTCGCATCGAAGAGACCCGCGCCACCGAGCAAAGCCTGCGCGAGAAGCGCGCGGAGCTCGAAAAGCGCGAAAAAGAGCTGGCGGCGGAATGGGAGAAGCGCGAGGGCGCGAAGCTCAAAGAGTTGGAACGCCGCACCGACCTGGCCCTGGCGCGCTTCGAAGAGCAGGCCCAGGAGGCCATCGGCAAAATCGCCCAGGGCCTGGACCGCCGCAAGGCCGAACAGGAGGCCCAACGCCGGGTCTCCAAGGCCAAGCGCGAGCTCCGCGAGGACTTCCAGACTACCGTGCTGTCCACCCGCGACGATGCCCGCCAGGACCGCATCGCGCCGCTGCGCCTGGAAGAGGGCGCGCGCGTGCGGCTACGCGACGTCCGCGAACCGGCGCGCGTGCGGCGCAAGCTGGGGAACGGCCGCATCGAAGTGGAGGCCGGCTTCCTCAAGATGCAGGTTTCCGAGGACGACGTGATCGAAGTCCTGCCCGAAACCAGCGGCTCAGGCATCCGCCTGCCCCAGGGCGTCACCTACAAACCCGCTCCCGAACTGGCGCCGGCTCACCAGGAGATCAACGTCATCGGCCAGCATGCCGAACAGGCCCGCGACGCCGTGGACGAATTCCTGGACCGCGCCGTGATGGCTACCGCCAGCCGCGTCCGCATCGTGCACGGCCACGGGATGGGAGTACTGAAGAAGACCATCGCCGACCTACTCAGCAACCACCCGCACGTCGCGAAGTTCTACCCCGCGCCGCAGCAGGAAGGCGGCGCCGGCGCAACCATCGTCGAATTGCGGGAATAGGCGAGGACCAGGATTAGAATAGAAGGAGCCTATGGGACCGGCCGGTGAGCTCACGAGACCCTCGCTTGCGCGCCTTACGTTGCGCGGATACAAGACGATCCGCGAGTTGAATCCTTTCGAACCTGGTATTATCACTGTCTTGATCGGCCCAAACGGTGCAGGCAAGACGAACTTCATTTCATTTTTCCGTATGTTGTCCTGGACACTGACACCGCCCGGCAACCTTCAGACTTACGTGGCCGAGCAGGGGGGCGCTAGTCGTCTCGTACACGACGGCCCTGCAAAGACCCGGGAGATCGAAGCGGTCCTGGCATTCCACACTGATGCCGGCACCAACGAATATGGGTTCCGGCTTTTCCACGTAGGTGGCGATGCTCTTGTCTTTGCTCACGAGTGGTACAAATTCGAGCGTCTTGGAGTGGAACGACCCGAAGTGCCGCTGGGCGGTGGCCACCGTGAATCGAAGCTGATCACGGAAGCCGAAGGCGGCAATCAGACCGCGCGCTTCATCCTAGGTACGCTGCGCCGAATGATTGTGCACCAGTTCCACAACACCTCGGCGACGTCGCGCATGCGCAACAAGTGGAGCGCCAGTGACAGCAGATGGTTGAAGGAGGACGCAGCTAACCTGGCGCCGTTCCTTTATCGTCTTCAGCAGAGCGAGCCGAAGTACTACCAGCGCATCGTGGAGACGATTCGACTGATCCTCCCATTCTTTGCGGATTTCGAGTTCCAGCCCGAGTACGGCAGCCTGCTCCTCCGTTGGCGGGAGCGCGGCTCGGATCAGGTTTTCGACGCCTCCCAGGCCGGTGATGGCATGTTGCGGGCAATGGCACTGGTGTCGCTGCTCCAACAGCCGGAGAGGGATCTGCCGAATGTCCTCATCCTCGATGAGCCAGAGCTCGGCCTGCATCCATATGCAATTGAAGTGCTGGCCGCCCTCTTGCAGAGCGCGGCCGAGCACACTCAAGTGGTCGTCGCCACCCAATCCGTCTCGCTCGTTGATCGGTTCCAGCCTCACGACGTCGTGGTCGTCGAGCGGGCCGGCAGGGAGTCGACTTTCCGCCGGCTCGACGATTCCGAGCTCGCAGAATGGCGGGAACAATACACGCTCTCCGAGCTGTGGGAAAAGAACGTTCTGGGCGGTAGGCCGGGGCGATGATCCGCCTGCACGCGGTAGTGGAAGGTCAGACAGAGGAGACGTTTGTCAACCAAGTGCTCGTTCCGGTGTTGGCGGACCGGAACGTTGTCATGGATGTTCGCTGTGTTGAAACCGGGAGAAAGAGGTCGGGTGTTTTCAGGGGCGGCGTCACTCAGTACCGACACCTGAAGACTAATCTCACGCTCTGGATGAAACAGGATCAAAAACCCGAAACCTGGTTCACTACCATGGTCGATCTTTACGCGCTGCCGGACGACTTTCCGGGCTACGCCGACTGCCGGAAACATGCCGATCCGGTTGTACGGGTAGAGTGCCTCGAAGAGGGGCTGCTTGCAGACCTCTCGCACTGCAGATTCATCCCGTACATTCAACTGCACGAATTCGAAGCGCTGTTGTTCTCGGATCCGCGGCCTTTCGAGAACGCCTTTCCGAGCGACCCCGCCGTGACCCAAAAGCTCGCGGCGATTCGAAGCCAGTTTCCCACTCCCGAGCATATCGACGACCGACGGGACATGGCCCCTTCGAAGCGAATCCTGGCCGTCCTGCCCGACTACAAGAAGACGGTGGCCGGCGTGCAGATCGCCCAACAAATTGGGCTCACTGCGCTACGTCAGGAATGCCCGCACTTCAACCAGTGGATAGCCAAGATTGAAGCGGTGGCGGCTCGTTAGGGCCGCGAGCGCGGGGCGACTTCGTGCAAGGCCATGGCATGGGGATACTGAAGAAGACCATCGCCGACCTACTCAGCAACCACCCGCACGTCGCGAAGTTCTACCCCGCGCCGCAGCAGGAAGGCGGCGCCGGGGCCACCATCGTCGAATTGCGAGAGTGATGCCTCATCCGGCAAGCCGCCCGGAATTACAGAATTCTTACAAACAGCCCCAGATTCACCTGATATCGTAAAGATGCACTCCGCACTTGGGGAATATCTGTGAGCGAAGAACCCATCTATCTCTATGACCGCCACGGCCTGAACTGGCCCACCATCGTCGTCCTGGTGCTGCTTCACATCGGCGCCATTGGCGCGCTCTTTGTCTTTAACTGGAAGGCTTTCGCCGTTGCCGTGTTCCTTTATTGGGTCGCCACGGGCTTGGGCATCAGCATGGGATATCACCGCCTGCATACCCACCGCTCCTACCAGGTTCCGCGCTGGCTGGAATACTTCTTCGCGGTTTGCGGGACTCTCACGCTCGAAGGCGGGCCGATCTTCTGGACCGCGGTGCATCGCATTCACCATCAGAAGTCCGATCAACCGGGCGATCCGCATTCCCCGCGCGATGGCGCATGGTGGTCGCACGTCGGCTGGATCCTGGTGGGCGAGACCAAGCACAACAACACCCGCGCCATGGCCAAGTACGCACCGGACCTGGCCAAGGATCGGTTCTACACCTGGCTCAATAACTATCACTGGGTGCCGATTGTGGCGCTCACCATCCTGCTGGCGGTAATCGGCGGCCTTCCGATGGTATTGTGGGCCGGTTGCTTCCGCGTGGTGTTCGGTCTGCATGCCACCTGGCTGGTGAATTCGGCGACGCACATGTGGGGCGCGCGGCGCTTCAACACGCGCGACGATTCCCGCAACACCTGGTGGGTAGCGCTGATTTCCTTTGGCGAAGGCTGGCACAACAACCACCACGCGCATCCGGCCTCCGCGCGTCACGGGCTGGCATGGTACGAATTCGACCCCTCCTGGCTGCAGATCAAGATGCTGCGGGCCCTGGGGATCGCCAAGTCCATCCGGGTGGCGTCGATCAGCACGCCGCACGCCGCCGAGCAGGAAGCGGCGTAGGCGGCAAATTCAATTCTTGATCGCCGGATCCCAGTCCTGCACATCACCAACGCGGATGCGGCCGAGGCGTTCTATTGCCGGCTCCTCGGTTTTCGATGCGAGTTCGAGGTCCCGGCGAGCGAGACAAAGCGCGATCCCTGCTATATGGGGCTGGCGCGCGACAGTGCGATTCTCCACCTTTCCTCGCATGCCGGCGACGGCGTGATCGGCGGCGTGGTCTATTTCGTGAGCGACGATGTGGACGCGCTACATGCGGAATTCGTCGCGAAGAATGTCCGCATCCACATCGCCCCGGTGGACCAGAGCTGGGGCATGCGCGAGCTATATGTGCGCGACCCGGATGGAAACAGCGTCCGCTTCGGTGCTCCAGTGCGGCCTGAGTGAACGGCACCCCATTTCCGCGCCGGCCGCCATTCGGCATAAGCTGAAATCATGGTGATTCCCGGCCGCCGGAGGTCCATCGCGTTTTATATCGCGTTCGGCGTCTGCCTCGTCACCGTCATTCTGGTTTTGTATGTCGGCTGGGTGCTGCGCCACTGGCAGACCGGCATCCTGCTGGTCCTGGGCATCCTGCTGGTGCTGATTATCATCTTCGGCGTGGTCGTCAACACCATCTCCATCGTCCGTGAGATCCGGCGCAACGAGCAGCACGACGCCTTCATCAACGCCGTCACGCACGAGCTGAAGACCCCCGTAGCTTCCATCCGGCTCTACCTGGAGACCTTGCAGTCGCGTGCCGTGGATGAGACCAGGCGCCACGAATTCTACAAGATCATGCTGGCCGATAGCGACCGCTTGCTGGCCACCGTCGAGCAGGTGTTGCGCACCGGACGCCTAGGCGCGGCCAGCCCCAAACCCAATCTGACCCGTACCGATCTCGGCGAGCTCATCGAAGAATGCCTGGCGCGCGCGCGCACCATGCACGCGCTGCCGGCCGATTCGCTAATCTTTCACTCGCAAGCGCCGTGCACCATTCTGGCGGATGCCGACGAAGTCCGCGGCGCCATTTTGAACCTCATCGATAACGCCGTGAAATACTCCGGCAGCGGCGTCAAGGTGACGGTCGAAACCGAAAGGCTCGACGGCCACGTGCTGGTGCGCGTCAAAGACGAAGGCCCCGGCATCCCCAAGACCGAACTGAAGCGCATCTTCAAACGCTTTCACCGCGTGCCCGGCCAACTGGCCGCACGCGTCAAAGGGACCGGGCTGGGCCTGTTCATCGTCCGCTCCGTTGCCAAGCGCCACGGCGGCCGCGCCTGGGCGGAAAGCGAGGGACCGGGCCGCGGCAGCACCTTCGTGCTGCAACTTCCGGTAGCCAAATGACCCGCATTCTCGTGGTGGAAGACGAGCAGCACCTGGCCGGCGGCCTGCGCTTCAATCTGGAGGCGGAAGGCTGGGAGGTGCAATTGGTGGATACCGGGGAAGCTGCGCTGGCGCTATTCGAAGCCGAACCCGCGGCCTTCGACGTGGTGGTCCTCGATATCATGCTCCCCGGCATCGACGGCTTCGCGGTGATGTCCCAATTGCGTCAATCCGGACAGTTCGTCCCCACCTTGATGCTTACCGCGCGCGGCCATCCCGACGATGTCCTGCGCGGCTTTTCCGCCGGAGCCGACGATTACCTGACCAAGCCCTTTGAGCTCTCCATCCTGATCGCCCGCATTCGCGGCCTGCTGCGCCGGCGCGAGTGGCTGCAGGCTTCGCTCAACCACAGCGCCGCCGCTCCGCCGTCCAACGACGCGTTTACGTTTGGCGAAAAATCGGTGCAGTTCGACCTGCTGGAGCTGCGCGTGCGCGAGCAGGTCTTTCCGCTTACCTTGATGGAGGCCAACCTGCTTCGCTACCTCATCCGGCATGAGGGCCGGCCGGTATCGCGCAAAGCCATGTTGGAAGAAGTGTGGGGCCTGCACGAAGACACCGACACGCGCGCCATCGACAACTTCATCGTGCGCCTGCGCCGCTACATTGAAGACGATCCCACGCGTCCCCGTCATCTGCTGACGGTGCGCGGCGTCGGCTATCGCTTTGTGGCCGCGCCCCGCGCCAAATGACTCACAATTCCGCCAGCACCGCCGCCGCGTGCCCCTTGGCCTTCACCTTCGCGTATATCTTCTCGATCTTGCCGTCCGCTCCAATCACAAACGTAGTGCGTTCGATGCCCATCACCTTGCGCCCATACATGTTCTTTTCTTTCCACACGCCATAAGCCTGGGCAGCCGTTCTTTCTTCATCGGCCAGCAGGGTGAACGGCAGATCGTACTTCTGCTTGAACCTGGCCTGCGCCGCCGGCTTGTCCGGCGAAATGCCGATCACCGCCGCGCCTTTCCTGGCGATAGCTTTCATGCCATCGCGAAACTCGCAGGCCTCCACGGTGCAGCCCGGCGTATCGGCCTTCGGATAGAAGTACAGCACGACACGCTTGCCCTTGAGTTCCAACAAACGAAAATCTTCGCCCGTATCCGTGTACACGCGAATATCGGGAGCCTTGTCGCCCACTATCAACATAACGTCACCCCAGTTTCTGTTTGAATAAATCGGTCACCACCGCCACGTTGGCCTGGCCGCGCGTGGCCTTCATCGCCTGACCCACCAGAAAATTCATCACGGTGGTTTTCCCGCCGCGGTATTGTTCCACCTGCTTCGGGTTGCCGGCGATCACTTCCGCGATCACTTTCTCCAGCGCCCCTGTGTCCGAAATCTGCTTCAGCCCTTCGCGCTCCGCAATCTCAGCCGGCGCCTGACCTGTTGAAAACATCTTGGGAAAAATTTCCTTGGCCAGCTTGCCCGAAAGCTCACCCGTCGAGATCCGCTTCACCAGTTCGCCAAGGTGGGCCGCGCTCACCGGCGATTCGGCAATCTCTTTGCCTTCAGCCTTGAGCATGCCCATGAGGTCGCCCATCACCCAATTAGCGGCCATCTTGGCGTTGCCGGAGGCGCGCGCCGCGGTTTCGAAATACTCGCTCGCCGCGCGCGTGGCCGTCAGGACTTCCGCGTCGTACCCCGGCAAACCATACTCCGCGACGAAGCGCGCCCGTTTGCGCGCCGGCAACTCCGGCAGTCCGGCCCGCAGTTCCTCGAGCCACGCCGCAGAGATGCGCAACGGCGCCAGGTCCGGCTCCGGAAAATACCGGTAGTCGTGCGCATGCTCCTTGCTGCGCATGGCGGCCGTTTCGCCGCTGTCGGGATTGTAAAGCCGCGTCTCCTGCATCACCTTGCCGCCGCTTTCCACCAGTTCCACCTGCCGTGCAATCTCGTAGTCCAGCGCCTGTTTCAGAAAGCGGAAGGAATTCAGGTTCTTGACTTCCGCCTTCGTGCCGAGCTCGGCCGCGCCCTTCAGCCGCACCGAAACATTGGCGTCGCACCGCAAGTGGCCCTTCTCCATGTCGCACGTGGAGGCTTCAATGAACTGCAGCACCTGTTTCACTTCGGTGAGGTAAGCATAGGCTTCGTCGGAGCTGCGCATATCCGGCTCGCTGACGATTTCGATCAGCGGCGTGCCGCTGCGGTTCAGGTCCACGTACGAGTACCGGTCCGAATCCTTGAAGCCGTCGTGGATGCTCTTGCCCGCGTCGTCTTCCATGTGGACGCGCGTGATGCCGATGCGCTTGGTGCGGCCCTCCACCACGATGTCCACGTGCCCGCGTTCGGCCAGCGGCTCGTCGTATTGCGAGATCTGGTAGCCCTTGGGCAAATCGGGGTAGAAATAATTCTTGCGCGCGAAACGCGATTGCGCCCGGATGTTGCAGTTGAGCGCCAGCCCCGCCTTCACCGCCAGTTCCACGGCCGCGCGATTCAGCACCGGCAAGGCGCCCGGCAATCCCAGGCACACCGGACACACGTTGGTATTGGGCGGCGCGCCGAAACTGGTGGGGCACCCGCAAAAAATCTTGGTCGCGGTGGCGAGTTGCGCGTGAACTTCGAGCCCGATCACCGCTTCATAACGGGCAGCCGCGGAAGAAGACATGGGTTCTTTCATTGTAACGGTCGAGACGGGTGTTACCATCGCATTTATGGCAAAGTTCAGGCCGTTCAAAGGAAAGCGCAAGAGCGCTCCGGCGCCGGCGGGCGCGGTGCCCTGCGTCGTTCTTGTGATCGGCGCCATGGCCTTGGTGATGCTCCTGCTCTTCCTTGTGATGAAAAATGCGAACGGATAATCGGCCGCCCGACGGCATGCGCCCGGTCGAGATCGAAACCGGCTTCCTGAAAACCGCCGAGGGCTCCGCCCTGATTAAGGTCGGCAACACCCAGGTGTTGTGCGCCGCCACGGTGGAAGATGGCGTCCCTCAGTTTCTGCGCAACTCGGGCAGGGGCTGGGTGACGGCGGAATATGCCATGCTGCCCCGCGCTATCGCGCGCCGCACCCCGCGCGAGGTCAATAAGGGCCGCGCGTCCGGCCGCACTCACGAAATCCAGCGGCTGATCGGCCGCTCCATGCGCGCCGTGGTGGATGGCGCGGCGCTCGGCGAGCGCACCGTGGTCATCGATTGCGATGTCCTGCAGGCCGATGGCGGCACGCGCACGGCCTCCATCACCGGCGCGTACGTGGCGCTGTCGCTGGCGCTACGCCGGCTGGTGGAGTTCGGCGCGCTCAAGACGATGCCGCTCAGAGATTCGGTGGCCGCCACCAGCGTCGGCCTGGTGCGCGGCGTCGCCATGCTCGATCTTTGCTATGAAGAGGATTCCCAGGCCGACGTGGACATGAACGTCGTGATGACCGGCGCCGGCAAGTTCGTCGAAGTGCAGGCCACCGCCGAGCACTCGGCCTTCGACGACGATCAGATGGCGCGCCTCATCGCATTGGCGCGCACCGGCATCGGCCGGTTGATCGAAATCCAGAAAAGGGCCGTAGGTTCTTGATCCACCTGTTTTGCGCCAGCGGAAACCCCGGCAAGCTGCGCGAATTCCGCCTGGCCGCCGGCCATGCGCCCGTCGAAATCGAACTCGTGCCCGGCTTCAGACAGCTCGATCCTTGCGCCGAAGACGGCGAGACCTTCGAGGCCAACGCCATTCTCAAGGCGCGCCACTACGCAAAACATGTGACCGGCCCGTTATTCGCCGACGATTCCGGCTTGGAAGTGGACGCGCTGAACGGCGCGCCGGGCGTCCACTCCGCGCGCTTCTCCGGCCCGCACTCGACAGACGAATCCAACAACCGCCTGTTGCTCGAAAAGCTCCGCGGCGTCACCGGCCGCACCGCCCGCTTCGTATGCGCCATCGCGCTGGTGGAAGGCGGCGAACTGCGCGGCGTGTGGCGCGGCGCCGTGGAAGGCGCCGTTCTCCACGAACCTCGCGGAGACGGCGGTTTCGGATACGACCCGCTTTTCTTCTGCCCGCAGTTAGGCTGCACGTTTGGCGAAGCCGGCGTCAGTGAAAAGTTCGCCGTCAGCCATCGCGGCCAGGCTCTGCGCGCCATGCTGGCCGCGTCGATACCGGCGTAGCCTGGTGACCCCAATGCGAGCCGCGACCGTTAGGGAGCGGTGCCCGTCCCGCGAATGTTTCCTCGCGGCCACGATCTGGGGCCTTGACTAGATGATGTTGTGCGAGCGGGCCTCCGCTCCCTAACCCGGCGTAGCCGGAACCAAACAGGAAATGGATTTAACGCGGAGGCGCCGAGACGCGGAGGAAAACAGAAACAAAGTCAAGACCTGAGAGTGCTGAGGAAGCGGAGGTCCTGCGGCCGGACAGGCGCGAGAGGCCTGGTAAGGAGTTTGAGTTATTCTCGGAGTGCAGCCGAGGGCCCATAAACATGGAGCGAAATGCACACGGCCGAAAATGTTCTTGCCAAAGCGGCAGGAATTCAACTCGGTCTAACGGTCGCTGCTCGCTGTTAAGGTGTGAGTGTGAGTCAGCAGTTCCCGTGAGCACAAAATCACGCGGTCAGCCCTAATTGCCCTCCACCGTCGATTCCACCACCGGCCCAAACTTCTTCAGCAACTCGAAGATCTTCGCCCCGTCGCCTACCGCGATGATCTGCACGTTGTCGTAGGGCACGTACTTACGCGCTACCCGCTGCACGTCCTCGGCCGTAATAGCCATTACTTTCGCGGAGTAGGTGTCCCAGTAATCCTCCGGCAGGCCGTATTCGCGCTGCTGCATCCAGCGCGCCAGCACCCCCGACGGATTCTCCAGGCCCAGCGCGAAACTGGCCACCAGCGTGCGCCTGGCGCCTTCCAGTTCCTCCTTGGGCACCGGCACGTCGCGGATTTCCTTGAGCTCCTTGAGCAGGTCGGCCAGCGCCGGCTCGGTGACTTCCGTGCGCACCGACATCGAAGAAATAAAATGCTGCGTGGTCTTGGTGGCCGCGAAGCTGGAACTGACGCCGTAGGTGTAGCCCTTTTCTTCGCGGATAATGCGGAACAGCCGCGCCGCCGTTCCCGCGCCCAGCACCTGGTTCATCACCATGCAGGCGATGTAATCGGGGTCGGTGCGCAGGATCGCGCGATTGGCCAGCGTCAGGTTGGTCTGCACCGACCCAGGGCGCGAAATCAGGTAGACCTTCTTCTCCGCGATGGGCGGATTCGCCGGGAACTTGACCGGCTCGACCGGGCCGCCCTTCCACGCGCCGAGAGCCTTTTCCAGCTTGGCAACCGCATCCTTGGGTGTGATTTCACCCACCACGCCGGCCAACTCTCCCGAGGGCACGAAGTACTTCTTGTAGTGCTCCACCAGCACGTCGCGCCCGATCTTATCCAGCGACTCCGCGGTCAGACGCGTGAACTGGCGCGCGTCGCCTGGATAAAGCACCCGCATGAGCACCTCGTTCGAAAGCGTGCCGGGGTTGGTGCGCTGCTGCTCCAGTTGGCTGCGCTGGCGGCTCTTCCACTTCTCGAGTTCGTCGGCTGGGAAGGACGGATGCAGCAGGATATCGGCCATGATGCCGAGCGCTTCATCGAAATTTTCAGTCATGGCGCTCACGGTAATGGTTCCCTCGCCGCCGCCCGCCGCGCCACCGCCACCACCACCGCCGCGCCCGCCGCCACCACCACCACCGCCGAACGATACCGTGGCGCCGATGTCCGCCAGCGCTTCGGAGATCTGGCGCGCCGTGCGCGTCGTGGTCCCCATCATCATCATGGCAGCCGTGGCTTCCGCCACACCCGGCATTCCCGCCGGATCGCGAAGGCGCGAGGACGGCACCGAAATGTTCACCGTGATGGTGGGCGTGCGGTTGGTTTCCAGGATCACCAGCTTGAGCCCGTTGGAAAGCGTGCGATCCACCGGACGCGGCAGTTTCACCTTGAGCACTTCGTTCGAGACGGGCGCGCGGTTCAGTCGCACCATGCCGCGGTAAGTGGTGGCATCCTGCGCCGCCGCCATCGCCGCAAGAAGAACGCAAATCGCCAATGTTTTGGTCATAGCCGGCTCCTTAGTTCCCCCCTCGTCCGCCGCGTCCCCGTCCACCGCCGCCGGCCGCCGGCGTGGTCACTGCCACCACGCTGTTGGCCTTTACCAGAAGGGCTTTGGCTGCCTTCTGAATGTCGGCCGCGGTGACCGCCATTTGCGCGTCGATTTCGGTATTCACCCGGTTCGGATCGTCGTATACCGCAGCCGCATCCGCCAGCGCCTGCGCGCGGCTCAGCGCCGTGATGCGATTCTCCGCGGAACGCCGCAGGCTGATGCGCACGCGCTGCAATTCTTTGTCGGTGACCGGTTCGGCGTGCAGCCTGGCGATCTCCTCCGCAATCACGCCTTCGGCTTCCTGCGGCGTCTTGCCCGCACGCAGCGTCGCCGAGATGTGCAACATGCCCGGACCGGCGCGCCGGTCGGTGGAGCAGGAAACCTGCGTGGCAATTTCCTTTTCCTCCACCAGCTTGCGATACAGCCGCGAGTTGTTGCCGCCGCCACCGCCGCCGCGCCCGCCGCCACCACCGCCGCCGCCGCCGCCGAGAATCGAAGCCGCGATTCCCAGGGCGCGTGCGTCCGGGTCGCCCGATGCGGGAGTCCGGTAAGCGATGTCGATGCGCGTCAGCCGTGCCAGCGGGTCTTCCAAGGCCGCGCGGCGCTCGGCAGTCTTGGGCGTCTCGGTTAAATCGGCCGGCTTGGGCGCCTCCTGCCGCGGGATGCCGCCGAAATACTTCTTTACCTTCGCCAGCGTCTCTTTTGTGTCCAGATCGCCTACCAGCGCCAGCACGGCGTTGTTGGGAGCATAGTAAATCTTGAAGAACTGTTTGACGTCATCCACCGACGCCGCGTCCAGATCGGCCATCGACCCGATCACCGGGTGGTGATAAGCGAAGTTGTCGTAAATCAACTCTTCCAGCTTTTCGGATGTCTGCCCGTACGCCTGGTTGTCGTTGCTCTGGCGCCGCTCTTCCTTCACGGCCTGCCGCTGGTTCTCCAGATTCTCCGGCGTAATCACCAGGCCATGCATGCGGTCGGCTTCCAGGAACAACCCCAGGTCGAGCTGGTTCTTTGGCAGAACCTCGTAGTAGGAAGTGCGATCGGTGTTGGTGGTCCCGTTGGAGTTGCCGCCGTTGGTGTCGATCAGAAAATCCAATTCGCCGACACCCACGTTCTCCGACCCCTTGAACATCATGTGTTCGAAGAGGTGCGCGAAGCCCGTCCGTCCCGGGTGTTCGTCCTTCGACCCAACTTTATAGGCGACACAGATGGCATACACCGGTGCGTAGTGATCTTCGGAAATGATCACGCGCAGCCCGTTATCCAGCCGGTTGTCGGAAAATCTGATCTTGGGAATCTGCGGCGCAGCCTGTTGGGCCAGCAGTAACCCCGCGCCCGCCAGCGCGACGACGGCAAATAGTCTCACGAAACCTCCTGACTGGACCCTTTTATCACATATCAGGCGTGAGGTCGGCCCTGCCGCGGTGTTATAACTGAAGCTGCGAGAAACGATGGATCTCAAAAAGCTCATTCGCGAGGTGCCGGACTTCCCCAAGCCCGGAATCCTCTTCTATGACATCACCACTCTGCTCAAGGATAGCGACGGCTTCGCGGGCGTGATCGACGGTCTGAAGAACCACTACAGCGGAGCGCGCGTCGACCTGGTGCTGGGAATCGAGGCGCGCGGCTTCATCTTCGCGCCGGCGCTGGCCTATGCGCTGCACGCGGGCTTCGTGCCCGTGCGGAAGCCCAAAAAACTGCCGGCCGCGACCGTGAGCGTGACCTACGACCTGGAGTACGGCAAAGACAGCCTGGAGATGCACATGGACGCCGTTCAGCCGGGCAGCCGCGCGCTGATAGTGGACGACCTGCTGGCCACCGGCGGCACCGCCGCGGCCGCCGCCCGCCTGGTTCGTGAAGCCGGCGGGACCGTGGCCGGCCTGGGATTCGTGGTGGAACTGACTTTTCTGAGCGGGCGCGCGAAGCTGCCGGAGTACGACGTCTTCTCCCTGCTCCAATACGACCAATGAGCACCACGCGTCGGGCGCGCGTGCGCGCGCTGGCAAAAATCAATCTCGGCCTGCGCGTCCTCGGCAAACGCCCGGATGGCTATCACGAGCTCCGCACCATCTTCCAGACCATTTCGCTCGACGACTCGCTCGACCTTGCTTTCACACCCGGCCGCAAGACCGCCATCGAACTGGACGACCCTCTCGCCATCTCGGATAACCTGGTGGCGCGGGCGGCCCGCCTGGCGCTGGACGCCATGCGCGTGAGCGGGCGCGTCGAAATGCAGTTGCGCAAGCGTATCCCCATGGGCGCCGGATTAGGCGGCGGATCTTCCGATGCCGCCGCGGTCTTGCTGGCGCTGCCCGCCCTGGCTGGCCGCGCGCTCGATCTGCCGGAATTGAGCGGCATCGCGGCGCATCTCGGTAGCGATGTCCCGTTTTTCCTGCTCGGCGGCGCGGCCGTTGGCATCGGACGCGGCACGGAGCTTTTTCCACTTCCCGACCGGCCCGCCATGGCAGGCCTTGTGGTGGCGCCCGCGGTGCACGTCTCGACCGCCCAGGCGTACCGCGACCTCAGCCCCGGTTTGACAACCGAATCGCAAGAAAATAAAATATTTACTTTCCAGTCTTTGGCGTGGGAACGGGGTGTCGGGAAATCCTCTGAGAACGATTTTGAAGCCGTAGTTTTCAAGCAGCACCGGAATCTGGCCGACTTGAAAAAAAGATTGGTGCGGGCGGGGGCCACCTTAGCCATGATGACCGGAAGCGGGTCCGCCCTGTTTGGGCTGTTTCCGGATCGTCACGGAATATCAGCCGCTATGCGATCGTTGGGAGACGAGAAGTTTTTTCGAATTTCACTGGTGGGCCGGGCGCGCTACCGCCAAATCTGGTGGCGGGCGCTGGGCTCACATGCAGTTCGGGACACATGGCCGCCGCAAAGCCGATACGCGCGATGATTCACGACCGTTTGCAACTCTTCACCGGAAACGCCAACCCTGAGCTGGCTTCCTCCATCGCCGCACACCTGGGCACGGAGCTGGGCAAGTGCATGGTCAAGCAATTCTCCGATGGCGAGATCTACCTGCAGATCCAGGAGAACGTGCGCGGCGGCGACGTCTTCATCATCCAGCCCACCTGCACGCCGGTGGAGCGCAACCTGATGGAATTGCTGTTGATGATCGACGCCCTCAAGCGCGCCTCAGCAGAGCGCATCACCGCAGTGTTACCCTATTATGGATACGCTCGCCAGGACCGGAAGGATAAACCCAGGGTTCCGATTTCTGCCAGGCTGATTGCGGCTCTGCTGGAAACGGCTGGGGCCGACCGCGTTTTGACGCTGGATTTGCACGCGGCCCAGATTCAGGGGTTCTTCGATATCCCGGTGGACCACCTGTTCGCCACGCCCGTGTTGATCGAGCATTTTAAGACTCCGAACGTGCCGGACATGACGGTCGTATCGCCGGACGCGGGCGGCGTGGAGCGGGCCCGGGCCTTCGCCAAACGGTTGAATGCACCGCTGGCGATCATCGATAAGCGGCGGGAGGAAGCCAACGTCGCCGAAGTGATGAATGTGGTCGGTGAGGTGGACGGGCGCCACTGCCTGTTGGTGGACGACCTGATCGATACCGCCGGCACGCTCGTGAAGGGCGCCGAAGCGTTGATGGAGAAGGGCGCGGCCAGTGTTTCGGCCTGCGCTACGCACGCGGTTCTGTCGGGCTCGGCCGTAAGCCGGATCGAAGAATCCTGCTTGAAGGAAGTGGTAGTAACGAATTCGATTCCGCTCTCGGAAGCGGCGAAAAGTTCGACCAAGATCAAATCGTTGTCGATTGCCAACCTGATGGCCGATGCCATCCGCTCGATACACGAGGAGACTTCGGTGAGTGTGTTGTTTATTTAGGAATCGCGGGCCATCGAACCCACGGAAACCCCCTCGGGGGTGAACGGACTTCGACCCCGTCAAGGAGAAATCGAGTGAGTCGAGATATTACCGTCGCCGCCGAGGTGCGTGCCTCGCGCGGCAAGAATGAGGCCCACCGCACCCGTAGCGCGGGCCAGATCCCCGCCGTCCTGTACGGGGCTTATAAAGATCCGGTCAGCATTGCCGTCAACCCGCGGGAAATCATCCGCATCATCCGCAGTTCGACCGGCTACAACACCATCTTCAACCTGGCCATCGCGGGCGGCGAAACGACCCCCGTCATGGTGGTCGATCAGCAGGTGGATCCCGTCAAGGGCAATCTGCTGCACGCCGATTTCAAGCGCATCGACCTTACCAAGCGTATTCGAGTCAGCGTGCCGGTTACCACCACGGGCGAAGCCAAGGGTGTCAAGGTGCAGGGCGGATTGCTGGAAGTGATCACCCGCGCCATCGAAATCGAATGCCTGCCCGACGAGATTCCGGAAGGCTTCACCGTGGACGTCACTGAGCTCATGATCGGCCAGGCCAAGCGCGCCAGCGATGTGGCGCTGTCCGGCTCCATGAAGCTCATCAGCGCCCCCGATACGGTGATTGCGCACTCCGTCGCGCTGCGCGCCGAAGAAGTGGTCGCGCCCGTCGAAGGCGCCGCCGTGGTCACACCGGAAGCGGGAGCGGTTGCCGCCGAGCCCGAGGTCATCAAGAAGGGCAAGAAGGAAGAGGAAGCCCCCGCCGAAGAAAAGGGCAAGAAGAAGTAATCCGCCATGTTCCTGGTGGCTGGTCTCGGGAATCCGGGCGAAGATTACTCTCTTACGCCGCATAACCTCGGGTTTCTCACGGTGGATCGGCTGGCCGAACGGCATGGCATCCGCGTCACCCGTAAGGATTCGAAGGCGCTGATCGGTCTGGGCGAGATCGACGGGCAGCCGGTGATGCTGGCCAAGCCGCAAACGTTTATGAATCTCAGCGGCACTTCGCTCGCGCCGCTGATGGAGAAGCACTCGATCGCGATCGACCGGCTGGTGGTGGTCTATGACGATCTGGACTTGGGATGGTTGGCGCTGAAGATCAAGCCGAAGGGTTCGGCTGCCGGTCACAACGGCATGAAGTCGGTGATCGCGAGCCTGAAGACCAGCGAGATCGTACGGGCGCGATTGGGAATTCATCCGGGCCACCCCCTGAAGGGTGGAACGGATTATCTGCTGGCGCCGATGAAGCGCTCGCAGGCAACGGAGTTGGACGAATTCATCGGCTACGCGGCCGATGCCGTTCGTTCCATAATCGCTGAGGGCGTCGTTAAGGCCATGACGAGATTCAATCGTCGCGCCCCCGGCTTAAACAAAGAGGAAGCATGAGGATTTACGAAGAGCTGTTCATAGTAAAGCCGGATGCTCCGGACGAAGAAGTCGACCAGTTCGTGGAACAGTTGCGAACCCAGTTGACCAACGCCGGAGCCACCGTGGACAAAGTCGATAAGTGGGGCAAGCGCCGCTTGGCCTACAAGGTGGACAAATACCGCGAGGGCACCTACGTGCTCTTCCAGTTCACCGCCGGGCCGGAAATGGTGCGTGAATTCGAACGCCGGCTTCGCGTGGCGGACCTGGTGCTGAAGTTCATCACCGTGCGCATCGACGAGACTCTCAAGCGGCTCGACAAGCGCAAGAAGGAACGCGACAAGCGGTCCGCCAAGCGCGCGGCTAACGCCGGACCGGGCGCCCCGCCGGCTCCCGGACCAGCGCCGGCGCAACCCATCACCGAAGGGCCGGCCATCGTACCCGGCATGCCGAAGGAGAACTAACCCATGCCAGAATTCAAAGGAAGACCAGGCAGCGCCGGACAACGGCCCACCGGCGGCGATAAAGCCGTCGCCACCCAGAAAAAACAATACTTCCGCCGCAAGAAGGTTTGCCGCTTCTGCGTCGAAAAGATTGACGACATCAACTACAAGGACGTCAAGATGCTGCACGCCTTTGTCGCGGAGCGGGGCAAGATTGTCCCACGCCGTATCTCGGGCGTCTGCGCGCCCCACCAGCGCCGCCTCACCGACGCCATCAAGAAAGCCCGCAACATCGCGCTGCTGCCCTTCGCGGCGCAGTTCTAGGAGCACGAGGAAACTGTCATGGAAGTCATACTGAGAGAAGACGTCGACAAGTTGGGCAACCGCGGCCAGGTAGTCAAAGTGGCCGCCGGATACGCCCGCAATTTCCTGCTGCCCAAACGCCTCGCCGTTGCGGCCACCCCCTCCAACAAGAAGATCATCGAACAGGAGCGCCAGGCGCACCTGCGCAAAGACGCCAAACTCGAAGTCGAGGCGCAGGATCTGGCCCGGCTGGTCAACAGCGTTACCGTCACCATCAAACAGAAGGCCGGCGAGAACGACCAGTTGTTCGGCTCCGTCACCTCCAAGGATGTGGCCGATGCACTGGCCGCTCAAAACTTCGTCATCGACCGCCGCAAGGTCGTGCTGGACGAACCCATCAAACAGTTGGGCGAGTTCAAGGTCACCGTGCGGCTGCATAAGGATGTCACCGCGGAAGTCACCGTCGTGGTGGCCAAAGAAGAGTGAGGTCGCGTTTTGCGGCGGCTTGGTTCGTGGGGCAGGCGCTTTCGCCTGCCAACCGGCCACTCCGCCAGGGCCATGGTCTGGATTCACCACCAGATCGGCACGCCCCGCCCCGGTGGAGAATTCGGGCGAAGTGATCCGCATCATCTCGGCTCGTCGTGCGACCCCGAAGGTAAGGAAGCTCTATGAGCAAACTATCGGCTAAGAAACGCAAAGAGCTTCACAAGCTCGCTGCCAAACCGGATTGTGAAATAGACCTGTCCGACATCCCCGAGATTCGAGAGATTCCATCGGATGCTGTGATCGGTAGGTTTTACCGGCCCGGAAAGACCACTGTGACGATTCGGCTTGATGCTGATGTCGTGGCGAGGTTGAAGGCAACAGGTGCGGGATATCAGACTCGAATCAATACTCATCTTCGATATCTAATGCAACAGAACCGACGGCCGTAAGTTGCTATGGATCGTCTCCCCGCGGTCTTTTTCGCCCACGGCTCGCCGATGTCCGCCCTCGGTGGCGACGCCCATGCCGCCGCTCTGGCTGCGTTTGGCGCCCGCCATTCCGGCGCTAAGGCAATCCTGGTGATTTCCGCTCACTGGCAGCAGTCGCGGCCCCTTCGCGTCACTTCCTGGGATCGCGCTCCCTTGCTCTACGATTTCGGCGGCTTCCCCGAAGAACTCTACCGCGTTGCGTATCCGGCGCCGGGCAGCCCCTTGTTGGCCGTGCGGGTCGCCGGCGTTTTGGAAGCGGGCGGGCAGACCGTCCGGCCCGAGCCCGAACGCGGCCTCGATCATGGCGCCTGGGTCCCCGTGAAACTGGCGTGGCCCGCGGCCACCACTCCGGTGCTTGAACTATCCATGCCCTTCGCCGCCCCGGAAGAACTTTTTCAGATCGGCAAGGCGCTACGCCCGCTGCGGGACGATGGCTTCCTGGTGGTCGGCACGGGCGGAATCGTTCACAACCTGAGCCGCGTGCACCTCGAAAACAAGGACGCTCCCGTCGACCCCTGGGCCGCCGAGTTCGACGCCTGGGTCGCCGCGCAGGTGGCCGCGCGAAACCTGGAAAGTCTCTTCGCTTATCGCAGTACCGCGCCGCATGCCCGGCTGTCCGTTCCCACCACCGAACATTTCGATCCGCTGTTCGTCGTTCTGGGCATGTCGTTCCCCGACGAGCGCATCGAGACCATCTACCAAGGCTTCCATTACGGCAACTTGTCCATGCGCAGTTTCAGTTTCTCGAGCGCACGACCGTGAGGCCCTAACGCTGAACCACCCGGTACTGCCCATCGGCTCGCGCGTCCACAAAGTAGCTCGCCACCTGCTCGCCCTTCACCGTAACGATGCCATCGATCGCGCCCAGGTAGAGCGTGCCGCCGGATTCCAGTATCACCGTCACAACCGTCTGCACCGCGAACTGCCGCGCGGTTGCGGTTTTCCTGTCCCACCGCAGCAACGCGCCGGGATAGTTTCCGTATTCCCCGCGCTGATAAAGCGCCAGCCAGACGCACTCCGGCTCAACCAGAATCGCCGACACCGACCACTTGCGAATCTCCGGTGGAGATACAAGACGATAAGACGCCGATGCCGCATCGAAGTATCCGAAGCCCCCCACGCCGCTCAGCCCTTCGTCGCTGTAAAAGGTCTTGCCGAACCACAGCCGCCAGCCTTCCACTTGATGCGGCCCGACCTGCTCATTCATCTCCGCCGGATCGGCGCCAGACTGCATCAACGGATATTGCTTCCCGCCTGGACCGGCGATCACCGTGTACTCCGAGCCGTACTTATTTTTTTCCCGCGCCAGCCGGAACCGCCCGCCCGGCCCAAACTCCGTCACCGCCTCGGCCTCCGGCGCTGGCATGCGCAAGATGCGCTCCTCATCCCGGTTGTTCTCCATGGGCACTTGCGCCAGCACCGGACGCGCCTCGGCCGCGGGCGCCACCCGCAGGCTTCCCGTCGCCGGGTCCAGATCCACCAGCAACAGCTTTTGGTTGTCGGCCATCACCAATTGCGGCCCGCCGCGCGGACCTCGTGCGGCCTTTACCGTCCAGAACGGAGCGTAAGCGAACTGGCTCACCAGCGCCTTGCGGCCGGCATCGTAAACGAACTTCTGGTTGTCGTAAGTGGCCCACTTCTCGCCGGTGCAGGAAAGCACCAGCTCTTGCGCGGTCATGCGCTCCACGCGCGCCGAGCAATCGTCATTGGGCCCCGGAGCCACCACCAGTTTGTACACACGGCCCGGGTCTCGCCGCTCCTGCACGAAGATCCCGAGCCGGTCCTGGGGCGACCAGCCACACGGCCGCGGTGCCGCCTCGCACGCCTGCCGGGAGGCCAGCGCCGCCACCACGTCCAGGCCACCGTCCGCGGCCACCCGTTTTATGATCGCGGCATGGGGCAACCCGGAGGCTTCCCGCCGCAACGCGTCCAGCACAGCGCTGTCCGCATCGGCCGCGTGGACCAGCGGCGTCAGGGCCAGCAACCAAAGCCATCGATCCATGGGCTACCTAATGGCAATTCGAGGGCCGCACGTCCAGCCATTCAGAACAAAGGGCTCAGCCCTGGGCTCAGCCCCGGGCTCAGCCCCTTGGCGTGTCCGTCTGAACACGGCTTGATCGGAACGAACCTACAGCGGAATGTTCCCGTGTTTCTTCCGCGGCATGGTATCGACTTTGTTCTCCAGCATTTTGAACGCGCGGATCACCCGCGGCCGCGTCTCCCGCGGTTCGATGACGTCATCCACATAGCCGCGCTCGGCTGCTACAAAGGGGTTGGCGAAGCGGTCGCGGAACTCCTCGATCTTTTCGCGCCGCGCCCCTGGCTGGTCGCCCGCCGCCGCCAGTTCCCGGCGGTACACAATGTTAACGGCCCCTTCGGCCCCCATCACCGCCACCTCCGCCGTGGGCCACGCCAGGTTGATGTCGGTTCGAACTTGCTTCGACCCCATCACGCAGTACGCCCCGCCGTAGGCCTTGCGCGTGATCACCGTGATTTTCGGCACCGTAGCTTCGCAGTACGCGTAGAGCAGCTTCGCGCCGTGCCGGATGATCCCTCCGAACTCCTGCTCCGTGCCCGGCAGGAAGCCCGGCACGTCCTCAAACGTCAGAATCGGGATATTAAACGCGTCGCAGAATCGCACGAACCGCGCGCCCTTCGTCGAGGAATTGATGTCCAGGCACCCTGCCAGAAATGCCGGTTGATTCGCCACGATCCCGATCGGCCGCCCGTCCATGCGCGCGAACCCCACCACGATATTCTTCGCCCAATGCTCGTGTACTTCGAAAAACTGGCCGTCGTCCACCACCCGGTGAATCACGTCTTTGATGTCGTACGGCTGGTTCGATTCCGCCGGCACAATCGAATCAAGCGCCTGGTCCAGACGGTCCGCCGGGTCTTGTGTCGCCCGCCGCGGCGGGTCCTCGCGGTTGTTCTGCGGCAGGTACGAGAGCAGTTCCCGGATCATCCGCAGGCACTCCGCGTCGTCGTGGGCCACAAAGTGGCCCACCCCGCTGGTGGCGTTGTGCGTCATGGCGCCGCCCAGTTTTTCCTTGGTGACGTCTTCGTGCGTGACCGTCTTGATCACATCCGGTCCGGTCACGAACATGTGGCTAGTATGATCCACCATGAAAACGAAATCGGTGATGGCCGGCGAATACACCGCGCCACCCGCGCACGGCCCCATGATGGCGGAGATCTGGGGCACCACGCCGCTCGCCAGCGTGTTGCGCAAGAATATATCGGCGTACCCGGCCAGCGATACCACGCCTTCCTGGATGCGCGCGCCGCCCGAATCGTTGAGCCCGATCACGGGCGCGCCGGTCTTCAGAGCCATGTCCATGATCTTGCAGATTTTTTGCGCATTGGCTTCCGAAAGGGACCCGCCGAACACCGTGAAATCCTGCGCGAAGACATAGACCAGGCGCCCGTCCACGCGTCCGTAGCCCGTCACAAAGCCATCGCCCGGGACCACCTGTTCGTCCATCCCGAAATCGCGGCACCGGTGTGTCACCAGCTTGTCGAGTTCCTCGAACGAATGCTCATCCAGCAGCAATTCGATGCGCTCGCGCGCCGCAAGTTTCCCCTCTGTATGCTGGCGGGCGCGCCGTTCCGGTCCCCCACCTTCCTCGGCGGCCGCGTGACGGCGGCGCAATTCGTCGAGCCGGTTCATGGCGACTATTGTAACGGGTGTGCAAGGTGGGGCAGGCTACGGCACGATTTCCAAGCGCCCGTCCCGAAGGAGCAGGTACTTGCGGCCCCGCCACAAGATCGTATTTCCGAAAAAGCCCGCGATCCAGACCGCGAAGTTTGCCAGATCTTGCAGCGGCACCAGGAACCAGCGGCGGCGCGTCAGCGGGTCGTGCAGCGCATATCCGGCGGTCGCCCACGCCGCCGCCGCGCGCATCGCCACCGCTGCCGCAAACCACGGCCACCAAGCCGGATTCGCCGCCACCATCACCAGCGCCAGCGGCAGCGTGTGCGTGAAGATCTCGCCAATATAGCCCCATGGGCGCGAGCGCCGCGTGCTCCGGCACCAGCGCAGACGGTGTTCCATGTTCTCCCGAAAGCTCTGCGCTCCGATTCGATGCTGGATCACGCTCGACGAGAGGATCACCCGATACCCCTTTGCGGCCACCAGCTTTCCCATCACGAAATCCTCCGCCAGATATTCCTTCACCGCATCAAATCCGCCGATGTCCGAAAGCGCTTTGCGCCGCGCCGCGATGGTCGGGCCCAACGCGAATTTCATTCCCACCAGCAGGCGCGCCACCAGCACCCCTGCCATGAACTCGGTGTTGAGTCCCACCGCTTCCAGCGCCGACCAGAAACTGCGGCCCGGTACGGCCTGGTAGGGGCATGTCGCGAGGCCCACCCTTTCGTCCTGAAACTCGGCCGCGATCGCCGAAAGCAGGTCCGGCGCCACCCGCACGTCGCTGTCCGACATCACCACCACGTCGTGGCGCGCCAGCGCCAGCATCCGGTGCAGACTGTAAACTTTGGCGTTGCTATACGGCGGCTCCCCCGTCACCAGCAGCCGCGAGCGGACGCGCGGGTAATGTTCCTGCAGCCGTTCCACCACCGGAATGGCCGCGTCCAGCGGGCTTCGAACCGCAAACAAGATTTCGAATGAAGGATAGCTCTGTTCAAAAAAGCTGCGAAGATTCTCCTCCAGTCCATCGTCGGCGCCTGCCAGCGGCTTGAGAATACTGAGCGGCGGAGGATTCTCAACTTTCGCGGGGCGCGCCCCCCGGTAGCGGATCGCGGCCAGGACCGTGAGGAGGCAGTAAAAGATCGAGCCGGCTACGAGGGCCAGCAGAGGCAGTGCAAGCACTTCTACACTGTAACAAGCAGCATGAAGTTCATCATCATCGGGACCGCGGGCCACATCGACCACGGCAAGACCGCCCTGGTCAAAGCCCTCACCGGTATCGACGCCGACCGCCTCCAGGAAGAGAAGCGCCGCGGCATCACCATCGACCTCGGTTTCGCCCATCTCCAGCTCACCCCGTCCCTCTGGCTCGGCTTCGTGGACGTTCCGGGCCATGAGCGCTTCGTCAAGAACATGCTGGCCGGCGTCGCCTCCATCGACCTGGTTCTCTTCGTCATTGCCGCCGACGAGTCCATCAAGCCCCAGACCCGCGAGCATTTGGATATCTGCCGCCTCCTCGCCATCCCGCGCGGCATCATCGTCCTCACCAAGGCCGACCTGGTGGATGCCGACATGCTCGGCCTGGTCAAACTCGAAGCCGCAGAGCTGGTGGCCGGTTCGTTCCTCGACGGCGCGCCCATCGTCCCCGTCAGCTCCGTCACCGGCGCCGGCCTCGACGATTTGCGAAACGCCCTGGCGCGCGTGGCTGTCTCCGTCCCCGAAAAAAACGCCGCCGGTTTTTTTCGCCTTCCCGTCGACCGTGTTTTTTCCATGAAAGGCTTCGGAACTGTCGCCACGGGAACCCTGGTTTCCGGCTCCGTCGAGCCGGAACAAGTGGTCGAAGTCTATCCCGGTGGCCGCCAACTGCGCGTGCGCGGCGTCCAGGTCCACGGCGCTCCCGCGCGCCGCGCCGTCGCCGGCCAGCGCACTGCCCTCAACCTCGCGGATATCGAGCCCGCCGAGCTCAAACGCGGCGAAGTGCTCTCTGAGCCCGGCCGCTTTCGCTCCGTGAATCAGGTGGCCTGCCGCCTCCACCTCGTGGCTTCCGCGAAACCCCTCAAGCATCGCGCGCCCGTCCATTTTCACTCCGGCGCCGCCGAGATTCAGGCCGAAGTGCGCCTCCCGCCCGGCCTCTCGGTCCTCCCACCCGGCGGCAGCGCCTTCGTACGGCTCCTGCTGCGCGATTCCGCCCTGCTGCTTCCCGGCGACCGCTTCATCATACGCAGGTTCTCCCCCGTCATCACTATCGGCGGCGGCGTGATCCTGGACGTGGGCTCGCCCGCCACTCGAAAGGCCGCCGCTGCTTTTGCCGGCCGCCTCGAAGTTTTGGCCTCCCCCGACGACGCCGCGCGCATCGCCCTGCTGGTGCGCGAAGCCGAGTTCGGCATCGCCCTCCCGGACCTAGTCGCACACACCGGAATGCGCGAGACCGACATCGCCGCGGCTGCCGCGCACGCCCCGGTTGTCGCTTTGGCGGATTCCTGGTACGTGGATCGCGCCTGGTTCCACGCGGCGCGCGACCGCCTGATCAAGGCCATCGCGGAGTTTCACGAAAAAAACCCGCTCGCTCCAGGTATCGCCAGGCAGGATCTGCGCAGCCGCGAAATGCCCGTCGCGCCGCCGTTGGTCATGGACGCCCTGCTGGCCGCCGCCGGCTCGCTCGTTGTCGAAGGCGAGACCGTCCGCTCCCGCAACCACCACGTCGTCCTCAAGGATGACGAAGAGCAGGCGCGCGCCGCCATCGAACGCGCCTTCGAGCAGGCTTCGCTGGCCGTTCCCGCGGTCGCCGAAGTGCTCGCTAAGTCCGGCATCGAATCCCGGCGCGCCCGCACCTTGCTCGAAATCCTTTTGCGCGAGAAGCGGCTGGTCCGCATCAGCCAGGACCTGGTCTTTCATAGCTCCGCGCTCGACCGCCTGCGGCAGCTCCTGGCGGCCCGCAAGTCCCAACGGTTTCAAGTGGGCCAGTTCAAGGAATGGACCGGCATCTCCCGCAAGTATGCCATTCCCCTGCTCGAATACCTCGACCGCACGCACGTCACCCGTCGCGAAGGCGACTGGCGTCTGGTAATATAGCCAGCATCGGATGATGCGCTTCTTTAAATCGATTACCGTCGAACAGACCCCGCCCTCCCAGCCGCCCTTAGGCCATCTGGAAACCACTGTCATGGATTTGCTCTGGGAGCGCGGCGAAAGCAATGTGCACGACGTGGTGCAACGGTTGGACCGGCCGCTGGCCTATACCACTGTCATGACTACTCTTGACCGGCTCTTCAAGAAAGGCCTGCTGGACCGCCGCAAGTCCGCCCGCGCCTTCCTCTATTCACCCCGCTGGTCGCGTATCGAGTGGGAACAGAAGCGCGCCGGTGAATTCGTCGCCGGCTTTCTGTCCGGACCACAACCGGCCGGCGAGCTGCTCATCTCCTGCCTGGTGGATGCCGTTGGCCAACAGGATGAAGCGCTCCTTGATGAATTGGAAAAGAAGATCCGCCTGAAACGCAAGGAACTCTACCAGAGGAGGAAACCATGACGGATTCATACCTCTTTCGTCTGCTGTGTCTCTCGATGGCCTCCTTTTTCCTGGTGCATCTGGCGCTCGGAGCAACCTTGTCTCTATTGGCGCCCGCCGCCATCCGGCTCTCCGAACGGCTTCGTCCGCAACTGGCCGCGCGGCTGCTGCTCCTGCTGCGCCTCGCTCCCACGGGCCTTTCGCTTCTGATGATCGCGGGATTGCTCGCGCCCAGCTATTTGTGGCTGGAACCCCGCACCACCACCGAACCCATCGGCTGGGTCTGTCTGGCCGCCGCGGCCCTCGGTGTGGCCGTCTGGAGTCTTTCAATCACCCGCGCCCTTCGCGCCGTCGGCAGGTCACTCCGTCATATTCGCCACTGCCAGCGCACCGCCCGCAAGATTCACCTTCGTGGAGAAACCGCGCCCGTCTGGCTGATGGAAGACCCCGCACCGCTGGTGATGCTGGCGGGCGTGCTGCGTTCCCGCCTGCTCATCTCGCGCAAAGTCGTATCCGCGTTGTCCGCCGATCAACTGTCTGCCGTATTGCAGCACGAACGCGCCCACAGCCGTTCGCGCGATAATTTCAAGCGGCTCCTGGTAGTGCTGGCCCCTGGAATTCTGCCGTTTTCCAGCGGCTTTAGCCGCCTCGAGCAGGCCTGGGCCAGAGTCGCCGAATGGGCCGCGGACGATTCCGCCGCCGCCGGCGACTCCTGCCGCTCCCTCACCCTCGCCGCTGCCCTGGTTCGCGTGGCGCGCCTCGGCGCCGTTCCCCCACCGCCCGTGCTGGTGACTTCCCTGATGCCCAACGGCATCGATCTCTCCGCGCGCGTGGACCGCCTGCTGCACTTCGTCCCCGCCACCGCCAAACCCGGCCGCGTTGCCAAGCTTCTCTCCGGCGGCGCTGGCGTCCTGCTGGGCGCGTCCGTCATCGCCCTCATGGCGCAGCCCGTCACCCTCCACGCCGCCCATGAGTTCCTGGAAGAATTGATCCGCTAACTCGCGTCTCTCACCAGATTTCGTCGCGAGGCGCACGCCGCCAATGTTATGTGGGGCGGACGCCCTCGCCCGCGCGCGACCCCCTGGTCGCGCTCCGGCCAGCTTCCAACTACGACCGGTGGTAGTAACAATACCCGTTGCTGTAGCCTAGTGGGTATCAAAAACAGAGGGTTTCTCATGTCTCGATTACACCTATTGCCGGTTGTGTTGTTGTTTGGCTGCTCGCTGGTGCTGTCCGCTCAAACGCCGGACACCGCTACCATTCACGGTCGCGTCGTCGACCAGAGCCATGCCGCCGTTGCAGGGGTCGATGTCACCGTCACCAATTCGCAAACCGGTTTGAAGCGCACCGCGCAGACTGAGTCATCGGGCGACTTTTCCATCAGCGGTCTCCCCGTTTCGGGCAGCTACACCATCAGCGCCGCCAAACAGGGATTCGCCGCCGCCTCATTGGATAGAGTAGAAGTCTCCGGCGGAGGCTCCGCCGATGTCAGCCTGCAGCTCAACGTGGCCAGCGGCCAGAGCCAGATCACGGTGACCGGCGCCGTCGGTGAAGTCCGCACCGACCAGCCGCAGTTGGGCCAACTCCTGGACACCACCCAGATGGATGCCACGCCCCTGCTCGGCAACCGCATCACCTACCTGCCCATGCTGAACGCCGCCAACCGCCCCGCCATCAACCAGGGCGACGTGTTCATGAATGAGAACCTCTTCACCACCAACGGCGCCGGCCGCCGCGAGGCATGGTTCGAGGTGGACGGCAGCACCGGCAACGATAGCTGGGGACGCCAGACCATCTTCAGCAATCTGCCGCGCACCGCTCTCGAAGAAATGTCCGTCCTCACCAACGCTTTTTCCGCCGAGTACGGCGGCTCGACCGGCAGCGTCATCAACATCGTGACCAAGACCGGCGGCAACCAGCTCCACGGTGAACTCGCGGAGCTCTGGCGGCCCTCCGCCACCGCAGCCGCGCTATCCGGCTTCAGCTCCACCAACGCCGCCAGCGGCAACGATCTCACCAAGGATTCTCTCGGCCAGTCCGATATCTCCCTGGGCGGCCCGCTCGACAGCAGCCACACCACCCACTTCTTCCTGGCCGGCGAGTTCAGCCGCGAGAGCAAGACTTCCCCTATCATTTCTCCGGTCGCGCCCGGCAATTTCGACGGCCACTATCGCGGCTGGCTGGCATTCTTCCGGCTCGATCATCAGCTCAACGACCAGAACAACCTCTTCTTCCGCGGCAATCTCGACGGCTTCTACGACACCAATCCCAACGGCATCGTCGGCGGCAATAGTCTGCCCTCCGTCGCCCGCACCTTCCGCCGCCGCACTTACTCGGCCGAGTTAGGCGAAACCGCCGTCCTCAGCCCCACTCTTCTCAATAGCATCCGGCTGCAATTTCAGCTCGCTTCGCCCATCACCGAATTCGATCCCGTGATTTACGGCACCCAGTATTCCGTGCCCATTTCCAGCGGCGGCACTTTCACCAGCGGCACCTCCCAATCCGCCTTGCTGCTCAACCGGCAGTATCAGGCCAACGACGTCCTGGCCACTTCCTGGGGTTCCCACCAGGTCAAGTTCGGCGCCGATGTGATTGTGGCTCACACCGGCGGCAATAGTAAGGAATTCGGCGGGCCCAGTTACTTGGGCGTCTTCACTTACAATACGTGCACGTCGGCTTTGTCCGTCTGCGAAAGCAGCGCCTATCTCGATAACATCGCCAACGTCAAGACTTACGCGCAGAGTTACGGCAACGCGTCCTATACCGTTACCGATACGCTTTGGTCGTTGTTCGTGCAGGACGACTATCACGTCACTCGCAATTTAACCGTCAACCTGGGGTTGCGTTACGAACGGCAGACCTTCACCGATTCCAACAAGGATTTCGCACCCCGCGTGGGCTTCTCCTACAACCTGCGTGGCGACGGCAAGACCGTCATCCGCGGCGGCTTCGGAATCTACTATTCCCAGATCGTGGACAACTCGGAGGCCAATTACGCCCTGACCGGCCCGACCGGCGTCTTCAACTATACGGCCTCGCCCGGCCAGATCGGCTTCCCCGCCAGCGTGGCAGCCGTGCCCCTTCCGGCCTTCCCCGCCGGCGCGCAGGCCCCACTGCGCAGCCTCTACATTCGCCCGGGCGACGCCTCCTACTACAATCAGTTCTTCCCCACCAATACACTGATCGGATATCAAAATGGCTTATGGAGTCCCTATTCCGGACAATGGACCTTTGGCATTGAACGGCGCATTGGCAAGGACTGGGTCATGGCCGTCGACTATGTGGGCTCCCACACCGCCCGCATCAATCGCCCCCTGGATGTCGACCCGCCCACTTCGTTCATACGCACCGCCCAGGGACAGACGCGCACGCCCCAAGCGGCCAATTGCACGCGGCCCTATTGGATTGCCTGGTATGCCCAAAACGGCACCCTCTGCAATACCTCCACCGCCACCAATCCCCAGCCGCCTTACGCGGTGATTCAGAGCGACGTCAACGACGGTTATGCGTCTTACGACGCCCTGGATGTCAACTTGAGCCATCATTTCAGCAAGCGCCTCTCCATGCTGGTCAGTTACACATGGTCGCACGCCACCGACAACGTCGATCCCGACATCCCCAGCCAGAACCCCAACGATCCGCTGCAGACCGGCCACATCGAAAACGCCAACGCCATCTTCGACCAGCGACACCGCTTCGTGCTGAGCGGTGTCTACATCCTGCCTCTGAAGATTCATTTTGGCGGCGTTGCCACTCTCGGCTCCGGACTTCCCTACAACTACACCACCGGAACCACCAACAGCGGTGACACCGGCGCCACCACCGATCGGCCCGTCATCAACGGCGTGGTGGTCGGCCGCAATGCCGGCCGCGGCAACCCGATCTACGATGTGTCTCCCTCGCTGGAGCGCGCCTTCGGCACCGAAGCCTTCCGTGTAGTGCTGCGGGCCGAGGCGTTCAACGCTTTCAACCACGCCAATTTCGCGGGTTACAGCGGAACTTATGGCAACGGCATCACTGCCGGCGCGGGCTTTGGAGCGCCGCTCGTGGGCATCACCAATCAGCTTCCGGCGCGTTCCCTGCAGTTCTCAGTTAAGGTGGCGTTCTAGCCTTCCTGACCGCCAGATGTGGTGCTAATAGAGCCCGTGCGGGCGAAAGACAGTAGCCCACGGCGTGAGCCGTGGCAACGCGGTTGCAGCAACACAGAGCCCCACAAGGGGGTGTAAGAGCGGTGGACCTTACTGCCCTGAAAACGGAGGTCCGGCAGCCGTAGACGGCTGCCGGATTTCAGGGAAACTGTCCTCCGTTTCCTATTGTGTTTGGCCCAGTCTAACCGAGTAATACCACGGCCGCAATAGTAGTTGAATTACTCGCGATGATAGTAATTTACTGCTTTGCCGCGGCCGCCAGCGGTCCCCGCAGCCGGAAGAACATTATCGCCGCCGCGAACTGCAACGCCATGCCGAAGATCACCAGCGCCACCGTCGAGTGGTCGTAGAGCAACCCCATGGCGGCGCTCCCCAGGAACCACATGATGCCGTACACGCCATTGAACGCGCCAAACGCGCTGCCGCGCTTGTTCATGGAAACCACCTGCGCGATGCCGGAGCGGAGGCATGCATCCTGCGCGCCCATGCCCGTGGCCCAGCACGCCACGCTGGCAATCGCCGCCGCGGTGCCGCCCAAAAATCCTAGCGGCAGCGCCAGCAGCGAAATGAGAGTTCCCAACGAAAGCACCACGATCCCATACCGGTCGAAAAGCTTTCCCAGAAACAGGGCGCTCAGACCGTTCAGACCCATGGCCCCGGAGAAAAGCAGCGGAATGACTGCCTGCCTGGCCAGGTGCGCGTCCTGGAAGTGGAAAGAGAGCAGCGCAAAGTCCACGAATCCGCAGGCCAGCACTCCGGCCGCCACGGTATACCTCCAGAAAACTTTCGGCAGACTCTTCTGCTCGATTTGCTTCGGCGCGGTGCGGCCGGCATTCGGATAAATCGCGCGGCCCACCAGCAGCGCGATGAGCGCCCCCGCCGCCGGAAATGCCAGGCGCAGGTACGCCGGACCAAAATGGTGCGCTCGCATCACCGCTTCGGCCATCAGCAACGGCCCCAGCACCGCGCCCGTCTGGTCCATCGCGGCGTGAATCCCGAATCCCCAGCCGTGGCCGATTTTGCCGGTGGCCTCCGAAAGCAGAACGTCCCGCGCCGGCCCGCGCAGGCTCTTGCCGGTGCGCTCCACCACGATCAGCAGCGCCGCCATCTGCCAGTTTCCGGCGAAGGCCATCGTCGGCACGACCACCAAGTTCATGAAGTATCCCAGGATGGCCATGCCCCAGTACGCCCGCGTGCGGTCGACGAAGCGGCCGGAAAAGTACCGCAGGCTGGCGGCGATCATCTCGCCAAAGCCGGCGATGATGCCCACCTGTGCGCCGCTCGCGCCAAGATCCTTCAGAAACGGACCGACGATGCTGGCCGCCCCTTCATACGTCATGTCGGCAAACAGGCTGACGATGCCAAGGCACATGATGAAGCGCAGCGCAGCAGCGCGTTCCTGCTGGGTAACCATGAACTTCGTACGATACCACCTACCGCATCAGGCCGAGAAGCATGCCCGGGGCGCGCTCGTCGCTCAGCGTCTCGATCACCGATAACAGTCCCAGGAAAAGCAGCAGTCCCACCGCCGCGTAGCGGATGACTTTCGGAGACAAGTGCGCCTGGATCCATCCCCGCACGCCCGCTCCGATGGACGCTGCTAGCGCCCCTTTGGTCACCATTGCCGCCACTGCGCCAATCCACACCAGCAGAAGCGCGTTCGGAAACTTCAATGCCATTCCGGCCGCCGTGAGTTGCCCCACGTCGCCCCATTCCGAAAAAAAGATGGCGGCGAACGATACCCCGACCGCGCGCGACGCCGGATACTCTTTGATCTCCCGCTTGTCCGGCTTCCGCCAGAGCACGATGGCAATCGCGATGAAGTTAATGGCCGTGATCAAGGCCACCAGCCACGGCGGCAGGTGCGAAATGAACTTGCTCACGTACACCGCCACGCCCATCTTCAGCATGAATGCAATCGCCATGCCGCACATGATCGGCACCGTCTTGTACCGCGTGGCCAGAACGCCGGTGGTATACAGCAGCTTGTCGCCTACAATCTCGGCGACAAACACGGTTCCATAGGTTGCGAGGATTATCGGCAGCATCGGACCTGAGAGCCCCTTTCCCTGCGTGATCCGCGGGAAACGGAAGTATATCAGACGGCAATCGAGCAGCGATTTACTATGACAGGTAGTAATCGGGCACGCCAGGCTTAAGCAGGCCATGGCGAATTCATCGCCGGCGCCCTTCCCAAAGACGACCAATTGACAGACCACGAAACCCGATGTCGCGGTAGGGATGCGAGTTTCCTCGCACCCCCCGCACGGATCCGTACGAGCGCGATTGACGCATACGGCTCTTACCTTGGATGGGTAGCGGCAAAGCGCTGCTCCGGGTCAGTGTGCACCACCTTGGGACGAGGCAACCAGCGCGTGAAAAGACGACCCGGCCGGATGGCAGAGGCTTTCCCCTTTTGTGAGCGCCGCTGTAACACCCGGCCCCAGTAACGGGCTGCCGCTGGCGCGCGCAGTCGGCAATGAGGTCTCCCGGTTCTCGTGCATGCAATTTCGCGGCGTGCCAGGGGTCTCAGACTGCGTGGGCCCGCCGCCCGGCTCGCGATTTTAGCGCCGTGACAGCGTGTTGCCTTCCCCTTCAGACCACAGGGTCGGCGACCTCAGTTCGTGGTTTTCGAAGCTCAATACCCTGCCCGTCGCCCCCTGTCTACGCTTCGGACCGCACCTCGCGATGCGCCCTGCAGGACTCGGGGTCAGGATGGATTCGCTGCTCCTTTCCTGTTGGACTCTTTCATTCCTTATTGCATGCCGGTTTATCCCGGCGCTCGGTCTGTCCCACGCCCGACGGACCCGTTGGCGCAGTGCGTTAAAATGGGGTCACACAGACAATGAAACAGAAGATACGGTCGACGACGGTGATTTGTGTCCGCCGGGACAACAAGGTCGTGATGGCCGGGGACGGCCAGGTGACCCTCGGCAGCGAAGTTCTCAAAGGCACCGCCAAAAAACTGCGGCGGCTGTATAACGACAAGGTCCTGGCGGGCTTCGCCGGCTCTACCGCCGACGCCTTCGCGCTCTTCTCGCGCTTCGAAGCCAAGCTCGAACAGTTCAACGGCAACCTGCCCCGCTCCGTGGTGGAGCTCGCCAAAGAGTGGCGCACCGACCGCGTGCTCCGCCACCTGGAAGCCCTCCTGCTGGTCGCCGACACCAAGAACACCTACCTGGTGAGCGGCAACGGCGACGTGATTGAGCCCGACGAAGGCATCTCCGCCATCGGTTCCGGCGGCCCGTTCGCCATGTCCGCCGCGCTCGCCCTCCTCCGTAACACCAAGCTCTCCGCCCGCCACATCGCCGAACAGGCCATGGCCATCGCCGGCAAGATCTGCATCTATACCAACGACACCGTGACCTACGAGGAGCTCGAGTAGCCATGGTCATTTACCTTCCGTCCCAGTCCGTCGATGAAGAGCCCATCCTCGACGAATTGACTCCCCGCGAAATCGTCCGCGAGCTCGACAAACACGTCGTTGGCCAGGCCGACGCCAAGCGCGCCGTGGCCATCGCCCTCCGCAACCGCATCCGCCGCCAGAAACTCGCGCCGGAGATGGCCGAAGAGGTCATGCCCAAAAACATCCTCATGATCGGCCCCACCGGCGTCGGCAAAACCGAACTCGCGCGCCGCCTCGCCAAACTCTCCAATTCCCCGTTCATGAAGGTGGAGGCCAGCAAGTTCACCGAGGTCGGCTACGTCGGGCGCGACGTGGAATCCATGATCCGCGACCTCGTCGACATCGCCATCGACATGGTCCGCGAGGAGCGCCTCGACGAAGTCGCCGACCGCGCCGAACTGAATGCCGAGGAGCGCCTGCTGGATCTCCTCATGCCCCCGCAACCCGAGCCCAGCGAGAGCGTCGAACGCACCCGCGAGAAACTCCGCGAGCGCCTCCGCGACGGCAAACTCGATGAACGTCTGGTCGAGCTCGAAGTCAAAGACCGCCCGCCCAACTTGGAGGTCACCACCAACATGGGCGTCGAAGAAATGGGCATCAACCTCAAGGACATGCTGCCCAACCTCTTCGGCCAGAAAACGCGCCGCCGCAAAATGCGCGTCGCCGAAGCCCTCGACTACCTCGTCCAGGAAGAAGAGCAGAAGCTCATCGACATGGACCAGGTCACTCGCATGGCGCTCGAACGCGTCGAATCAAGCGGCATCATCTTCCTCGACGAAATCGACAAAATCGCCGGCCGCGAATCCGGCCACGGCCCCGACGTCAGCCGCGAAGGCGTGCAGCGCGACATCCTCCCCATCGTCGAAGGCACCACCGTCAACACCCGCTACGGCTTTGTGCGCACCGACCACATCCTCTTCATCGCCGCCGGCGCATTCCACGTCTCCAAACCCAGCGATCTGATCCCCGAACTCCAGGGCCGCTTCCCCATCCGGGTCGAGCTTAAATCCCTCACCGTCGAGGATTTCATCCGCATCCTGAAAGAGCCCAAGAACGCCCTCGCCAAGCAGTACACCGCCCTGCTCGAAACCGAAGGCATCAAGCTCATCCTCACCGACGACGCGCTGGAAGAGGTGGCCCGTTTCGCCGCCCAGGTGAACGAAAGCTCCGAGAACATCGGCGCCCGCCGCCTCCACACCATCATGGAGAAGATGCTGGAAGACGTTTCCTTCGCCGGCCCCGATCTCAAGAAGAAGACCGTCAGAGTCGACTCCGCCTACGTCCGCAAGCAACTCGCCGATATCGTAAAAGACCAGGACCTCAGCCGCTACATTCTGTGATTGCCCGTCGCCTGCCGAAACCGACTTAGCTCAGGCTTAGGGAACGGTTCGCTTGGTGGGCCCTGAAGGATTTGAACCTTCGACCAACGGATTATGAGTCCGCTGCTCTAACCGCTGAGCTAAGGGCCCCCAGCCGCCCCATTCTCGGGCGGCATTCAACATTGTACCGGGTCCGCTAGCTCCCACCCAACAGGCGCCGCACCATACCCACCAGCGCCTCCTCGGACACCGGTTTCGACAGCGCTGCTTCCGCCCCCAACAGCGATGCAGTCTCCAGATACCTGCCGCCAAATGCGCCCGAGACCGCCGCGATTTTCACCTGTGGATGGCTCTTGCGGATCTCCACAATCGTTTCGATCCCCTCTTTCTCCGGCATCACCAGATCGGTGATCACCAGGTCCACCCCGCCTTTGCTCACCGCTGCCAGAGCCTGGGCCCCATCGGCAGCTTCCATCACACGGTATCCCGCCCGCGCCAGTATCTTGTGAAACAGGCCGCGGATGGCCGCGTCATCGTCCACCACCAGAATCGCCCCGGCCGCCGGTGCGCTTCCCAGCGTGTCGCGCACTTTGCTTGCCAGCGATTCCGCCGTGAACGGCTTCTCTATGAAGGCCACGCCCTCTTCCAGAAGACCATGCCGCGCGATCACGTTGCCTGTATATCCGGACATGTACAGCATCCGAATCTCCGGCCTCCGCCGCTTCAGTTCGGCGCTCAGTTCGCGGCCCGACATTTCCGGCATCACCACATCGGTGATCAATAGGTGGATCGGTCCGGCATGCGCCGCCGCCGCCGCCAGCGCTTCCCCTCCGGTGGCCGCTTCCAGCACGTGGTAGCCGAAGCCACGCAGCATCCGCGACACCAGCCTGCGGACGTTGTCCTGGTCCTCCGTTACCAGAATCGTCTCGGTGCCGAACGCCGGCGTGGGATTCTCCACCGGCGCAGCCGCGGCTTCTCCATCCTCTTCCAGTCGCGGCAAGTAAACGTGAAACTGCGTGCCCTGGCCCGGCTCGCTGTACACCGTAATCCAGCCATCGCTCTGCCGCACGATTCCGTATACGCTCGAAAGCCCCAGGCCCGTGCCTTGCCCCGCCGGCTTGGTCGTGAAGAACGGCTCGAACAGGTGCTGCCTGGTCTCCACATCCATCCGCGCACCCGTATCGCTCACCGACAGCCGCACATAGCGCCCGGCGCGCGAGCCCACTTGCGCCGCGGCGCTCTCCGCGTCGATATCCACGTTGGCCGTCTCGATCGTCAGGCACCCGCCTCCGGGCATGGCGTCTCTCCCGTTCACCGCCAGGTTCAGAATCACCTGGTTGATCTGTCCCGGATCCGCCTTCACCTTGCCCAACGCCGCATCCAGAACCGTTACCAGCCGGACATCTTCCCCAATCAGCCTCTGCAAGAGCCGCTCGGTCTCCCGCAAAAAGCCGTTCAGGTCCAGCACCTGCGGCCGCATCACCTGACGCCGGCTGAACGCCAGCAATTGCTGTGTCAGCGCGGCCGCGCGCTGCCCTGCGCCGCGGACCTCATCCAGTTGCTCTTTCAACGGATCCGATGTCTCCATCCCCTCCAGCATCAGGTCGCAATAGCCGTTGATCACCGTCAGCAGATTGTTGAAGTCGTGGGCCACTCCCCCCGCCAGCCGCCCCACCGATTCCATCTTCTGCGCCTGCAGCAGTTGCTCCTCCAGCCGCTTTCGTTCCGTGATGTCCTGAGTCGTGCCCGCCAGGGTCACCAGCTCACCCTTGGCGTTGCGAATCAGTTCGCCGCGCCCACGCACCCATCGGATCTGCCCGTCGGTCAGCCGCACGATGCGGTGCTCCCGGTCGAAGGGCCGCTGCCGTTCCACCACCTCGTGCTGGAAATACTCCATCATGTCCCGTCGATCCTCGGCATACACCAGAGCCGCCCAGCCGTCCAGGTTGTGGTTGTATTCCGGCCCGATGCCGAAGATCTCGTCCAGCGTCGCCGAACTGGTCCATACGCCGGTAGCGATGTCCATGACGTAGGTGCCGATGCGTGAAACCCGCTGCGATTCGCCCAGCCAATACTCTTTCTCGCGCAGTGCTTCGGTGTACCGGTAACGCTCCGTGACGTCGCGCGACACTCCCAGAATCTCGCGTACGCACCGGTCTTCCCCTGCCAATAGCGTGATCACCATTTCCACGCGTATGATGGAACCGTCCCGCCGCCGCTGGTCCACCTCGTAGGTTTGAATTCGCTCGGCTTCGCTCCCCGCTTGGAACTTTGCCAGCCGTTCCCGAAAACTCATTTCCACAAAGCGGTAGGATTCCGGCGTCAGTAATTCCCCAACCGGATGCGCCATCACTTCTTCGGGCGAGTATCCACACTGCCGCTCCACCGAGGGGCTGACATACGTAAATTTCCGCGTGGTCACGTCCATCAGCCAGATCACATCGCCGGTGTTCTCGGAGATCAACCGGTAACGCAATTCGCTCGCCCGCAAGGCCGCCTGGGTTTGGCGCTGTTCGATGGCGGTGGCGATGCTCTTTGCGCTGTGCTCCAGGAATGCCACGCTTTCCGGCGTGATACTCCCGCGCCGCACATAGCTGAACTGCATCAGCCCCAGCGTGCGGCCGGCGAAGCGCAGCGGGATTTGGGCCACCGCTTCATATCCTTCGCGCAGGCACCGGCCGCGCAAGCTTGCGGGCAGACAGCCGGCCATCGGCCCGTTCACCAGATCGCCCAGGCTGTTCGTCCAGAAGCTGCCGTACGCCGTCACAACCTCCAGCCCGGGCTTGAATTGTCCGGTCAGAACCGCTCCGCAAAGGCACTCCGGCGCCGGATCGTCGCCCGTGCAGAGGCAGCTCTCTTCCCGCACGAATTCATTCGACAGTCCCCAGGTGGTGTAAAACGGAAAATCGCTGCCCTCCCGCACCCGTATGGCCACCGCGTCGCATCCTGTGAACTTCTGCAGCAGCCTGGTCGTGCCCTCCATCATTTCCCGCATCGTGCTGGGGGCATTCAGCAGACCGAGCAGCTCAATCGTCAGCCCTCGCTCCGCTTCATAGCGGGCGTGTCCGGTGACGTCGATTCCCAGCGCCAACGTCCGGGCAACTCCACCGATGCTCACCGGCACCATACTGCACAAGCACCTCCGGGACGCCCCGTTCTTCGCGCGGAACAACAGCTCGATCCCCAGTGCCGGCGCGGCTTCACCCAAAACTTCCGCCAGGCGGTCCCGCTCCTCCGGCGCAATCAGACCCAGTCCTACCACGCTCTTCCCGATCACCTCTTCCCGGCTGTAGCCCGACACCCTCTCGAACTCCCGGTTGACCTCCAGAAAGACGTCTTCGCCCTGTACGCTGATCGCCATCATTACAGGCGCGTGCTCGAACGCCGCGGCAAACAGATCTCCATCCGCTTCCCACCGGCGGGGGTTCTCGGGACTCGACACGGACGCCCTCCTTATCCGGCTGGAAACACAGACGGGTCCGGCTGCCGCCCGATATCCCGGCTGAGCAGCCTTGGTGCTTCAAGTTTACGGAATCGGGGGTTCTATATCAAATGACATTGAAAAACAAGGCATTTCGCCGCCCATCGTTTGCGCGCGCCATCACGCGCAACCGCCGGTCTGCTACACTGCCGGAAAGGGGACCCAATCATTCCGATGAAAATCCAACAGCTTCTGTGGGTTGTGGCTCTTTCCGCCGCCGCTTGGCCGGCCCGCGCCGACGTGCTCGATTCCGCCCCCGGCGGCTTCACCATCAAGATCGCCGTGACCATTCATGCCACGCCCCATGATGTCTACACGCATCTCCTCCGTGTCGCCGACTGGTGGGATTCCGCTCACACCTTCTCCGGCGATTCCCACAACCTGAGACTTGAGGCCATTCCTACCGGCTGTTTCTGCGAGGAATTCCGCAACGGCGGGGGCGTCCGCCACATGGACGTCGTGTACGTCGAGCCCGACAAGACGCTCGTCCTGCGCGGCGGCCTCGGCCCCTTGCAGCGCATGGCCGCCAGCGGCAGCATGACGCTGGCCCTTGCAGCCACACCCGATGGCGCCCAACTCGAGCTCACCTTCGCGGCCACCGGCTATCTCCCCGCGGGGATGAACACGCTTGCCGCACCCGTGGACGGCGTCCTCACCGAGCAGGTCAACCGCCTGAAGAATCTGGTGGAGCAAGGCAGCCCGGCTCCCGCAAAAAAATGAGCGTCCCCGCGCCGCGTTGACAAGCGCCGCGCCGGTTGTCTACTGTGAGCTTCTAATGATTCCTTCGGTCTTGCGTTGTAGCGAAGCGGGCTGCGGCACGGAAGTCCCGCGCGATTATCGTGGCTATAGTTGCCCCGTCTGCGGCAATCTGTTGCAGGCCGTTCCCAATCCCGGCCCGCTTCCGCCCGAGCAGTTGAAGAGAATCTGGCGGGAGCGGCGCGCTTCCAACACGCCTCTCGATTGGAGCGGCGTGTGGCGTTTTCGCGAGTACCTCCCCGACTGCCCGGCCGATGCCGTCGTCACCCTCGCCGAAGGCAATGTCCCGCTCCTCCCCGGCCAGAAGACCGCCGATTACGCCGGCGCTCGTCATCTCTGGTTCAAGCATCTCGGTTGGAACCCCACCGGCTCTTTCAAGGACCTCGGCATGACCGTCGCTGTCACCGAAGCCCGCCGCCAGGGCGCGGAGATCGTGGCCTGCGCCTCCACCGGCAATACCGCCGCCTCCATGGCCGCCTATGCCGCCCGCGCCAATCTGCGCGCACGCGTCTACCTGCCCAAGGGCGGAGCCTCCATGCAGAAGTTGGCCCAAGCCCTCGATTTCGGCGCCGAAACCCAGTACGTCGACGGCAATTTCGACGACGCCCTCCGCCAGTTGATGGCCGATGCCGATACCGGCATCTACTTCCTGAACTCCATCAACCCGTTCCGCATCGAGGGCCAGAAGACCGCCATCTTCGAGCTCATGGACCAGCTCGATTGGCGCGCGCCCGATTACATCGTGCTCCCCGGCGGCAACCTCGGCAACAGCGCCGCTTTCGGCAAAGCCATCGAAGAACTCGCCGCCGCCGGTCTCATGACCCCCATTCCGCACCTGGTCATTGTGCAGGCCCGCGGATCGAATGCTCTGGTGCGCACCGTCGAGTCCGGCGGCAATCAACTGCAAATTGTCACCGACCCCCAGACCATGGCGACAGCCATCCGCATCGGAAATCCGAGAAGTTGGAAGAAAGCCATCCGTGCGCTGCGCTTTACCGGCGGCACGGTCATGGACGTCGACGACGCCGAGATCATGACCGCCAAGCAGGAGCTCGGCCGCGACGGCATCGGCAGCGAACCGGCCTCCGCCACCACCCTCGCCGGCATCCGGCGCTTGATCGCCGATGGCCGCATGGACCCGGAAGCGCGCGTCGTCGCCTTCCTCACCGGACACGCCCTCAAAGATACCGATTCCATTCTCAACGCGGCCAGGCGGGCCGATGCCTAACCCGCTTTTGGTAGGGCAGGCGCTTCCGCCTGCCAACCGTGTGGCGCACGCACTCGTGCGTGCCGCGTCGACACTCGTGTCGACGCCCTGTAGGACGGGCCTCCTGGCCTGTCATTCGCCCCGCGGCAGAAATCCGGTGACCCATGCCGCCTGACCTCCCTGCGCGCGGAGCCACCATCTCCGTGCCCGCTTCCATTGCCAACCTCGGCCCCGGCCTCGACACTCTGGCCCTGGCCGTCCGCCTGTTTCTCTACCTGCGCGTCCGCAAAAGCCACCAACCCGGCTCGAGCCGCCTGCACTTCCACTTTCGCAATATCGAATTGCAGGGCGAGAACCTGATCGAGCGCGCCTTCCGTCATCTCGCCGCGCGCCGCCGTTTCCCTTCGGTCGATGTCGAAGTCGAAACCGAAATCCCCATGTGCTCCGGGTTGGGCAGCAGTGCCGCCGCCGTGGCCGCCGGCTTCCGCCTGTTTGAGAAGCTGTTCGGCCCGCAGCCCATCGAAAAACTTCTGGCGGCCGGATGCGCCATCGAAGGCCATCCGGAAAACGTGGCGGCTGCGCTTCTGGGCGGGCTGGTGGTCTGCTGCCAGCGCGAAGACGGCTCGGTGATCGCCCTCCCGGCTCCCTGGCCGCGCTCCCTGCGAATCATTGTCGCAACGCCCGAGATGCAACTAGAGACTCGCCGTTCCCGCGCCATCTTGCCCCAGACCGTGCCCCTTTCCGCCGCCGTGAGCAACATCCAACGCGTAGCGCTGCTGCTCGAGGGATTGCGCACCCGGAACTACGCGGTCTTATGGGAAGCCTTGCGCGACCAGCTCCACCAGCCCAGCCGATGCGCCATCGTCCCCGCGCTCGACCGGCTGCTCGAACTCCGCCACCCCGGCCTCATCGGCGTATGCCTGAGCGGTTCCGGCCCCTCGGTAGCCGCCGTGGCGCAGAGCCATCTGCGGCAGATATCCGCCTTGCTCACCAACACATTCCACAAAGCCGGCGTCCGGGCGGTGACGCGCACCCTTAGTGTGCACCAGTGGGATAGCCCGTTATGAGGTAACGAGAATAGAAGCCCCTTCAACTTGCCGTGTTTCCAATGGTTCCGATAAATAGCCCAAAAGAGTTCCTCATTTGGCACGGGAACTGCGTCAACCCCAGTATGAAAGGCACTCAATTCTATGTCTCTCGGTTCTACATCGCCTTTTCCGCTGCCTGAAGAACCATCCCTTTTCCACCTTCGCCGCCATGACCACGACCTGTTGGCCGCGCGGGAGATTCAAAAGAGGTTCTTGCCGGGGCGGCTGCCGCACGTCGCCGGCCTCGACTATTTCGGGGACTGCCAGCCGGCAGGCGAAGTGGGTGCAGACTTCTTCGATCTTCGCAGTCTGCCGGGGAATCAACTGGCCGTCTCAGTGGGCGATGTTTCAGCACATGATATTACCGCGGCAATTCTGATGTCGGGCATACAGGCGTTTCTACGCTGCGTCACCGGCGGCGATTCCGGGGTGATTCTGCGTGCGGTGGACGAATTGAACCGGGTGGCAATAGGAACCGCATCTGCAATAGGCTCATTTTGGCTCTCTTCGGTCTCCTGGGTCTATTTGACGCACCCCCCGCGCCGAACGGGAGACTCTTTCGGGCTATTGCTCCGTGGAGAACTGTTGAGCGGAACCTTTTGTCACCAGGCGCCCATACCGGCTGAGCAGGAGAGTGCGAGCGCGGCATTTTATGGTTGGCGGAGGTTGGCAGATAGTTCCATTTTCTTTCGCACCGGCATCGGCGGGTATGCCTTCCGCGCCACTATTGCAAGCTCCTTTGACTCTTTCGAGCCATGCGACATACTTCCGCGCGGCTTTATGCAACGCGAAGGCGGCGCAACGCGTTTATGACTGCGGAGGGCAAGTAGCGATTCCTCATGTTCCGCAAAAGGTACTACAAGATCTGGCGCACGGTGTCCTTCCGTATGAGCAAAGCACTCCATACTAAGAAAAGCGACCTCGCCTATCACATTCACGACGGCTCTACCGCGCTCCGCTTCCAGTTGTCCGGTGACTTGTCGGGATCCGGTGTTAGGGATTTGCACCAGGCATGGCGCACTGCTTCGTCCATCATCGGCGGAAGATGCCTGGTCGTTGACCTCAGTGCTGTGACTGGTATGGATCACGCAGGGCGCGAATTGCTGGAAACATGGCAGGTTGAAGGCGCCCGGACTGTCGCCACTTCTTCCGCGGCGAAGGCGCGAATCGAGTCCATGATGGATCGCCCCGTGACACTCCTCGGGACGAACCCCAAGCGCTACGCATGGCCTCCGTTTTGCGTAGCGCAACGGTGGGTAGCGGCTTTGCTGGCGCTCTTCTTCCCTGCGCCGGTGCGGCCGCGCCCCTGAAATGGAAGCATTCAAGTCAGGAGAGACCCGATGAGACCTCTGGTTGATGCAGTAATGCTGACAGTAACGCTACACACGGCGAAAGCGATCGACCTATACCGCCTGGGGGGAGTGATCGGGCTCTTGCTGGGCGGAGCGGCTTCGATTCTCAGTTCTCAGCGTTAACCGTTTAGCCGCACGCCCGTCTTACGCCGATTCCAGCGACACCGCTTCTTCCACGTCCGCGAGCTTCACCATCAACTGCGACCCGTACTCGTACCCTTTGTCGAACGCCTGCAGGTTCAGTTTTTGGAACGCCGGCGGCACCGAATCCGCCACCGCCTTCCGCAACGCGTCCGCTTCCAGCAGGCCGGTCACCGCGCCGAAGAATCCCACCATCACGATGTTCAGCACCATCTTGCGGCCCAGCTCTTCGGCCAGCCGCGTCGCCGGCACGCCATACATCCGCACGCCGCTCGGAGCCTCACCCACCTGCACCAGATCCTGCTCGGTAATCAGTATCCCGTGCGGCTTCAATTGCGGCCCGAACTTCCTGTAAGCTTCCTGCGACATCACCACCAGAACGTCCGGCCGCTCCACGTAGGGATAAAGGATCGGCTCGCTCGAGAGAATCACCTGCGCGCTCGACGATCCACCGCGCGCTTCGGGGCCGAAGCTCTGCGTCATGCAGGCGTAGCCGCCATGGAAAATGGCTTGGGCTTTGCCGATCACCGTGGCCGCCAGAATCACGCCCTGGCCGCCGAATCCCGCAATTCGAATTTCACTCAACATTCGCTGCACATGACCTCCGGTTCGGCATAACGATCTCCCAGCGATTCGCGCATCTGGGAGTTCAACAGTTCGAAATAATCCGGGCGGTCGCGGTCCACGAATTTGCCAACCACAATCTCGCCCGCCTTCGTCAGCGCGCACTCGCTAGTGGGCGCCCCATGCCGTGTCTTGCTCATCTGTTTATAAAACTTCATGGTATCCAGGCCGTCGCCCATCTTGTTCTTCCGCTGGTAGAGCGTCGGGCAGGGCGAAATCACCTCGATGAAGCAGAAGCCCTTCTTCTTCATCACCTCTTCCATCGAGCGCGCCAGTTGCTTCACGTGGTACGTGGTCCACCGCGCCACGTAGGCCGCGCCCGCCGCCTCGGCCAACTGCACCAGGTTGAAGGAGGGTTCGAAAACTCCGTAAGGAGACGTCGCGCTGATCACGTGGCTCGGCGTGGTGGGCGCCGTCTGGCCCCCCGTCATGGCGTATGTCAGATTGTTGACGCAAATCACCTTCAAATCCATATTGCGCCGCGCCGCGTGGATGAAGTGGTTGCCGCCAATCGCGAACAGATCCCCATCGCCCGAGTACACCACCACCTGCAACTCCGGGTTGGCCAGCTTCAGCCCCGTGGCGAACGGGATGGCGCGCCCGTGCGTCGTGTGGAAAGAATCCAGTCGCGCGTAGCCCGCCACGCGGCCCGTGCACCCGATACCCGAAACCACCGCCACTTTGTCCAGATCCGCCTTGGAATCGAGCAGCGCCCGGGTGAAGCAATTCACGGTCGTGCCGATGCCGCATCCCGGGCACCAGATGTGCGGCATCCGGTCCATCCGCAGAAACGGCTCGACCGGGTTTTGCGCATCCGCCGGCATCTCGTACGGAATTTCAAGAGTCGGTTCGCTCATCGGGCTGCCTCCACAATGGCATTCAGAATTACTTCGGGATTGTGCACCGTTCCACCGGCATGCGACACGGGAATCACTTTGGCCCGGCCCGCCGCCACCCGCGCCACTTCATGCACCATCTGGCCCAGGTTCAGCTCTGGCACTACGAACGCCTTCACCCTCCCGGCCAACGCGTCCAGAGCCTGGTCCGGGAACGGCCACGCCGAAATGAGGCGGAACTTGCCGGCCTTGATCCCCTGAGCGCGCGCCAGTTGTATGGCGCGCTGCGCCACCCGCGAGGTGATCCCGTAGGAAACCACCACCACCTGGGCGTCTTCCAGGTCTTCCGTCTCAAAAAGCGCGCGGCCGCCCGAAAACGGTTTCACCTTGTCGACCAGCCGCCTCACCAAGCGGTCCTGGGTCTCCACGTTCATGCTCGGATAGCCCCGCTCGTCGTGCGTCAGGCCCGTCATGTGGAAACGGTACCCCTCGCCCGCCCGCACCATGTCCGGAACCATGTCCTCGCGCGGCTCGTACGGCCGGTACTCTTCGGGCGGCAGCTTGGTGTAGCGCCGTGGCGTAATCTCCAACTGGCCGGCTTCCGGAATCACCACCTTCTCCGTCATGTGTCCCACGCATTCATCCAGCATCATCAGCACCGGCACGCGGAATTCTTCCGAGATATTGAAGCCCGTGATCGTCAGGTCGAAGCATTCCTGCGGAGAGTTCGGACACAGCGCTACAATCCCGTAGTCCCCGTGCGACCCCCACTTGGCCTGCATCATGTCGGCCTGCGCCGGAAGCGTCGGCAGCCCCGTCGACGGTCCACCGCGCTGCACGTTCACGAACACGCACGGCGTCTCCGTCATGGCCGCGTAGCCGATATGCTCCATCATCAGCGAGAATCCCGGGCCGGAAGTCACCGTAAACGCTTTCGCTCCCCCCCAAACCGCCCCCTGGATCGCAATCGACGCCGCCAGTTCGTCTTCCATCTGAATAAACACACCGCCCACCGTCGGAATGCGCTGCGCGAACCGTTCCACCACCTCGGTCGAGGGGGTTATGGGGTAACCTGCGGCAAATCGCGCACCTGCCGCGAGGGTTCCCTCACAACAGGCATGGTCACCGTCGAAAAAATGAACGCCGGTCAGGACGCCCTTGGCGTCAGCTTGCATGTCTTTTTGCTCCAAAAATTGCGAAGTCTGGGCAATACATTCCGCACAGATCGCAACCGCTGCATTTCTCCCCGGCCACAACGTGGGGCGGGTGGTATCCCTTGGAATTAAACGCGGATGAAAGGGCCAGCACGTGTGTGGGGCAGAACTCCACACAGAATCCGCAACCCTTACACCGCTCGACGGTAATAGCAACAGAGCCTTTGGCCATCAGAACCCTCCACCTGGTGTCGGGCCCTACCCTTGCACGTCACATGCCATCCGGAGATAAGCAGTCCTGAAACTCTTATTCACTATGTGGTACTGTGTGGCGGCGGCCAATCTTGGCCGCCGCCAGCTTTTCGGCCGGCTCTTTTGCACGAAGTGCGAATCTTTCCTCTCGGCAATCGCCGGCCTAGAAACAGCGGCCGCCAGCCTCCATTTTGAAGACTCCCCGGTGCAGCCCAGGTTGATTCAATTGCACTACGTCAAGGACGAACTGATTCCGGTGGAAGCTGCATGAGCTGCCATGGGACGTATCTGCCGACCACCTCATCGGCAGGCTGGGTCAGGCAGCGTACCGGATGACCTCTAGGTCGACCGATCCATCTACGGTGGCGAGGAGTTGATCGACCGGTGATATCGCCACCTGCTCCAATTCAGTATCATGGCACTGCCGGCACTGAAGTACGGGGAGCGACCTGAGAATCACGATCGAGGAATCGCCGATTTTGAACGGCTGATCCGTGACTCGAGGCTCCAGCAGCCCCCCGCAAATCCGGCATCTCATCGAGTCCTCCTCAGACGTAAGCCTTCGTCCCACCCGTCAGGGTCGGGAGAGTACATGGTAACAATCCGGATATTCTCGCCCTCTACATCCGTTGCAATCTGGGCATGGAAAACAGATCCCCCTGAGCGGCTGATCGATCCGGATTTGCGAAATTCGCTGCAAGTGGCTAGAATTAAAAGCAAAGGGCCACCCTAGCTCAGTTGGTAGAGCGGCTGATTCGTAATCAGCAGGTCTCCGGTTCAAGCCCGGAGGGTGGCTCCAGCATTTTCAATCAGTTGTGGAGAGCCGATTGCGGACTTTCGCCGTCTCTTTGGCTTTTTGTCAGCAGGAATCTGCTAACAAAACCGGCTGAGTGGTTGCTCAGCAGGTCGGACCTAACTGATACAAACGACTCTTGCGACCCGGGTTCGCCGCGGAACTTCCTTTCTGACAGATGAGGCGCGCCCCAGGCACGCGCGACTGAATCGAAAAAGCACGTCTCAGTCGGAGGATGGAAACATATCCACCCTCACGGGCATACAGAGCCGTTCTTATCCCTCATTTTGGCAATGAGGCCTGCACGAACTTCACCAGATCGGCGTGGTACTTGGCCGCCGAGGGCTGGTCAATGTAGACCATGTGGCCCGCCTCGTAGTAGCCCAGGGAAATGTTGTTCTTTTTGATTTCGTCCGACGCCTTCAGGTGGGCGATGGTCCACTCCACGGGGTAAAAGGGGCAGGCGAAATCGTAATATCCCATTCCCACGAAAAGATGCATATGCGGATTTTTGGCGAAAGCGTTCTCCAGGTTGACTACCGTGTTGTATTCGCCGGACCACGGCGGTGCGTTGCCCGCGACGTAATAGAGGTTGTCATTCTTGTAGTTCAGGTCACTACGGATGTACGCCTCGAAGGCGGTGAGGAAACAGTTTTCGATGTTGGCATTGCTGTAGTCAAAGCTGGTATTGGTGGCGCCCGCATCCAGTTGGTAGCCGGCAAAGCGCGAATCCAGGCGCGAGGTCATCAAGTGTTGATCGCGCAGCAGTTCCGTGCTGAACGGCCCCAACGGGACACGCAGGTCGAGCGAATCGATGAAGGCCTTTGAGAGTCCCGTGTATCGCGCCATGTCGGCGAGCACCTTGTCGCGCTGGGCTTGGGTCGCGCGCGCGCCGTCGAAGAGATATTCGAGGTATTCGCCCGAGGCAAATTCGCGCGCCTGCTTGGCGATCTGGTCAACGGTGAGCTTTTGAAGATCCGGCGCCAGCTTCTTGTGAAAATGCGCGGTCATGATTTCGGTCGGCAGCGTGGTCAACTGGCGCTGTTCACCCGCGCCGGCGTTGACGTCGAAGATCGCCGACAGCAGCATCACGCCGTTAATGGGAATGTCGTGGTCGGTAAGGTAGCCAGAGAGGCCCGCCGCGCGCGTGGTGCCGTAGCTCTCGCCGCCGACAAAGAGCGGCGAACCCCAGAGGTTGTATTCGTTCAGGAAGCTGCGGATGAACTCGCCGAAGGCGGCCAGATCGTTCTCCACTCCTCCAAAGTCGGGGCCATAACCGGGCTTGTCCGGGCGGCTGAAGCCCGTGCCCATGGCGTCGATGAAGACCAGATCGCCGGTATCCAGCAAGCAGTTGGGATTGTCGACGTAGGTGTACGGCGGCGGCGTTGCCAGGCCGTTCGAGTTCAACTTCACCATCTTGGGGCCAAAGGCGCCCATGTGCAGCCAGACCGTGGCCGCGCCCGGTCCGCCATTGAACAAGAACCAAACCGGCCGCTTGGATTTGTCCGTGACGCCGTTCTTGGAGTAGTAGATGTAGAACAGGTGCCCCTCGGTCACGCCACTAGTGGCCTGGCGAATGGGCATGAACCCGACATGGGCGGTGTACTGGATGATCTCCCCTTGTAGCGTGATCTGATGCTGCGTGGTGATGGGTTGCGGGGGGTAGCTGATCGGCTGCATCTCTTCCAGGTTGTAATTGAAGCGATAGAAGTCGTTGGTCGCGCCGCCGGCGCCCCGGCCCTGGGCGAAGGCTCCCACACCCGTGGCAGCGATGAGGATGACGAGGGCGCAAAATTTGTGGACGAATCGTCCGTGGATTCTCATGGCATTGCTCCTTGGTTGCGCCGCTTATTTGCGGGCCGGTGAGATCGCTTCGTTGACGAACCTGGCCAGGTCGCCCTGTAGTTGGACAAGCGCCTTGTTGTCGACATAGGTCATCAGCCCGGCCTCGAAATGACTGACGGTGATGTTGTGGGCGCGGACCTCCGGCGACACGTTCAGGTGAGCCAAGGTAAACTCGGTCGCATAGAAGGGCGCATTGAGATCGTAGTAGTTCACGCCCACGAAAAGGCGCAGGTTGGGGTTGCGGGCGAAAGCGCCGGCAAGGCTCGCGTCGTCGCTCCCGGTGGATGTGAACGGGCCGACGCCGCCGCTCGACAGGTAGAAGATAGCGTTGCTGTTGCCGCTGAAGGTGAGCTCGTGCCGCAGGTAGGTTTCATATGCGGTCTGGAAGCCGCCGGCGAGGTTGCTTTGATTGAAGTCGATGGCGGCACTCACGGCGGCGCCAAAGCCGCCGCGCCCGCCGCGCCCGCCGCCGCCCGCGCCCGGCACAAACCCGGTCACCCGGGCGTCCGAGTTTGAAAGTCCACGGTGCTGGTCGCGCATCAGTTCGCCGTTAAAGCGTTCCAGAGCAATGCGCAAATTGTTGTTTACGATGAATGCCTTCGAGAGGCCGGTCAGCCGCGACAGGTCCGCTACTACCTTGGCGCGTTCCTCCGGCGTCATGCGGTCGCCCCTGTAGAGCGCGTGCAGATACTCGCGCGCGGCAAACTGGCGCGCCTGTCCCGAAATCTGTTCGGCGCTCATCGCTGTCAATTCCGGCGCCAGCTTCTTATGGTGCCAGGCAGCCATGATCAGGCTCGGCAGCAGCGTTATGTATTGTTCATCGCCGGCTAGAGCGTCGGCACTCATCGTCATCGATAGCAGCACCACGCCATGAACCGGGATCTGGTGTTCGATGAGATAGGCGGCTAAACCCGCCACACGCGCCGTGCCAAAATCCTCGCCCGCCAGGAAGAGCGGTGAATTCTGGCGATTGTTCGTATTGATGAAACTGCGCACGAACTCTCCGAGTGAAGCGATGTCGGCGGCCGTATTCCAAAAGTTCGGGCCGCGGCCCGGCTGGTCGGGCCGGCTGAATGCCGTGCCCACCGGATTCACGAAAACCAGATCCGCCTGGCCGAGCGGCGTATTGGGATTGTCCACCCACCCATAGGGCGGCGGCCCGGCGGTGCCGTCATTCGCCCACTTCATGCGCTTCGGGCCGAAACCGCCAAACTCCTGCCAACTGGCCGCCACACCGGGAGCGCCGCCCAGGAAAAACAATACCGGGCGGACCGTGGCGGCGCTGACGCCGTCTTTGGCATACCAGGTGTAAAACAGGTGGGCTTCCGATTGGCCGGTGGTCGCGTTGCGCAGGGCCATGTAGCCGGCCCGCGCCGTGTAGGCGAGGGATTCTCCGTCAACAGTGATCCTTTGGTGAGTTTCGGTGGGCGGGGCATCGGGAATCGCGGGTCCCGAGCCCGCCGTCGTATCGTAGTTGTAGAAATCGCCGGCGCCGGCGCTGCCTCCTCCACCTCCGCCACGGCCGCCGCGCCCAGCCTCGGTCGCAGGCGGTGCGGACTGTTGCTGTGCGGCCTGCTGTGCAGCGGCGCCCCGGCCGCGGCCGCCCTGGCCCCAGGCAGTGAACGAAATGCCGAGCGCGATCACTAACAGGATCTGTCCGTTCCGTATGTATCGCATTGCGAATCGCTCCTGGCCCGACCCTGTAACAAAACCTCAATTCGGGCTCTAAAGTACGCTGACAGGCACTCAGTTTACAACAGCGGCGGTACTACTACCAAGACAGGAGTATACTGTCCTTGACCATTGGGTTCTGCCCTTCGCCGCGGAGTCATGGGCCAAGTGGCGGGAACGACATGGAGGTTGCATGAATAGACGGCAAGTTCTCAGCGGCGTCGGCTTTCTCGCGGCCGCCGCTACCACGGTAGAGCAGGGCCGCTCTCAGAGTTCAGCCGGGGCTGTGAACAAAGCTCTGGTTAGCAGTGCCAGCGATTGTGTAGGCAAAGGAGAGGTGTGCCTGAGCCATTGCCTCGAACTGCTCGCCACCGGCGACAAGTCGATGAGCGCATGCGCCAAGAGCACAAACGAAATGCTGGCGGTGTGCGGTGCATTGCTCTCCATCGCCGCGCAAGGCGCCCCCTCCCTTTCCAAACTCGCAGGTATTGCTTTCGACATTTGCAGGCGTTGTGAAACCGAATGCCGCAAGCACGCACATGCGCCTTGCACCGATTGCGCAGTGGCTTGCGCTGCCTGCGCAGCCGAGTGTAAGAAGATCGCCGCCTAAGCTTTTGGCGCTCTGCGGCCCTCTGTAAAACTACCGGTGGTAGTTTTACACAGCTAGCAGCTATGTTGCTGGGTGGGGGTCAGCGAAAGCAGTTTGCGTTTGCCCACCCCCAGCAGGGCCGCTATTCTGATGGGAACGATGCTGTTCGAGGTCAAAGGGCTTTCGAAGCGGTTCGGACAGATCGCCGCGCTCGCCGACGTCAGCTTCCAGGTACGAACGGGCGAGGTGCTCGGACTTATCGGTCCTAACGGTGCTGGCAAGTCGACCCTATTCGAATGCCTTGCCGGAGTATTGCCGTCCGAAAGTGGGACGATAGTCGCGGGCGGTCAGCCAGTCGCGGCGGGCGAGCGCTCCTCAGTGCTATTCTACGTTCCGGACGGCATTGCCCCGTGGCCTGAACAGTCTGTGCGATGGGCCCTGGACTTTACGATCGGGTTCCTCCGCGGCCGGGCGCCTCTTCGCGATGAAGTGGTAGAGCAACTGGATCTCCACCATTTTCTGCAGCAACCAATCGGCACCCTGTCGAAGGGCCAGCGGAAGCGCGCCCTTCTTGGCATCGGCCTGCTGACGGCGCAACCGGCGCTCCTCATTGACGAACCTTTCGACGGCCTCGACCTGCGCCAGGCGCGCGACATTGCGGCGGCGTTCCGAGCGCATGCCGCCCGCGGACGGACGATCTTCCTCTCGATTCATCAAATCAGCGATGCGGCGCGCTTCTGCGACCGGTTCGTGCTGCTTAGCAGCGGGCGGGTGTGCGGCGAAGGCACTGTTCAGGAACTGGCAGCTCTGGCAGCAGCGCACAATGCATCGAGACCATACGAGAACCTTGAAGAGGTGTTTCTTGCGCTCACCTAAGCGCGCGTTTCTCTGGCTCCTGGACAAGGAATGCCGCGAACTCATCGTGTCCAAGGCATGGTGGGTGTTGCTCCTGGGCATGGGACCGCTAGTGGGAGTTTCCTTCATCAGCGCCGTCCGGACCTATGCGGAAGTGAGCGGTCTGAACGGAACGGCCGCAGGCGTCGGCGAGGCTCTGTCGCCACTGGTCGGAGTCTGGGCTCCGACGTTCAGCGCCGCCGAACTGGCGGCCGTCTTCCTGCTGCCATTCGTTGCGATTCGTCTGGTGGCTGGCGATCGGCAGAGCGGCGCCCTCAAGCTCGAAATCCAGCAGGGGATGTCGGCCTTTGCGCGCATCGCAGCGAAGGCGCTCGTTCTGGTGGCGGGTTGGCTGGTGGCGATGCTGCCGCCCCTCAGCGCAATCCTGCTGTGGAAGAGCTACGGCGGCGCCATCTACCCGCCGGAACTGGTCACGCTGACCATCGGCCACGTGCTCAACGCGGGACTGACGATTGGACTTGCCGCCGCCATGTCCGCGCTCACCGAACATCCATCGACGGCTGCCATACTGACGCTGAGCGTCACAGTCGGCACCTGGATTATCAATTTCTTCGGCGCCGTGCAGGGCGGTTGGTGGGAGCGCGCCGCCGGGTATACGCCCGCCGCCATGGTGGCGGAGTTCCAGCACGGTCTCGTGCGCCTCGATACCGTGCTAATCGCGTTGGTGCTGACCCTCACGGGACTCAGCGTCGCGGCGGTTTGGATGCGGCTGGGCATTGCGGTGAGTCGCCGCGTGCACGAATCCATCGGCATCGGCTTGCTTGCGGCTGGCAGCATCTTCGCGTGTACGTTTCTTACGGCGAGTTGGGATGCTTCGGAAAGCCGAAGCAATTCGTTCTCCGAGGCGGACGAACGGGCGCTCCGGCAGATCCCAGTGCCGCTCGGCATCGAGGCGCATCTTGCGCCGGAGGATCCGCGGCGGGTCGATCTCGAGCATAACGCGCTCTCCAAGCTGCGGCGTGTCATGCCGAAGCTGCAAGTGCGGTACGTATCAAGCACGTCTATCGGGCTGTTCGAGCAGACCAGCGCGGGGTACGGCGAGATTTGGTACGATCTCGGCGGTCACAAGATCATGAGCCGCGTGACCACAGCCGAAGGAGTACTGGAAGCGATTTACTCGCTCGCCGGCGTCGCGCCACCTCCCGAGACGGAAGAGGACGTTTTTCGCGGGCATCCGCTCGCCGTGGCGGCAAAAGGCGCCGGAACTGTTTTCTATGCCCTCTGGCCAGCCGTATTCCTGGTCAGTGGAGCACTTGCACGAAGGAGGTTCAAATGAAGGCAGTCACAAGAGGTGGTTTCGTTTCCCTGGCCGTGGTTGTTCTGGTAGCGATGGTCAGCGCGGCGGATATCAAGGTCAGTCTCAGTAGCGAACAAGTCGGCAAGGCGCCGGTTACGTTCGAGCCGATCGTAGGAACCTGGGTCGTCGCCCAGGACGGCGCCGACAAAGTGATCATGATCGACGGCCGTCCGTGGGTCGCGAGCAAGGATAATCCCACCAAGCTGCTGCTAGAGACGGCACGCAAGCTGTATGGCACGTCGAACGAGGAGTTGATGGACAACGCGAAGCAGTTCGCGTACTACCCGGTGGCGGTTCTCAAGAGCGTCGACAACTTCTCGAACGGCACAATCAGCATGAAGTTCAAGACCGTGGCCGGCGATTCGGACCGGTGTTCCGGAATTCTCTTCAATGTGAAGCCGAACGGCGACTGGCTGGCGGTCCGCTACAACGATACGGAAAACAACGTCGCGCTCTGGGAATTTCACAACGGAATACGGCGCAACATGAAGTTCAGCGACCGGTCCAAGCCGTTCATGCTGGACCGAAACGCATGGCATGAGTTGAAAATGACGGTTGAAGGCGCGAACTTCCAGGCATGGGTCGACGGCACTCTGGCGATCGAGTACACCCTCGGCAGCGAGCCGGCGGCGGGGAGGAGAGGCCCGCCAAATCCGGACCTGTTCCCGGCAAACAACCCGGTGCTCCGCCCGCCGGTCGCCGGCAAAGTCGGCCTCTGGTCGAAAACCGACAGCACCAGCTACTTCAAAGACTATGCCGTGAACCCGCAATAGGGAAACACAGAGCGCGACGTGCCGAGGTGGACTGGTATTCGGACGCGAAGTCATCCTCTCGGCGGAGCGGGCTTCGTGAGCCCGGCAGCGAACGCGGGCGTGAGGCAGGCCAGAGCCAAGATTATCGGTTTCATTTTGATGGCGCCAGTTCGCGTTCGATTTGCTCCAGGCTCTTGCCCTTGGTTTCGGGAACGCACAGCAGCACGAACAGAAAGCCTACGAAGCAGATGCCGGCGTAGAGCCAGAAAGTGCCTGCCGGGCCGAGCGCGGAGTTGAGAACCGGGAAGGTGAAAGTCAGCAGGAAGCAGGCGATCCAAAGTGCGGAGACCGAAATCGAAACCGCCCGGCCGCGCACGCGATTGGGAAAAATTTCCGAAATCAGCACCCACGTAATGGGCGCAAGCGACATCGCGTAGCAGCCGATGGTGCAGAGCGTCAACACCAGCACGGGCAGCCCTTTCATGCCGAAATGGTAAGCGAAGCCGAGCAGCGTATGGGAAATGGCGGTGCCGGCGCAACCCATCAGCATGAGGGCGCGGCGGCCGAACTTGTCCACGAAGCCGAGCGCGGCGAGCGTGCAGACCAAGTTGATGGCGCCGGTGATCACGATATTAAAGAGGATGCCATTCACGTTGTAGCCCGCGCCGCGGTAAATTTCCTCGGCATAGTTGAAGATGACGTTGATGCCGCTCCACTGCTGCAGCACGGCGAGGAAGAGACCGATGCGGAGGACGTGCCGCAGGCCGGGCGCGAGCAGGTCTCGCCAGGGAGCGCCGTGGTCTTCTGCGACCGTGCGGGAGATCTCGCGCATTTCCCGATCCGCATACGCCGCGCCGCCGATGCGCGTCAGGACGCCGCGGGCCGGGTCCTTGGCGCCGTTCCTGGCGAGCCACCGCGGGCTTTCCGGCACGAACCACGCGCTGAAAAAAAAGATAGCGGAAGGCGCCGCGACTGCGGTGAACATCCATCGCCACGCGTATTGGCCGTTCCATGAAAGACGGATCATCTCGGAGCCGGCGCCATCCGGCACCGGCTGAGCGATCAGCCAGTTGGCCACTTGAGCAGCCAGGATGCCAATGACGATGGTCAACTGGTTCAGCGAAACCAGGCGCCCGCGCCACTCGGCGGGACTGACTTCGGCGATGTACATGGGCGAGACGTTGGACGCCATGCCGATGGCCGAGCCGCCGGCGATTCGCCAGACGACGAACCAGGTGAAGGACTGAGCCCAGCCCGTGAAGATGGAGGAAACGGCGAAGAGAAAGGCGGACAGAATCAGGATTTTCTTGCGGCCGAAGCGGTCCGTGAACAGACCGGACGCCAGCGAGCCGGCGAGACACCCGAGCAGCGCGCAACTGTTGGCCCATCCGATGAGCCGCTCGCTGTTGAGCTCGAAATATTTCTCATAGAAAGGCTTGGCGCCCCCGATGACTACCCAATCGTATCCGAACAGGAGGCCCCCCAGCGCCGCAATCGCGCAGATGAGCCAGACATAGCGGGTGTTATAGGACATCCGCCGCCCCTGGGTGTTTCTGGCCCAATTCCAGCGCCAGGAAGGAAAAATCCGGTTGGCTGCCGGGAGGTGACGGGAATCCGCACATAGTCAGTATCCGAAATCGGAAAGCGAGAGTGTTTGTTTCGGAGCAAAGCGGTCGCTGGCGGCATAATCCAGCAGGCTGTGAAGCAACTGCCGTGCCACCGGCCGCTGGTCGAGCGCGGTGGTGAGGTCGAAAGAGACCGCCAGCAGCTTGCCTTTGCCCACTGCAGCCTCGATCACCGCCCCCAACCGGTGATTGCGATGGAAGTCGTCAATCACCTGTATGATCGGCCGGAAGCCGAGCGGCGCTTTGTCCAGAATGAAGGCATGCGAGCCTTCGGTGAGTTCCCAGTATTGCCAGCTCTCGTGCGCGAAGGTGGGAAACCCAGCCAGCGCGGGGTGTTGCGGGTCGCAGAGAATACCCATCGTGCCCGGTTGATTATTGAAGTAGCCGTTGGACCAGAAGACCGGCAGAAACCGCATGGGCAGCAGCGTTTCGTCCTTCTGTTGCGGCGCCGCCAGCAGGACGACTTTGCGGCCCTGGTCGAGCGCCGCGCGCGCTTCGGCATCCAGCCCGGTCTTCACCAGAACGCCCGCGGGCAGTGACGTGGCGGAAGGCTTCGGGTAGACCCACACGTCCCAATCGTTGCGGAATTCGGTGCCGGCGATGTCGATGGAGATCTTCCAGTGCGCGGCTTGCGTGATGGAATCGAGCGGCAGGTGGATGTCGCCGAGCGCGGTGACACTGCCGAGCGGCAGCGTGACCGGCACGAATTTGCCAGCATCGACCACGCGGCCCATGTCATCGGTGACCGACCACGCTGTGGCCGCGTTCTCCAGGGGCTCGTGGCCGTAGTGCGCCACCTCCGCGCGTGCGGTGAAGGTCTCGCCCGCCGTCCACACGAACTTCTTCATGCGCAACAGCGGAACCGTGGGACTCGAGAAGCGGCGAAACTCTTCGGGCGTGAGGATGCCCTTGGAATCCCAAAACGAATCCAGCAGACCGACCAGCGCTTCGCCCTGCCCGGGGAAATCCTCGAGCTGCAACAGGAAGAATCCGCCATAGTTGGGCGTGCGCAGCGCGGCCTCCATATCCTCCTTATAGACGGCCCAGGCAAACCGGCCGGTAGCCACCTGAAAATCGTGCGCCTGAGCGATCATGCCGGCTGCCGCCAGGCTGTCACGGAACGGCTCCAGGTTGCGCGCCTTCAGCACGCCCGTGTATTTGGCAATTTCGTCGAAGCTGGGAAACACGGCCCACTGGCCTAGTTCGTGAGCGACCAGGGGAACGTGCACCGCGGCCACGGAGGGCGAAAAATCGTGGTCAGTGCCGTCCTCCGTTGTGCCAAAACGGGTGCCGTTGATGCGCAGCCGCCCCACCGACGTCTGGTGCGTGACGTAGTAGTCCGAAGTAGGGCCGGGCACGCGGCGGACGTGATCGCTGGAAAATGTGTAGAGGCGGCGCGGGTCGGACTTTTTAAATTCCCCCACAAGCCCGTCCATGAACTTAAAGTCGCCTTGCAATTCGTTCCCCAGGCAGAGCATCGTGAAGGAAGGATGGTTGCCGTAGGTCTTCAGGATGCGCAGGCCTTCCGCGCGCATGAAGTTATCGAGCGCGGCGTCCTTGCCCACGCTCTTGCTCCATACGGGAAGTTCCACGTGCAGCAGGAAGCCCTCGCGGTCGGCGGCAACGAAAGCGGCTTCCGGTGGGCAGTAGGAGTGAAAGCGAATCGCGTTCAGTCCGTAGGAGCGCGCGATCCGGAACATGCGCTGCCAGTCCTCTACTGTTGTGGACGGATAGCCGGTGAGCGGGAAGATGTTGCACTCCAGCGTGCCGCGCAAGAAAACGGGACGGCCGTTGAGCGTGAACTGCGTGCCGCGCGTCGCGATCTGGCGCAGGCCGATCGCGAGTTCGCGCCGGTCGCGGTATGGTTTGGCCGTAAGCGTCAGGCTCAGGTTGTAGAGCGACGGCCGGTACTCATCCCACGCGCGGGCATCGGGGAGGGAGACGGCGATCTCGACGGTTGTGTCGGCGGCGGCGCGGGTGAAGCGCGCGACGGTGGAGGCGCTGCCGGCTTGCGCGGTGATTTCGCCGTCCACAGACTCTCCGGTGCGGTTGCCGATGACACAGACGATGCGTGCCTGCTGCGCCACGCCGGGGAAGATGGCAACCGACTCGATCCACACCGGGTCGGTGGCGCGCAGTTCGATCTCCCCCACGATGCCGTTCCAATTCGTCTGCGTGTGGTCGGTGACGCTGTGGGCATCGCGGCCCACGTCGATCTTATACGAATTATCCACGCAAACCGTGATGCGGTGCCGCCCGGGCGTGAGCGTGCTCGAAAGGTCGTATTCGTGCGGCGTGGAGAGGCTGTTCTCGATGCCAAACGCTTGGTGGTCCACCCAGACTTCGGTCTGCCAATGCGGGCGTTCCAAAAAGAGCGTGATGTGCTTGCCCTGCCAGCCGGGGGGAATTACGACTTCCTTCTGATACCAGGCGGCGCCTTCATATTTATAAGGACGCGTCAGCCAACCCTTCTCGGGTTCCACGATCTTGGCGCCGTAACCTCCCTGGTCGGTGCTTCCCGGCAGGAAGATGAGGTTGGGCTCCAGTTTGCGATCCTGCCAGCGCTCGGTGTGTCCCGCGCCCGCGGGGTCGAGTTGAAAGAACCACGAGCCCCCCAACTCGATGCGGTTGGAATCGGCGGCGCCAAACGTGAGCGCGGGCGCAACCGCCAGAAGCAGCAGAGAGTCGAGTCGCATCTGCTTATGATCGTATCGCGGCCTGGCTAGCGTGGCTGCCTGGCGGGCTCAGCATACGGGCAATCCTCGCTCCTCGTGTGGCTGGCATAATGGTGTGGTGACGCGACGGCCATTCGGTTCTACGCGTGTGGAAGTGCCGGTGATCGGCCAGGGAACTTGGATGATTGAAGGCACGCGCGATAGCGAACTGCGCGCCATCGAGGCGCTGCGCACCGGCCTGAATCTGGGGCTCACCCATGTCGATGCCGCCGAGATGTACGGCAGCGGGCGGGCCGAAGAACTGGCCGGAAAGGCCATCGCCGGGCGCCGCGACGAGGTGTTCCTGGTAAGCAAGGTGCTTCCCTCGAACGCCAGCTACGAGGGGACGCTGCGCGCGTGCGAGCGCAGCCTGAAGCGGCTGGGCACGGACTATCTCGATCTGTACCTGCTGCACTGGGAAAGCAGCTACCCCATCGCCGAGTCCATGCGCGCCATGGAAAAGCTAATGGACGATGGCCGCACCCGCTTCGCCGGCGTCAGCAATTTCGATGTGGACCAGGTGAAGGCGGCGCAGGCCGCGCTACGGCACCATCGCCTGGCAGCCGACCAGGTGCTGTATCACCTGGGGGAGCGCGGCATCGAGCGCAAGCTAATCCCTTACTGCCAGCAGCAGGAGATCGCCGTGGTGGGCTATACGCCGTTCGGCCGCGGCGCCTTCCCGCGCCCGGATTCGCCGGGCGGCAAGGTGCTCCGCGCAGTGGCGGAACGCCATGGACGCACCGTGCGACAGGTGATTCTGAACTTTCTCACGCGCCTGCCGCAACTCTTCACCATTCCGAAAGCGGGCGACCCGGACCACACGCGCGAAAACGCCGGCGGCGCCGGATGGAGCCTGTCGGAGGATGATCTCGCGGCGATCGACCGCGCCTTTCCGGCGCCCGCACACGAGACGCCGCTGGCGATGTTGTAAGTTTGGCTCCTGCCGGGACGGGCGCCGCCCGGCGCACCTGGGCAACGCGTTTTCCTCCGCGCACGTTCGAAATCGGGGGCCGGCGGCGGCACCGTCTTCGGCTACCCCTCGCCGTGCCTCAATTTCGTGGCCGGTTTCACATGCTCCTTTTCGAGAGCACAATGAAGGTATGAGCGACCAACCCTTCGACGACCCCCGCATCGCCATCAGCCCCGTCTATACACGCCGCGGCGACCAGGGCGAGACCAGCCTGGCAGGCGGCCAGCGAGTGGCCAAAGACGGCGCCCGCATCGAGGCCTATGGCGCTGTCGACGAGCTGAACGCCTTCGTCGGATCGGCCCGCGCTCTCGCCGAAGAGATCACCGATCGCAACGGCAGGGTGTGGCCCCTGGTGTCCTTCCTGCTGCGCGTCCAGCACGAGCTATTCAACCTCGGTTCCGTCCTGGCCACTCTGCCGGAGGATGTGCAGCCCAGCCAGGCCCGCGTCACCCTCGCCGACGTCACCCGCCTCGAACACGAAATCGACCGCACGAACCGTGACCTGCCCGCGCTTCGTTCCTTCGTCCTGCCCGGCAGCGGCCTTCTCAACGGTGTACTGCACCAATGCCGCACCATCTGCCGCCGCGCCGAGCGCGTCACCGTCTCCCTGGGCCGCCAGGAACCCGTTCCGCCCGAAGCCATTCAATACCTCAACCGTCTAGGCGACGCGTTCTTCGTGTGGAGCCGCTGGGTCAGCCACGTCTGCAGCGAAAGTGAATCCTTGTGGGATCCCAATCACTCGGCCGCCTAGTTGCCTGACCGCGAGGAAACATTCGCGGGACGGGCACCGCTCCCCTACGGTCGCGGCTTCGCATCGGGACCACCAGCGTGAGCGATGGATTGCGCAAAGGCACCAAACCAGCCGGTCAGAGAACTAGTCCGGACCGATGAATCAAGGCGAGTTGTGAAGGTGAGGCGAAGTTTCGCTAGCCTAGTTGAAGACCTCACAGCATTATGAAGGCAGCCTGGAAACGTCCCATCCGCCGCCCAGTGCCTTGATGAGCAGGACGCAGGCATCCATCCTGCGGCGCAGAAGGTCGACCTCGATTCGCTGGTTCGAGAGCGCGGTGCTCTGCGCTGTAACTACTTCCAGGTAGGTCACCAGACCGCCGGTGTAGCGATTCATGGAGAGATCGAGGGAATGTTGGGCGGCTTCCACCACGATCCGCTGCGCGGCGGATTCCTGTTCGAGAATGCGCAAGGCGGACAAGCTATCCTCCACCTCGCGGAAGGCCTGGAGCGCGGTCTCGCGGTAGTTGGCCACGGTGACATCGTAAGCGGCGGTAGCCTGCTGGGATGCCGCGCGGCGGCGGCCGGCATCGAACAGAGTTTCGAGCGCGCTCGGTCCGAGGGCCCAGAACCGGCTGGGCCAGTTGAACCAATTGACGATGGAGCCGCCCTGATATCCGCCCATAGCGGTAATGAGCAGGGTGGGGAAGAATGCCGCCTGGGCAATTCCGATTTGCTGGTTGGCCTCGGCGACGCGGCGTTCCGCGCCGGCAATATCGGGCCGGCGCTCCAGCAGTTGCGAAGGGACGCCAGTGGGAATGGCCGGGGGCGCGGATTCGAGCCGGGCCTGCGGAAGGCTCAGCGATTCGGGGGTCCTCCCGGCCAGCACCGCAATGGCGTGCTCGAACTGCGCGCGTTCCACACCGACTTCGATACTCTGCGCCCTAGTGCTCTCCAGTTGGGTTCGCGCCTGGGCGACTTCGGCGCCGGAGGTGAGGCCGCCTGCAAACCGGTTCTGGTTCAGATCGAGGGCTTTCTGGTAGGCCACCAGGGTGCGATCGAGAAGTTGCTTCTGCGCGTCGAGGCTGCGCAGCTCGAAGTAGTCGATGGCCAACTCGGCGTGCAGGCTGAGCCGAATGGTGGCGAGGTCCGCGGCGCTGGCCTGTGCTTCCTGGCGCGCGGCGGCGATGGAGCGGCGGATGCGGCCCCAGGCGTCCACCTCATAAGACAGATCGAACGGAAGCACCAGATTGGTGTATTCCCCGTTGGTGGAGATGCCGGCCGGATTGTTGCGGGAAGCCATGTTCGTGGAGATGGCCGGGGCGGTGGAGATGGTCGGGTACAGGTTGGCGCGGTTCAGGCTGACGGCGGCGCGCGCTTCCCGGAAACTGGCTTCGGCGGACTTGATGGCCTGGTTCGACGCGTCCACCTGTGCCTCCAGATCGTTGAGCTCGGAGTTGCCGAAGATTTGCCACCAGTTCTGCCGCAGCGCGGAGTCGCCTGGTTGGGCCTGCTTCCAGCCGTCGGCTTCTTTGTAGGCGGCGGGCAGTTGCCCGCGATCGGCCGGCGCGACGGGCACCTGGGGTTGGGTATACTTGGGTCCCACCGTGCAGCCTGCCAGCCATAGGGCCGCGGCCGCCAGGCCGAAGATTGCCGCTGACCGCATCACTTGGCGCCGTCCTTATCCGGCTGCGCTTCGGTGACGTGGACCGGCGTTCCCGAGGTGAGCGAGTCGGAGGGGTTCTCAATCACGGCGTCTTTCACAGTGACGCCCGAAACCACTTCCACCTCGGTTCCAAAATCGCGGCCCAGGGTCACCGGCACCAGTTCCGCTTTGCCGTTGCGCACAACCGCCACCGACAGTCCTCCGGAACGGAAGATCAGGGTGTCGGCCGGAAGAACCACGGCGGGGACTTGCGCTCCCAATTTGAGATGGACCGAGACGTAAGCACCGGGAAGGAGTTCTCCGGTGGTATTGTCGACATCGACTTCGGTCAAGAGGGTACGCGACGCGGGATCGATGGCGTCGGCCGTCCGCGCGATCTTGCCGAAGAAGTGACGGCCGGGGAACTCCGCCAGGGTCAGGTCGGCGGCCTTGCCGGGGGTAGCCGCGCGCGAGTAGGTTTGCGGCACGTTGACGTAAACGCGCAAGCGGGCGGTGGCCGCAAGATCGAAGAGTTCCTTGCCGGGCGAGTTCGCGCCGGCGTCGATCAGCGCCCCGGTATCGACATGGCGCGCCGTGATCACGCCGTCGAACGCTGCATAGACTTTCTGGAACCGCTGGGTTTCTTCGAGGCGCCGCACGTTGTAGGTGGCGGAATCCACCATGGCTTTTTTGGCTTGCAGGTCACCCACCTTGTCTTCGACGTCCTGTTTGGCCACGGATTCGCTCTTGAGCAGCGACTGGTAACGTTCGGCGGTGGTCTGTGCCAGGCGGTAGTTGGCCGTCGCGGTTGCCAGGTCCGCGCGGGCCTGGTCCAATTGACGGTCGATTTCGGGGGTTTCGATTTCCGCCAGCAGATCGCCGGCTTTGACGTGCGACCCAATGTCGAAATACCACTTCATCAGATAGCCGCTGGTGCGCGCAAAGATGGGCGTGGCGACGAATGCCTGCATGTTACCGGGGAGCGTCAATTCTTCAGACGCCGTAGTGGACTTCGGATGTCGAACGGCTACGTTGGCGAAGGCCGCGTCGAGGGTCTGGCGTTTCAGGGTGGCGTCGGCGCGAACACGCGATTCGAGTCCGGAGTGGATGGCCGAGTACAGGCCGAAGGCGACGGCAACCAGCAGGACGGCCAGCACCAGCCGCGCGAAGAGAGACACGCGGGGCGGTTGGGTATCGGAAGGACGGGTTGGCGGGTTGCTCACTGAGGTTTCCTCCGGCCGTGCAGAAGGACGAAAAACGCCGGTACAATGGTGAGGGTGGCGACAGTAGCGACCATCAGGCCGCCGATCACCGCCCGGCCCAGAGGAGCGTTCTGCTCTCCGCCTTCGCCCAGACCCAGAGCCATCGGAATCATGCCGATGATCATGGCCAGCGCGGTCATCAGCACCGGCCGGAAGCGCGTTTCGCCGGCAGCCAGCGCGGCCCGCATCGGGTCGCCGGTCTGCAGCAACATGTCCTTGGCGAAGCTGACTACCAGAATGCTGTTGGCGGTGGCTACTCCCATGCACATGATGGCCCCCATCATGGCGGGGACGCTGAGCGTGGTGCGGGTGATAAACAGGATCAACACGATGCCGGCCAGGGCTCCAGGCAAGGCCATGATGATGATAAACGGGTCCAGCCACGACTGGAAATTCACCACGATCAGAAGGTAGACCAGGACGATGGCGAAAACCAGACCGCCGGCGAGGCCGCGAAAGGAAGTGCTCATGGTGTCCACCTGGCCCCGAATGATCACCTGAGAGCCCCGCGGCACTTCATTGCGATGGCTGTCCACGACCCGCTGCACGTCGGCGCCGACGCTTCCCAGGTCGCGGCGGTCCACCGCACCGAAGATGTCGACGACGCGTTGAATACCGTAATGAACGGCCACCGCCATGCCGCTGCCGCGGCTGATGGAGGTGAGATCGTTGAGGATTTCGGCGGGCCCGTTAGGCCGCGAGGTGAGCGAGATATTGCGCAGGTCCTGCAGCGATTGCACTGCATACTGGGGGGTCTGCGTCGCTACGCTATAGCTGACGCCATTGTCGGGACTGACCCAGAAAGCCGGTTGCGTCTGGAAACTGCCGCTGAGGGAAATCAGCAGGCTGGCGGCGACGTCCGCTTGGGTGAAACCGCTTTGCGCCGCCTTGGTGCGGTCGGTGGTGACGTGGAGCTTGGGCTGGTCGAACAGTTGCTGGATGCGCAAGTCGGCAATGCCCGGGATGCGGCGCATCTGATCCATCAAGCGGTCGGCCAGCTCGCGGTTCGCCTCCACATTGTTACCGACCACCTGCACGTCGATGGGCGCGGGCAGACCGAAATTCAGGATCTGGCTGACGATGTCGTCGGGCAGGAAGTAGAAGGTAACGCCGGGGAATTCCTGGGGGAGCGTCTGGCGCAGGGTGCGGACGAATTCCGCGGTGGGGCGGTGGTCCGGGGTAAGCGATACGAAGATGTCGGCGTCGGCCGTGCCCACGGGGGCGGAATTGCTGTAGATCATGTTGATGCTGCTGTAGGGCAGGCCGATCTCGTCCAGAACGCTGACCAGTTGCTCTTGGGGAATGTGGCGCCGGATGGACTGTTCCACCAGGTCGCAGGTGCGGGCCGTCTCCTCGATTCGCGTCCCGGTCTTGACGCGCATGTGCAGCTTGAACTGGCCGGTATCGGAGCTGGGAAAGAAATCCTGGCCCAGTTTCGGAAAGAGCAGGAACGCCGAAAGGCAGCCCAGCAGAAACAGGGGGACGAAGAGCACCCGCAGGCGAACCAGAGAGCCCAACAGGCCGACATAGGCGGCGCGCAGGCGGCCGAATCCGCGGTCGAAGGCACGCTGCAGGATGACGAACGGGTTGCGGCTGCGGCCGTGAGCCTTGCGCCGCAACAGGTACATGGCCAGGGTGGGAACGAGGGTTCGCGAAAGCACATAGGATGCCAGCATGGCGAACGCCACGGCCTCGGCCAGCGGCACAAACAGATAGCGCGCCACGCCGCTCAGCAGAAACATGGGGAGGAAGACGATGCAGATGCATAGCGTGGAGACCAGGGCGGGAACCGCGATCTGTGCGGCGCCCCCCAGGATGGCCTGGTGCAAATCGTGACCTTCTTCGAGGAAGCGCTCGATGTTTTCGATGGTCACGGTGGCGTCGTCCACCAGAATGCCGACTGCCAGCGCCAGGCCGCCCAGCGTCATGATGTTGATGGTCTCGTGGAGAAAGCTCAGCACCATCACCGACGTCAGGATGGAGAGCGGAATGGAGACCGCGATGATCAGCGTGCTGCGCCAGCTTCCCAGAAACACCAGGATCATGATTCCCGTGAGGCAGGCGGCGAGCACCGCCTCGCGGAGCACCCCGTTGACCGATGCGCGCACGAAAACCGACTGATCGTCGAGCGGCTGGATCTTCAACGAAGGCGGCAGGGTGGCCGCGATCACGGGCAGAAGTTTGCGGACGCCATCTACCACCGCCAGGGTCGACGCATTCCCGGCCTTGAGGACGGTCAGGAGAGTGGCGCGGCTGCCGTCCTGGCGCACGATGTTGGTTTGCGGCGCGAAGCCGTCGCGAACGTGCGCGACATCGCGGATGTAGATGGGCGCGCCGTTGACCACCTTGACCGGAAAATCGTTGAAATCGTCCACGCTCTTGGGGCTGCCGTTCAAGTCGACGTCGTATTCGAACTGGCCGATCTTCGAGCTCCCCGCGGGAATAATCAGGTTCTGTGCGTTGACCGCGTTGACCACGTCGGAGGGGGAAAGGCCCTTGGCCTGAAGCTGGGTCGGGTTGAGGTCAACCATGATCTGCCGTTGCTTGCCTCCGTAGGGGTACGGGATGGCGCAGCCGGGCACCGTAATCAGCCGGGTGCGGATAAAGTTGACGCCGAAATCAAAGAGCTGCTGTTCGGAGAGACCGTTGCCGGAAAGGCCAAGCTGCAGGATGGGCACGCTGGAGGCGTTGTAGACCAGCAGGAAAGGCGGGGTGATGCCCGGAGGCATTTGGCGCAGGACCGCCTGGGAAATGGCGGTCACCTGGGCGGTGGCCGAGTTGATGTTGGCGGACGGCTGAAAAAACACTTTGATGATGGCGCGGCCATTGATGGATTGCGACTCGATGTGCTCAATGTCACTGACCGTGGTAGTGAGCGACCGCTCGTACCCGGTGGTGATGCGCTCTTCCATCTCTTCGGCATTCAGGCCGGTGTAGTTGAAGGCGGCGGCGATTACCGGGATATCGATGTTGGGGAAGATGTCGGTGGGGGTGCGCAAGATGATGACCGGGCTGAGGATCAAAATCAATAGCGCCAGTACGATAAAGGTATACGGCCGGTCCAGCGCAATACGGACAATCCACATTCCCGAGTCAGGTCCTTGTCAGCGGCTTCTTTCGAGGTTATATTCCAAATTGTCTCACGACCGCGCCCACCGGTTTTGCAACCTCTTTACACCGCCGCGACTTTACACCGCCGCGACGATCTTCGCCACCGTTTCCCGTAGAGTTCAATCTCCAGAAGGGGAGAGGCTTTCGCGCATCGCGCGGATGAGAGAGTTCGTATGGCACCGCACTGGCGCCGAGCCGGCGAAATGCGATGCGGGCGGCGGTGCGGCGGGGCCTGGCGCAAAGAAGAAGGCGCGGGGCATTAGGCTGCCATCTACGTCCTGCATGCCTTCCGCAAGAAGACCCGGAAGACATCAAAGAGCGATACCCCCATCCACCTCCGACGGGACACCACACGAGCGACGCGCCTCAGCTCCTGGAGGATTCCTCGCTATCTTCCGCAGGACGGCCCAGCCGGCGCCGGCGGTGGAACCGCGATTTTACTCGCGCCTAAAAGCGCGTTGAGCGCGGCGAGGTCCTTGCTCTTGAGCTCTTCCCACTGGGTGAGCGCCTGCGTAAGTTGCTGGCAAGCGTCGTGATACGTCTCCTGCATGGCTTGGGTGGGAGCGAAGTCGCCCTGCTCCACGTTGGTCATGAGGGTACCGAACTCGCCGTTCAGGGTCGTGAAGTTGACGGTAGTGGCGCCGCCACCTCCACGACCGCCGAATCCGCCGCCACCACCGCCGCGTCCTCCACGGCCGGCGGGAGCGCCGCCGAAGGTGGCGGCCTTGGTAGCCAAAGCGCCCGCGGCATCGGGTGGAGATTGCAATGCGGCCAGCGCGGCACGCAGGTCGGCTACCTGTTGATTAGCGGCGTGGCTTGAGGTCATGCCCTCGGAGATCAGCAAGCCGAGGTCTCGCTGCTGAATGATGCCCTGCGGCGGAGTCTTCACGCGCGGCTCCATGACCACATGCAACGGTTGGCGCAAGGTTGCGCCGCCGGCCGTGAGACGGACTTCGTAATCGCCGGGAGCGACCAGCGGGCCGCGGGGTTCGGCGGGAGTGGCGCCATAGAGCGCGGAGATGGGGTAAGACCCGGTGGTCGTCCCGCGACTGAACGAGGGCGGCGGCGTATAGCGCAAGTCCCATACGGCGCGGTTCATGCCCGCGGCGGCGGGAAGCGGGTGCGGGCGCTCGATCCAGTAGTTGGGAATGTTGAGTTGCGGCTCAGGCTCGGGCATCGGCGGCACGCTGGTCAACTCGCGGACGAGCTTGCCGGCTGCGTCATAGATGGCGATGCTGAGCGGGCCCGCGGGGACGGACCTCAGATAGTAGTTCAAAATAGCGCCATCGGGCGGGTTCGTGCCGGCGGGCATCTCGGGCGGAAACGGGGTGTCAAAGTCAGTATCGTTGCGCACGCGGATGGCGGTCTGCGGGCGGAAGAGGTAGACGTTTGAGGATGAGACCTGGGGCGTGAGCTGGCGCAGCGGGGTGAGGTCGTCGAGGATCCAGAAGGCGCGGCCGTAGGTGCCGGCGACGAGGTCGTCTCCGTGGATTTCGAGATCGCGCACCGAGGCGGTAGGCAGGTTTAGTTGCAGCGATTGCCAGTGATCGCCGTAATCGAACGAGACCCAGGCGCCGTGTTCGGTGCCGGCGTAAAGCAGGCCGGCGCGGACGGGGTCTTCTTTCACCACGCGCGCGATTTCGTTCTCCGGGATGCCGGAGACGATGCGTGTCCAGGTCTTGCCGCCATCGCGGGTGCGGAAGATGTAGGGGGCGAAGTCGTTGGAGTTGTGGTGATCCAAGGTAAAAAAGGCCGTGTCGATGTTGTGCGGGGAGGCTTCCACCTGCTGGATGGCAGTATTGGCAGGCAAGTCGGAGGGCGTGACGTGGTTCCAGGAGGAGCCATCCGCGGTCATTTGGATCTTGCCGTTGGAAGTACCCACCCAAACCGCTCCGGCCCGTATGGGCGAGGGCGCGATGGCCGAGATGCCCGCGCCACGGCCGCCGCGGCCGCCTGCGGCTGGCGGCCCCGCCGGTGGCTCTACCGGTTCAGCAGGGGGCGCGGTTTCGCCGGGAGCCAATGTGACGTCGGGGCTCACGGCTTTCCAGGTGTTGCCGAGGTCGCGGGTCTCCAGCAGGTACTGCGCGCCGAGGTAGAAGATGTGTCCGTCCGCGGAAGAGAAGAGATGCGGGGGCGTGTTGGCGAAACGGTATCCTCCGCTGCGTGGTGGCGAGACGTTTTGGATCTGGCGGTTGACCGCGTCATAGCGCTGGATGGTAGTGCCTTGGCCACTGGCCATGATGATATTGGGGTCCAGCGGATCGGCATGGATGTAGCCGAACTCGTAGGCGCCCGCCGAGGGTATCCATTCCATGAAAGTGATTTGCCCGAACGCGCCGCGGCTGGCGGTCCCGGCAGAGCCGCTATCCTGCTGGGTGCCGTAGATCCAATAAGGGAACCGGGTGTCGGTGGAGATGTGGTAGAACTGCCCGTTGGGAAGATTGTACCAGTTTAAATCCCAGGTGTGGCCGCCGTCCAGGCTGATCGTCGGGCCCTGGTCCACGCCGGCCAAGATGCGCTTGCCGTTGGTCGGGTCAATCCACAGGACGTGGTAGTCGTCGCCGCCGGGGGCGCCCTTGAAAGCCTCGAAGGTCTGGCCGCCGTCGGTGGAGCGGTACATGGAAGTCTGGACGACGTAAACAATGTCGGGATTATCGGGCGCTACGTAGACCTGGCTGAAGTAGGCGCTGCCGTTGGAGCGCGAATCGGTGGTACTGCGATGCCAGTTGGCGCCGCCGTCGTCCGAGCGGAACATGCCGCCGGTCATCACCGCGAAGACACGCTGCCCGCCCGTTCCGGCGGCCACCGCCAGGCCAATACGGCCCATGCCGGATTCCGGGAGGCCGTGGCCGGTGATTGCGGTCCAGGTGAGGCCCTGGTCCGTGGATTTGTAGATGCCCGCGCCGGAAGTGTCCGGCTCAGCGTTCGCTCCGCGGCCGCCGCCCCCACCGCCGCCACCGCCAGCGCCGCCGCGGCCGGCGTTGGGAAGCGTCAGGTAGACCTCGAGCGCGGCAAAGAGCGTCTGCGGGTTGTCGGGATCGGCAACCAGGTTGACCGCGCCGATGTTGTCGCCCTTGTAGAGCACCTTGTTCCAGGTGCGGCCGCCATCGGTGGTGCGAAAAACGCCGCGCTCTTCGTTGCGCGCATAAGTGTGGCCCAGCGCAGCCGCCAGCACGATGTCGGGATTCTTCGGATCCACCACCAGCGACACGATGTGGTGGGTCTCCCCGAGGCCGATCTGCTGCCAGTGCGCGCCGGCATCGACGGACTTCCACATGCCGTTGCCCACATTGACCGATTTCTCCACGCTGCTGACGTCGCCGGTTCCGACGTAGACGATGTTGGGATTGGATCGCGCCACGGCGATAGAGCCGACCGAGTCCATGTGGGTGGCGTCGAAGATGGGCTTCCAGGTGACGCCGCCGGAGGTGGACTTCCAGATCCCGCCACCGGGGGTGCCGAGATAGTACGTGGCGGGATCACCGGGTACACCGGCTACAGCCGAGATGCGTCCGGCGCGGAAGGGGCCGACCTGGCGCCAGCGCATGCCGTTGTAGAGGCTGGGACTGTATTGCTGGGCGAACAGCGCAATGGCAGCGCCGGCGGCACACACGAATAGGAAGCGGAATCTCATGATCTTTGGAGCATACACCAGCCGGGGAACAAATGTACGGCGATGCGAGCCGCGACCGTGAGGGAGCGGTGTCCGTCCCCGCAAAACGGGGACTGCTATCCAATTCCCGCCTTTGGAATTGGATAGCTGTCCCCGCTTTGCCCGCGATTCCGTCGCGCGCGGCATGCCCGTTTGGTAGACTCGTGGTGAAAGATGACCGCGGCCCTTAGCGACGTTCTGCAAACTCTCCGCACTCACCAGAACGAGTTGCGGCTGCTCGGCGTGTCTCACGCCGCGGTGTTCGGCTCGGTCGCCCGGGGAGAAGCCAGTGCGAACAGCGATATCGATGTGCTGGTGGAACTCGATGAAGATCGGCCCATGGGAGTTTTCGAGTACGCCAGGCTGAAGCTCTACATCAACCAGCTCCTCGATGGCGCCGGCGACGTGGTGAACCGCAGAACTCTGAAGCCCCTGCTCCGCGAGAACATTCTGCGCGACTCGATACATGCCTTCTAAGAACCCAGCTCAACGTCTGCGGGACATAATCGACAACATTGACGCGATCGAGGCTTTCACCGTCCAACTCGACTTCCCGGCGTTCCGCATGGACCGAAAGACGGTTTACGCCGTCGTTCGCGCTCTGGAGATTGTCTCGGAGGCGTCACGGCGGCTTCCCAACGAGCTGATAGGCCGGCACCCCGAAGTTGATTGGGTGGCCATCGCCGCGGCTGGCAACGTCTACCGGCATGAATACGAAGCTGTAGACGAAGCTCTGATCTGGCACACCGTACACCATGACCTTGCAGCGTTACGGCGCGTCGCGACGGCGGAATTCGACAGCTTGGAATCGGCGCCGTGATCGAACCCCGGCGAGGGCCAATATGGTTTCCAAGGCGGGTGACCAGTGCCGTACGGACCGCGCTGTCCTTAGCCCGTGGCGGGAAAATGGAAAACACGCAGCCTGTCACGGTTTTTTTGTCACGGTTTTTTTACGGTTTTTCACGGTTTCTTTCTTGGTGGCTGGCTAGAGAACACCGTCCGTCCTAACGAGCGTGAGGCAACCGGTAGTCATCCGCGTACTCGGAAAGCAGAGTCCAAGAGTCAGCCACTTTGTCTGAAATGATCTGTAGAGAGGTCTGAGACCTGAACCAATTGCGGTGGGTGAAGTTCCCGCCCCCCGAGCTGGATGCACTATTGTACGCTTCCTTCAGAGCTTTGAAAGTCAGTCTCGACAACCGCTCTATCACCTTCTGAACTTTGCCGTCAGGCCCATCAGCGATCCACGCCGGACTGCTCAACCGGCGCAGGTCCATTCGCAAGGTTCCCTTGTCGCCGTAACAGGTTCTCAACGCCTCGCCAAGGGCATAGAAGAACATCCAGCGCCTTTCCAGCGAGCTATGTTTGGTCTTCCGTGATTCAGTCCGCCACAATTCCTTCGCGAAATTGCACACGAACCAGATCCCGCTGTAGTACTCAAACGTCTCTTTGCTCAGGCTTGGGAGAATTTGACCATTATCACCGAAGAGTTTTGTATAGCCACCCTCGCCTGTCGCGTCGAAAACATAACTCGTGCCGCCGTAGACATCATCTGGCCCGAACAGAAATGCAAAGAGGGTCTTCGTAAACTCTTCCATTCCGATCGTTGTATCAGTCCTGGCAGCTACATCCCTCTCGCCGGGTCCTGACCGTTTGCGCTTGTACGAAAACTTCTTCCCCTTCACCGACGGGAGAGCGTAGAAGCGCTCCTTGATGTCGTGCTGGATCTTGTCGTTACTTCGGAAATCAGAAACTTTGATTGCGTTTTGTGTGTTGTTGTACTTGGTAAGGTTGTCGAGGAATTCTTGCTCTGTGGATGTCTTCTTTGAAGTCGTCTCGGTCAGACGAAAAAGGACCTGAACCCCCCGAACGCGGACAGGATCCTCAACGTGGGCCTTGTGCAAGGATCTGACGGTCTGCGCTCCGTTGACTATTGAGAGGTTGCGGCAATGCAGTATTCGAGCGTCCTTCTTGTCCTCTTCAACGCTCTCGGCAAGTGCCGATATTCCGTTATTGAAGAAGAAGAAGTTCTCGGCGTCCTCCAGAGCGGTCTTCCTGATGGTCTTGTTGGTGGCGGTGTCCCCGATGTAGTTACGGATGTTCAGGGTGAAGAGCCTTGACCGCTCCCGAGTGAAGAGTTCAGCGAGCTGTGCTGCGCCCACTCGCCCAACATAGCTACTCCGTTCACCCGCCGAACCGAGCTTCAACCAGGCGGCATCATCTTCGGGCTCTGCGCAGGAATTCGACGGGACCCGCATTTTAGGCTGCTTTCTGGAAGACCACAAATTCGGTCCTGGTGGCTGCCATGCGTTGCGCCTTCAGCAATAGGTAGCGCAGGTTCTTGT
>Ga0187874_10000086_pt1 | contig 119662 bp, 102 predicted proteins | sample June2016WEW_16_1_3_FD_132993 | JGI IMG/M metagenome (GOLD analysis project Ga0187874, IMG submission 132993) | Peatland microbial communities from SPRUCE experiment site at the Marcell Experimental Forest, Minnesota, USA - June2016WEW_16_150 | ecosystem: Environmental > Terrestrial > Soil >... | reverse complement strand
TCCAATTCGGCAATTCGGAGCAACCGTCACCCTATCGACTATCGCGCTTCGGAAAAATCTTCCGTTAGGTTCAGGGAAAGGTGTGTTTTCCCTTGACAAGCCCTTATCATGGATGTCCCACTACACGCTAGAACGGGAAATCTCTGGCGACCTGGTGGAAGACGTTGGATTTCGCCAGGTATTGGTAGGGGTTGACGGGACGTCCGTTCTGATGGACTTCGTAGTGCAAGTGGGGGGCCGTGACGCGTCCGGTGGTGCCTACGGCGCCGACGAGCTCGCCGCGGCGGATTTCCTGGCCGGGGTGCACGTACATCTTGGAGAGATGGGCGTAGAGAGTTTCGAGGCTGCCGTGATCGACGACGACCACGAGGCCGTAGCCGCTCTGGCGGTCCGCGAAGCGGACCACGCCATCGGCGGTGACGTGAATGGGGGTGCCGACGGGCGCGCCGATATCGACGCCTTTGTGGAATTCGCCTTCCTCCGAGAACGGATCGCTGCGATGGCCGAAGCCACTCAGGAGGCGGCCATCGATAGGCCAGAGGTTGGGAGTGCCATTCAGCGGGTGGACCCGGCGGGAAGAACTGGTGAGCAGGGCCAGGGTGTTGGCGCTGCGGAGGAAGTCGTAATCCTGGACGCTTTCGGCGTAAGACGGGACGAGCTTGCCTTGGGCGGCGATGTCGGAGGGGCCTTGCAGTTTCTGCTTAAGGCCAAAGAGCACAGAAACCTCGTTGGCGTAGAGCTCCAGGCTGGCCAATTGCTGATTGGTCTGGCTGACTTCCTTCTGGAGGTTCTGGTAGCGGGCGCGGAGGGCGTCGAAATCCTTGCGGACGTTGTTGTAGTTGGCTACTTTCCAGGCCATGCGGGCGTAGCTGGCCACGAAACCGAAGACGGAAATGCCGCCGAGCAGGGCGAGAGCGAGGATGGCGTAGACAGCCTGATGCGGAATATGAATGCGTCTGAGCCGGCCGCGGAGTGAGTGAGCCAGCACGACCACGAAATATTCTTGCTTCATAGTTCTTTATTTAACCGGACCGATACGCCGGCCCGGGCAGGGCTATTTCCTACAAAACCGATCGGCGAATCTCAAACTGTAACAGCATCGATGGGGCCATGTCAACCCAAACTATTCCGAAAACCTCAGTTTGCAAGTGATTGATAAAATTGGTATTGTTCAATTTTAGCAACGACATGCGGCTACCTGGAACCTTATTTTTGCGGAATCTGGTGGAGCGGCGCAGTTTGCTCGAGCAACTGGTGCGGCGGGATTTCAAGCAGCGCTTCGTGGGTTCGGCGGTGGGGTGGATCTGGGGGCTGATCCATCCACTGGTGCTCCTGGTGTGCTGGTGGTTCGTTTTCGTGAAGGTGCTACACCTAAGGCCCGAGGGGGCGGTCACGGACAATTACCCGCTGCTCCTGTTTGCCGGGATGCTGCCCTGGCTGCTTTTCAGCGAAACGGTGCAGCGGTCGGCCACGGTGATGCTGGACCAATCGAACCTGATCACCAAGACCGTGTTTCCTTCGGAGATTCTGCCGGTGTCGGTATTTCTGTCCTCGGTGGTGAGCCACCTTCTGGCGGTGGCGCTGATGGTGGCGGCGGCGGGGGTGGTGCTGAACCAGATCAGCATCTTTCTGGTTCTGCTGCCGGTATACATCTTCGTGCTGGGGCTGTTCGCAGTGGGGGTGGGATGGATCGTGGCGAGCCTGCACGTCTTCCAGCGGGACACGGCGCAGGTGATGAGCGTAATTTTGCAGTTCTGGTTCTGGATCACGCCGATTTTCTTCACGGAAGTAAAATATCCTCCGAAAGCGCGGATTCTGCTGACGCTGAACCCGATGAATTACCTGGTGCGGGGGTACCGGCAGATGCTGCTGGCTTCCACTTGGGGTTGGACGGATCTGCGCGACCTGGCAGTGGCGGCGGGCTTCGGAGTGGCGCTGTTTGTGATTGGGGGGCTGTTCTTCCGGTACATGAAGCGGGGGTTCGCGGACGTGCTGTGAGGGGCGGCGGCGCTCACAGGCAGACGGGGATCCGGATGAATGAAGCGCGGCAAAAAAGATGCGGCTACCAGGCCGCGCGAAGTTAGCTGCCGCCAGCGGCGACGTTGGCTTGCTGGATATTGTTGTCGGATACGTGCCAGATGGAGGCGAGAGAGGAGTGGAAATAACCGAGGAACGTGGCGCAAAAAAGGACGACAAAGCAAAGGAACAGCGAGTACTCGATCAGGTCCTGACCGGCCTCTTCGCGCCATAAACTGCAGAGGAGCCGCTGCATTTCGCCCTCTACGATTACTAAAACCGAACTGCGCGCGTAAAGCAAGTGGAAGCTGGCCATTTTAGTACCGCTCCGACGTTCGCAGGCAAGTTATCGTTAGCCAAAGTTAGTAAGGGAGCCTGGGTTTCATAACTTAGGTTAGTAGTGGACGAACTTTCGATAGAAAGCAGAGACGGCGCCGATGGGAGTCAGGGTCAATGGTGTGGACAGCGTATCGGGTGGAAGGAAGAAAAGTGGAGCGTACCACTTGGCCGTGCCGGCCCCCGTTATTGACCCACGTTTGTCAACGGGGCGGGCGTCCGCCGAGCGCCTTCAGGCTTCTCCCTTGCGGCTCGCCGCCAGGAGCTTGCACACCAGCGCGAGTTGATCGAGCAGGACCCCCTATTTTGAGGTGTTGGATCAAAATAGGTAGACCAGCACCTGCATCGCAGACACGCTCCGGAACTATTCTATCGCAGATGGGGGCATCGCGGGCGGCGGATCTATGTGATTGCGCTCACGGCAGTTAGACGTTAAACGGAACCCCCCGGCGATGGGGAGCATCCAATACATCACCAGGCAGTTCTTCGGTGTGGCCCAGTCCGCCGGTTTTCCGGACACAATCAACCAAAAAACAATTACAGGAGGAATGCATTATGTCACAGGAAGCAGGCCCGACCGTCAAGCAGTATTTGTTGATCAGCGATTTCGATCAGACCTTGAGCTTCAACGATTCGGGGATCGTGCTCAGCGAGATGCTGGGCATCTGCGGATTTCAGGAAAAGATCGCGGGACTATCGCACATTCATCTGGTGCAGCAAGGCGGAGAGCTGGCTTATCTGCTGTTGCACGATCCGGAGTACCGGCGCGTGCGCAAACACGATTTAGTGGAAGCGGGGAAGAGGATCCGGCTGAAACAGAATATACGGTCGCTATCGGCGCTGCTGCGCGATCTGGACGGACGGCAGTTCGCGTTGTACGTGGTGTCGGCGGCGCCGGAAGAAGTGATCCAGTCGGCGCTGGAAGGAATCGTCGCGGTGGAACACATTTTCGGGACGCGCTTTCGTTACCACGAGACGACGGGCGAGATCGAATCGATTGTGCGGGTGCCGGCGGGTTACGGAAAAGTGGTGGTGCTGGAAGAGTTGCGGCAGAGGTTGCCGATCAGCCACGATCGGATTGTGTACGTGGGGGACGGAAGCTCGGACATCCACGTGATGCTGCACGTGAACCGGCTGGACGGGCTGACGATTGCGGTGTCGGAGAACCGGTACCTGACGCCGATTGCGCGGCGGACGATTCTGAGCGAGGACGCGTTGAGCGTGCTGATCCCGGTGCTGGAGGAGATTGTGGGTTGGAACGCGGCGCAGATTCGGGGTTTCTTCGACGCGCACGGTTTTCTGCTGCAGGAGTGGGACAAGGTGCGGACGGACTCTCTGCGGATCTCGAGGGCGACGGACGCGGCTCACGCGGCGGCGGGCGCGGAGATCCCATGAGAGTGGAGTGGCTGGGCTGGCTGGCGACGGCGGCGTTTGCGAGTTCCTATTGGTGCAAGAAGCCGGCCCTGCTGCGCAAGGCGCAGGCCGGGGCGGCGTTGCTCTGGGTGGTCTACGGATTGCTGATCCACGCGTTCCCGGTGGTGGTGGCGAACCTGGTGGTGGCGGGAGTGGCGGCGTGGTCGTCCATTTCGCGGGATTACCAGGGCGCGTAAGATTGATTCACCGCTGAGGCGCTGAGACGCGGAGAAGACAGAGGAAGATGGAGACTTTGTTTTTCTCTGGCCTTCTCAGCGCCTCCGCGTCTCGGCGGTGAATCCGTCGTTCGTGAGCAGCAGGACCGGGTGGTTACTCGATCATTTGGGGGTGGGTGAACAGGAAATGATCGAAGTAGTAGTGCATCAGCAGGACGCTGAGGACTACCACGAAATAGCTTTGGTCGGGTTTGAGCGGGGTGACGGCGCGGACCAGAATGGTGAGCAGCACGATCACGCCGGTGGCCGCCAGGAAGCAGAGATAGTAGGGGACCATGCTCTTGCCGCGGACCAGGCGCTGCACGAACGGGCTTGAGATTTCACCGCGCTGGTCGCGCAGGCGGTTGATCAACCACAACAGGAACAGGTATTGGAAGGAGTGCCAGGTGTTGTAGCCCTGGAAGAGGACGTCGAGATTGGAGCCCAGCGGGAGGCAGAAGGAAACCACCGTGGTGACGGAGATGAGCAGCGTCTTGGGGACGCTGCCGCGGCCTTCGCGGAATTCGGCGATGGTCTTGGCGATCCAGGCGAACAAAAAGACGAAGAAGACCACGCCGGCCAGCACGGGAAGGTGGAAGGCGCGCAGGAAATCGGGATAGGGCAGAACCACGCCGCCGACGAGGAACAGGCGCAGCGACATTTTATACAGGCCAATGGGATAGAGGCCGGTGAGCACCAGGCCGTAATCGACAAAGCGGGACCAGCGCTGCTCGGTTACGGTGGAGCGGGTGCGGTAGCAATCGGTGAGGTAGATGATTTGGTGCAGAACGTGGAGCGACGCCCAGGTGAAGAAGAAGGTGATGAGGGCGGTGTAGTAATACACGCCGAGCAAAACCACGATCACCGGGAGGACGAAGGCAAAGGCGATGTAGACGTGGTGTCGCGCGCGGAACTGGCCGTCGAGCAGCGTATACGTGATGGTGGAGAACAGGTGCGGTCCGCCGATCAGCAAAGCGACGCTGATGTTGATAAGGTTAATGGCCTGGGTGGGGCCCATCCACCCGGTAGTCTGGGCAAACCAGGCGACCAGAAAGGGAAAGGGCACCAGGATTGCGCTGAAAATGATGAGAGGCAAGTCCCACGAAGGCTTATAAATCCAACCCGGCTCTCTCCCGGACAAGAGCGCGGGCGCACCCGCGACAGCAGCCATATAGGGTAGATGATAGCGGAAGCGGGGTCCGGAAGCAATTTTGGCCCGGGAGGGCGGAAGCCGCTTGTATTTGGGGCGCAATGGACATAGCATAAGGTCAAAGGACCGGATATTCAGATGAAACTGTCTTTTGTAGCTTTATTTCTCGCAGCCGCGAGCGTCGCGTTCTACGCCCAATCGGCGTCGCCCCTGATTACGGGAGTGGATCCGATCAGCGGAAAGCGCGGGGATGTGATTACCGCGACGGGCCAGAACCTGCAAAAGGAAAACGTGGCGAAGCTGTACCTGACGGACGGCGTGAATGAGAAGAACGACATTCAGGTGGAGGTAACGTCGCAGACGGCCACCGAGATCAAGTTCAAGATTCCGGCGAAAACGATCATGGGCCGAATGGCGCTGATGATTTTGACGACAACCAAGCCGCCGCAGTTGATCGAGCAGCCGGTGAAGCTGATGATCGACGATGGATCCGGGGCAGGGACGGCGGCCGGGTCGGGAAACGGGCGGTAGGCCCGAGCCCCCTACCGGTGGTAGGGGTCCGAGAGATATTTGCGCGCTTCCTGGGCCGCGTCGGCCTGGGGGGCGTAGTCGATGGTTTTCCGGTAGGCTTGCAGGGCTTCGGCGCGATGGCGGGTCAGGTCGTCGATCTGGCCGATGCGGAGCCAGGCGGAAGCGCCGGTATTGAGGTCGACATTCTGGGGCGCGGCGACCACCTTCTTGAGGTTTTCGAGAGCGCGGTCGAAATCGCGGTACCAGAACTGGATGGTTCCTTCCTGGAAATAGATTCGTTCCCACGGCACGCGGTCATAGCCGGGGGTGTGGGCGTTTTTGAGGCGGGCGATCTCCTCGGCGGCGGCCAGGCCGCGCACGCCGTCGCCGGCCTGGCTGTACATCTGGGATAGCTCCAGGCGGAGCAGGAAATTGCGCGGGAAGCGGGCGATCAGGTCCTGGACCAGGGGGATGGCGCGGTTGGCCTGGTTTTCGCGGCGGTATAGCGCGCACAGGAAGACTTCGGCATCGAGGCGGTCGAGCTGGCCGTTTTGCGCGACATCCCTAACAATGCGGATACCCTTCTCCTTGTCGCCATGGATTCCGACCAGGAAGCCGAGCATGCGGTAGTGCCAGGGGAGGCTGCCGACGACGTAATCGTGAAGGCCCTGGACCAGGCGTGCGTCCACGTTGTGAGGCTCGATCTCACTGAGATGGTTGTGGAGGCGGCGCGCGCTGGTGGCGTCCCGCAGGGAATCGCGCCAGGACTTCTTGACCACCCAATAATAGTTGGAGCGGAGCCCGTAAGAGATGCCGAGGGAGTAGAGCGCGGCGGGGTCGTCGGGGTTGGTTTTGAGGCGGGTCTGGGCCAGCGACATGGCGCGGTCGATTTCGGAGAGGAAGCGCCCTTCGGTGGCGGGGGAGGGTTCGAGCTTGGGCCGGCGCAGGAAGGAGTTGGTGCCGGAGACGAGTTCGCTTTCGAGGGCGCCGTCGCGGAACATCTCCTGGAAGACGAGGGTTTGCGCGAGGTGGTTGTGGAGGTCGGGGGATGAGGGGTCCTTGGCGATGGCCTGTTCGAAGCAGGCGATGGCCTCCGGGTATTCGAGGTTGTAGAAGTGGTCGAAGCCTTGGTCGACGAGATTCTGCGCGGCGAGGGGGAGAGCGGCGAGGAGCAGAAGGATGGGAAAGGGCCGCACTGATTCATGGTAACGCGAGTGGGACGGACGATCGGTTTCTGTCGTCTGTCAGGCTCGCGGGCTTTAGAGAAGCCGGCAGACCACGAAAGGCGATGGTCTGTCCTACCGAGTCAGGGCAACTGGGTGAGGGCCCAGAGGGCGTGGGAAGCGGCGATGGGGTCGGCGGAGGCGGCCAGTTTTTCCAGGGGCGCGCGGAATTGGGGGAGCCGCGAGTTTCCCATGGCGACGGCGACGTTGCGCAGGAAACCGGCGTAGCGGGCGCGGGTGATGGGCGTGCCGCGGAACAGGGAGCGGAATTCGAGCTCGGTCAGGGAGGCCAGCTTTTCAAGGGGTGGGGCGAATTCGCGGGGTGCAAAGGCGGGTTCGGTCGAGATGGGGGCGCGGCGGTTCCAGGGGCAGACGTCCTGGCAGATGTCGCAGCCGAAGACGTGCGGGCCGATGGCGGCGCGCTGCTCGACGGGGATGGCGGTGCGGAGCTCGATGGTGAAGTAAGAGATGCAGAGCGTGGAATCGATGCCGGAGGGAAGGATGGCGGCGGTGGGACAGGCGTCGATGCAGCGGCGGCAGGTGCCGCAGCGGGCCGGGGGCGGGGAATCGGGCGCGATGTCGAGCGAGACGAGAAGCTCGCCGAGGAAAAACCAGGAGCCGCTTTGCTGGTTGATGAGGCAGGTGTTCTTGCCGATCCAGCCGAGCGAGGCCAGGCGGGCGTAGGAACGCTCCAGAAGCGGGGCGGTATCGACGCAGATTCTGGATTCGAAGGGGCCGGCCCGGCGGCGGAGGAGCGTATCGAGCTGCTCAAGGCCACGGCGGAGTTCGTGGTGATAATCGGAGCCCCAGGCGTAGCGGGAGATCCACGCGCGGGCGGGATCGTCGAACTCGGTGGTGGTGGGCCAGGGGGTGTGGTAGAGCTTGCCGGCGCAAATGATGGAGCGGGCGGAGGCCAGGAGACGGCGGGGATCGTCGCGGACTTGCGCGCGGTGGCCGGAGAGGTAGCGCATCTCGCCGGCGTAACCGGAAGCGACCCATTGGTGGTAGCGGGCGGAATCGTCGGAGGGAAGCGCGGCGGTGACACCGGCCAGCTCGAAGCCGCACTGGCGGGCCAGCCAGCGGATGTCTTCGCCGGTCAAATCTCGAGCCCCACGGAGCGCATGAGCTGGATGGCGTTGCTGTTTTTGACGACGCCGGGGCGGATGAGGTAATCGAAGCGCATTTTGCCGTCTTCGATTTGATCTTCGAAATGGATGTTGGCGGCGCGGCCGGCGAGGGCCGTGGTGATTGCGGCGAGCGCCAGATCGTGGGTGGTGATGAGACCGATGGCGTGGCGCTCGACGAGGCCGCGGACCAGGGCTTCGGCGCCGATGCTGCGGTCGTGGGAATTGGTGCCGCCGAGGAATTCGTCGATCAGGAAGAGCACGGGGAGCGGGCCGGCGGTGGCGTCGAGGATCTGGCGGATGCGGAGGATTTCGGCGTAGAAGCGGGAGACCCCGTCGTGGAGGGAATCGATGAGGCGGATGGAAGCGCCGAGCGCGAGCGGCGAGAGGCGCAGGCCGCGGGCGCGGACGGGCGCGCCGGCCTGGGCGAGAACCACGTTGACGCCGATGGTGCGCAGCAGCGTGCTCTTGCCGGACATGTTGGAACCGGAGACGACGTAGACTTGCGGCTCGGCGCCGAGATGGAGATCGTTGCGGACGGCGCGGGCCGCGGGGATAAGAGGATGCGCCATGGCGTCGGCATCGAGCGTGGGCACGTCGCCCGCGGGGACGAATTGCGGGAAGGGATCTTCGGGATGCTCGAAGGCGTGGGAGGCGAGCGAGCAGAGGGCTTCGATTTCTCCGGTAGCGGTGAGCCAGCGGCGGACGGCCGGGCCGGAGAGGCGGCGCCAATCTTCTATGTTAAAAGCGACGTGCATGGTCCACAGCAGAAATGGCTGGAGCATGCGGACGATGACGTGGTCGCGGGAATCGAGCTGCTCCATGAGGTGGTCGAGGCGGGCGAAGCGGCGGGAGGGCGGGGCGCCTTCCGTGTCGAGAGACTGGCGGAGCGCGGCGAGCAGCGGGGAGTGGAAGGTTTCGCGTTCGAGGCGGACGAGGACCTCGGAGACGAGGCCGAGCTCGTGCGCGGCCTCTTCGGCGGCGGAGACGACGGCATCGCGAGCGTGGCGCGTGCGGTAGAGGAAGAGGCCGTTGATGAGCCCGACGAATAGAGCGAGATCGCGCGCCAGGGCGTTGACGGAATCGGGGAGATGGATAAAGCCGGCGACGCCCAAGATCCAGGCGAAAAGCGCGATGGCGCCGACGATTCCGAGCGTGGTGAGAAACCACAAGGCGATGCGCAGCCCGGCGCTGTGAAGCAGCACGGGGGCTTCACCCCAGGCGGCCAGCGCGGTGGGATTGACGCCGGTGCGGGCGTCGCCGGCGAGCGAGGCAAGGCTCTCGCGGAGGTCGAGGCGGGGACGAAGTTCGTCGACGGCCTGCTGGCGCGCGCGAACGGTGACGGGATCGGCGGGCGCCAGGAGCCAGCGTGCGAGGGTGTCTTCGCCGATGTGGGTGCGGGCGGTGGAAAGGAGCTCGAAGAGGGAGCCTTTGCCGAAAAGATCGAGGTCCTGGGCGTAGGGGTGGTGAGGATCGAGGTAGCGGTCGCCGGATTCGCCGGTGCCTTCCCATGTGCCATCGAGGCGGGCGAGCGCCTTTTCGAAATAGCGGACGGCGCGGCGGACGCGGTCGAGACGGCGGAGCAGGCGATCGTGGACGACGACCAGCGCGCCGAATACGGCGATGGGCACGAGGACCCAGGCGATGGAGAGAGCGCGCGAGACCAGGGCGAGCCAGAGGATAATGGCGGCCGAGACCACGGCGGCGAGGCGGCCATAGCCGAGGCTGGCGTGGCGGCGTTCGCGGAAGAGGACATCGGTCCGGCGTTCCAAAAGCAGTGCGGTGTAGGCCTGGCGGGGATCGGTCATCGGCATACTTATTGTCGCAAAGGCGGCGTGTTATATTGTTCGCATGCCGAGCGGGTATCTGCCGATCTTCATTTTTCTGGTAGTGGCGGTTTCGTTTCCGGTGCTGGCGCTTCTGGTGGCCAAGCTGATCCGGCCGTCGGCGCCGGGCGTCACGAAGCTGGAAGCGTATGAGTGCGGCATCAAGGCGGCGTCGGATTCGCGCGGGCGCTACACCGTGCGGTTCTACATCATTGCCATCCTGTTCGTGATCTTCGACGTGGAAACGGTGTTCCTGTTTCCGTGGGCGGTCCGCTACCGCGCGCTGGGCTGGTTCGGCGTGGCGGAAGTGGCCGTGTTCCTAGCCATCCTGATCGTGGGCTACATCTGGGCGTATAAGAAGGGCGCGCTGGAGTGGGTGTAGGGGCGGGTCTCCAGCAGGTGGTGTCGCAGCCGGCGCCTACAACGCTGTGATCATTTCTGTTTGTCGTAGACGATGGTGCCTTCCACGTTGTCGCCCAGCGGATTCACGCCCTGCGTGGCCACCGACAGGGACTTTCCATCGGCCGAGACCTTGGCGTGAGCCGTGTAGATGGCCTTGCCGCCTTTCATGTAGCTCACATCCAGTTCGTTTGGCCCGATGCGCTGGGCGGAAACGCCGTCATATTCGGTCGACTGGACGATCTTGCCCGGTCCGCCGGCGGCGGGGACGGTGTAGCTGACCGCGATTTTCCTTCCGTTCACGGCGGTCCCCGCGACTTTCACATTCAGACTGTCGCCCGTTTCCGTAATGGTGACGGTCTGTCGGAAGGGCGACGTGCCATTCTGGAATACTGTTTTGTTGGGATTCATGTTCCACGTTCCGACAGAAGGGTCTGCTGCGCAGAGCGTCGCCGCAAACCCGAGGAGTGGGAGCATGAGCTTTGTGTACCGCATGCAATACCTCCTTTAAGGTGGAAATGAGTGTATCACCGGAATCCCCCCAATTGCCAGATGAAAATCAACGGCGGTTCCAGTTTGCCGCGGGAGTCTTTGCCAGGTGATCCACCACGATTCGTCTCGACTGGCGCTTTGCGCTGCTCCAACTTGAGGCCGGGCGTCGAATGAAACCGAGTGAAAAGGGGACGTGCAGTTCGGGCCGGGGCTATTTCTTGCCCATGATCGAGACGTTGGTCATGCCGTCGTTGTTGATCGCGATGGCATACGTCTTACCGCCCTTCTGGCCGGAGATCATTCATTGTAGATGAAGTCCGGGCGCACAAAGCCACGATTTTTCCACTATGGCCCGCAAGGCACTACTATGGAGAGTTGGCCTCCTTGAAACCCTCCTCTACGCAGTGGCCTCAGATCTACTTGTGTGTAGCTTTGACCACTATGGCGACGCTCGTCGTGGAGCTCTCCCTCACCCGCATCTTTTCGGTGGTGTTCTATTACCACATGGCCTTTCTGGCGATTTCCATCGCCATGTTCGGGCTGGGCGCGGGCGGCGTGTTCTCGTACGTGGTGGCGGGATGGAAGGGGCCGCTGTATGCGCGGCTGGGGCGCCTGAGCGCGGTGAACAGCCTGCTGGTGCTGCTGACGCTGACGGTGATCCTGGCGCAAAAAGACGAGCTCACGAATTGGAACCTGGCGCTGGTTTACCTCGCCACGGCGCTGCCGTTTTTTGTTTCGGGCACGATTCTCTCGCTGGCCATCTCGGAGACCATGGAGCGGGTGGACCGGGTTTATTTTTCCGACCTGGCGGGCGCGGCGGGAGGGTGCATGCTGTTGATCCCGCTGCTCAACCAGTTCGGCGGGCCGTCCACGGTGGTGGCGGCCGCCGCCCTGTTCGCGGTGGCGGCGGCGGTGTGGCACAGCATGGCGGCGTCGAAAACCGGACGCGCCGGCAGCGTGGCCCTGGCGCTCGCGCTGGTGACGCTGTTGGGGTACAACCAGCGGCACCCGATCCTCGACATCACGTACGCCAAGGGGCAGGCGATCCTGGACGAGATCTGGTCGAAGTGGAATTCGATCTCGCGGATCGCGGTCAAGCACGAAGACGGGCGGTACACCATCTTCATCGACGCGGACGCTTCGACGGCCATCGCCAGTTTCGATTATGCGCACCTGACGGCGGAAGAGAAGCATTACCTGCTGGAGCAGGGGCCGGCGCTGCCGTACGTGGTGCGGCCGGGGGCCAAGACGCTGATCATCGGGCCGGGCGGCGGCTGGGACGTGGCGCGGGCGCTGGCGTCGGGCAGCCGCGATATCACGGCCGTGGAGATCAACGACATCATCGCGACCACCGTGATGCGGGAGAAGTTCGTGGACCTGAGCCAGGGGTTGTATCTGCGGCCGGATGTTCACGTGCACGTGGAGGACGGGCGCAGCTTCGTGCGGCGGAGCACGGACCATTACCAGGTATTGCAGGCCACGCTGGTGGACACGTGGGCCTCGACCGCGGCCGGTGCGTTCGCGCTTTCGGAGAACAATCTTTACACGCGCGACGCGTTCCGCGATTATCTTACGCACCTGACGGACGATGGCGTGGCGGCCTTCACGCGGTGGGGATTCGATCCGCCGCGGGAATCGCTGCGGCTGATTTCACTGGCGATGGCCGCGCTGGGCGATTTGGGCGAGCACGACGCGTGGCGGCACGTGATGGTGGGGCGCGCGGGGTCGGTTCAAGGCTGGGGCGCGACGGACACGGTGCTGATTGCGCGCCAGCCGCTCAGCGAAACGGATATCGAACGGGCGCGCGGGTTGTTCCGAGCGGCCGGGATGGAAGCCGTGTACGTGCCGGGATCGGAGGTGCGGAATCCCTTCCACGACCTGTTGCGGAGCGCCAACCCGGAGGAGTACGAGCGGAACTACCGGTTCGATATTTCGCCGGTGAGCGACAACCGGCCGTTCTTCTTTTACACCGTGCAGCCGCGCGACCTGTGGCACTTTCTGAAGACGGCGTCGCGCGAGAGCGCCGATTACCAAGCGGTGAACAAGGCCGTTCCGCTGCTGTTCGGACTGATGGCGGTGAGCCTGGCGGCGACGGCGCTGATCCTGGTGTTGCCGCCGCTGGTGCTGGGAACGCGGCTGCCGAAACAAGCGGGGGTGCGCGGCTTCCTGTGGTACTTCCTGTTTATCGGCACGGGGTACATTTTGATCGAAGTGGGGCTGATTCAGAAATTCGTGCTGTTCCTGGGGCACCCGACCTACGCGCTCACGGTGGTGATCTTCTCGCTGCTGACCTCGAGCGGGCTGGGAAGTTTTGCCAGCCGCCGGTTGGTGGGACGGGACGAAGGCCAGTTGATCAAGGTGCTGGGCTCGGTGGCGATCCTGGCGGCGCTCGAGGGCGTGGTGGTTTCGGGACTGCTGGGAGCGCTGGTCTGGCTGCCGCTGGCGGTGAAGATGGCGCTGACGGTCGGCCTCGTGGCGCCGCTCGGTTTCGCCATGGGGATGCCGTTTCCCACGGCGCTGCGCCGGCTGGAAGAGTGGCACGCGCCGGCGGTGCGGTGGGCGTGGTCGTTGAACGCGGCTTCGAGCGTGCTGGGGTCGGTGGGCGCGCTGATCTGTGCGATTTACCTGGGGCTGATGCAGACGCTGATTATCGGCGGGTTGTTCTACCTGGGAGCTCTGGCGGTGATGGCGCGCACGCGGATGAACGTGGAACCGCCGCCGGAGACGGGGCCGGGGCGGGTGGTGATCGCGCAGTAGTGTTTGCGCGTCGCTCGAAAAGAGCCGGCTGACAGCCGGCTGCGGCCAGGATTGGCCGCCCCACTCGGCTGGTGTAGAATAACTGTATCTGGAGGGGACAAGATGGCCTTCAAGCTGACTGTGAACGGGCATACCAGCACGGTGGACGCGCCGTCCGATATGCCGCTGCTGTGGGTTTTGCGAGACATGCTGGACCTGCGCGGCGCCAAGTATGGCTGCGGCATCGGCCAGTGCGGCGCCTGCACGGTACACGTGGGGGGCATCGCGATGCGAGCCTGCCTCATGCCGATCTCGGCGGTGGGCGCCAAACCGGTGACCACGCTCGAAGGGCTGTCGCCGGACGGCACGCATCCCTGCCAGTTGGCATGGCAGGAGATCGATGTCCCGCAGTGCGGCTATTGCCAGGCGGGACAAATCATGTCGGCGGCGGCACTGCTCGCCAAGACGCCGAAACCCACGGACAAGGAAATTGATTCGGCGATGAATGGGAATCTGTGCCGGTGCGGGACGTACCTGCGCATCCGGCAGGCGATACACAAAGCGGCCGGCCTGGCGGGCAACGGTTCCACCAGGAGCGCGGCAGGGAACGAGGAGTAGTTATGCGCCCGGAGAAAAAGCAAATGGAACGCCGTGCATTTCTGAAAATCAGCGCGCTGGCCGGTGGCGGAGTGATGCTGGGCCTCGAGACCGGAAGCCAACTTTTCGCGCAGGGCCGCGGCGGAGCGCCGCAAGCGCCGCCCGATCCGCACAACTACATTCGCGTGGCGGCGGACGGCACGGTGACCATCGTGGCCAAGAATCCCGAGCTCGGGCAGGGCGTCAAGACCATGCTGCCCATGCTGATCGCGGAGGAACTGGACGTCGACTGGAAGCGCGTCAAAATCGAGCAGGCGGATTTCGACGACAGCAAATACCCGCAACAGAACGCCGGGGGCAGCACGGCGACGCCCAGCAACTGGCTGCCGATGCGCCAGGTGGGCGCGGCGGGACGCGCGTTGTTCGTCACGGCGGCGGCGCAGACGTGGAGCGTGGCGGAAGGCGAATGCACGACGGCGTCGGGACGCGTGCTGCACAAGAGTTCCAACCGCTCGCTGGGGTACGGCGAGCTGGCAACGAAGGTGGCGGGAATGCCGGCGCCCGCGCTGGCGAATGTGACGCTGAAAGATCCGGCGGATTACAAGATCGTCGGCCACACGCAGACGGCTACGGACTTGCATGACATCGTGACCGGCAAGCCGGTCTTCACCATCGACATGAAGCTGCCGGGGATGCTGTTCGCGGTATTCGAAAAGTGCGGCGTGGTGGGCGGGAAGGTGGTCGGCGCCAACCTGGACGAGATCAAGAGAATGCCGGGAGTGAAGCAGGCGTTCGTGGTGGACCGGCCGGAAGTCAAGGGGCCATCGCTGCTTGCGGATCCCGGCCTGGTGAGCGGCGTGGCGATTCTGGCGGAGACGTGGTGGCACGCGCAAGCGGCGCGGAAAGCGCTGAAGGTGGAGTGGAACGAAGGGCCGATCGCCAGCCAGAGCAGCGTGGAGTATGCCAAACGCGCCGAGGAACTGAGCAAGCAGGCGCCGCAGAACACGGTGCGCGCGGATGGCGACGTGGATGCGGCCTTGAAGGGCGCGGCGAAAGTCGTGGAGGCGGCCTATTCCTACCCGTTCATTTCGCACGCGCCGCTCGAGCCGCAAGGGGCCACGGCGCATTTCCACGACGGCAAGATGGAGATGTGGACCAACAGCCAGCAGCCGGGCAGCGGCCGGCGCCAGGTGGCGCAGACGCTGGGCATGCAGGAATCGGATATCACGCTGCACATGACGCGCGGCGGCGGCGGTTTTGGCCGGCGGTTGACCAACGACTACCTGGTGGAGGCGGCTTACATCGCCAAACAGGCCGGGGTTCCGGTGAAGCTGCTGTGGTCGCGCGAAGACGACATGACGCACGACTACTACCGTCCGGGCGGGTTCCAGTATCTGAAGGCGGGCCTGGATGCGTCGGGGAAAGTGGTGGCGTGGCGGAACCATTTCGTCACCTACGGCGAGGGAGAGCGCACGATGGCGGCGGCTACCATTGGGCCGAGTGAGTTTCCGCAACGCTTCGTGTCCAACTATGCGCTGGTCCAATCGACGCAGCCGCTGGGCATCCGAACCGGGGCGCTGCGCGCGCCAGGCAGCAACGCGATTGCTTTTGTGACGCACTCGTTTATCGACGAGGTGGCGCACGCCGCCGGCAAGGATCCGGTGCAATTCCGCCTGGACCTGCTGGACGCGGGCGCGGCGCCGCAACAGCCCGCGGCGCAGGGCGGCCGCGGCGGCGGGATGCCGGGCGTCAACGCGGAACGCATGAAGGGGGTGCTGCAACTGGTGGCGGAAAAATCCGGCTGGGGGAAGAGGACCTACCCGAAGGGCGCCGCCATGGGGGTGGCGTTCCATTTCAGCCACCGGGGATATTTCGCCGAGGTGGCCGAGGTGACGGTGGACGCCGCCAACAAGGTGAAGATCAACAAGATCTGGGTGGCCGCGGATGTGGGCAGCCAGATCATCAATCCCGGCGCGGCCGAGAACATCGTGCAGGGCGGGATCGTCGATGGTTTGAGCGAACTCATGTCGCAGGAAATTACCGTCGATAAGGGCCGCGTGGTCGAAAACAATTACAATCGCCACGGCATGGTGCGGATGGCGCAAGCGCCGCCGGCGATCGAAGTACACTTCCTGAAGACCACCTACGATCCGACCGGATTGGGCGAGCCGGCGCTGCCGCCGATTCTGCCGGCGGTGGCGAACGCGATCTTCAGCGCGACGGGGAAGAGGGTGCGGTCGTTGCCCCTGTCGAGATCGGGCTTTGGCTGGGCGTAGACTATTTGCGGCGTGCCTGTTGGCCCTGGCTGCGCGGTGCGCGCCGGCGCAGGACGAACTGCGGGCGAAATCGCCCAACGGCAAGCTGGAATTCCGCCTGTTCGTCGCGGAGCCGGAAGCGGGGCGGCTGTCCCACTTGGCTTACCAGGTGCAACTCGGCGGCAAGCTCGTACTGGACACATCCTACCTGAGCTTGAACATCCACGACCAGGAACCGATGCTCGGCGAAAACGTGGGACTGACGGCATCGAAGAGGTCGCAAGGAGCGGACTACAACTCGGTGACCGCCCAATACCTGCAAAACGGCACGGTGGGACGGCGCCTGAACGTGGAAGTCCGCGTCTGGGACGATGGGGTGGCGTTCCGCTACGTGATCCCGGCAACGGCTGCGCTGGATGAGTTGCTGATCGAAGACGAGCTGACCGAGTTCAGCTTCGTGAAGGCGATAGATGCGCAGGGCGCCGTGGCGTTGCCGTTCGTGATGGAGCAGCCGGGTATCGGCTGGGTGGGAATTTACGAAGCGGGCGCCGTCGCCTATCCGCGGACAAACCTGGTGCGCAGCGACCCGACCACCATGATCACGCGGCTGGTGCAGAAAGATCGGGTTCCGCGGGTGGCGTACGACGGGAAGACACCGTTCACGGGACCGTGGCGGATTGTGATCGCCGCGCGGGAGCGGGATGGGCTGATGCAGACGGGAGTGGCGAGGGCACTGGTGCGGTGAAGTTCGGGGCCGCCTCGGGGCGCAGGACGAAGACCGTCAAATTCTTCACCTGCTGTCGGCATGGGGATTCAGCCGCTTGATGCGGACCATGCCGTTGGAGTGCAACTGCACCCAATAGCCGCGCGAGGCGCCGCCCACGATGCCGTCGCCGGGCGCCGCCGCGCGGGAGCGGAAGTAGGGTCCGGCCTGGATGTCTTTGAGCCACTTTGGCGCTGGCGCGATGGACTGTCCAAGACCGGTCGCCAACGATCCACGGTCGGAGACAAGCCCGGATCTACTTTTGCCAGATTGTCCGCTCCCATTTCAACTTTTTCCTCCCTCTGAATCAGTTACTTACCAGGAATCCCTTGCTCCAGGCGTCTGCTACCCTGAAGCCAGCTAAGAGCGTTGGCGAACAGAGAACTGTCTGGACCTCGCGTTTTTCATGGTCTGCCAAGGCCCAAAGGCCTCAAAACCGTTGAAGCTCTGGCCGTGCCAGTGAGTCCTTATGCGATGCAATCGGATCTTCCAACCAGCACCCTCGACATCGGCCGCTGACATTGGCTTCGTTTCGCCAAGACCCGCGTCCCATTCGCCCCGCTGGCGCCTCCCGGATTCCCCCGAAATCGGCTTCGTTTCGTCAACACCCCAAGCCATTGCTTCTTTGGCACTTACCTTCTCAAATTGGCTTCGTTTGGGAAACCGCTGTCTCCCCGCCCAATTGGCTTCGTTCCGCACTACCTGTGGGACAGACCTCCCGGTCTGTCAGCCGCCGGCTGGAAAGCCGGCGTTGCGGGCCGGAGGCCCACTCCACGCGATCGGTGTGAAGGACCGTGGAGCGGGCTTTCAGCCCGCAACGCCGACATTCTTGTCGGCGCGTGGGGCGAAAATGTCCAAACTCCAAGGACAGGCCTCCCGGTCTGTCGCCCGCCCCTTTCTGCTGGAATTGGCTTCGTTTCGCCCAGGGTCCTCACGTCACATAGCATTTGTTATATTTGGATCTGAAAGCCTAAATAGGGAGGCGTGTCATGAGCTCTAAGAAAGGGTTCTCGCGCCGCGGGTTCCTGCAGGGTGCGGGAATCGGCGGCGTGCTCGGGACGGGACTGCTCGAAAGAAACGCCGAGGCTGCGCCGGCGGCAGCGGGCGCAGCGGTCGCGGGGCCCGGAGCGGTGCCGATCACTCTCACCATCAATGGGAAGCCGGTCAACCTGACGGTGGAGCCGCGCGTGACGCTGATCGACGCGCTGCGCGACTATGTCGATCTGACCGGCGCCAAACGGGTGTGCGACCGCGGCACGTGCGGGGCTTGCACCGTCCTCATGAACGGGAAGTCGGTGTATAGCTGCTCGGTGCTGGCGATCGATGCGCAGTCGAAGTCCATCGAAACCATCGAAGGCATGACCAGCCCGGAGAAGATGCATCCGGTATCGCAGGCCTTCTGGGAGAACGATGCGCAACAGTGCGGGTATTGCACCTCGGGGTTCGTGGTGGCCTGCAAGGGATTCCTGGACGAACACCCGAACCCGACCGAAGAAGATGTGAAGCACGGACTAGGCGGAAACCTGTGCCGCTGCGGAACGTACATGGGCGTGCGCGCGGCGGCGCTCCAGGCCGCCAGGGAAATGAAGGGAGGAAAAAATGGCTAATACTCCCGACTATAGCTGGCCGCCGATGGGCCAGCGCAAGGTGATCGGGCAGCGCGTCAATCGGCTGGACGGGCCGGTGAAAGCGACCGGACGCGCGAAATACTCGTCGGATACGAAGGTCGGCGGCATGCTGTACGGCGCATACGTCGCGTGCCCGCACGCACATGCCAAGGTGACCAGCGTCGATACCAGCGAAGCCGAAAAGATGCCGGGCGTGAAGGCCGTTCACGTGATGGCGCCGGCGGGCACGGAGATCCAATGGCAGGGCTGGGAAGTGGCGGCGGTGGCCGCGCTCACGGAACTGCAGGCGCGCGACGCGGCGCGGAAAATCAAAGTGGCCTACGAAGCCATGCCGCACCTGGTGCACGAAGAAGATTTGAGCAGGGCTGGCGCGAACGCGAGGCGGGGAAGCGAGCAGAAGGGCGGGGATGTCGACCAGGCGTTTCAGCAGGCCGAAGCGGTGTCGGAAGGCCACTACGGGTTTCCGGTGATCACGCATTGCTGCCTGGAATCGCACGGACAGGTAATCCAGTGGCAGGGCGAAAACGCCAGCGCCTGGGTGTCGACGCAGGATGTGACGGACTACGGGGGTGAACTGGCGCAGAGCTTGAAAATTCCGGCCACCAACATCAAGGTGCAGATGGACCATGTGGGCGGCGCATTCGGAAGCAAGTTTTCGCCGGATGCGTGGGGCCTGGCGGCGGCCAATCTTTCGCAGAAGGCCGGCGGGAGACCGGTGCGGCTGTTCCTGGATCGCGAAATGGAGCAGACGATCGCGGGGAACCGGCCGTCGGTGTTTGCCAAGGTAAGAATCGCGGGGAAGAAGGACGGAACTATCACGGGATGGGATTCGGTGTCGTGGGGCAGCGGCGGATTTCAACCGGGCGGGCCGCCGCCGCAGCCGTATGTGTTCGTCAACATCCCGAACTATCGACGCGTGCACACGGGCGTATCGCTCAACGTGGGGCCGAGCCGGGCCTGGCGCGCGCCGGGGAACCAGGCGGCGTCCTACCTGACGTGCTGCGCGATGGAAGATTACGCGGCGAAGATCGGCATGGACCCGATCGAAGTTTTCCGCAAGAACCTGAACTACGCGCAGCCGGCGTTTCAGGAGCGGTACCAGTTCCAATTGACCAAAGCGGCGGAACTGGCCGAGTGGAAAAAGCTGTGGCATCCGCGCGGCCAAAGCGGCGCGGGGCCGGTGAAACGCGGGTTGGGCGTGGCCGTGGGCACATGGCCTGGGCGCGGGCATGCCAGCAACTGCCGCACCACCATCCACCCGGACGGTTCGGTGCTGGTGGAAATCGGCACGCAGGATCTGGGGACCGGCACCAGGACCATCATCACGCAAGTGGCGGCGGAGAGCCTGGGGCTGCCGGTGGGCGCGGTGAAGCTGGAGATCGGGCGCAGCGATCAGCCGCGCGACGGGGCCTCGGGCGGATCGAGCACGGTGGGCGGCGTATCGACTTCCACGCGCAAATCCGCGCTGAATGCGCTGGCAAAACTGTTCGAAGCCGCGGCGCCGGCGCTCTTGGCGCAGCCCGAGCAACTGGAGGCTGTGGATGGCAAGATCCAGGTGAAGGGATCGCCGGCCAAGAGCCTTACGTGGAAAGAGGCCTGCCGGAAACTCGGAACGGCGTCGATTGCGGAGATGGGATCGTTCAACGGCCGCAGCGACGGCGCGGGCCTCAGCTCGGAAGGGGCGGCGGGCGTGCAGATCGCGGATGTTTCGGTGGACACCGAGACGGGCCTGGTCTCCATCAACCGTTACGTGGCGGTGCAGGATTGCGGCACGGTGATCAACCCGAAGCTGGCGGAAAGCGTGGTGTATGGAGCGGTCGTCACGGGCATCGGTACGGCGCTGTTCGAAGAACGCATCATGGATCAGCAGACCGGGCACATGCTGAACCCCAATATGGAATTCTACAAGCTGGCGGGGATCGGCGACGTCGGCGACATCGTGGTGCACATGGATATCCGGCCGGAGAACGACAGCAAGGGCGTGATCGGGCTGGGCGAGCCGCCGGCCATTCCGATCTGCGCGGCGGTGGGTAACGCGGTGGCCAACGCCATCGGGGTGCGCGTGGCGCATCTGCCGATGACGCCGGATCACGTGCTCAATACGCTGGAAGGGAGGAACGCATAATGGAATCCTTCGCGTATGTCAACCCGGCCACGGTCGAGGAAGCCGTAGGCCAACTGGCCGCGCAGTGGGGCGAAGCCGATGTGCTGGCGGGCGGGACGGACCTCATCGCCCTGATGAAGGAAAACCTGCACACGCCCAAGCGGGTGGTGAACATCAAGAGTATTAAAGCGCTGGAGGGCATCCGGAAAACGGCGGCGGGTCTGCGGATCGGCGCGCTGGTCACCATGGATGAGCTGGCGAAGAGCGCCCTGGTGCGGGCGGGCTACCAGGCGCTGGCAGAGGCGGCGGCGGGCATTCCGAGCCCGCAGATCCGTCACATGGGCACGGTGGGAGGCGATTTGTGCCAACGGCCGCGCTGCTGGTATTACCGCGGCGGCTTCGGGTTGCTGGCGATGAAAGACGGCAAATCGCTGGTGCCGGACGGCGAGAACAGATATCATGCCATTTTCGGCGGCGGGCCGGCGTATTTCGTGAGTGCGTCGAGTTTGGGCCCGGCGCTGGTGGCGCTGGGCGCCAAGGTGAAGCTGGTCTCGGCGAAGGGCGCCCGCGAATTGCCGGTGGCGCAGTTTTTCGTCACGCCCAAGGATGTTGTCACGCGGGAGATCGCGCTCCGTCCGGACGAAATCCTGACGGAGATCGTGGTGCCCGGCGCGGCGGTGAAGAGCGCCACGTACGAAGTGCGGCAGAAGACGGCGCTGGATTGGCCGCTGGCGACGGCTTCGGTGGCGCTCGCGATGAATGGGACGACGGTGAAATCGGCGAAGATCGTGCTGGGCCACGTGGCGCCGGCGCCGTGGGACGCGGCGGCGGCGGCGCGCTCGCTGGCCGGCAAGCAGGTGACGGAGGCGACCGCCGAAGCCGCGGGCAAAGCCGCGGTGGCGGACGCGCGGCCGCTCAGCCAAAATGCGTACAAAGTGACGCTGGCGAGAGTGGCGGTGAAGCGGGCGCTGCTCAACGCGGTCGAGGCCGCGAAGGGGTAAGTATGGAACTGATCGCGAAAATCGGAACGAACCGCTGCGCGCACCTGCGGTGGAAGGGCCTGTTCGTCGACACGGCCCACAAGCCCGAATTCGATGTGAGCGCCGATTACTCGACCTGGTGCCAGCACACCTGCAAATGCGTCGGCCCGGACGGCAAGATGGTGGACCACGAGGAGTGTGGCGCGGAGCGGGGCTGTTACGAGAAATTATAGGCTGCATGCCAACTGGTAGCGCCGGCGGTCTTGCCGCCGGTGTCTTGCTGCGGCCGGCGGAAAAAAACCGGTGACCGACGCGGGCGCGCCCGATGGGAGCGGCCGGCAGTCACCGGTGGGGACAAATCACGACAATTGCAATATGCAATCAATATATTGCAATTTGCGATTGATGTCAAGCATTGAATCACAAGTGTTTTCAGAGACTTTCGTGGTGTAATGGGCCTTGATGAGGCTCTCCTGGTGGCGAACGGCGGCGGCGTCGCTGGTCTGTTGCGCGGCGGCGAGCGGCGCGGAATATCTGGTGTATGCGGGCGGGTATACGCGAGGCGCGAGCCACGGCATCTACGGTTACCGCTTCGACACGCGGACGGGGAAGATGCGGGCGCTGGGCCTCGAAGCCGAGGTATCGAACCCGTCGTTTGCGATTGTGCATCCGGACCAGCGGTTTCTGTACGCGGTTAGCGAAGACGCCGCCGGCATGGTGAGCGCCTACCTCATCGATCCGAAGAGCGGGAAACTGGCGCTGGTAAACCGCGTGACGTCGAAGGGCGATGGACCGTGCCATCTGGCGCTGGATCGCGAAGGGCGCTGGTTGGCGGTGGCCAATTACAACAGCGGAAGCGTGGCAGTGCTGCCCTTGCGCAAGGACGGCGGCCTGGGCGAAGCCGCGGCCTTTGTGCAGCACACCGGAACGGGCGTAAACCCGAAAAGGCAAGCCGGGCCGCACGCGCACGCGGTGGTCTTCTCGCCGGATAACCGTTATCTGCTGGCGGCGGACCTGGGCGCCGATCGGATTTTCGTGTACCGGTTCGACGTGGAAACGGGGGCGCTGCGGCCGGCTGAGACGCCGTCGGTGGCCGCGACGCCGGGTTCGGGAGTGCGGCACCTGGTGTTTCACCCCAATGGAAAAGTACTTTATGCCGTAAATGAGCTGGCCTCGACGGTCACGGCCTGGCTCTGGGACGCGGCGGCGGGGCGGCTCGCCGAACTCCAGACGGTGTCGTCGCTGCCGCCGGGATACCCGGGGGCCAACACCGCGGCGGAAATCGCGGTGAACAGCGCGGCAACCATGGTCTACGCGTCGAATCGCGGCCTCGACTGCCTGGCGCTGCTGGTCGTCGACCCGGTGCGGTTCACGCTTTCGGCGCTGGAATTCACGCCGTTGATCGGGCAGACGCCGCGGCACTTCGCGCTCGACCCGGCCGGCGCTTACCTGCTGGTGGCGAACCAGGGATCGGACAGCCTGACGGTATACACGGTGCATCCGCGCACCGGCCAGATCCGCCCGGTGGGCCACCCGGTGACCGGCGTGGCGATGCCCACGGTGGTGGTGTTCGTGAAGCCGGAATAACGGGTGAGGAAAACGGGCAACCTAAGGTTTCCTCCGCGGTGGTGGAAGTCAGGAGCCAGAAGGCAGAATGCTCCAGCCTCGTGGCACAGTCGCATTCCACGAAGACCGCTCCCTCACGGTCGCGGCTCGCATGGATGCCCCCCACATTCAGGCGTCACAAAATCCGATTGCGAGCCGCGACCGTCAGGGAGCGGTTGCTCCTACCCAGCTACGCCTCCTCGAGAAGAGCCATAGCATCCCCCTGTCCGCCGACCACATACTCGATGGCCGCCGACACGTGCTTAGGCTTTTTCAGCCATCGTGTGCTGCCATGACGCGCCCATCTCTTCCGGCCCACTGGATCCAGGTTCATCCGATTCAGGCGTCGGCTGGCGTATGCCTTGAAGTCGCTCATGACGCGCTCCGGCGTCATCTCCGCTTCTACCACCGCGTGCACATGAGTACTTCGCACATGAGCTGCCAGTAAGCTCCAGCCGCGATGGACGCACACTGCCTGCATTGCCTCTAAGACGGTGTCGCGACGAATCGGATACCGCTTCCTCACGGTCGCGGCTCGCAATGGTGCGAGTTGCGCTCATCCAGGCGCCAAAAAATCCGATAGCGAGCCGCGACCGTCAGGGAGCGGTTGCTTCTGGCATATCGCTCCTTCACATTCACGGTCGCGACTCGCTGAGAAGCAACTACTGCGGCGTGACTTTATGCAATCCGGAGCCGTGCGGGGAAACATGAAACGTAAATCCGCCGCGGATCTTGCCGGCGTCGCTCTTCTTCCAGAGATCGCGCAGCGTGCAGGTTTCGGGCAGCTTCAGCGCGGGCCAGTCGACGTGGATCTCGGCCGCATTGGCGCCGAGGTTGAAGACGGCGAGGTATTTCGAGCGGCCATCGGGGGCGTCGGCGGTCCAGACGATGCGGTCGCCGGATTCGGAAACGGGATAGCCGCGGGCGCCGTGCTGGTTCACTTCGAGAACTTCCTCATTGGTGATAAGCGAGAGCGTGAAGGGGTCGGTGGTTGGCAGATCGCCGCCGAACATCAGGGGCGATTGCGCGACGGACCAGAGCGTCATCACGGTCTGCGCTTCGTCGTGAGTGAAGCGGGATGTGCGGTCGTCGCCGCGTTCGGCGCGGAGGCCGATGTGGCCGAGCGGCAGCATGTCGGCGTCGGGCCAGGCGCCGGCATGACCGACGCCGCCCCACACGGAGAGCAGCAGGAACATCTGGCGGAGGGAACGGAAGTCGTCCCAGAAATCGTCGGCGATGCGCCACATGTTGGCGTTTCGCTCGAAGAAGGCCAGGTCTTTGACGGTGGCGGGGCCGGGCGAGAGGCTGAGCACGATGGGGCGTCCGGTCTTTTGAATGGCGGAGTGCAGCGCGGCGATTTCCTCGCGGTGCACGGGGCGAGCGATGTCGTCGGCCTTGATGAAGTCGACGCCCCAGGAGGCGTAGAGGCGGAGCAGGGAATCGTAGTAATCCTGCGCGCCGGGACGGGACATATCGAGGCCGTACATGTCGGAGTTCCAGGGGCAGAGGGAGTGGATGTCGGCGATCTCGGCGGCGTGGGCCTGGCTGCCGGCGACGGGCAGGTTGGCGGCGACGGCGCGGCGCGGAATGCCGCGCATGATGTGGATGCCGAAGCGCAAGCCGAGAGCGTGAATGCGGTCGGCGAGCGGCTTGAAACCGAGGCCGCCGGCGGAAGAAGGGAAGCGATTGGGAGCGGGGATGAGGCGGCCGTTCGCGTCCATGGCGAGCGCGGCGTCGGGCCGGTAGCCGTGAGCCTTGGCGTTCGGATCGGACCACTGGATGTCGACGACCATGTATTGCCAGCCGTAAGGCTTGAGGTTTTTGGCCATGTAGGCGGCGTTGGCCAGAACTTCCTCTTCGGTCACGGTGGTGCCGTAGCAATCCCAACTGTTCCAGCCCATGGGCGGCGTGGCGGCCGGCGGATCCGCGGCCTGGGCGGCCAGCAAAAAAGCGAGCGCGGGCAGTAAGTGTGCGAAGAGCCGCATGCCGGGTATTTTCGCATGCGGCGCAAATCCGCGCGGTTTGCGATATTGTGACCTGAGGAGGAACGGGCATGGATTGGACGCGGCGGCGGTTCAGCGGCATGGCGGCGATGGGCGCGGCCTGGGGATTGGCGCCGGGGCTCGGCGCGCAGCAACCCGGGCGGAGCCTGCGCTATTGCATCGTGGGGCTGGGCCGCATCTCGATGCAGCACTTCATGCCGGCGACGCGGCTCTCGAAGTATGGGCGCGTGACGGCCCTGGTCAGCGGCCATCGCGACAAGGCCGAAAAGATGGCTGCCGAATACGGAGTGCCCGCGAGAAGCATCTACAGCTACCAGGATTACGACGCGATCGCGGGGAATCCGGAGATCGACGCGGTGTACATTGCGCTGCCCAACAGCATGCACGCCGAATACACGATCCGCGCGGCCAAAGCGGGAAAGCATGTATTGTGCGAGAAGCCCATGTGCACCTCGGTAGCGGACGCCCAGGCCATGGTGGACGCTTGCCGCGCGGCCCGGCGCAAGCTCATGATCGCTTATCGCTGCCAGTTCGAACCGATCAATCTGCGCGCCGCCGGGCTGATCCGCGGCGGCAAGCTGGGGAAAGTGGAGGCCATCAGCACCGGCTTCGGATTCAACATCGCCAAGGGCGAATGGCGGCTCAACCGCAAGCTGGCCGGTGGAGGCCCGCTGATGGACGTCGGCATCTACTCGCTGAATGCCTGCCGGTACCTGACCGGCGAGGAGCCCGTGGGAGTGCAGGGCTATTCATCGGTGATCGACCGGGACGGGCGCTTTCAGGAAGTGGAGGAGAACCTTTCGTGGAGCATGAAGTTTCCCTCCGGCGCGGTGGCCAGTTGCAATACGACGTACGGGGCGAATCTGACGGGTTTCTTCCGCGTGTTCGGCTCGCGTGGCGTCATTCATGTGGAAAATGCCTTTGGATACGACGGGCAGCACCTCACGGCGCTGGTGGAAGGCGAACCGCCGATGAACGAAGCCAGCACGGAGCGCGATCCGGCGCACTTTCCCCGCCTGGCGGATCACCTGGCGGAGTGCGTGTTCGACAATAAGGAGCCGAAGACCGCCGGCGAGGAAGGTTTGCGGGACATGCAACTGATGGCGGCGATTTACCGGAGCTGTCAGGCGGCTTAAGCTGGGGCAGGCGTTTTCGCCTATCAACTCCGCAGGTTCTATCGCGGAGCACTTGCCGCTGGAATGGCGCGGTTGGCAGGCGAAAGCGCCTGCCCCGCAGATCGCAAGCTTATTCGGGGGGTTCGAGTTCGGGTTCGGATTCGGATTTGGGCTCGAGGGCGTGACCGTTGGAGATTTCGCGGAGCACGTCGCCGATCACTTCCTGGGAACGGCCGGAGTGGAATTCGTCGGCCATGCGGCGCAGCGCGACCCCGATGATGTCGCGGTGATGCAGCTTGGCGCCGGGGCCCATGCCGCTGAGCTCCAGCCAGAGGCGGTGGGCCAGCTCGATGTCCTCCGGCCAAAGCCGCGGGGGATGCGGGCCGAGGTTGAAGAAGACCGTGTCCTTTTGATTTTCGAGGACGATTTCGAGCGACAGAGAGGGACGCGGCTCCGGCAGTTTTTCCCAATAGCGGCCCACCAGCTCGCCCTGCTCGGAGGGCGTGAGCTTGGGCGAAAGTCCCATCACAATGCGCGAAGATGCCAGCCGCGCGGCGGTTTGCACCACGGCCTCATACGGGTCGGAGCCGGGCACTACCATCAGCTCGACGTGTTTGCCGGCTTTTTCGGCGAGCGTCACCACATGGGTGAAGACGTTGGTTTCGTCGTCGGAGAAGATCTGGTCGGTGTCGAGCCCGTGTTCGCCGGAGCCGGCCTGCGTGACCTGGCGAACGGAGAGCACTACGATATCCAGCTTGCGCGTATCGGTCTTGGTGAGGATGCGCTGCAGGTGGTGCAGGCGGTGGGGATTGCGCACGGCCACCAGCACGTTGCCGGGCCGCACGGAGATGGCGGAGGCCGAAAGATCGGTGCGCGCATCCAGGCGGAATTTTTCGAACTCCGGCGGATGCGCGGCTTTGCGTTTGCGGTTGTAAATATCGGAGAGCTCGAAAATGACGAAGAAGACGATGGTGAAGCTGACGCCGGAGATGGTGGCGACCTTCTTGGTGAGGACGTTGATGCAGGCCAGCGCGAACAGCGCCACCGTGATGATCATGAGGCCCAGGGGGATCTCGGTCTTGCCGATGTGGAAATTGAGCGGCACCTTCCATTCGCGGGCGCCGGGCTGCTTGTAGCGCAGCACCAGGACGGAGAGGGCCTTCATGGCGAAGCTCCAGACCACGCCGAAGGCGTACGCTTCGCCGAGCATGTAAACGTCGCCGCGGCTGATCAGGATGGTGGTCAACTGCAGCAGGACGATGGTGTTGATGAGCCGGGAAGTGGTGCCGAACTTCTTGTGCGGGTGCCGGAACCAGTCGGGCAGCACGCCGTCTTCGGCCACGCGGTTCAGCACGCCGTTCGAGCCGATGATCGCCGTGTTCACGGCGCCGGACAGGATCAGCGTACCCACCAGCACGACGAAGCCGTGAAAGAGGAGCCGCACGGGGACCGGGCCGACGAGGTACATGGAGAGGCCGCCGATCAGGTTGTCCAAAAAGCCTTGACGGGCGGTGTCCGGGATGATCATCACGGCGAAGAACGACACCAGCGAGGTGAAGAGCATCGAATAGATGAAAATCACGAAGCCGGCGCGCTCCAGGTTCTTGAGCTTGGGGTGAGCGATTTCGCGGTTCACCTGGGCGAGCGACTCTTCGCCGCTCATGGCCAGCAGGGAGTGGCCGAGCCCGATCATCACCGCGATCACCGTGATGGATGGCGCCACCGTGCCCTTCAACCAGCCCAGGGCTTCCGGGCTGAACTTGAGATTCGCGGGCACCGGCAGAGGGACGGGTTGGTAGCCGTTCTTGAAAATGGTGACCAGGCACCAGACGATCAGGATCACCACCATCACGGTGGTGATCTGCATGATGCGCAGCGCCTTCTCGCTGGATTCGTGTATGCCGATGACGTTCTTGCGCCAGAAGTAAATGGTGACGACGGCGGCGAAGGCGGCGGCGAAGTAGGGCGCGTTGACGTGCAGCCCCGGCATGTGGAGATGTTGGCCGGCTTCGTTGATCAGACCGCCCAGGTAGAGGCCCGCGCTGACGGCGCTGATGGGGCCGGTGAGCACGTAATCGAACATCAGGGCGGAGACGGAGAACTTGGCCAGTGTGCCGCCCAGGGCCTCGTGGACCACCTTGTAGACGCCGCCGCGCACAAACATGGAACAGCTCTCGATATAGATGGCGCGGACAGCGTAGGAGAACAGCATGATCGACAGGATGAACCAGGGAGCGGCCTTTCCGACGGCCTGCTCGGCGATGCCACCGGCGTAGTAAGCCGAGGAGGCGAGGTCGCTGAGAACGATGGCCGCGGCGCGCCAGAAAGAAATGAAGGACAGCATGACGGTGGTGGCCACAACCACCTTGACCGTCGCCGGCCGTGGTCCGGATGTCAACTGAAAATCCCCCAAGTGTAGCTTGGCAACCACATATTAGCATAGGGGTAGGAGGACGGAGCGGTGGCGATGGAAGCGGAAGCGCTGGCCGGCGCGGTGGTCGCGAAGCTGCGCGCGGCGGGCCATCAGGCGTACCTGGTGGGCGGCTGCGTCCGCGACCTGCTGCTGGAAACGCGCCCCCAGGATTTCGACGTCGCGACGGATGCGCGGCCCGACCGCATCATGGGTCTGTTCCCCAATTCCGGCCGGGTGGGCGCGCACTTCGGCGTGGTGCTGGTGCGCGACGTGTTCGCGCAGGTGGAGGTGGCCACGTTCCGCAGCGACCAGGACTACGACGACGGGCGGCATCCTTCGGCCGTGCGCTTCGAAAGCGATCCTCGCCAGGATGTCGAGCGGCGCGACTTCACCATCAATGGGCTGCTGATGGACCCGGAGACGGGCGAAGTGCTGGACTACGTGGGCGGCCGCGCCGACCTGGAGCGTCGCGTGGTGCGCGCCATCGGCGATCCCGATTTGCGATTTCGCGAGGACCACCTGAGGCTGTTGCGAGCCGTGCGGTTTGCCGCGCGCCTGGGTTTTACGATCGAGCCGGCGACGCTGTCGGCCATTGGCAGCAACCATGCGCTTATCCGAACGGTGGCGGCCGAGCGCGTGCGCGACGAACTGGTGCGCATCCTGACCGAAGGCGGCGCGCGCCGCGGCTTCGAACTGCTCGAGGAGAGCGGAATGCTGGCCGACATCCTGCCGGAAGTGGCGGCCATGAAGGGAGTGGCGCAGCCGCCGGAGTATCATCCCGAAGGCGACGTCTGGACGCACACGCTGCTGTTGCTGGAAAAGATGGAGAAGCCCACCGTGACGCTGGCCCTGGGAGCGCTGCTGCACGACGTGGGCAAGCCGCCGACGTTTCGCGTGGCCGAGCGCATCCGCTTCGACGGACACGTGGAAGAAGGCGTGCGCCTGGCGCACGGCATCCTGACGCGGCTGCGCTTCTCGCGCGATGAAATAGACCGGGTGGAAGCGCTGGTGGCGAACCACATGCGTTTCAAGGACGTCGATCGCATGAAGGAAAGCACGCTCAAGCGGTTTCTGCGGATGCCGGATTTCGCGGAGCACCTGGAGTTGCACCGCCTCGATTCGCTCTCGGCCAGCGGCCACCTGGAGAATTACGAACTGGCCAGGCGCAAGCTCGAGGAGTTTCCGGAAGAGCGTTTGCGCCCGGATCCCCTGGTGACCGGCGCGGATCTGATCGGCGCGGGCTACGAACCCGGCCCGCTGTTTTCCAAGATGCTGGCGGCGGTGGAGGACGCGCAGTTGGAAGGCCGGATTCATACGACGGGGGAAGCGTTGGAGATGGTGCGGGAGATGTTCCCGAAGGTGAAACCGCAGGACTGAAAATAAGCCAATCGGAGCCGCGACCGTAAGGGAGCGCTTGCCCGCCTCGCGCATAGACCTGGCGCTCCCTTACGGTCGCGGCTCTGATCGAGTTACTCCGCCGCTAGGATTCCCTCAATTGGCCGGGCGTTTAGTTTTCCTGGTGGAGAGCTTGGCCGCTCTTAAGGCCGGCCTGCCGGCGTACAGCCGGAGGTATCACGAGCGGTGTTTTGTTCTTGACGGTGACGGTCATGACAGGTAGTACGCTCGAAATATGAGTTCGCCTTCAGTGTAGGGCGGCGGGCGTGGTTCGTCAAATGCAGCCACGGACGCCGCGACGCCGCTCCCCGACACGACTTGCGCCCGCGCGCCGCCGGCTGCTAGCGTAGTGTCAGCTTATCCTCCCCATGCAATCACCTGTTCTCAGCCGGGAAGAGGAACTCTACTGGCTGGCTTTGAAACTGGTGCCGGGTCTTGGCGCCAGAACATCCGGGAAACTGCTGGACCGCTTCCGGACCCCGCAGGGCATCTTCCGCGCGTCGCGCACGGAGCTGGAAGCCGCCGGTGTCAGCGGCTCGGTGGCGCAGTCCATCGCGAGCGGCACTGCCTTCGAAGACGCGGTGGCGCAGCAGGAAAAGATGGCCGAAACGGGCACGGTGGCCGTCACTTTGAGCGATCCGCGATATCCGCAGCGGCTGCGCGAGATCTTCGACCCGCCCATTGTGCTGTTCGCGCGCGGTCGAGTGGAGTTGCTACAGGCGATTTCGCTGGCGGTGGTGGGCACGCGGCGTCCCACGCCTTATGGCCTGGCGGTGGCGGAGCGGCTATCGAGCGACCTGGCGCATGCCGGGCTGACCATCGTCAGCGGCATGGCGCGTGGGATCGATTCGGCGGCGCACAAAGGCGCGCTGGCCATCGGCGGCGATACCGTGGCGGTGTTGGGTTGCGGCGCCGATATCATCTACCCGTCGGAGAATCGCAAGCTGGCGGCGGATCTCGCGGTGAAGGGGCTGATGATTTCCGAATTCCCCATGGGGGCGGTGGCATTTCCGCAGAATTTCCCGATCCGCAACCGCATAATCGCCGGAATGTGTGTTGGGGTTCTGGTGGTGGAAGGGGCGCAATACAGCGGTTCGGCCATTACGGCGCGCCTGGCCATGGAGCAGGGGCGGGAAGTTTTCGCGGTGCCGGGCAACATCACGAGCAAGCTGAGTTGGGCGCCTAACCTATTGATTAAGCAGGGCGCGCGCCTGGTGCAGGACTGGAACGACGTGGTCGCGGAACTGCCGGTTGAATCCCGCCGGCATCTAATTGATAGAGGGCGCCAAAGAATCCTGGGTGAACCAGGCGCAACGGGGGAGCCGGGGCAGGCATCCTTATTAACAGGGGCAGGCCCGGAGTTGAGTAGTACCGCCCGGCGGATTCTCGAAGTCCTTCCTGTGGACGCTTCCGTACATCTCGACGATCTGCTTGAAAAGGTGGAAGATACGTCGACTTCCGAGCTCATCGCAACGCTTTTTGAATTGGAAATGCTGGGCCTGGTGAAACAGATGCCGGGCAAGAACTTTGTTAAAGTGTGGTAACGTCTACTGGGTAATCGGCAATCATTCTGGTACTGTACGCGGCATAGGGAGCCGCATTCCGAAAGTCAAATATGGCAAAGGCTCTGGTAATCGTGGAGTCGCCTGCAAAGGCGAAGACCATCAACAAATACCTGGGCAAGCAGTATATCGTCAAAGCTTCGCTCGGTCATATCAAGGATCTTCCCAAGCGCGATCTGGCGGTGGATATCGAACATGGGTTCACGCCGGACTACAAGATCATCGAAGGTAAGAAAAAGCTCATCGGCGAGCTGAAGGCAGCCGCCCGGAAAGTGGAAGAAGTGTACCTCGCGGCCGATCCGGACCGCGAGGGAGAAGCCATCTGCTACCACCTGCAGCAGGAACTCGGCGAAAAGAAGGGCGGTCCCAAGATCTTCCGGGTGATGTTTAACGAAATCACCAAGAAAGCCGTTCAGGCCGCTTTTGACAAGCCGTCGCAGGTCAACGTGAACCTGGTGGACGCGCAGCAGGCGCGGCGCGTGCTGGACCGCCTGGTGGGCTACAAGATTTCTCCGCTGCTGTGGGACAAAGTGCGGCGCGGGCTTTCGGCCGGCCGCGTGCAAACCGTGGCGCTGCGCGTGGTGGTGGAGCGCGAGCGCGAAATTCGCGCGTTCCAAAAGAAGGAATACTGGACCATCGACGTGGATCTGGCGGCCAGGAAGCCGCCGATGCTGGTGGCGCGGCTCGTTAAGAGGAACGACGAGACGCCGGAAGTGGGCGCGCAGGAGACCGCCGACCAGATCGTCGCGAATCTGGATGGCGCCGATTACGTGGTGAAGTCCGTGGGGACGCGCGAAAAGAAGCGCAACCCGGTGGCGCCCTTCATCACTTCGACGCTGCAGCAGGAATCGTCGCGCAAGCTGCGCTTCAGCGTAAAGCGCACCATGATGCTGGCGCAGCGGTTGTATGAAGGAATCGAGATCGGCAAGGAAGGCGCCGTCGGCCTCATCACCTACATGCGCACGGATTCGACGCGCGTTTCGGAAGACGCGGTGCGCGACGTGCGCTACTACATCAACGAGCGCTACGGCCAACCGTTCGTGCCGGAATCGCCCAACGTTTACAAATCGAAGAAGGACGCGCAGGACGCGCACGAGGCCATCCGGCCCACCTCCATGGCCTTTTCTCCGGAGGTGGTGGAGAGGTACCTGGCCGAAGACGAGATGAAGTTGTACCGCCTTATCTGGAACCGCTTCGTAGCCAGCCAGATGAGGCCGGCGCTCTACGATCAGACCACCATCGACGTTTCGGCCCAGGGCAAAGACGCGGCGGCGTATATTTTCCGCGCCACCGGTTCGGTTCTCAAATTCGACGGTTACCTCAAGGTCTACCAGGAGGGCAAGGATCAGATCGACGAGGAAGACGAAGAGATGAAGCACCGGCTGCCGCTGGTGAGCGAAGGCGAAACCCTGCGGTTCAAGGCGATCAAGCCGGAGCAGCACTTCACCGAACCGCCGCCGCGCTACAACGAAGCCACGCTGGTGAAGCGCTTGGAAGCCGACGGGGTGGGCCGTCCGTCCACGTACGCGTCGATCCTCTCGACGATCCAGGAGCGCGAATACGTCAAGAAAGAAAGCGGCCGTTTCATCCCCACCGAACTGGGCATGGTGGTGACCGACCTGCTGCTCGAAAGCTTCGACGACATCTTCGACGTCAGCTATACGGCGCGGATGGAGGAGGAGCTCGACGAAATCGAGGAGGGGAAGCTCGACTGGCGCATGGCCATGGGCGAATTTTACGAGCGCTTCGACAGGGATTTAAAGCACGCCGAAGCGCACATGACGGACATCAAGCGGATGGAAAGGCCCACCGACTTGATTTGCGAAAAGTGCGGCAAGCCGCTGGTGATCAAGTGGGGCAAGCATGGCAGCTTCATCGCCTGCACCGGGTACCCGGACTGCACCTACACGCGGGAGCTGACGGTGGATCTGCCGGATGTCGATGGTGTCGATCTCTCCGAGCAGGGCGAAGAGGAGTACTGCGAGAACTGCGGCCGCCCGATGGTGCTGAAGAAGGGCCGTTTCGGAACCTTCCTGGCCTGCTCCGGTTATCCCGATTGCAAGACCACCAAGCAGATTGGCGGCGCGCAGAAGAAGCCCGACGTGGCGCTGGAAGAGAAGTGCCCGCAGTGCGGCAACCACCTGGTAGTGAAGACGGGGCGCTTCGGCGAATTCACCGCGTGCAGCAATTATCCGACGTGCAAATACGTCAAGCAAAAGACCGTCGGGGTGAAGTGCCCGGATTGCAGCGAAGGCGAGATCATCGAGCGCCGTTCGAAGAAGGGCAAGACGTTCTACGGTTGCAATCGTTACCCCGACTGCAAATTCGTGGCGTGGGGCAAGCCGGTGCCGGAGAAGTGCGCGGAATGCGGCAGCCCGTACATGGTGGAGAAGTGGCTCAAGGCCGGCCCGGTGTGGCAGTGTCCCAACGCCGAGTGCAAGCACAAGCAGCCGGCGCCGCAGACACAGCCGGAAGCGGTGGCGTAAGGGCGGCGCAGCCCTCCAAGCCGCATCCATAGGATAATGTTCTTGAGGCATCCCATGACGCTCGCTTCCGGAGTCGCGTTGCCCGAGTCTGAAATCGCCGCGATTTGCCGTCGTTTTCGCGTACGGGAGCTGGCCTTATTCGGTTCGGCAGCCCGCGGCGAAATGCGCTCCGATAGCGATGTGGATCTGCTCGTAGACTTCCTGCCGGATGCGCGAATCGGCTTGCTGGAATTGTCGGCTATGACGCGAGAGTTGTCGCAAGTGGTCGGCCGCCCGGTCGATCTGGCGGTGAAGCCGGCGCTGAAGCCTCTGGTACGCGCGGAGGTCCTTGCCGAGGCTCAAACCCTCTATGCGCCGTGACCGCCAGCGGCTGGATGACATCCTGGAGGCACTTGATTCACTTGCAAGGATCATCCAGGGAAGCGACGAGGCCGGGTTCTTAAGCGATGAAGTGGTCCGTTACGCAGTGGTGCAACGGCTGACGGTTGTTGGCGGAGCGGCCGCGGCGGGATCAGCAGTGAACTCAGGCAGCGCCATCCGGCGATTCCCTGGGCGGACATCGTGGCCTTTCGAAACGTGGCCGTCCATGAATACTTCGGAATTCATTGGCCGATCGTCTGGGTGACTGCAACTGTACAGGCTCCGCGGCTTCGTGAGCAGATCGAACTGGTGGTCCACGCCGAGTTCCCGGAGCCGTCTGCAAAGTAGGAAGTGCTGAGCATCGGCAGTGCAGTTTTCAACACCGTGACGATCGCGATTCGATGATGTACTGCGTGGCAGATAGGGATGTGGGGCAGCCAATCCTGGCTGCCCCACAACTTTGCAGCTTTCTTAGCCCGCTACTTCACCGCCGCCGCGGCGTACACCGGGCTCAGCCAGCCGTAACGGTCGGGCCGTGTGCCTTTGATCACGCCGAAGTATTCGTTCTGCAACTGCTCGGTGACGGGGCCGCGGCGGCCCTTGCCGATGACCATCCGGTCGATCGAGCGGATCGGGGTGATCTCGGCGGCCGTGCCGGAGAAGAAGACTTCATCGGCGATGTACAGCATCTCGCGAGGCACCAGAGTTTCGATGACCGGGATGGCGCTGTCGCGCGCCAGCGTCAGGATGGTGTCCCGGGTAATGCCCGGCAACACCGAGGCTCCCAGCGGCGGGGTGTGGATCTTGCCGTCGCGCACCACGAAGATGTTCTCGCCCGAGCCTTCGCTCACGAAGCCGGCGGTGTCCAGCGCGATGCCTTCCACATAGCCGTTGGCCACGGCTTCCATCTTGATGAGCTGCGAGTTCATGTAATTGGCGCCGGCTTTGGCCATGGCCGGCAGGGTGTTGGGCGCCATGCGGTTCCAACTGGAAACGCACACGTCCACGCCCTGCGCCAGCGCCTCTTCGCCCAGGTACTTGCCCCACTCCCAACAGGCGATGTAGATCTCGATGGGGTTCTTCGCGCCGTTCACGCCTACGTCGCCGTATCCGCGCATGGCGATGGGCTTCACGTAACAGGCTTCCATCTTGTTGACGCGAACCACTTCGAGCATGGCGTCGCCCAATTGCTCCGCGGTGTAGGGGATATCCATGCGATAGATCTTGGCCGAATCCAGCATCCGGCGCACGTGTTCCGGAAGGCGGAAAATCGCCGGCCCGACGGCCGTGGAGTAGCAGCGGATTCCTTCGAATACCGAGCTGCCGTAACTCACTACGTGTGAGAGGACGTGGACGGTCGCATCCTGCCATTTGATGAACCGGCCGTTATGCCATATTTTTTCGGTGGGCGTGAGCATTCGCTCATTATAACAAGGCTGATTCTACGCTTCGCCGGCGTGGCGGACCGCTGCCAGGCCCCTCTTGGCGCGGCTGCGAAGTTCGCCGATATTGGAGCCGGTGAGAGCCGTCGCGATCGCTCCGCCAATCAGCAGCGGCAAAGTCAGCGCGCCGAAGAGGATGATGGAGAACGTAGTGGCGTCGTTCTTCTCCATGTCGAAGAGGCGCAGCGCCATCACGCAGGCCGCGTTGACCAGCCCCACATTGCCGGGCGCATTGGGAACCACGGTCGCCAGGCGCACGATAGTCAGCACGGCGGCCGCCGCCCAGAACGAAAGATCCAGGCGGTCGGCCCTCATCAAGGCGTACACCGTGAAGAATTGCAGCACCAGGTAGAGCAGGCTGATGGCGCTGGTGAGCGAGAGCGTGCGCAAGTTGCCCATGAGGTGCAGGCCTTCCAGCACGTGGCGGGCCGTCGACGACCAGCGGCTCTCGCGCAGCACCGCGTGGGCCTGCTGCTTGTGCACCATGATCCACAACAGCACGCCGGCCCCCGCGAGCACCAGCACTCCCAGAATCTGCACCAGGATGACGAGATCTTCGGGGATGCCTTTCACCAGGCTGGCGGTGATGAGGAAGGCGAGCAGCATCCAGACGCCGTCGATCAGCCGCTCCACGGCCGCGGACGCGAAACCCAGCGAGAGCCGCAAATCGTTCCAATGGGCCAACAGGTAACAGCGGATCAGCTCGCCCACGCGCAACGGCAAGACTTCGTTGGCGAACAGGCCGATGTAGATGGCCTGCACGGTGCGCCACAGCCGCAGGCGCACCACCGGGCCGAGCAGCGTATTCCAGCGCCACGCGTGCGACAGGTAGACGGAGAGATCGGTGAGAACGGCGATCGACACCCAGCGCCAGTCGAGTGAGCGGATATTGGGGAGCAGATCGGCGAGAGGGTAGCCGTGCAGCACCCAGGCGAGACAACCGATCGACAGGCAATAACCGGCCACCTGGGGCGCCCACGAAGGCAGTTTGCGGCGCGGCGTTGCGGAAGGTCCCAAGATCTAATGATAACGTGGCACGGTTTGTGAGATTCCTCTGACACTGCGGCACAGTTACGGAACAAAATCATCTGGCCGGAGAACCAGCCGCTACGCGCGCGTACATCCCGATCAGCTTCTCCAGCGGAATTTGTTCGGCCCGCAGACCGGCTTCGGGCCAGGCGCTCACCACCTCTTTCCCGTAGACTTCCGCCAGGTTGTTGCGGATGGTCTTGCGCTTGTGCGCGAAGCACAGGCCGGCGAAACGCAGGAAGCCGTCGGGGTCAGCCGTCGCGGCCGGCCGCGGCTCCAGCAGCACCACCGCGGAATCCACTTTGGGAGGCGGATGAAAGGCCGAGGGCTTCACTTCAAAGAGCAGGCGGGCCGCCGCGAAAAGCGCGGTCTCGACCGTGAGGAATCCGTAGGCGCGCGAGCCGGGCCGCGCCACCAGGCGCTCGGCCACTTCTTTCTGAATCAGAAACACCGCCCGCGGCAGGCGCAGCCGCGCGGCCTGTTGCAGGATCGGAGACGCGATGTAGTACGGCAGATTCCCGGCGAGCGGCGCGGCGCCCCACTGCGCCAGGTCGGTTTGGAGCACGTCCGCCTGCACCACTTCGAGACGCGGCTCGGCGGCGAACTTGCGGCGCAAGTGGTCCACCAGGCGAGGGTCCACTTCGATGGCCACTACGCGCGCCGCGCGCTTCAGGAGTCTTTCCGTGAGAGCGCCGCGCCCCGGGCCGATCTCAATCACCAGTTCGGCCGGGGCGGGGCAGGCCGCCGCGGCGATGCGTTCGAGGACGGAGCCCTTGATGAGAAAATGTTGTCCGAGTTTTTGTCGCGACACGCGGCGCCGCTAGCCGCGAACCGTGGCGCTGGCGCAGGATTGCACCACGCGGATGGTTCCTTCCGTCGGCACGCCGAATTCCGTCGCCGGCTGGAATCGTCCCAGCATGATGATGCTCTTCATGTCGGGGGTCAGTTCGCCCCGCACCACCAACCAATCCACCACGCGCCCCGTCTCGTCAATCTTCATGTCGACCACGTTGTAGTAATCCGAGGGAGCGGTGGTGGGCGCTTGGATGATGGGGAAGTCGGCATCGGCGTCGGCTACCTGGTCCCAGGGATTGGTCACCATCTTGCCCGCCGGCGCGGAATATGCGGTATAAAACTCCTGGAGGCGGATATCGTGCGAGAAACTCAGGCTGGGGACCAGCAGCGCAAAGATCAGCAGCGTGGAGAGCACGCCGCCGGTAAATGGCAGCGCCACCGGCCGCATCAAGTTGTCGAATGCCAGGTCCACGCGCGAGGCCCAACTCCGCAAGCGGGCCGGCAGGCTGACGCGAGCGAGCCTGCGTTCGCACTCGTGAGATGCCAGAACGCTTAACCGCGCCGCGAGCTCAGCGGGAATCGCCGGCTGGCCCAGTTCGCGTACCATGGCAACCTGGTTTTGCATCATTTCGAAACGTGTTCCGCACGCGCGGCACGCTTCGATGTGCGCCAACATACTCTCCCGCTCCCTGGCCGGTAACTTCCGGTCGAGGAGTAGGGAAATCCGCTTTTGCACGTTTTCACAGCTCATAACATCTTCTCTGCCGTTTCGGGCATCAGTCGCAGGGCCGGCCTCGGTTTCAGGCTTCCCGCGAGCTCTTCCCGCAGGGCTTCGCGGCCCCGCAAGATTCGAGATTTTACTGTCCCCAGAGATACCGCTAACACGGCGGCGATCTCTTCATAACTCAGGTCCGTGATGTCCCGAAGCACCACAGCCTCACGGAAGATCGGGCTGATCCTTCCCAATGCCGCCTCAATGGCCGCGCGCTGTTCCGAATCCAGCACCACGTCATAGGGCGTACGGCCATTGTCCGGTATGATTTCCTTCCAGTTGCGCGATTCTTGCGGATCCGAGTCCAGTTCCACTTCGCGCCTGCGGTGGCGGAAGAACCAGCGCCGCGCGTTGTGCGCCTCGTTCACCGTGATGCGGTAAATCCAGGTACGCAACGTACTCTTTCCGTGAAAGCTTCCAATATTGCGAAATACTTTCAGGAAGACCTCCTGAACCACGTCGCTCGATTCGGCAGGATCGTCGAGCAAGCGCATCGCCAGCGCATATACCGGTTGCTGGAAGATACGAGTGAGTTCCTCGTAGGCCCATCCGGCACCCGTTCGAAGGCCTTCCACAAGACGGAGATCGTCGCTCGCGGCGCCCTCAGGCGCCCGGTCCGACCGTAAGTCCAGGATCGAAGTGGCCACCGCCAGCCTCACTTTCAACCTGACTCCAACCTAGCAGGAATAAACCGGCCTTGCAAAAGGTATAGACGCCACTCCTTCAGGGAAAGTTCCCGGCGACGTCCAACCGCCACGGAATCAATGCCGTGCGAAGCGACCTCGGCTCCCTCGCGATGGCCATTGCGATTGGGGGTCGAATCGTGACCGAAAGGGAGCGGAGGTCTCGCTACAATAGACGATAGGATGCTGGTTTCGATAGCCCCGCAGTTGGAACGGCCCCGCTGGCTGCGCGCCCCCGCGCCGGGCGGCGAGAATTACCACGAGTTGAAGGGTCTCATTGACCGCCTGCGCCTCCACACCGTCTGCGAAAGCGCCGCCTGCCCCAACGTGGGCGAATGTTGGAACCAGCGCACCGCTACCTTCATGATGCTGGGAAACGTGTGCACGCGGCGCTGCGGTTTTTGCGCCGTGCAAAAAGGCGCGCCCCTGCCGGTGGATTACGACGAACCCAACCGCGTGGCCCAAGCCGTGGAGGCCATGGGGCTGAAGTTCGCCGTGATCACCAGCGTCAACCGCGACGACCGCGAAGACGGCGGCGCCGAGCTCTTCGCCCTGGTCGTCCGCGCCATCCGCGCGCACGTGGCCGGATGCGGCGTGGAAGTCCTGGTCCCCGATTTTCAGGGCAGGCTGGCAGCCGTCGCGACCGTGGTGGAAGCGGCGCCCGACGTTTTCAACCACAACACCGAGACCGTGCCGCGGCTCTACCGGCAGGTGCGCCTGGGCGCGCGCTACCAGCGCTCGCTCGACGTGCTGGGCGCCGCCAAACAGATGCGCCCCGCCATGCCCACGAAATCCGGCCTGATGTTGGGCTTGGGCGAGCGCACCGATGAAACGCTGGGGGTGATGCACGACCTGCGCGCCCGCCAGGTGGATATCCTGACTCTCGGCCAGTATCTGCGTCCTTCGCCCAAGCATCTGCCGGTGGTGCGCTACGTCCCGCCGGAAGAGTTCGCCGATCTGCGCCGCGCCGGCCAGGAGATGGGCTTCGCGCACGTGGAAGCCGGTCCCCTGGTGCGCAGTTCCTACCACGCCGATTCCGCCGCCGCACACGCGTCCTGTTGAGAGCTGCCGGACTTTGTTCCGGGCGCCCGCTTTACTGCACTCTCTGCCACGTCGCAACTTTGCCGTAAGCCCGATCGTCGGCGCCGTACTTCGCGATGAAAAGGCGCACCGTGGGTCCCGGCGCCAGCAGCATCATCTTCTTTTCCGATGTATGGTTCGCCAGCACGGACGCGGCCTGCTGTTTGAACCAGTCGGAATCCAGAAACGCCCAGCGCAGCCCGCTTCCCTCCGGCCAGATACGGACTATGGCGTGCCCGCCAAGGTGGAAATCATCGTCGTTCGCCGGCGCCAGATCCAGGAAGCGCGCACTCCCAACAGAGAAAAGACTCGCCTCGAAAGCCATCTGCGAATCGCCGCCCAGGTGCGTGATCCGGTAGCCGTGATCGCCGTTCTCATCGCTGTTCCGGCGGATCACGCACACTTCGTCGCTGGAACCGCCTGTGTCCCAGGCCCCGATCAAGCCCGCGTCGATGCCGGCTTCCTGGTCCGTAGCCACCGGTTCCAGGGAGAGCACGGAAGGAGTCGGAGTATCGCAGCCCGCCAGCACCACAAGCCCGGCCAGAGCCGGCAACATCGAAATCAGCTTCATAAAATTCGCCTCCACTAAGGAACAGCGTCACTCGGAGACGAATATTGCACCGCAGGACGGCTCTTGGCGCCCCTGGCGGGGCGCTGCACCGATTGACAATCGGTGCGCAGGATACCATCCTGCCCCACTGATTAGCGTGCAGCTCACCTTCCAGCCTTCTTCCAAACCCTCGCCACCGCCACCCGCAGCGCCGCATAGTTGGCCGCCGCCACCATCAGGGCCAGCCCGCACGTCAGCAGCAACACCGGCCAGAACGCCCGGTTCGGAAACACTTCCTGCTGCAACCGGTAGACGCCGATCGCCAGAAACACCAGGCCGCTCACCAGGAAATTTTTCATCTGCCGCGGAATGCTGCTGAAGATGAACACGCAAGCCACCGCCGGCAGCAGCCATTCCAGGACCCGAGCTTCCTTCACCGAATTCGCGCTGAGCTGCAGCAGGAACAGCGACGTCATCACATGCCCTGGGATCACGAAGCGGAACGACTTTCCCACCATCCGCACCTGCGTCGACTCGAACCGGTCGCAGATGCGGTCCAGCACGAAGTAAATGCCCGCGTTCAGGATGAACAGATACTCCACCTGCCCGCGCGTCCAAGGCGTCTGGGCCTTCAGCCAATCCGCCCAAGGTTCGTGGTAACCCGCCACGCCGCTCAATGCCGCCAGCGTGAAGGCCACCGCGAAAGGATAGAAGTATTGCGAATCGTCGGGCATTTTCAAGCGCTCGAATACGAAGCCCGCCACCATGAACAGCGCCGCGCAGGGAATCAGGTCCAGGAAGAAACGGCCCTGGTCGTGGTCCAGATACTCCAAAACGCCCATGCGCAACAGCGTCGCCAGGCACGCCATGGCAGCCGTGGCTGCGTACATCAGCGAGAACACCGGCGCGTGCGTAAAACGCCGCAGCCACCAGCAGACCGGCAGCCCCGCCAGCAGCGCCCACCAGATCTGCGCATTGGTGGCTTCCTTGGCGAACTCCAGCCGGTGGAACAATTCCAGATTCTGCTTCCCCTGGGTGAGCGCCGTGAACACGTGCGCTTCTTCCAGCGTGACCAGCGCCGCCACCGGCGCTACCAGACAGAACGCCAGCAGGTAAGCGATGGCCACGCGGTAATGGCCGCGTTTCCAGGTGCGGATGCCGATCCACGCCACCGGTACCACTGCGGCCCACGCCACCGCCACCGCCGGCGCGCCCGCCAGCTTGGGGTACTTGAAAAACGTCAGCAGCGCCGCGCCCACCGCCAGAACCCAGGCTCCCAGGTAGAGCGTCACCTGCGGGAGCGTCAACCGCCGCGCCGCCAGGATCCAGGAGTCTTCGCGCTCCAGCAGTTTCTCGTACCGCTTGCGAATGCCGTCGTACTCCGTCTCCGAAACAATCTGGTCGTGCCGCCAGCCTTCCAGGTCGCGCAGGTGCTCGCGCACCTTGTGGCTGATCAACCGCGAGTAGGCGCCCGGTTCGGCCAGCACCGCCTCATGCGCCAGGAAGCGTCGCAAATCGTCGGCCATCTCCCGCGCCGTGGCATAGCGCCGCGCGGGATCTTTCTCCAGCGCCTTCAGACAGATGTTCTGCAGGTCTTGCGGAATGGAGGCATCGCGCCGCCGCGGAAGCTGCGGGTCTTCGTCGCGAATCTTGCGCAGCAACTCCGCCACGCTCCCGGCTTGAAAGGGCGGCGTCCCCGCCAGCAGCTCATACAGGATCGCGCCCAGCGAAAACACATCGCTCCGTGCATCCAGCTTTTCAGCGCCGCTGGCCTGTTCCGGCGAAAGATACTCCGGCGTGCCCACCACTTCGCCGATCTTCGAGAGCCGCTCTTGCCCGGCCACGTCCAGCGCCAGGCCGAAATCCAGCAGCTTGGGTTCCAGGTCCGCGCCCACCAGGATGTTGGCCGGCTTCAAATCGCGGTGCAGGATGCCCTGATCGTGCAGAAACTGCGCGCCCAGCACCACCTTGCGCATCAGCTCGGCGCGCTGTTCGAAATTCAGCGGCTGCGCCACGCGTGTCAGCGGAGCGCCTTCCACATATTCCATGACGAAATGCGGCGGCTCCTCGGCCGGGCCCAGGTTGTAGATGCGGGCCACGTGCGGATGGTTCACCCGCGCCATGGCGCGCGCCTCTTGCATGAACCGCGCCCGCAGCACCGGATTGTCCGCGTAGCGCTCCGCCAGCGTCTTGATGGCCACCTTCCGCCCCAGCGCTTCATCCACCGCCAGCAGCACGCGCCCCATGCCGCCCGACCCGATCTCCACCAGGATCTTGTGTCCCGACAGCCGCTCCGGCAGCGCTCCCGGTTGCATCACCCGGTCGATTTCCTCCAGCGCCTCCAGATGCCCAGCCAGTTCCACCGGCGCGGGAGTGGCTGCGTCCTTGCGGCCCAGCGCCCGCTGGTCCATCAGGTCCGCCAGCTCCTCCGCCAGCCGCTGCTCGCGCTCTGCGTCACTCATGCTCGAGACTCCTGCAATTCGCGAAAGCGTTTCACCGCCCGGAACACCAACAGCGCCACCGCCTCCCGCGATTTGCCCAGCCGCTCCGCCATCTCTGGTGTGGTAAGCCCTTCGACTTTCGCCAGCAGGATCGCCTCGCGGTAATTCTCCGGCAGCGCCTCCAGGCGCGCCAGCAGCCGTTCCACCGCCTCCTGTTGTGCGAACAGCCGGCTCGGCGTGCGAGTGTCGGCCGGCTCCGGCCCCAGCGGATTGCTCTCCGACCGGAACGGCACTTCCTCGCCCGCGCGCCGCTCGCGCCCCTGGTAGCGCACGCGGTCGATGATCACGTGGTCCGCGATCGACGACAGCCACCGCAGAAAGCTTCCCGGCGATTGGTAAGTAAAGCGCCCCACGTCCCGAAAAGCCCGCAGTAATGTCTCCTGCACCACGTCTTCCACTTCGGAAAAGCCTCGCGCCCGCGGGCTCAGCTTGAAGTGCACCAGCACCGCCAGCCGCCGCCGGTACTGTTCGAACACCTGCGACATGGCTTCCCCGTCGCCCGCCCGGGCCTTCTCCAGCAGCGCAAATGTCGAGGTCGGAGTTTCCATGGCCGCCCGCGCTACTCATCATAACTGCGTGACTCGCCTTGTGGGGCGGCTTGTGGACCTGCGGGCCGATTGGCAATCGGCCCGCGCAGCTTGCCAGGCGGCCCCACAAGTCTTCGCAATAACCTTCGGAATCTCGCAGGCTCTACACGAGAATCGGCGCGGAAGACCGCGGTTTCTCAACCTGGGTCCCACCTGCGCCTCCTGATGGGCCTTTGACGGCGGTCCGGACTTCCCGCGTTGTTTTCGGAACTTCCCGCTGGCCCCCTGATCGTGAGAAAATCGCATTATGTACCCCGGCATCCGGGTTACCGCTGCGCCACAGGCCGCCAGAGCTTTCTGAAACTATGCCACGCATTCTCGATTTGATCGATTCGCCCGACCACGTCAAGCGTCTCTCGGTTGCGGAGATGGAACAACTGGCCGGTGAGATCCGCGAAGAGCTGATTACGGTGCTTTCCGCCAACGGCGGGCACCTCGGTCCCAATCTCGGCGTGGTGGAACTGTCCATCGCCCTGCACTACGTCTTCTCGACGCCCGCCGACAGCGTCCTGTTCGACGTGAGCCACCAGGCCTACATTCACAAGCTGCTCACCGGCAGGCGCGAGCGCTTCTCCACCATCCGCACGCCCGGCGGCCTCAACGGCTTCATGCTGCGCACCGAAAGCCCGCACGATTGCTACGGCGCGGGACACGCCGGCACGGCGCTTTCGGCCGCGCTGGGAATGGCCGTGGCGCGCGACAAAACGGGCGGCAAGGAACACGTCGTCGCGGTGGCCGGCGACGCGGCTTTCACCTGCGGCATCACCTACGAGGCGCTCAACAACATCGCCCACCACACGCGCCGCATGATCGTGGTGCTCAACGATAACGAGTGGTCCATCGACAAGAACGTGGGCGCCATCGCCAGCTATCTGCACGGTATCGTCACCAGCCCGCGCTACGACTATCTCCACGACCGCGCCGGTAAGTTTGTCGAAATGGTGGGCGGCAAGATCGCTCTCAAAATGGCGCGCAAAGCCGAAGAAGCCGCTAAGAGCATGCTGTGGCCCAGCGTGATCTTTGAAGAGCTGGGGCTCAAATACTATGGCCCCATCGACGGCCATGACATCTCCACGCTCATCAAGACCCTGGAGTTTCTCAAAAAGCAGGATCGCCCGGTTCTGTTACACATACTCACGCAGAAAGGCAAAGGCTTCGAGCCGGCGCTGCAGAAGCAGAAGAAGTTTCACGGCCTGGGCCCGTACGATCCCGAGACGGGCGAGACCAAGCCGCTCAGCCGCCGGACTTACTCGGAAGTCTTCGCCGACACCATGGTGAAGTTAGCCGACTATAACGACAAAGTCGTGGCGATTACCGCCGCCATGCCCAACGGCACCGGCCTCGACCGCTTCCAGCCGCACCATCCCGATAAGTACTTCGACGTCGGCATCGCCGAGGAGCACGCGGTCTTATTCGCCGCCGGACTGGCGGCTAAGGGTTTCAAACCTTTCTGCGCGATTTACTCGACCTTCCTGCAACGCGCGTTCGACCCGATCATCCACGATGTCTGTCTGCAAAACCTGCCGGTGGTTTTCTGCATGGACCGCGGCAGCCTGTCGGCCGACGACGGTCCCACGCACCACGGCCTGTTCGACATCAGCTATCTCCGCGGCATCCCCAACATGGTCCACATGGCGCCCAAGGACGAGGACGAGCTGGCCGACATGCTCTTCACGGCCATGCACTGGGACGGTCCGAGCGCCGTTCGCTACCCGCGCGGCGTGGGCCCGGGCACGCCCGTCAAGGATGTTCCCAGCCTGATTCCCGTCGGCAAGGCCGAGTTGATCCAGAACAGCGACAACGACCGGGTGGCGATCTTCGCGCTGGGCGCGCTGGTTCCCATGGGCGAAGAGATCGCGCGCAAGTTATGGAGCGAAGGCATCGCGGCGGCGGTGATCAACGCGCGTTTTACTAAACCTATCGATGTCGAAATGCTGGAATTCTTCGCCCGCAGTGTCGACGTCATCCTAACTCTCGAAGACCACGTTTTGCGCGGCGGATTCGGCAGCGCGGTCTTGGAGGAGCTGAGTAACTTAGGCATCACGACGCCGGTAGTGCGGATCGGCTGGCCCGACCAATTCATCGAGCACGGTAAGATCGACCCGCTGCGCGCTAAGTACGGCATCACCGCCGACGCGGCCATAGAGAAGCTGCGGCCGGTGCTGGCGGCCACTCAGAAGAGTGCTGGTGCTGTTAGCGATTCTGGCGTGCGCGCCGCCCAAGGCCGCTAAGCCGCTGTAATCACGGGGTGTAACCCGAAGCTGGGCCAGGAGGCAGGGCTTGCCTGGATCGGGATCGGACCAAAAACCCGTCCCATTCTTGCCGGCGATATTACCCTCTTTTTCTATTGTTTTCTATCGGAACCTGTGGTATTAGTACTTATGGCACCCGAGGGGAACGCCTGGCAGGTTGTTATCCAAGCTCGATCCGGCGTGCCAGGAAGTTCAGCAGGTGGCCATCAGCCCATGAGGAAAAGTTGATGGCTTCTCCCGCTGCCGGTGCTCAACGCGAGGAAGACTCCTTCCGCGTCCTTGAGCCGAGGATCGGCGAAGCTCTGCGCTTCATGAAGGCCAACCTGCATCATTGTTCGCTGACGGTCGCCGATATCGCAAGCCATGCCGGTCTCTCGCGTTCGGGATTCTCGCGTTTGTTCCGGGTTGAAACTAAATCGAGCCCTAAGCGGACGGTCCTGAGAATGCGGATGCAGCTTGCAGGCGAGTTACTCTCCGCTAGACGGGCTTACCCTTTGAAGGAAGTTGCTGCGCGAGCGGGCATCCCGCGTCTCGACGTGTTTGCGCGCACCTTTCGCGAATGGTTTGGCGTGACGCCCAGTGAGTTTCAGAGGAGCCGGCGATATGTTCGTGGTCAGTTGTAGGGCGGCTGCCAACGCTGGATGCGACAAATTGCAAAGAAATAGCACAAATTGCAAACTGTTTGGTACTTGGTTGAGAGCAACAGTAAGGTGATAATCGGGTCTGTAACGTGCTGCGCATCATCGCTTTCATTGATTCAGGAGTTTCTTTGTGGGAGAAGGAGGCAAAATGTGTAAACGTGCGATCTTTCTCGCGCTCGGCGTCGCGCTGGGTGCCTGTGCTCAACAGAATCCGCCCCCTCCTGTGCCAATCGGGGAGGCCTTGGCGGTCACCGTCTCGCCGGCAACGGGAGCGGATAGCATAACCGTGGAAGTCCGAAACACCTCCGGGAAGTCAATCACGGCTTTCTGCGTGGACATCGTGTGGCATTACGCCACGGCACAGGAATTGCCCGACGACCGGTGCAGTGACCTGGCGCTCGGGCTAGGCGCGGACGCTGTGCCCGAAGTGACCAGAAACGGGCCGGAAAAGACGTTTAGGCCGCTCGAGAATCAAACTCTCCGTTTCATTGCCCGCCGTAGCGCGGACGGCTTGCAGCCGACTTTCGCGACAGCCACGCCCTCGGCGGCGATCTTCGAGGACCGCACAGCCATCGGAAACCCGAGGGCTGTGCAGACTGTCGTTCGCTTGCGGAAATCGGGTGCGGCCAAGTTGCAGCAATTGGTGCAGCGCCTACAGAAGGTGGCGTCCGATCGCGATCCGCGCACCGCTCTACAGGGTCAACTCAGCGAGGTAGCACGCCTCCAGGCGCAACCAGGCGGCACACATGCGGATGCGCAGCAGTTACGCTACCTGGAAACGGAAATGAAGAAGATGCGCGATGTGCTCCAGTTGGGCCGGGAGCCCTTCGACAAGTTCCTCAAGGTCTACGTGGCTCAGGCCGATTTCCTGACCGCGCACTCGGTCGTGACCCAGCAAGGAGGCTCACAATGAAGACCGGGGCTCTGATCACTGTGGCGTTGGGCCTTATCTCGGCGTCCGCTGCACCTGCGCAACAGCTGCAAATTACAGCCGGCCTGCTCTCCACAAAACGGGCTTTGCCATTGAAGGAAGTTGCTGCGAGGGTCGGCATGACGCGTCCGGACGTTTTTGCGCGTGTTTTTCCCGAATGGTACGGCATGACTCCCAGCGAGTTTCGGAGGAGCCGACGATATGTTCGTGGTCGGCCATAAGGCGGCATGCGACGCTAGACGGCACAAAATGCAAAGAAATAGCACAAATTGCAAAGTGTTTGGTACTTGAACGGGACGGGTAAAGGGTTGATAATCAGACCCTGGAACATAGACATAGCTCACCAGGACGAAAGAATCTAGCGTAGTGCTGCATTGCATAAACACACTAACATATCCTGGCCTTTGACAACAGAAATGGCGTTAATTATGTCAACACTCGAACGCGCAACTCACATTTGTCTCATCGCGGTGTCCGTCCTGGCTCTGGGTCTCCTTCTGGAAGGTAGGTTCGGAACCAGGCGCCCCGGCGGGGGCCGCGCGGCTGCTACTCAACTAGTCGGCAAGCATCTGGCTGTGGCTGGCCTCGACTGGAAGTCCTCTGCAGTCAACGTTGTGTTCTTCATTAGCACGCATTGTCATTTCTGCGAGGAGAGCATGCCGTTCTACCGGCAGGTCACGGAGATCCCAGGGCGGGCGCCGCAGAAGCTGGCTATCTCCGCCATTTCACGTGATGACCCCGAATTAGTGAAGGGCACATTGTCGAAACAGCACGTCAACTTAGACGGCGTCTATCGCGCGCCGGTCATCGACGCACTGTCCAGCACGCCGATCGTGCTTATCGTCGATGCAAACGGAATCGTCCGGCGGGTCTTCGAGGGAAGGCTCGACTCATCCCGCGAGAAGGACGTGCTGAAGATCGTAGCATCTGGAATCCTCGGGAGAATCCGAACCTAGAGCCCCTGCGATTCTTCCTTCGTCAGGGTGCGCCCTGGAGCGGTATTGGCGTTGCGCCAAGGGCACGCAACGCCAGATAGCAGCTAGAAACCACGGCCCTGATAGATCGTTTTCTATCCACAACAATCAGGAGGAGCTATATGCTCAACGATTTGAAGCGAGTGGTAGGCGCCAAAACTGTGCGCCTTGCACTAATGGTGGTGGTGGCGGCTACGCTGGTCACAGCCGCGTTCGCTGCTGGCCCGCAGGCCACGTTTTACTCGTGCCCAGTGGGCGGGGCAATATTTCAGGACGTCTACTGCGACTGCGGCGCAGGCGGGTGCCTCACAGGCACGTACGACTGCTCCAGCATGCAGTGTAGTGGTTGGCTTTTCCAGAACTGCTGGCTCACCGTATTCGGGTGCAACTACTGCCCCCCGCTGGCGGACTAGCAGGGCAATGGATCGATGAATTAAGCTAAAGGTGCGCTAGGGACGCGTGGCAGAGTACGGCTCTAATGGCGCTCATAGGCGAGCCTCGTGCACAAACCGGCGCGGCTCGCCTTAACATAGGCGGTCGTCGAACACAGGACGAGAATGAAGACGAAAGAGATCTACACAGCGCGCGCATCATGCGAAGCCGCCATGCTTTGCTGGTGCGTGTCCGTTCTTGCCATGCATGGTGCCGCTCAGACCCATCCGGCCACCCCTACTGAGCCGCACTTTGAAGTCGTTTCGCTCAAGCACGTCGGGAACATTAAGGTAGGTGAACCAACTTTTGCTGGTAGCATAGGCCACCAGACGTTCAGAGAGGAGCGTCCTCTGAACTACAGAGGCGTCAGGCTTTCGGGTGAAGTCATACTTGACGGGATCGTGCGATACGCGTACTCTCCCCTTCTGAGTCCGTACTACTACGAATCACCCGATTGGATGGGGCAGGAGGTTTACCAAGTAGAGGCGATAGCGACGGTTGGGACCACAAATGAGACTGCGCGAGCGATGCTACGGACCGCGCTGGCCGAACGCCTTGGGCTTCAGTGCAAACTGGTGGATCGGGAAAAGCGCATCTGTAACCTGTTGCGGGGAAGTGGCGAGCCGAAACTAGCACCGTCCACCGAAGTCGATTCCGACAAGGTGTCCCATCAACGAGGGGTCTTCAAGAGGAAATCGGCGTCCCTGGCCGAGTTGGCAAACTTCCTGGCGTTTTTCACGGGCACCCCCGTCTTTGATAAGACAGGGATAACTGGAAACTACAAGTTTGATGAGGACTGGAGCCACACTACAACCGGCCGACCTGGCGCGGACCCGGACATAGCATTTTCCGTTGCGAAGAAGCTCGGCCTGAAGCTGGAGGCGGGAAAGCAGATGCAGAAAACCCTGGTGGTTGGGCGAGCCAACGTGGAGCCGACCCCGAACTAGGTTTTACAGGTCGTCCAGATTCGTTGGAGAACGTCCGATCATGGGACTCTTGCCGGAACAGATTCGCACCTTGATCCGGCAGCTCAGCGAGGCCGCGAAGCCGGCATCGCCGGCTGGGGAAGCGGCGCCCGCCAAACAAGACCGCTAACACTACCCGGCGTCGGGACGCGCGGTACTCTGTTGGGAAGTTCAGTTGGCGTTCGGCCTCGCTGTAATCACGGGGTGTAGCCCGAAGCTGGGCCAGGAGGCAGGGCCTTACCCGAATCGAGATGAGACCAAGAGCCTCCCATTTGAGCCGGCGATATTAATCTCTTTTTCTATTGTTTTCCATTAGAATTGGTGGTATCAGTACTCATGGTCCCCAACGTCGCAGGTTGCTACATGGAGAAGCCCATGTCGCGGCTGAGCCAGCGCCAGACCGACGTTCTTCTCCTGATCAGTAAGGGTTTCCGAAACAGGGAGATAGCGCTGCAGCCTGTCGGAGGGCTTGGTCAAGGCTTGTGCCAGCCAACTCTTGCTGCTGTTCGACGCGTCGAACCGCACCGAACTCGCAGGGATGCTGGCCCTTGAGAGCCCGCCGGCTGGTCCCTTCGCCGTGAATCGGATTCCGGATGGCCGTCTCAGACAGACGGACGAGCGTGGGCAGAGATCCGCTTCCAGGTAGGAGCCGGCAAGCGATGGCCGACTGGACGGGCCATCTGGACCGACCGCTTGGACATTGCGAGAGTAGTTTTAGGACCGCTGCCGATATGATTTGGAACCGATCAACACAGGAGTGATAGAATATGTGCATTGAGGTTGAACAGAGGGCAATCATGTTCCTCTTGGCGGTTGCGTCCGTTCCAGGGGTTGTCCGAGCCCAGTCTCCGCAGAGCGGTCAGCGGTCTGTATCGGTGCCGGCAGCCGTTTACTCCCGCCTTTTCCGCCAGGTGGTGAACTTCGAAGCGAAGGCCGACCGGCTCGCGGCTCAGGGGCGATCCGACACCTCGGTCCGGCATCACCACCAGATTTGGCTGGGGCTGACCACGAAGCAGGAGGCCGAATTGAAGCAGGTCGCCGCGGACTGGGCCCGCCAGAATGCTCCGCTGGACGTCCTGGCCAGCTCTGCCCGCTCCACTCTACAGCGCCTGCGGCGCGAATCACCCGGCACCGTGCCGTCCCAGGAGGCGGGTCTGGCGGCGATTGCGGCCCAGCAGGTAGCTCTGGCGCAGTCCGGGAGAGACGCCCTGGCAAACGCCCTCGGGCCGGGAAGGTTTGCGTACTTCGAGAGCGTCTTGCGGAGGTATGCGTCTACCGCTGTCCGGGACACGGCCTCGCCGATGGACAGCCTCGACTGTGCGGCCCCCTGCCAGTGGCCCACGGGCGAATCAAGCTCGTACTACGGCCTGAGCGACTGCGGTACCGGCGGCTACTGCGGGGAGTTTCTTGCCGTGCTAAGCCCCCCGGTGATGGGCCCCCCCAACTCGGCCGGCGTAATAGTCTCGGCCTACAACACCAGGCAGATCACCGAGCAGGCCGACGCGTGGCCAGACAACTGCTACTTCAAAGGATCGTACTACGCCCAGCTTCCGCAGACCAACTTTACCAAGACGGCCATCGTCGGCATCGACGGCTACTACGACGTAGTCGGCCAGACAATTGCCGGTTGGGTAAACTACTATCAGTATATGATGTATATCGGCCAGGCTCCGTATGACATTTGCGGGGACGTCATGCAGCAGACGATTCAAATCAACGGTTGCACGACTGAACCGCCGCAAACTTACGTTCCAGCTCCGGGCCAATATTTGTCCTACACGTTAACGTGGGACACAATGGAAGCAAATCGCGCAAACGCCGGGGGCCCCGCAAAATAGAAGGAGATGACTCTGATGATTAGACACAGCGCGGGAAAACTTGTTGCGCTCACCGCAATTCTAGGGTTGGCGGGTCCGCTGGCGGTCTGGTCGGCCCAGCAGACCGGGGCGGCACTTGCTGATGACCCACAGACTATTTCATCGCCCCGTCCGTTGCTGGACCTCTGCGAGCTCATCCAGTCGTGGTATGCCAAAATTGTAACCTACGAGGATCCAATATGGGTCTGGCGCGGCGAACTGGAATCCCGCCGGGGCAACGAGAACGTGAAGTGGGGATTGTTCCCCAAGGCCCGCACCTTTTCAATCCCGGCCAGTTTGAGCCCTGCGACGGCGCCAACGCTGAGCCTTCAACTGCTGGATAGCTTTGTGGATTTGTATCACCGGCAGACGGACGGCCCGAGGTTTACGGTGCTTTCCTCCAAGCTGGGGCTTCACATTGTCCCGACCCAGGCCTACGACGCCACAGGCCGGTTAACCCCGGCCGTGAACCCGCTCGACTTGGTTGTCTCAGTCCCAGTCGCGAGCAGGACGCCATCCGGGCACCTTAGGGCTCTCTGCGCTCAGCTAAGTGCGTCCTCGCCTGTCCCGATTGAGTTCGATGCCAGTGGGATGGTGCCTTGGCTGGATCAATTCTTTGCCCCTCCCCAGGCGGAGTTCGACTGGGGCGCAGCTCCGGCGGTCGCCCGGGAAGCGCTGATCGACCTCCTGGACCGGTCGGCGACGTCCTTGTGCTGGAAGCTGCTGTGCCAAGCCAGCGCGGAGCCGGGGGACCGCCTTTGCATGTTGAACATTCGTCCGGTCCAGGTCAGCGTAACAAGGCCCGACGGTGAGACAAGGGTGGTTTCGCTGCAATATGACCGCTGCACGAAGTGCCCGCCATTACCGCCGCCGCCGATTAAGAAGTGACGAACCGTCCGTCTCCCGCGAGGCGGCGCGACGGACCACTGAGTATCAGCGCAAAACGAGAGGTATCGAACGATGCGTACGCTATTTTTCTGCCTTTTCTTGAGTCTGTTGCCCGCGATCGCGTTCGGGCAGGATTGTAGCTCCACCTGCCCGAACATTACGTGCCCCGACAGCGCGACCCCGGTCTGTACCCTTAGCGGCTATTGGGTTTGCCCGTGCACGGTCAACGGGGACGACACCTGTTACGACTACACGGACTGCAACGGCGAGGGCTATAGCTGTCTAGATGGCTGTTGCGTGAACAGCGTTGGCTGCGAAACCGGGGCTTGTCTCTCGGCATACGACTGCGGCACCAACCCCAACGACTGGCTCTGCCCCGATGGGTGCTGCGAATGGCGCTGTAACGTGGGTGGCCCGTGCGGCTCGTGCGGAACGGGCACCGTGCAGCAGATGTGCAACTGCAGCGACACGTCCGGCAGTAGCTGCGGCAGCTGCGGCACTACACAATGCGACGGCTCCTGCGACGATCCCTGCGCGAGCAGTGACACCGGCACCAGCACCGGCGGCGGCGACGACGGATGTGACCCGGACAGCGACTCGTGCGGATGCTGCACCGATGGATACGATTGCGAATACGCGCCCGTCGACACGTGGATGGGCTGGATGCCCGAGTACGCGTGCGTGCCGGAGGCGGAGGACCCCGTCATCATCGACCCCAATGGCGATGCTTTCGCCCTCACGAACGTCCAAAACGGCGTGAAGTTCGACTTTTTCGCCAATCACAAGCCCGTGCAGACATCGTGGACTGCGCCAGGCACCGACGCCGGTTGGCTGGCGTTGGACCTGAACGGCAATGGGAAGATCGACAACGGCCTCGAGATGTTCAGTAACGTCACACTTCAACCCGGAAAGGCCGCGACCCACCTCGGCTTCAAGGCGCTCGCCCTGTACGATTTGCCGGCGAACGGCGGCAACGGCGACGGCTGGATCGACGCTAAGGATAAGGTGTTTTCCCGGTTGCGCCTCTGGGTGGATAAGAACCACGACGGTATCTCCGAGCCGGGTGAACTGTTCACCATGCAGCAGGCGGGAATCACAGCCATCTCACTGAGTTACGGCCCCATGAAATGGACGGATGCCTACGGGAACCAGTTCATCAATCGGACCATGATCGTTCGCGCGCAGGGGCCAGGCGTTGGCCAAGGTCAATGGGCCTACGACGTAATTCTGGCGTACGCAAAGTAGTGGCACCTCTCGCGGGCCGTCTCACCGCGATGATGCGGCAGCCCGCGTTCTATTGCGAGGTTAATCATGCAAGCCAATCGGATCTTAACGGCAGTGCTGTCCTTACTCGTCTTACTGGGCATTTCCGGCGTGACCGCCAAGGCCCAATGTCCCCCGCTCCGTGACGCCGACCGCGTCAAGCTGATCGACTACGTGCAGAAGAAGTACAAAACGCCCTCCTCGGCGAAGCTGGAGATTGGCGACACCTCCTTTGTCAATTCCACCTGCTATCGAAAACTCCTGTTCCAGTCGGCAGGCGGGTCATCGTCGTTCCGGCTCGAGTTGATCGCTTCGCCCGACCTGCGCTTTCTCACGAGGGAGCTACTGGATTCCACGGTCGACCCGGTCGTCGAGGAGCGGCAGAAGGCCGAGGCTCTGGCGGCGGGGCTGACGCGCGGTAATCTGCCGGTGCGGGGGAAGCCGGACGCTCCCGTCACCATCGCGGTGTTCTCGGATTTCCAGTGCCCGTACTGCGCGCGGTTCGCCGCCATGATGAAGGAGGTTCTGCCGGCGGAGGCGGACAAGGTGCGGCTGGTGTTCCATGAGTTTCCGTTGCCCATGCATCCGTGGGCGCGGCCGGCGGCGGAGGCGGCGGCTTGCGCGCAAGAGCAAGGCAATGAGTACTTCTGGGCGCTGCACGATTTCATGTTCGACCAGCAGAAGGATCTCAACCGCGATAACCTGCTGGGCAAACTGGCCGACGTGACCAAGGGGCTCACGGGATTCGATCAAGGCAAGTTCGCCGTGTGCGTGATGGAACGGAAGACTGCGGCCCAAGTCGATCAGGACGTCGCCTTTGCGCAGCAAAACGGCATCAACGCCACGCCGACGGCCTTTATCAACGGCCAGAAAACTCAAGTGGTGGCTCCCGAACAACTCCGCACTTTAATTCGGCAACTAAGCGAAGGCGCGAAGCCGGCATCGCCGACCGCGGACTCGGCGCCCGCTAAGGAATACCTGTAACGTAAGGCGGCGCCGGGGACGCGAAGTGTGGGGCGCATGTCGCCAGCGTGTCGAGAGAAGTCAGTCTCGACACGGCACGCGTGAGTGAGCGCGCCACGTCGGGCTGTTCCTAGCGACAGTAAGCCGGCCGAATGCAAGGCGCGCTTTGCTGATTCTGGTTTCGAGCTTCGAGGTTAACGGAAAATCTGGCCGGGCGGTGCCGGCTTCGACCGGCCAGGAGGCCGGTCCCACATAAGCCGGGCGGTGCCCGGCTGCACCGAGTGACACTCGGCGCGCAGGTTGAAACCTGCCCCACCAATCGGATCTCACCCGGTCGCCGCAGCCCCACGCAGCCTCATGTTATCGTGACCCTCAGGACGGAACATGAACTGGACACGCAGGGATCTCCTCAAGAGCACTCTGGCGGCGTCGGCGGCCGCCGCCGGGCAATCCAACGCCGGCGCGCAATCGCAGGCTGACGCCGCGCGGCCTGCCGACGCACAGCCCTCTGCCGCACTCACTGCCGGGCGCGAGCGGCTGTTACTCGACTTCGGCTGGCGCTTCCGCTTTGGCCACGCCGACGATCCGGCTCGGGATTTCTATTACGGCGCGGGCGGGGAGACGTTTGCGAAATCCGGCAACGTGATTCAGGCGCCGCGCGGCGCCCCGGATGTTTCGCGCGCCAATTTCGACGACAGTGCCTGGCAAAAGGCCGACCTCCCGCACGACTGGGCCATCGAGCTGCCGTTCGAAAACGACCGCTCGCTGGTCGCCCACGGCTGCCACCCGTTGGGCCGCAAGTATCCGGCCACGTCCATCGGCTGGTACCGCCGTGTCTTCGATCTGCCGGCTGCCGATCTGGGCCGCCGCCTGGCGCTCGAATTCGACGGGGTCTATCGCGATTCCATCGTCATCCTCAACGGCCACTACCTGGGCAGGAATTTCAGCGGCTACGCCCCGTTCCGCTACGACATCACCGATCACGCGAATTATGGCGGACCGAACGTGCTGCTGGTGCGCGTCGACGCCACCCTCGGCGACGGCTGGTTCTACGAAGGCGCAGGCATCTATCGCCACGTCTGGCTCACCAAAACCAGCCCCATCCACGTGGCGCATTGGGGCACGTTCGTGCGCGCCGAGGTGCGGCCGTCGGCGCCGGCCATCGTCCGCATTTCCACCGAGGTCAATAACGAAACCGGCGGCGCCCGCAACTGCCGGGTGGTTTCCCGGGTCCTCGATCCCGCGGGGAAGGTGGTCGCTACCATTGCCGCCCCGCCGGTGGCCATCCCTGCCTGGAGCTGGCAGGTCTTCGAGCAGCGCACCGATGTCGCCTCGCCGGCGCTTTGGTCCATCGAGCAACCCAATCTCTACCGGCTCGAAACCAGTGTGGAATCAGCCGGAGCGGAGGTGGATGCCTACAGTACCCCATTCGGTATTCGCTCGGTTCGCTTCGATGTCAACAACGGCTTCTTTCTCAATGAGAAGCCGGTCAAAATTAAAGGAACGTGTAACCACCAGGACCATGCCGGTGTGGGCACCGCGCTGCCCGATCGCATCCAGTCCTACCGCATTGAGCGGCTGAAGGAAATGGGCTCGAACGCCTACCGCACGTCGCACAATCCGCCCACGCCGGAACTGGTGGATGCCTGCGACCGCCTCGGCATGATCATGATGTGCGAGACCCGCCTGATGGATTCCACTCCGGAGGGACTCAGCCAGCTCGAACGCATGATCCGCTGCCACCGCAACCACCCCTCCATCGTGATCTGGTCGCTCGGCAACGAGGAACCGGAACAGGGCACCGAGCGCGGAGCGCGCATCGAAACCACCATGAAGCGGCTGGTCAACAGCCTGGACGACTCGCGGCCAGTCACGCAGGCGATGAACGGCGGCTATGGCGGCAAGGGCGCGTCCAACCTGGTCGATGTTCAAGGCTTTAATTACAATGAGCCGCGTATCGATCAGTTTCATAAGGACTACCCGAACTTGCCGATGGTGGGCTCTGAGACCGCGTCGACGGTTTCCACGCGCGGCATCTACGCCAACGATAAAGACAAAGGCTACGTGCAAGCCTACGATACGGAAAAGCCTCGCTGGGCGTCTACCGCCGAAACCTGGTGGAAGTTCTACGACGCGCGTGCGTTCCTGGCGGGCGGGTTTGCCTGGACCGGATTCGATTACCGCGGCGAGCCCACGCCCTACGGCTGGCCGTGCATCAACTCCCATTTCGGCATTATGGATATGTGCGGTTTCCCCAAGGACAACTTTTACTATTACCAGGCATGGTGGGGATCGAAGCCGGTGCTGCATCTCTTCCCGCATTGGAACTGGCCGGGCCAGGAGGGCCAGGAGATCGAAGTCTGGGTCCACTCCAACGCCGACCGGGTGGAGCTGTTTCTCAACGGCAAGAGTCTCGGCTCGCAGGATGTCGCTCACGATAGTCATCTGATGTGGAAGGTGAAGTATGAGCCTGGGTTACTTGAAGCCAAAGGTTTTAATGATGGCAAGCAGGTACTTTCCGACAAACGGGAGACGGCTGGCGCGGCGGCGCGGATGGTGCTTCGCCCCGACCGCAGCCGCATTTCCGCCGATGGCGAAGACGTGTCCATGGTGACCGTCGAGATTGTCGATGCGCAAGGCCGTCCGGTTTCGACTGCCGGCAACGAAGTGACCTTCCGGGTGGCCGGCAAGGGCAAACTTCTGGGGGCCGGCAATGGCGACCCGAGCTGCCACGAACCGGACAAGGCCGACAAGCGCAGCGCGTTTAATGGACTGGCGATGGCGATTGTGCAGGCTGCTAAGGAAGCCGGCGAAATTCGCGTGACGGCCAGTGCGACAGGACTGGAGTCCGCAACCGCGACCATCAACGCGGCGCCCGCGACCCTGCGGCCCGCCGTACCATAGAGCGGCGACGAAACTCCGCCGATATGATTATCGGACCCGGTACTCTTTTGGCCGCTGGTTGTGGTACAAATAAGGTAAGGGTGATGGGGAGTGTTCCTGCATCGTCCGGTTTTACCTCAATATGAAAGCGCTTGCGTGGCTGTTGGCGTTCAGTCTGCTTACTCCGGCCGGTAAAGTAATCAATTTCGACACTTTTCCGCTGGGCAAGATTCCACCTGGTTGGACCGTCTCGATGACCGACAGGGGCGCAGCCCCGCGCTGGGAAATCGTCAGGGATCGAACCGCTGCCACACAGCCCAACGTACTGGCCCAGGTTTCCACCGACGGCAATAGGGCGCGCTCCCCGCTGGCGATATTCGATGGGGCCAACCTGCGCGATGCCGACGTGAGCGTGCGCATCAAACCCGTCTCCGGCCACGAAGGACAGGCGGGCGGGGTGGTCTGGCGGTATCGCGATGCCAACAACTACTACCTGGCCCGCGCCAACGCCCTGGAAAACGATGTCGCGGTTTACAAAGTGGAAAACGGCCACCGCATCCCGCTGATGGCGGGCGTCAAGCACCCCATTCCGGCCAATGCCTGGTGCATCTTAAAGGTGTCGGCTCGCGGCAACAGGTTCCAGGTCTTCCTCGACCACCGGCGGATCCTCGAAGGCCAGGACGGTACCTTTACGGGTCCCGGCAAGGTCGGCCTGTGGACGCTGGCCGATTCCGTCACGTACTTCGACGACTTTCGCATCTACCCCAAGTAGCCTGGCCTTCCGGCCAAAACTGAATCAGGCAGGATATCGATTGCCGTCCCGCTACGTCTGCGCCACCGCTTGCGGCGCGGTCTTGTTCTCGCCTTGCAGCCACTCCTGGAAGCGCTCCAGGTAGAGGTAGATCACCGGGGTGATATACAACGTCAGGAACTGGCTCACCACCAGGCCGCCGACTACGGCAAGTCCCAGCGGTTGGCGCGCGTCGGCGCCTTCCCCGTAGCCTAAGGCGATGGGCAGCGTGCCGAACAACGCGGCCACCGTGGTCATCATGATCGGGCGGAAGCGCAGCAGGCAGCCGTTCCAGATGGAATCGTAGGCGCTCTGGCCGCCATGGCGGGCCGAGATCGCGAAATCCACCATCATGATGGCGTTCTTCTTCACCACGCCGAACAGCATGATGATGCCCACAAAGGCGTAGAGGTCCAGCTCCTTATGGAAGAGCACCAGCGTCAGCAGCGCGCCGAAGACCGCCGAAGGCAGGCCGGAAAGAATCGTGATGGGGTGGATGAAGCTCTCGTACAGCACGCCGAGCACGATATAGATCACCAGGATTGCCACAATCAGCAGGACCGAAAGGTTCCTGAAGGAACTCTGAAACTCTTTTACGGTGCCCTGGAACTTGGTGGAAATGCTGGATGGCATGCGCAATTCCTGAACCGCGTTGTCCACCTGGTCGGCTGCCTGGCCCAGCGAGAAACCGGGCCGCAGATTGAAGGAGATGGTGGTCGCGGGCAGTTGGCCGAAATGGCTGATGCTGAGCGGGCCCACCTGGCGCTTCATTTTGACAATGGTGTCGAGCGGCACCAGCGACCCGGCCGAAGAGCGCACATACAATTTCGAAAGCGCGTCCGGCGTCTTCTGGTATTGCTTTTCCACCTCCATGATGACCTGGTACTGGTCGGCGGGCGCATAGATCACCGAGACTTGGCGCGTGCCGTAGGCGCTGTAGAGAGCGTCCTGCACCTGCTCGGGTGTGATGCCAAGCGCCTCGGCGCGGTCGCGGTCGATATCGACCATCACTTGCGGGCTGGCCACCTGCAGGTCATTATCGTTGACGTCGACGAAGCCGGGAAGTTTCTGCATCTTCGCCATGAGTTGCGGGCCCCAGGTATAAATGTCATCCAGCTTGGAGCTTTGCAGCGTGAGCTGATAGACGCTGGTGCTGAACTGGCCGCTCACGGTGATGGGCGGCGGGTTCTGCATGAAGGTGAAGACGCCGGGGATGGAAAAGAACCTGGGGCGCAGCGATTCGATGAATTGATCCACCGAGAGTTTCCGCTGGTCGCGGGGCTTCAGATTGGCGAAGACGAAGGACTGGTTGCCCTGGCCTCCGAACGCCCCGACGTTCAGCACGTTGGGGTCTGCCTGGAGGACTGCGGAAACGGCACGCAGGTGCTGCGCCATGGAGTCGAACGAAATGTCCTGCGGGCCGATGATCACGCCGAACGTGAAGCTGCTGTCCTGGCTGGGAATGAAGCCGGTGGGCATGGTGAAGAAGAGATAACCGGTGCCGATGAGCATGAGCACGGCCACCGCCAGCGTCACCAGGCGGAAGCGCAAGGCGATGTGGAGGGTCACTTCATACCAGCGCGTCAGGCCGTTGAAGCCGCTTTCCAGCAGATGGTAGAACCAGCCGTGGCGGGTCTCGTGCTCCGACTTCAAGAAGCGGCTGCCCAGCATGGGCGTGAGGGTGAGCGATACGAAGCCGGAAATCAGGATGGCCACCACGATGGTGACCGAGAACTCATGCAACAGGCGGCCGACAATTCCGCCGAGGAAGAGCACGGGGATAAAGACGGCGACCAGAGACAGCGTCATGGAGATGATGGTGAAGCCGATCTCGTGGGCCGCGGCGAGGGCCGCCAGGCGCCGCGTTTTGCCCATCTCCATGTGACGCACGATGTTCTCGAGCATCACGATGGCGTCGTCCACCACGAAGCCGACGGAAAGCGTGAGCGCCATCAGCGAAAGGTTGTTGAGGCTGTAGCCCAGCAGGTACATCACGGCGAAGGTCCCGATGATGGAGAAGGGCACGGCGGCGCCGGGAATCAGGGTGGCGGAAACGTTACGGAGGAAAAGGAAGATCACCATCACCACCACGCAGACCGTCAGCAGCAGCGTGAACTCCACGTCGTGAATCGAGTTGCGGATGGATTGGGAAGCGTCGAAGGCGACCTCCAGGTGCACGGAGGCCGGAATCTCGTGGCGGAATTCGGGCAGCAGTTGGTTTACGGCGTCGACTACATCCACCGTGTTGGTGCCGGGCTGGCGGTTGATGCCGAGGATCACGCACGGCTTGCCGTTCATGAGCGCGATGATCTTGTCGTTCTCCACGCTATCGATGACATTGCCCAATTGTTCCAGGCGCACCGGTACGCCGTTGCGCCAGGCCACGATGATGGGCCGGTATTGGGCCGCGCGCTCCAGGCCGCCGCTCGATTCGATGGTGAAAGCCTGTTTGTCGCCATCCAGGTGGCCGGTGGGGAGGTTGGTATTGCTGGAGGAGATGGCCTTCTGGACTTCGTCGATGCCGATGTTGTGGGCGGCCAGTTGATCGGGATCCACCTGGACGCGAACGGCGTACTTCTGATCGCCTAAGACCTGGACTTGGGAAACGCCGCCGACCATGGAAATGCGCTGCGCCAGCAGGAGGTCGGCGAACTCGCTGACTTTATAAGCGGGCAGGGTCTCGGAGGACAGGGAAAGGTAAAGAATGGCCCGGTCGGCGGGATTGGCTTTCTGGTAGGTCGGCGGGCGCGGCATGGTGGTGGGGAGCAGGCCGCCGGCCGCGGAAATGGCGGCCTGGATATCCTGCGCGGCGGCGTCAATGGTGCGGCTCAGGTCGAACTGCACGGTGATTTGCGTGGTGCCGAGCGAATTCACCGAGCTCATCTGCTGGATGCCGGCGATGGTGGAAAACTGGCGCTCGAGCGGCGTGGCCACGGTGGATGCCATGGTTTCCGGACTGGCTCCGGGCAGCGCCGCGCTCACCGTAATGGTGGGATAGTCGACGCTGGGCAGCGCCGCCACCGGCAGGGCGCGGAATGCCACCACCCCAAACAGCACGATGCTGAGACAGACCAGCACCGTCATGATGGGGCGTTCGATGAAGATCTGGGAGATGTTCACTGCGGCCCCGATCCGGCCTTGGGTGCTTCCACCGCGCGCACCGTGACGCCGGGAAAGAGCGCCATCTGGCCATCGATGACCACCGTCTCGCCGGGCGCGACGCCTTTCTCGATCACGGTCTTCTTACCGAGCGAAGTCCCCAGAGTCACGGGGCGCATATCGACCGAGTGATCCGGCTTGACGACGAAGACCACCTGGCCGAGTCGTCCCATCTGGACGGCTTCGGAGGGAACCACGGTGGCGTTGCGGAGCGTGTCGAGCGTCAGCGCGACGCTGACGAACTGGCCGGGCCAGAGCATGGAGTCGCGATTCTCGAAGGTGGCTTTCAAATGAATCGTGCCGGTGGAGGCATCGATGGTGTTGTCGATCACCGCGAGCGAGCCTGCGGCGCCGCGGCCGGAGCCATCCTGCCCAGAGCCATCCTGCAAGGTCGCGCGCACCGCCAGGGCGTGCGAGGCGTTCAGGCGGCGGATGGCGCCGAGGTGATCCTCAGGCACGGCGAAGTCGACGAAGATCGGTTCCACCTGGTGGATGATGACGAGCGGCACATCATTCTCTTTGACCAGATTGCCGGCATGCACCAGCAAGTTGCCGGTGCGGCCGGAAATGGGCGCGTGGATCTCGCAGTAACTGCGGTCGAGGCGGGCCTTGGCGACCGCGGCCTCGTCGGCCGCCAGGGTGGCGCGCGCCGTCCCGACACTGGCCTGGGTGGCGCGCGACGCGGCCCGATTCATGTCGAGCGTGGTGCGGGCCTGGTCGGCGGTCATCTTCGAAGCCAGCTTTTCCCGGTTCAACTGCTCCTGGCGGGCGGCGTCGGTCTCGGCAAATTTCACTTGTGCGGCGTTCTGCGCCAGTGTGGCTTCGGCCTGGGTGATCTGCGCCTGGTCGCGCTCCACGGCAGCCTCGGCCTGATGCAGCGCTTCGTCGTAGGGGCGCGGATCGATTTGGAACAGCAGGTCGCCCTGCTTGACGTTCTGTCCTTCGGTGAAACTCACTTTGAGAAGCTGGCCAGCGATCTGCGACTTCACCTGCACCACGGCGGATGCTTCCACGGTCCCCACCACGTGCAGTTCGGTGGGCACCGATTCCTGCGTGGCTGTGGCGACGGAGACCGGCATGACGGGCGGTCCGCCGGGCCCTTTCTGTTGGGCCGGGTCTTTTTTGCAGCCGCAAAGGGCGAAAACGCATCCGGCCAGAATTGTTAACAAGATATTACGCAAGAGAACTCCCCAATTCCCGAAGTGTAGCAAAGAAAGGCGGCTGGACGGGCGGGAATGATATGCTCACGGAAGGCACCCGAGGCATGACTTTCCGCACGATCGCCGGTTTGGGACTGAGCGCCGCGCTCATCGGCGCGCTCTATGCCCAACGGCCGTTCCGCGAGTTTCCGGGCGTGGAGTACCGGCTGGGCAGCATCCCCTTGCCGCCGGACTGGCAGGAGAAGACCGAGTGGACTTTCGCGCGCCTGATGTATCCGCAGGCGCCGGGGGGACGTTATGGCGGTGGGTACGGCCGGGGATTCGGCAGCCGCGGCATCTGGACCGAAGGCAATTCCATCTGGACCCAGGACTATCCCCGCGCCGACCGGCACTTCGTGCAAGCGCTGCGGCGTCTCACGCGCATCCACGTGCGTTCGGTGGAAGAGCCCATCAACCTGGACGAAGGCGACGCCTACGATTGGCCGTGGCTCTACGCCGTACAGCCGGGCCACTGGCAGTTGACCGACGCGCAAGCCAAGGCCATGCGCGAATACCTGCTGCGCGGCGGCTTCTTCATGGCCGACGATTTCTGGGGACCCAACGACTGGGACATGTTCATGGAGAGCATGCACAAGGTCTTTCCGGACTGCGAAGCGGTCGATCTGGAAAACGACAACGCCATTTTCCACATGGTCTACGACCTGAACGAACGCTACCAGGTGGCCAGTATGGGCTCCGTAAATGCCGGCCGAAGCTGGAAGTGCCAGAACTGCCCCGACAAATGGCGGGGCATCTTCGACGACCGCGGCCGTCTGATGGTGGCCATCACGTTTCAATCCGATGTCGGGGATTCCTGGGAGTGGGCCGACGAACCGAATTATCCGGCGCACTACGCGGCGTTGGGAATCCGCATCGGCGTGAACTACGTGGTGTACGCCATGACGCATTGATGAGCCGGGTGGGACAGAGGGCCTAATATCCCTCTTGACAATAGTCGTTATAACGGATATACTGCAATCGTGAGTTCCAAGCTGGCCGCGGAGATTCGGCAGAATAAACCGTTCGCCTTGCAGGAGGAAGAGGCGGCGCTGAACCTGGTGCGCACGCACGAATTCCTGCAGCAGCGGCAGACCGACTTTTTCAAGCAGTTCCAGCTCACGCCGACGCAGTACAACATCCTGCGGATTCTGCGCGGGGCGGGGAAGGCGGGCGTGACGTGCTCGCAGGCCGCCGAGCGCATGGTGGCGGCGGATCCGGACATCACGCGGCTGCTGGACCGGCTGGAGGCGCGGCAACTGATCGAGCGGCAGCGCGGCACCGAGGACCGGCGGGTGGTCATCGGCCGGATCACCGCGCAGGGCATCGCGCTGCTGAAGGACATCGACCGGCCCCTGGCGGAGTTTCACCAGCGGCAGTTGGGCCACATCGGCAAGGAACGGCTCGCGCAGTTGATTGAGATTCTGGAATCGATTCGCGAAACCTGAGCATCTGTTTTTTTTGGGTCTTGTACTCGTGATAACGAATAGTGTGAAAACGAACGAAAGGACGATCGGCAATGGCACAAGTGGTTTATCAGATTGATTCCGCGCACTCGACGGCGCAGTTCAGCGTCCGGCACCTGATGGTTTCGAACGTGCGCGGCGAGTTTACGAAGCTTTCCGGCAGCCTGGCATACGATGCCTCAAACCCGGCCAATTCCAGCCTGGAGGCGCGTTTGGAAGTGGCCTCCATCAACACGCGCGACGAACAACGCGACGCGCACCTGAAGAGCCCGGACTTCTTCGACGGGGAGAAGTTCCCCGAGCTGACCTTCCGGAGCAAGCAGGTGACCAAGGGTGGCGACGGGTTGCAGGTGAAGGGGGGCCTGACCATCCACGGAGTCACGCGCGAGGTGACGCTCGCGGTGGACGGCCCCACGCCGGAGGTCAAAGATCCGTGGGGCGGCTACCGCATCGGCGCGACCGCCGAGACGAAAATCCATCGCAAGGATTTCGGCCTCACCTGGAACATGGCGCTCGAAGCGGGCGGAGTGGTGGTGGGAGACGAAGTCAAGATCACGATCGAGATTGAAGCGATGCGCCAGGCATAGAAAGGTGTGGCAGGCTTTCAGCCTGCGGACCCGCTTTCCAGCGGGTCCAACCGGTCTGAAAGACCGGCTTTGGAGCTTCCGCATTTTTCCAGCTCCGCCAAGACCAACTGGTAGCGCCGGCGGTCTTGCCGCCGGTGGCTTGTTAGCGCTTGACCATCGCCACTCTTCGGAACACCCGAACCGGCGGCAAAGACCGCCGGCGCTACCAGTCAAGCGGGCAGAATTGCCCGCCCGCCAGGCGCAGGCTCAATTTCCGGAGCCGGCGGGAATCATGGTGACCTGTACGCTGACCGGGGAGCCTTCGCGCATGGACACGGGTGAGCCCTTGCTCTCGACTGGCTTGAGGAAGTCGGGATCGAACCAGGCGCCGTTTTCGACATCCTCCCAGGCGTAGACTTTGTACTCACCGGGATTCACGCGGGCCATGGTGAAATTGCCGTTCTGGTCGGTGTTGGCGGTGCGGTAGTACAGGCTGGCTTCCCGGCGCTCTTTCTCCTGGGGGATGAGCACGACGGTGACGGCGATGGCGGGCTGTTGGGTAGTGGGATTCTGAACGGTGCCGGTGATCTGCGGGGCGTTGACGCCGATGACGACGTCGAGCGATGCGCCTCCGCCGCCGGTGAGGTCCAGGCCGTTGGCCAACACATCGGTGTTGCCGGCGCGAATGGACTTGAGGTAGAGCGTGCCGGGCAGCGGTGAGACGTTCACCTCGAAGTGCTCGGGGTTGACGTCGTCGAAGCTGAAATTGTTGGAAGCGTCGGCCTTGGCGGGCTGCGGCGGGCCGACGTTGAAGCCCGGCGCCCAGGGGTTCAGGCGGACCTGGAAGCTGGGGATGGGATCGGTGGTTTCGCCATCCACGCGGATATGGCCGGAAACAGTGACGCCGGGATTGATGGTCAGGGTGAGGCCTTCGACATTGGCGTTGCCGACGTCGATGGGCAGCATCGTGGCGTGACGGAGATTGCCGCTGTTGGTCATGGCGACGAGATTGTAGGAGCCCGGGGCGATGCTGGGAAACTCGAAAGTGCCATCCGGACGGACGCCGGTTCCTTGGGCCATCCCTGGCGGATTGAGTGAGTTACGTGGCTCTAATTGAAGGTTTACATTATTGATGCGTACAGGGCCGCCGCGGCCGGAAAGCTGCTCCGCGACTGCCGGCGGTGCGGTGGTGTTGATCACCGTTCCCTTGACGCTTACCGTGTGGATCTTGGTGAGCTTGAGGTTGATGCCCTGGAGCTGCTGGCCGGGTTTCATGTCCATGGGGACGGCGGCGGCGACATCGGTGACACCGGGATAGAAAGTGGCAGCGTAATCTTCCTGCTGCTGCGTCGGGCCGCCGCCGGCGCTGATGTTTCCATTCATCACGATCATGTTGAGCCGGCCGCGGTAGATGGCGCAGAGGTAGTACTTGCCAGGTTGAATCCCGGAGATCCGGTACTCGCCAAGATCGTTGCTATTGCCTCCGTTGTATTGCTGGAGCTGCTTGCGGCCGCGGGCGTAGGTCATGCGCAGAAGCTGGATTTGAACGTTTTGCAGGGGGTCGCCGTCTTCGTCGAGCATTCGGCCGGCGATGACGCCGTGAGGCGTAAGGCGGAAGTCCACGCCGGTCATCTTCTGGCCGCGGGCGAGCTCGAGCTGTGTGCCGGGGCCGTCCGACCGCCGGGCGTTGTATTGGGCGTTGAGGAAGCCGGTGTGCGTGGCGTTGACGCGGTACTGGCCGGGCTCAATGCCGGAGACTGAGAACTTGCCGGCGGCATCGGTGGTGGCGCCATAGGAATGGACGCCGTTCATGGAGATGGTGGCTTTGCGCAGAGGTTGGCCGGTGGAGGCGTCAAAGACCTGGCCTTCGACGGTGCAGAGATCCTGCGGGGGCGATGGCGGGGGCGCGGGGCGGTTGGGCTGCCCAACTGCGAACGTCGGTTGCGCGCTGAGCGCCAACGGAATCACCAGGAGCACGGCCAAGCTGCGCATATTCGCTCTCCAGTTACACATGAGACGCTGCACGGGAGTTAGACGTAACCGGAGGTGGCAAAGTTTGCAATTGGCTGGTCAGGCAGGTTTATCCTGGATTCGGCCTTTCCAGCGTCCACCGGAGCCCAGCCAGTAAGAAATGGCGGAATGGATGGTAGCGGCGAGATAGAAAAGAGCCGCCAGGGGCAGCAACGGCGCGGCGAACCAACCCCGATTGTAGAAACGCAGCGCGGGGTAGTAAGCGACAGCCATCGCCAGCCAGGCAGTAGCTGCCATTCCCGCGGCAGGCTGCGGTGCGGCTACGGCGATAACCGGCGGCAGAAGATAAGCGACCGTGAGGCCGGTAATGGTGGCAAACAGCAGCAGCGGGGAATGGCGGAGTTGGGTGAAGGCGGTACGGGAGATCATGCGGCCGATTTCCCCGAACGTGCCGTAGGAGCGGATGCTGATGGTGGCGGGGTTCAGGCCGAGCCAGATGCGGCCGCCGCTGCGCTTGATGGCGCTCGCCAGGGCGCAATCGTCGATGAGCGAGCCGCGAATGGGTTCGATGCCGCCGATCTTCCCAAGCGCCGCCTGGCGAACCAGCATGCAACCGCCGGCGGCCCCGGCGGTGGAGCGGCGCGGGTTGCGAATCCACGCGGGCGGATAGAGCAGGAAGAAGAAAAAAACAAAGGCGGGGACCAGGGCGCGCTCGGCGGGAGAGCGGCACTGCAGCGTGGCCATGAAAGAGACCAGGTCGTAAGGGCCTGCGTTAGCGCGCGCCGCGAGGTCGTCGAGCGAGCCGGCCGAGTGGACGATATCGGCATCGGTGAGCAGCAGGTAGTCGGGATGAAAACGGGCGGAGTGCCGGATGCCTTCCGAGAGCGCCCAGAGCTTGCCGGTCCAGCCGGCGGGGAGCGGGGCGGCGTGGACCACCGTGAGCACATCGGGAGTGGCGGCGGCCCGCGCGGCGGCGGCGGTGTCATCGGTGCTGTCATCGTCGACGACGATCATGTGGAAGACTCCGCGGTAGTGCTGCGCGGCGAGTGAGCGAACGGCGCGGACGACGGTGGGAGCCTCATTGCGCGCCGGGATGACGGCGGCAATGCGGGGCAGGCCGCGCGGCGGGTGGCTGAGCGGGCCTTCCGGCGGGGCATTGCGGTTGAGGAATTCCCGCCAGAATGCGCCGCGGAAGAAGATCAGGTAGAGCCAGAGGGCCAGGGTTGCCGCCGCGGCCAGTTCGAGGGGCATTCAGAAGCATTATCGCGCGATAGAATCGAGCCTGTGAGATTATTCGGGCCTCTGCACCTGGCGCTGCTGTCGGGAATCGCGATGGCGGTGGTGGCGCTGGTGAAGTTATGCCGCCGGCGGCCGCCGGCCAGACGCCCGGTCCGGCTGGCGCTGGGTTGGGGTCTGGCGCTGAACGAAGTGGTCTGGTGGGGATTCCGGTACGGGCATGAAGGCATCCATTTGCGCAATCTGCCGCTGCAATTATGCGACGTCACGTTGTGGGCGACGGTACTGGGTTGCTTGACGTTATGCGCGCCGTTCGTGGAGTTCGCGTATTTCGCGGGCGTGGCTGGATCGGCGATGGCGCTGCTGACACCGGATTTGTGGACACCGTGGCCGTCGTATCCGGCCCTCTACTTTTTTGCGGTGCACGGCGGGATTGTGGCGGGAGCGGCCGTGCTGGTGTTCGGCGGTGAAGTTCGGCTGCGGGCGGGCGCGATGTGGCGGGCTTATGGAATGCTGCTGGGCTATGCGGCGGCGGTCGGCGCGGTGAACGCGGTGTGCGGCACCAATTTCATGTACCTGTGCCGCAAACCGGCCAATGCATCGCCACTCGACGCGCTGGGTCCGTGGCCGGTTTATCTGGCGCCGGGAGCGGTCTTGGGGCTGGCGTTATTCTGGCTGTTGGGCCTCGGGGCGCGGCGGCGGACTCAGGCTTCGAAGTGATCCAGCACCTGCATCATCGTGCCGTGGGCGAGGACGGCGGCCGGATCGTGCTGCAGCGCCTCGTAGTAACGCCTGTGAAAGCCGCCGCCGTCTTCGGAGGGTGAGAGCAGCGCCCGGGCCTGCTCGATGAGACGATCGGCATCCGCCGTGGTGACCGGGGGATCGCCCGAGTCGCGGGCTTCGTCAACCAACACGATGAATTGAGAGATCTCGCGCAGCCATGCGAACCACGGGTCGCCGAGCACGAGCTGGAGATACTGGCCCGTGGAGGTGATACGGGCGACGTCGCGTTCGTAAGCGGCGCGTTCGGCGTCGAGCAGCGATTTGTGGAGATGCAGCAGGGCGGCGCTGAGGGTGGCGAGACGATCGTGGGGCGAATCGGACACTTCGATTATGGTACCGCGAATCCCGGGGGCATCTCGTAAGATCGGATACATATGCAGACTGCCAGTTTTGACCCGGGGCTGACCACGCAGGTGATTGCGCCGCTGCGGCGCATCATCAATCAGGACGGACAGTTCAACGTACACCGCCGCGGCACCACGTGGCGCGATTTTCACCCGTACCTGCACCTCATCAACCTGAGCTGGCCGCGTTTTTTGGGTGCGTTGTTCCTGGGATATCTGGTGAGCAATTGCCTGTTCGCCGTGGTTTATTTCGCGCTCGGGCCGGATCAGCTCTCGGGCGCCGACGCGGCGACGGCGTGGGGCCGCTTTCTCAACGACTTTTTCTTCAGCGCCCACACGCTGAGCACGGTGGGGTACGGCAATATCTCGCCGCGCGGGATGGCGGGAAACATCGTGGCGGCGTTCGAGGCGCTGGTCGGCGTGCTGAGTTTCGCCGTGGCCACGGGGCTGCTGTTCGGGCGCGTGTCGCGGCCATCGGCCAAGATCGGCTACAGCGAGAACATGCTGGTGGCGCCCTATCAGGACGGCACCAGCTTGCAATTCCGCGTGGTGAACCGGCGCGCCAATTCGCTGATGGAGCTCGAGGCCAAGGTCATGATGATGACGGTGGACATGGCGGGCGGCAAAGCCCAGCGCACGTACAAACTGCTCACGCTGGAACGCGAGAAGGTGCTGTTTCTGCCGCTGACGTGGACGGTAGTGCACCCGATCGACCGCGAGAGCCCGCTGTGGGGCAAAACGCCGGAAGACCTGGAGCGCATGCAGGTGGAAATGCTGATCCTGATGAAGGGGTATGATGACACCTTCAACCAGACGGTGCTCTCGCGCCATTCCTACAGGCACGAGGAAATTGTGTGGGGCAGGAAGTTCGATCCGGCCTTCTCGGTGGATGAGGAAGGGGACCTGGTGCTGGAGTTGAAAAAAGTGGGAGAACTGGCGGGGTAGGCGTAGAGAGACCGCACGTCCACGAGCTGACAGGCCAGGAGGCCTGTCAAACACCGGCGGCAAGACCGCCGGCGCTACCAGTTGGTCTTAACAAAGCTTGAAAATGTAGAAACTCCAGCGACAGGCCAGGAGGCCTGTCCTACAAAAAACATTAGCGGCAAGCAGAACTGCAAAGAATCGATTCATTTCCTGGAATTCCTCCCCCTCGTGGGGGACAGTATAGCAGAGGGGGAGGAATCTGGTGCAGCTTAGCCGCCCTTACGGGCCGGAGCGGGCGGATTGGGTGGGCCGCCTTGGCCGGGGCCACGGCCGCCTTCCGGGCGTGGCATTTCGGCCTGCAACTTCTTCCATTGGTCCTGCGTGAGAACGCGGCGGATGCCCAGCAGGAAACGGGCATTGGCCTTTTCCAGTTCGGCGCGGGCCTGCGCCACCTTGTCGATCTGAGCCAGGATTTTGGGCTCGTCGGGCGTGTCGGCGGCCATCATCGGCTCCATGGTGATTTCTTCCTTCTGCAGATTGGCGTTGAGGTCAACCAGGCGCAGGCGATTCTGCTGGAAGATGTCATCCATCTTTTTCTGTTGGTCGGAGTTGAGGTTGAGCTTCTGAACCATCACCGGGTTGTTCCACCAGCGGCCCTGAGGCAGGTGGCGCTCCATCGGCGGACGGCTGCTGCGGGGCGGCGGCGGCGCGCCGCCGCCTCGGCCGTGTTGACCCGGAGGAGGACCGAAGCGGCGGCCGGGCTGAGCGGGCGCCCCGTTGTCGCCCTGCTGGGGCGGGGTGGGAGGGTTCTGGTTCTGACCACCAGCGGGTTGAGTCTGCGCCCAAGCGGCGGCGCCGGTGAAGAGTATGGGTAGAACAAGTTTGACTGTCTTTGGGTTCATTGCATTTCCTTGTTTTGGCGTTCCTCTGTGGGACCGGAGCCCCAGGTTACAAGATTGACCAGCGGCTCCATGGTTTGCGGAACCGCACGGGAGATCCCGGTATCTACTTGCTCGAGAAGCGCGTCGGCACGGGCCATCTCGGCGGCGCGAGCCTGCCGGCGGGAATGCCAGTAGGCCGGCGCCGATACCAGGATCAACAAAGAGGCCGCAGCCAGGACCCAGCGCTGGGCCGTGTGGCGGGCAGGCGGCCGCCAGGCGATCGGCGGGGCCGAAGCGGCCTCGGCAGCGCTCCAATCGTGAACGGAGCCGCGGAACTCCGCGAGCGCGCTTTCTGTGCGGTCGAGCCGCGCGCTGCATTCTTCGCACTCACCGACGTGGCGCTGGCTTTCGGAGCTGCGCTCACCGGCGAACCAGCGGGAAATATCTTCCGGCGAGAGATGTTCGTTCATTGGCTTTCTCCCATCCGTTTCCGCACCGCTTCCAGGGCGCGAAACAGATGCACTTTCACGGTCCCTTCCCGTAGGCCGGTGACCGCGGCGATTTCGAGCAAGTCCAGGTCTTCCACGAAGCGCAGCAGGAAGACCGTGCGCTGGCGCTGCGACAGAGTCTCCACGGCGCTCCACACGGCGGCGACGCGTTCTTTAGCGAGAAGCGCTCTTTCAGGCGAAGAGCCGCGATCGGCCAGCGACTGGCTGGCCAGGTCGAAATCCGGCGCCGCGCCGCGCGTGCGATTCCAGAAGCGGAGCCGGCGGCTGCGAATGGAATCACGTATCAGATTCACCGCAATCTTCATCAGCCAGGTACTGAGGCTGGCCTCGCCACGAAACCCCTGACGCGCCCGGTAGGCTTTCAGGAAACAATCCTGCGCCAGCGATTCGGCGGCATCCCGGTCGCGCAGAGAAGCCAGGGCGAAGCGAAAGATCCTGGGCCAATACAGCCGCACAACGGCGTCGAAGTCCTCGATCTCTCGCGTTTGCTCCACTGCGTTCGGGATCCACCGGGTTGTCAAAACCGGCTCCATCTGTGAAGTGTAGACGGAAACGGAGGGGGAGGGTTTACGGCGGGGCGGTGAAACCGGTGCGAGGCGGCGAGCGGGCGCAGCGTTCTCAGTGGCTGGAGGCCTGGTGTACCGGCTTAGTTTTCGATGGGAACGCGTTCCACATGGTCGACCACGACGATCTCGACAGGGACTTTTTGAGCCTGCAGGCGGAGACCAAGCGCCTCCTGGAGCGCGCTGAAAAGCGAAGGCACCCCGTCGATGTCGGTGGCATCGGGGTTCTGATCGTCGTTGGCCCAGCGGAGTTCGAAGTCGTAGACGCCGCCGAGGCCCGTCTTGTCGACCACGAAATCCCCCAGATTGCGGGCCACCAGGTCGGCCAGTTGCGCCATCGAGGTCTTCTTCGCCGTCAGGGTTCGCACGCGCCCGCCGTCGCTGCTGGTATCTGACCCGCCGCTTGGCTCGACCGGCTTGAGTTTGAAGCCACTCTTCGCCACCACCAGCGCATAGCCGGGCATATCCTTCGATTCGCGATGCACGGCCAACTTGAAGCGGTCTTCGAGCAGCGTGCGCAGCATCACCAGGCGGTCTTCGTTCCTGGTGTCCGGCGGATACTTGGCGGCGATGTCGAAAGGGACGTCTTCCATCCAGCCCGGGCCGGTTACCTGAAACGGCTTGACGTTATAGGCTCGCTCGATGAGCCGCTTGAGCGTCTGGTTGGTCATGACGACCTGCCCCTTGGTCCCGTTGGACGAACTGTTGCCGCCGCCAGAGGTGTTGAGTTTGACGGAGGCCGCTTCGTACGCCGGGCGCGCATCCTGCGGCTGAGCTAAAACGGCGCCCGCGGCGAGAAGTATGATGAGCCCTCCCGAAATTGCGCGCATAAGGTTTCTTGCCGTTTGCCGGCAGGTTCGTTCCATGACATTATAACGAATCTGCTCGATTCCTGTTGGCAGGCAAGCGGAAACAACTCATTTCGTGCGCTACCAGTTCTTCTCCCACACCCGGACGATGGGGTAGCGGCCGTTGTCTTCGGGCTCGTACCTGGAGTGCTGATACCACCAGGCGAGGCGGGCGTTGCGGTCGGCCGCGAAGGCCGGATCGGCAGCCACCTTGGCTTCGAATTCCTTGGCGAGATCGGGATTGTCCGCCATAGTTTTGCGCGCGATGGGCTCGGAGAGGTATTCGCCCACGGGCGGCGCCGCGGCGCCCGCGGCCGGTGCGGCGCCACCGCCCCCAGGAGCTCCACCACGTCCGCCACCACCGCCGCCCGGGCCACCACGGCCGCCAACACCACCACCGCGACCTCCGCCGCCTTCAAAGACCGAGTACATCAGGCCCCAGCGCGCGAAGGAATCGGGCGCCTGCGGTTCGAGCGTGGAGAGAATCAGGCGGGCGCGGCGCTGCTTCATGGGAACCCAATACGAGCCGGCGGGAATCGTGATCTTCTCCTTCACCAGGCGGGAATCGAAGCTGTTCAGACCGATATGGCCTTCGTTGGGAGAAGTAGCCCACACGATGTTGGAAAAACGCCAGGTCTCGAATTCCTGGGTGAGGGGTTTGGCCGTACGTTCCATCTCGACGCCGTGCAGCGCCAGGATATCGGCAATTTCTTTCCAGGCCGAAGGGATCAGGTAGCCGAGCGGCATCTGCGCTTCGAGAGTGGTGTCGATCTGGTCGTGGATGACGGTCTGGATGTCGTCGGGCTCGGCCAGATAGCGATTGGTCATGGCGCCGGTGACCTCGCTCTGAACCTGGCCCTGCTTGAGGGCGTGGTAGACCAGCGGGCGGCTCTTGTCGTTGCTGACGCGGCCGGCCAGATAGACGGGCGCGCCGGAACGGTCGCCGGCGCGCGCGGCCATCTCCTTATCGGCCTGGCGCACGGCGGTGCGCAGCGCTTCCGGATCGGCCACGATGATGTCGATGGAGTGCCGCATGATGTCGTAATTGGCCCACGCGCGGGTGCGCGCGGCCTTGAGGCTGTGCGTTTCCACCAGCAGCGAAGGCCGGTTCTGTACCGCGGCGTAGAGGTGCGAGTAGCGCGGGGTGAAGACCTCCATGAAGAACTCGCGCTTGCCGTTCACGTTGCGCAGGCCCCCGTAGGGAGCCACCAAGTGGCCGTCGGCGGCCATGCGTTTGTCGAGCTCGGGGACGAATTTGTCGCGCACCCAGGCGCCGGCCGGGTCGGCGAGATCCTGGTTACGGGCCATGTCCCAGGTGACGTCGTATTGCATGTCGGAACCGTCGGTGACGTGGTTGTCGATCAGGAAATCGGGGTTCCAGGTATTGAAAACGTGCAGCCATGCGCGCATTTCAGGAGTGTCGGCCTTGACGTAATCGCGGTTCAGGTTGAGGCGCTGGGCGGTGTTGCGCAGGCCGGTATCGCGAGGGCCATTCTGCTGCGGGCGATGGTAGGGGCTGAAATATTCGTGGCCGTCGACGTTGAAAACCGGGATGATCACGAAGATGGCCTTATCCAGCCAGGAGGCCAGCTTCTTCGTGACGGCCATATCGCGAACCAGCATGAGGACGGTGTCCTTACCCTCGATTTCGCCGGCGTGAATGCCGCTCTGGATCATGATGACGGCCTTATTGGTTTTGGCCGCGGCTTCGGGCGTGAAGGCGCGATCCTTGGAAACCACCAGCGCGATCATGGTGCGCCCTTCGGGGGTGGCGCCGATGTTGAGCGCCTTGACGAATGAGGACGCCTTCTCCAGCCGGTGGGAAATGTCGACGGCTTCGGCGTAAGGGGCGGTCAGCGTCCAGCCGGTCTTTTCGCCGGTCGTCAGCAGATCGGGGGGCGAGGCCTTGGTGCTGGCAGTGAGCGAGGCCGCGTCTTTGGCGGCGGGAGGCTCAATGGCGGAATGGGGAGCGACTGGTTCCTGAGCGGCCGACAGCGCGGCCAAGGCACACAGCAACAGCGTGGAACGAAGCATGAGAAGTATGGTATCGCATGTAACAAAGTGGGGCACGCTTTAGCTTGCCCTAAGGCAATTCGAGGCGAGGACCGGTCCTGCATATGACACTGGCGCATGCAAGCAAATATATGATGTGCTTAAGAGCGGCCTTCGGTAGCGTCAATTCGTCAACGCAGATTTCAGGCACTACCCGCCGCCGCCGAGCCGTGATAAAACGCTACGATGGAAGGAGGGATACGAACATGACAACTCTCGATTGGTCCCAATGCCCCGCCGTGGAGAGCATCCCCGGGAAAGTGAGCGGCGCGTGGGTGTTTAAGGACACCCGGATGCCGGTTGCCACGGTGTTCGAGAATTTGGAAGCTGGCTTGACCGTGGAAGAAGTCATGGAGGAATTCTCCGTCACGCGCGAACAGATCAACGCGGTGTTACATTTCGCGGCAAAGAGCTTGGCAACGCCCCTCCCGCCCCCGGCGCATCGAACGCCAGCCGATGCTCATTGCCCTTGACGGACTGCGCCCCCATCAGGCCCGGTCGACGGGCTCTTTGCGCGCCAGTTGCAAAACCTGCTTGATCGCCAACAGCGACATCAGGACATTTCGCTCCCCGGCGGCGCCGAGTTGCGGCGTTGAGGCGACCATTGCCAGCGCGACCCGCGGGCCGGACCAAGCCAGCCATCGAACCAACAGCAAAGACCGCACCGCAGTCTGGGCCAACACCCCGAGAGTGAAGGCGTGAGTGACGGCAGCCAGCAGGAGAGGACCATGGAAGCGGGTTGCAGCCAGCGTCCAGACACCGGGAACGATGGCAATCGCCGCGGTGCCAAGGAACAGCATCCGGCAGAGCGACCGGATTCCCGGGTAGCGCAGGCAGAGGCTTTTCTCCAGAGCTGCAAAGGCGATGAACCAAACCAGCCAGGTGAGGAATTCGATCACCACCGCGGCCGGCAGGGAAAGCGGGCCCATGCCTAGTCGATGGCGGGTCCGAAGTAACCCTGAGCCAAAGCCGGTTCCGCTTCGAGTGCTTTGGCCCAGCAGGATCGAGCCTCTTCACCCTTGCCGGTGGTTTCCAGAATGCGGCCCATGTTGAGCAGGGCTTCGGGCATGCCGGGTTGTTGCGCCAGCGCGTCGCGGTAGAGCCGCACGGCCTTTTCGAGTTGCCCGGCTTTTTCATACATCAGGCCGGCGTTGTAGAGCACTTCGGGGGAGCGCTCGCCCAGATCGATGAGGCGGACGTGGAATTCCAGAGCGGAATCGAAATCGGAGGATTGAATCGCCAGCGCCGCCAGGCCGCGCAGGGCGTCGATGGACTTCGGGTCACCTTCGAGCATCTTCTCGTAGAGGCGTTCGGCGTGGTCGCGCTCGCCCAGACCGCTATAGGCGAGGGCCAGGTTGGCGTGTGCTTCGGGCCAGTTGGGACGGTGCTTCAAGCAACCCTCAAAAGCTTCGGAGGCGCCGCGGAAATCTTCCCGCTGCAACCGCAGATAGCCCAGGCGGAAGCGGGCTTCTTCTTCTTTGGGAGCGCGGTCCAGGATCTGCTTGTAATAGCGCTCGGCTTCATCGGCCTTGCCGCTGCGCTCGAGCAGCAGGGCCAGGTTCCAGATGGGAGCGAGACCGTCGGGGTTGGCCTGGATGGCGCGATCATAGGCCTGGCGCGCGCCATCGGTATCGCCCAGTTGCTCCCGGACAATGCCGATATTGGTGTGTGCTTCGCAGGATTGAGGACGCAGCTTGAGAGCCTCTACATAGGCTTCGGCGGCCTGTTCCCAGCGGCCGGACTTCTGGTGCGCGAGGGCCAGGTTGAACCAGCCTTCAAAGTGGCCCGGCACGGAAGAAGTCAGCAAAGTGCAGAATTTTGCGGTGAGGGCGTGTTCGCCGGCCGCACAAGCCCAGGCAGAGAGGCCTTCCAGCGCCACGATGGATTCGGGCCGCAGTTCGAGCAGCCGCTCGGAGTATTCCCGCACCATGTCGAAATCCTCTTTCGACATGCCGATCAGGACCAGGTTGGCGAGGGATTCTTCGGAGTCGGGATTCTGTTCCAGGATGCGCTGGTAAAGGGGCGAGGCTTCATCGGGGTGACCCAGCGACTGCAACGAAGCGGCCTTGCCGAACAGGGCGTCCTCGTGATCGGGCGCCAGTTCCAGGCAATGTTCGAAAGCGAACAGAGCGCTCTTGGGATCTTCCAACCGGAGTTGCGTGGCGCCCAGCCCGAGATAAGCGTCCAGGTGCGAGGTATCGAGCGTGCAAGCCTTGTGGAAGGCCTGCGAGGCCTCGTCCCACGCGCTGATGCGCTCCAGGCAGACCGCGAAATTGAACCAGCCTTTGGCGAATTGAGGCTTGAGCTGGGTGAGTGTGCGGTAGCTCTTGGCGGCTTCCTGGTAGTCGCCCAATTCGAACTGAATGTGGCCCATCGCGCGGTAGATTTCCGGTGATGCCTCATTGGAGGCGACGGCGCGCTGCAACTGCTTGAGAGCGTCGTCGCGCTTGCCGGCTAGGTGCAGGCTCACGGCACGAGCCAGGAATCCGGACGCCGGGCCCGGATTGCCGCCCGCCAAACCGGGCTTGTCGACACCTTCCAGATGGGCTGGCCGGAGGGGTTGAACTTTGGGGGATCTGATAGCGCTGGTACTCATTGTTTCCGATTCTCCTTCGTGGGGATTCCTGCAGGTGTTAGTCTTACCCAGTAAAGGCGCGCCCGGTCGTCGGGTGTGCCTACGAAACCGATACCGCCGACTGGAAACCGTGCGTCGCTCCAGGTGTCGACGGCCTGACCGTCGAGGTAGAGGGTGAACTCACTGCCGCGAAGACGCATGCGTACGGTGATGGCAGTTTTGCCGCCGGGAGACGGCGTCGCCGTGGATGGCGGACGAATAGGCATAGTGACGGCCGGCGAGGCGGCGCCGCCTGCCACCGTCGTGCGGCTGAACGTAAATCCTCCGCCCGGCGCCACGGCGATGCTGCACTGGAAGTATTCGTTGAAATCGTGCGCGCGGTAAACCCAGTTGATGCTGTGGTGGTCGATACGCGCCAGAAACTCGAGATCGTAATCGTCGAGTTCGATCGAGGGCCCGAAAAGCGCCAGCGAACCGGTGCGGACGCCGGCGATATCCAGCTTCCAATCTTGCACGCCGCCCAGCCAGTTGGTCCAGCCGTTAGCAAAATGTTCCTCCAGGGGAGGGACCACCGCCGGTGCCGCGGTTGCCGCCTTTTGTTTGGGCGTCTGGGGAGCGCCGAACGGCACGCCGCCCATCAGCGAGCCGTGGAGGGCCCGTGGCGTGTACTCAAAGGTATTGTCCTGCGGCTCGAAGGCCACTAACGTGAGGCGCTGGGCCGATTCCATGCCGGCGGCGCCTGGCCGGGAAGCGATCAGCGATGCCGAGGAACGGCGGAAGCCGTCACCGCCTTCGTGCCGGCGGAACCCCAGCGGCAGCGCATCGCCGGCATCCCAACGCAAAGTGGAGCAGCGTACCACGCCTTCGGCGTTGCGCAAATCGCATGCGGCGGACGGAACGGCGCCGGGCCACACAAATGCCGCGGCGCCGGTTCCCATGGCGGGAGGCCGGTAGACCATTTTGCGCTTCGTGATTCGCCTGGCCGCGTGCCGGGGTCCGGCCTCGATCTTGCGCGCCGGCGGAGCGACTTCGTGGACCCGCTTCGAAAAGGGCATCGCCACGGGGCCGGGTTTCGCGAATTCAATGGCTGGCCGGACGGGTTCCGGAAGGCGAAAACCGGCGGACGCCGACACGCGCAGTTCCTTTCCCTTCACAGGATGGTTCCGCAATGTATGCGTTCGTTGCGAAGATTTGAGAGAATGTGCGCCAACCGGTGTAATGGAATAGCGCTTGTGGTTCTCGGACCCAATATGCACCCGCAACGGTGGATGCCGCAAAATTCCGAACGCCCGCGGATCCGCGTCGGGCTTCAGAATGCGTTCGCGCACGATGGCTTTGCGGGACTGCGGGATCTCGACCGAAAGCTTGTGGCTGCGACGGGGCAGCGGGATTACGCTGCGGCCGCCGCGCATGGCAAGCGGTAACGAGCGCGGTTGCGCAGCTAAGGCGACCTTAACATAACCTAACTTCGCAGCTTTATCGCTTCGACCGGGAACGCGAGGCACGAACAGACCCGCGGGCGTGGGCTTGAAGCCATCCATGGATGGGTTTTGGAGCGGGATGCGGGCCGGTGGATAATTACGCGAAGCAACATTGTAATCGGCAAGTAAGAACTCCGCGGAAATCTGTTTGGCATTCTCGCGCCGCCGCATCAGGCTGGCGACTTTGTTCGCCTCCATCAGCCGGTCCATCCCCAGGCGGAGACGGTATTGATTGCGGTGTTCGCGGGAACAGAAATCGCCGCCGGAGCCGACCGCAAAGCGGCTGAGCGGTTTGCCACATAATTGGCATGTTCTCGCGTTCATTGTCGATCATTATGGCACAATACTTCTGAAATTATACAATAAATGGCGAGAGTACCTTAATAATATCTAATGTTAACTGGTTTTGTTTCCTGTCGATAACGGAAATAATATAGCAAAAAAGATACGTGAAAAAACAGGAAATCCTAGTAGAATTGGTAACCGGAGAATCTCATGACTGAGTCTACCGCTCGCGCAGAACGCCTCGAATTACCATCTTCAGGAGGGGCGTACTATATTTGGCAGGTTCCACAGAAACCGATCGCCGTCCGGCTGCCCCTGGCACTGATCGACCGCCTGGAGCAACAGACCGTGGAATCATTCCGGTCGCTGACATCGCGCGGTTCGGAGATTGGCGGCCTGCTCTTGGGCGGGATCGCGCCGGGAAATCCGGCAACCGTAAGTGTCGAAGACTTCGAGTTGATCCAGTGCGACTATAGCCGAGGTCCGCTTTACCGGCTGTCCGACGCGGACATGAGCCGGTTTGAGAAAGCCCTCGAGCAGCACGCCTCGGGTGCCGGGCTGCGGGTGGCGGGATTCTTCCGCAGTCACACGCGCAAGGGACTGTCGCTGGACGCCGAAGACGCGGCCTTCTTTGAGCCGCGCTTCCACGATCCCCATCATATCGTCTTGCTGGTGCGTCCGTTCGCCACCAAAGCCAGCGCCGCTGGAATCTTCATCCGTGAGAACGGCCGGATCTCGGGAGATGCCAGCCTGCTGGAATTCCCGTTCCGCTCCTCGGAACTGGGCGGTGGGTCGCGCAGATTGAGTATGGATGCGGCGCCTTCCGCTCCGCCGCACTCGCAAGCCGCTGCCGAACCGCCGGCTGCCAACAAGGCGCCGGCCCGCGCACAGATCGTGCCCATTGCATCGCGGCGTGAGATGCCGCCACAGGAACAGGAAGTCAAGCCGGCTCAGCCGAATCCGCCGGCGCCACCTCCAGTGGAAGCAAAGGCGCCCGCGCCGCAACCAGCGCCGGCTCCGCCGGCCGCCAAAATTGTTCCGGCCACCCCTGCGCCGGCGCCCAAGGCGACCCCAGCTCCGCCGCCTCCGCCAGCCGCGAAGAGCACTCCGCCGGCGCCGAAAGTGGCGCCCGCTCCTCAAACTCCCTCCGCGAAGGTGGCGCCGGCTCCGGCAGCCCCGGCAGCCAAGATCGCTCCTGCGGCTCCGGCAGCCAAGGCAGCGCCGGCCGAGGCGCCCAAGAAGAAGGAAGAAGAAAAGGTCAAAGAGAAGGTGGTTGCGCCGCCGGCGCCGGCTCCGAAAGTTCAGGAAGCGCCCGCGTTCTCCACCATCGCACCGCCGGCCGCCAACAAGAACAAGAAAGTGCGGTTGATGGTCGCTGCCGCCTTGGGCATGCTCGTCCTGGTGGGCGGATTCCTGTTCCTCTATCCCGCTTTGCTGCATCGCGGCGACCGCAGCCAGACAGTCGCAGAGCAGGACTCTTCGCCGCTCGGCCTGCGCATCGAACGGACCCCCGGCGGACTGCTGCTCACCTGGAACCGCGACGCCGTGGTCATCCAGCACGCGTCCAAGGTGGTCCTCTCGATCACCGACGGAGACCGTCACGAGAACATCGAGATGGATCCCAACCAGGTGCGCACGGGCAGCATCGTGTATCCGCCGATTTCGGGAGATGTGAGCTTCCAAATGGAAGTGGCCGACGCCAAACAATCCAGGACCACCAGCGAATCGCTCCGCGTGCATGATCCGCGGCCTTCGCCCTTGGCAGCCTCGTCGACGCCTGCCATCCAAGGCCCGCAACTCGCCGCCAAGCAGAACACGCCTGGCAAGGGGCAGAACGCCGAGAGCGCGGACGGGACTTCCGAGGCGACCCCCAAACCGCCGGAAGAGCAAGCTGTGGTCCGCAATACGACATCGGTGAAGCAGTTCGATAAGGAGTCCCTGGCGCAGCGGCTACGGCCGGCGGAGCCGGTGGACATGGCGGAAGCTCCCGCGGAGGTCCGGGCAAATACCGCGGCCCCGGGCAATCTTGGCTCGATCATGCCGGGGGCGATTTCCGCGCCGTCCGCGCCGGCAAGACCCGCGTCGGCAAGGCCCGCGGACACTTCCGCTTCGGCCGCGAACGCCAATCCGGGCGGCCAGATCACGCCGGCTGAGCCGATATACAAGAAGGCTCCCGAGTATCCCAAGGTCGCGCGCCAGATCGGCGCCAGCGGCGTGGTGGAAATCGAAGCCACCATTGGCACCGACGGGAAAGTGAGGAACGCCAAAGTCACCAAGGGCAATCCGATGCTTCAGAAAGCCGCCATTGATGCGGTGATGGAGTGGAAGTACAAACCGGCGTTGCTGAACGGCAGGCCCGTGGAATCGCCCGTGCAGATCAAGCTGAATTTCGCGCCGGACCGGTAGAAAACCGCCAGTCACGCGGGAAGGCGCAGGCGGGCGATGCATCCTGGAGCTTCCGGCCGGTTTTCCAGGGTCAGCGCGCCGCCGTGGCTCTCGGCAATCTGCCGGCTGAGAACCAGGCCGATGCCCGAACCACCCGGCTTGGTAGTGAAGAACGGGACAAACAGGTTGGCCATGCTGGAAAGGCCCGGGCCTTCGTCCTTTACCCAAATCTCCAACATGATGCCGTCGCGGCGCCACCCGGCCCACACACGGCCGTGGTTGGGGAGAGATGCGTCGGCGGCATTCCGCATGACGTTGATCAGCGCCTGCTCCAACTGGTCCGGGTCGCCCGGCACCGTGACGGTTGGACCGGGCTCAATGAAGATCGTAAGCCGCGTTTCGAGACTGGCGGCGCGCTGCACGGCTTCGGCCACCGCCAGCGGTTGCAACTGCGGCCGCGGCAGCTTCGCCAGGCGGGCATAGGCCCCGATGAAGCGGCTGAGACTTTCCGAACGGGCTGTGATGACCTGCAGTCCCCGGCGCATGTCGTCGCGCCAATCGTCCGGCAGACTCTCCCGCGCGACGATACTTTCCAGGCTCCCCGCGATCGACTTGATGGGCGCGAGCGAATTGTTGAGCTCGTGGCCCAGCACGCGAACCAGGCGCTGCCAGGCTTGCAGTTCCTGCTCGCTGAGGGCCTGGGTGAGATCGGAGATCACCACCAGCTCAAGCGGCAGCCCGCGCTCGCGGACGCGCGTGCGCCGCACGCCAAAGCGGCCCGCGCCGCCGGGAAACGAAGCTTGCAAAGTGGTCTGCTCCGGGCCGTCCAGACAGGTTGCCAGGTTCAATGCCTCGGCGGTCTGGCCGAGCAGTCCTTCGGGCAGGGCAGCCATCAGCCGCTCGGCGGCGCGGTTCACCAGGCGGAGGCGATGGTGCTCGTCGAAGGCGAAGATGGCGACATCGATTTCGCGCATCACGGTGCGCAGCAGAGTGGTGGCCTCCATGGCGCCGAGGCGCTGCTCGCGCAGCGTGCTGCCGAGTGTGTTCACTTCGCGCATGACTTCGCCCAGCGCGTCGTCCGGACAGGGCGAACGGCCGCGCACGGAAAAGTCGCCTTCGCGCAGCGCGCCCAGCAGGTTGGAGAGCGTCTGCAGCGGAAAGACCACGCGCTCGCGCACGGCGAAGGCAAAACCCAGCCATGCGCACACAATCAGGGTGGTGAAGGTCAGTTCGTATTGTGCCCTGTAACCCCCGGTCCACAGCATATAGAGTGCGATGGCGGAACCAGGCAGGCCGGCCAGGAAGGCCAGCAGAACGATGCGGCCTTCATGGCTGATGCGTGCCGGTTTGGAGGCGGACGGCATGGGGCGGCCTCACAATCCGTAGCGTTGCAGCCGCCGGTAGAGGGCGCTGCGGCTGAGGCCCAGCGCGCCGGCGGCGTGGCTGACGTTTCCGTTGAAGCGTGCCAGCGCTTTGCGAATCAGCAACGCTTCCACATCTTCCAGACTCATCTCTTCGAGACGCGGCGGGCTTTCGCGGCCGGCGCGCAGACCGAGATCGGCCGCGCGGATGGTGTCCCCCTGCGCCATCAGCACGGCCCGCTCGACGGCGTGATCGAGCTCTCGCACATTGCCCGGCCAGGCGTGCGCCAGCAGCGCTTTGATGGCGCTCTCATCGAAGGCGCCGAGCGCTTTGCGGTAATGCTCGGCGTGCTGGTCGAGAAAGTGAGCGGCCAGCAGCGGGATATCCTCGCGGCGGTCGCGCAGCGGGGGAAGCCGGAGTTCGATGGTATTCAGGCGGAACAGCAGGTCCTGGCGGAAGCGGCCCTCCGCCACCTGCGCGCTCAGATCGGCATTGGTGGCGGAGAAGACGCGCACATCCACGCGGCGCGTCTTGGAAGAACCGACGCGTTCGAATTCGCCGGTTTCGAGCGTCCTCAGCAGCTTCGATTGCAGGCCTTGCGAGATGTTGGCGATTTCATCCAGGAAGAGGGTTCCGCCATCGGCCATTTCGAAGCGGCCGACGCGATCCACTTTGGCGTCGGTAAACGCGCCCTTCACGTGGCCGAACAGTTCGCTTTCGAAGACGCCTTCGGCCAGCCCGCCGGTATTGACCGTGACCAGCGGCCGGGTGGCGCGCAACGAAACCGAATGCAGGGTTTGCGCAACCAATCCCTTGCCGGTTCCATTCTCGCCGGTGATGAGCACGTTGGCGTCCGACGGACCGACGCGCGAAATCACGTCGAGAACCGGCCGCATCGCGGCGGAGTGCGCGATCAGTTGCGGAAACCTCTCGGCGCGCAGCGCGCGGTTTTCGGCTTCCAGCCGCTGCCCCATGCGCAGCGCGCGGCCCAGCTCAATCTGGGTCTTGAGGATGGCGGAGAGCCGGGTGTTGTCCCAGGGTTTCTGGATGAAGTCGCGGGCGCCGCGCCGCATCGCCTCGACCGCCAGCTCGACCGATCCCCAAGCCGTCATCACGATCACCGGCAGCGTGGAATCGAGGCTCTGAATGCGGTTAAGCAGGTCGAGACCTTCCTGGCCGGAGGTGGTGTCGCGGGCGTAATTGAGGTCCATCACGACGGCGTCGAAGTCGCGGGACTCGACGGCTTGGATGGCGGCGGCGGGAGAAGTGGCGGCCTCGGCCTGATAGCCTTCGCCCTTGACCAGGAAGCGGAGGGCCTCAAGCACGTCGGTCTGGTCGTCCGCGATGAGGATGCAGGGCGTGCGGGAGTCGGATGATTTCATCGGCGTTTAGAGAGACCGCAATCTCAAGTGTAGGGCAGTTGCGGGGCCGATGGTATTGTACTGTGGGGCAAGGGGTTAAGGGGTAGGGCGGGGAAGTGGAGTGTCCGTAATTGGGACGGGCGTGGCAAACCTCGGATCGCTCAAGCTCGCTTCTTCGGCGTGCGGCGCCCCGGCGCTGGCTTCGGCTCCCGTCGGCGTGGCATATCGGCGAGTTTCTGTGCACCGGCTTGCGCGCGGCGCTTCTGCTTATGTGGCCGAACTGATTGGCCCGCTGGAACAATTTGAATCCCTAGGCTCAAAGATCTAAGGACGCCTAGAAGGCTGGCGTAGGTCGGATTGCCGTTTCGGGAAAGCATGCGGTACAGCGCCTCACGAGCTACACCGGCCTCATCGGCAACGGCAGACATCTGACGAGCCTCAGCGACATCGCGTAGCGCCACCAGAAGCATTTCGTTGGAATCCATCAGCGCCGCATTCAGGTAATGGGCAGCCTCCCGCGGATCGGTCAAATCGGCGAGAAGATCTTCACGAAAGTCAGTTGTCCGCTTAGGCATTGTAGTCCTCCCAACACTCCTTCGCTTTTCTGATATCTGAAACTTGGGTGCGCTTGTCTCCTCCCCCAAGTAGTACGATCTCGTTTTCGTCGATTCCGAAATACACTCTATAACCTGGCCCCATGTCGAACCTCAGTTCGTATACGCCATCGCCGACCGGCTCGCAGTCCCCGTAGTTCCCGAACTCCGAAATGCGCCTGATTCTTAAGTTGATCCTGTTGCGCATTTCACCGTCGAGCTTCCGCGTGATCCACTCCCGGAACGGGCTCCTGTCCGAACGGTCGCGGTAGTTCCTGGCTCTTCTGGCGATAGGATCCACAGACAGGGGGTTTCCTTCGGTGTGATTTATATATCACAAAACAATAGTATCACGTTCAGGGGCGGGTGGCGCCGCCGGAGAATCCTGCTTCTTCTCCATCCAGCTCGCCCAATATTCCTTCCACTCCACCTTCTCGCCCGCCGGCAGCACGTGGATGGGGTTGAGGCCGTCCAGCATCACGGCGTATTCGTCGGTGTGGGTCTTGCTCTTCTGGTTGGCCAGCGCCTTGGGATGCGGGCCATGATGAATGCCGCGCGGGTGCAGCGTGGCGTAGCCGGGCTTGATGTTGTCTTTGCTGAAGAAATCGCCGTCGTGATAGAAAAGGAACTCGTCGTAGTCGGTGTTGCGGTGGAAGAACGGGACGCGCAGCGCGGCTTCGTCCTGCTCCAGGGGGCGCGGCAGGAAACTGCACACCACCGCGCCTTCGGTCACGAAGGTGCTGTGCGCGCTGGGCGGCAGGTGCGCGCGATGGCTCATAATCGGGCGGATATCGCGCATGTTGAGCTTCCATGCGGTGAGGTCGCCCTTCCAGCCCACCACGTCGATGGGATTGAACGGGTAGAAGACCTTGGAGATCTCGTCATCCACCTTGATGCGGACTTCCCACTCGCGATTGTCGTCGAGCTGCGGAGCCGGCTCGGGCACCGTGACCACTCCCTGGTCGTAGAGCGCGTGGTGGCCGATCAGCCCTTTCTCCGGCGGTTCGAACTCCGTGCGCGATTGGATGATGAGGAAAAAATTGTCCCGCGTCTCCGGCATGATCCGGTAGGTCACGGCGCGCGGCAGCACCAGGTAATCGCCCGGCTCGAAGGTCATCGGCCCGAAATCGGTCTCGACAGTGCCCTTGCCGCGGTGGACGAAGATGAGCTCGTCGCCATCGGCGTTCCGGTAATAGAACGGCATGGCCGCGGAGCGGCGCGAGACGTAAAGCGTGACGTCGTGATTGCCCAGGAACGCCACGGGCATGCCCTCGGGATCGTGGGCATCGGTGGGCGCGAGCTGGTTAAGGTCGAACAGGTGCGGGCGCAGCTTGCCTTCGAAGCGGGTCCAGCCGGTAGGGGCGTGAGTGTGATAGAGGTGTGCGCTTTTGCCGAAAAAACCTTTGCGGCCGTGCTCTTCCTCAAACGTGCCTTCCGGAATTCCGACGTGCGCCTGCGACGCGAACTTGCCCTTCTTGAGTGGATACATGCGCCCTCCTTATTACAAGGATACGCGCAACCACGCGCCGGTGGGGGAACTTTCAGGCTATCGGAGTGCGGAGCGTGCCGATGCGTTCGATTTCCAGTTCCACCACATCGCCGCGATGCACCGGAAGCTGCAGTTCTATGGGGAACGCGATGATGTCGCCCGGCAGGATGATGTCGCTGCGGGAGAAGTTTTCGATGGCGTTCTCGAACTGGGAACGGAGCTTGCCGGTATGTGCCTGCCCGAGCAACTCGCCGTTGACGCGAACCCATACCGCCAGGTTGTAGGCGTTGCCAATCTCGTCCGGTGTCACCAGACACGGACCTTGGGCCGAGAGGCGCGCGCCGAAATCGTTCATGGCGGTGAAGCCGGCGATATATTCGCGGGCTTCCAGCGCGTTGATGTCCATGCCCTGCTTCCCAATCACGGCGGCAAGTTTCAGTTCGTACCCGGGCTCCGCCTGGCAGTGGATTTCGGTATCGGTGCCGACGCGTGCCGGATTGGGCACGGGGGCGCAGATGCGCACTTCATTGGGTTGGTACACCAGCGTCTCGTCGTTAGGGCCGCGCGGCAGGCTATCCTGCTTCCACCAGCCGGACGGTTGCGGGCCGGATTCGCGGAAAAGCTCTTCCGTCGAGTTGATCGCGCGCAGGCCGGCGCGCAGGAAGTCGAGCATGCCCGAGGGCGCCAGCGCGTTGGCCAGCCGCTGTGGCTCGGGCTCGCCCTGCTGCGAAAGGTACCAGGCGGTCGCAAAGTTCACGTCGATGATACATTCTTCGTTCCACACACCTACGCGGCTTTGCCGGCCGACAGGCGTCGACACTTCGAACGTGCAGAGCTTCATCGCTTCTATAAAGGGTACCAGGAGCGGCGCGGCGCTGGAAAATATTGAGGGGTTAGAGAACTTTTGTTTCCACTTCCGGGAGCACATCATGGCCACGGGCCATCCACACGTACAGCGTGGGAAGCAGGAAAATGCTCATAGCCAGATCGGAGATCAGTCCGCCGACGATCACAATGGCGAACGGCCGCTGTGAGTCGGAGCCGATTTCGTGGGACAACGCGGCAGGCAGCAGCCCTAGGGTAGCCACCAGCATGGTCATCATGATAGGTCGAAGCCGCAACACCGCCCCCTCGATGGCGGAGTCTACTATTGAGGCGCCTCGCGCACGCCACTGATTGATGTATTCGAGCATGATCACCCCGGTCTGCACCGAGACGCCGAATAGCGCGAGAAAGCCCACACCCGAGGAGACGCTGAAGTTGGTGTGCGTGACCACCAGAGCCAGCAAGCCGCCGATGCGCGCGAGCATCACATTGACCAGAATCAGAATCGCCCATTTGAACGACCGGAACATCGTGTAAAGAATAATCAGGATCAGCAGAATGGTCAGCGGCACGATGATCAGCAGGCGCTCCTCGGCGTGCTCTTCGCTGGCGTACTCGCCCTCCCAGTCGATGTGATAGCCGCGCGCCAGTTGGACTTGCGCGTTCACCTTCTTGATCGATTCCTTCACGGCGCCGCCCAGGTCTCTTCCGCGCACGCTGTACTTCACGGCGATATACCGCTGATTGCCTTCGCGGTAAATTTCGGAAGCGCCATCGCGCGCTTCGATGTTGCAGAGTTGCGCCAGCGAAACCCGCTCGCCGGTGGGCGACAGCAGGCGAATATTCTCGATGGCTTCCTTTCTGTCACGGTACTGTGGCAGATAGCGCATCACCAGGTCGTAACGCGCTTCCCCCTGCAAGACTTGAGTCAGTGCGTTGCCGCCTACCGCGGTCTGGATAGCGTCCTGTACATCCGCTACGTTGATCTGGTACCGGGCGGTCTGCAAGCGATCCACCGTGACATTGAGATTCGGCTGGCCCAGAACGCGAAAGACACCCAGGTCTTCAATCCCCTTCACCCCGCGCATGATGTTGACGACCTGATCGGCCTTCTCTTCGAGAACCGCTAAGTCGTCTCCATAAATCTTGGTGGCAAGCTGCCCCTTGACTCCGCTGACGGCTTCTTCCATGTTGTCGGCAATGGGTTGGGAGAAATTCCAGATCACACCCGGAATCTTGGCAAGCTCCCGGTTCATGGCCGCGATCACTTCGTCCTTGTTCTGGTGAAACCCCGGCCGCCACTGTTCCTTGGGCTTCAAGCCGACGTAGTACTCGGTGTTGAAAAACCCGGTCGTGTCCGTTCCGTCATCCGGACGGCCAACCTGGCTGGTGCATTCCGTGACTTCGGGAAAGGAGCACAGCAGAAGTCGCGCCTGATTGGAAAGCCGGATCCCTTCGCTCGGCCCCGTGCTCGGCGCCAGCGTGCCGCGTACCCACAGTGAGCCCTCGTCCAGGTGAGGCAGAAACTCCGAGCCGATCACGCCGCCAACCGTCAAATAGATCGCCAGCAGAAGGCTGGCGATGCCCCCCGCCACGGTGAGCCCGCGCAGCCGGATGGCCCACCTGAGGGCGCTGCCGTATCTGCCAGTCAGCCATGTCATCAGCGGGTTGTGCCATTCGCGCGTGCCTTTGGGGAAGAATAGACTGGCGAGCACCGGCGCCACCAGCATGGAGAACAGGAGCGCGCCAAGTAGAGCGAAGGCCACCGTCCAGGCCATCGGCTTGAACAGCCGGCCTTCCACGCTCGTCAGCGTGAAGATAGGCAGGTAGGCGGTGATAATGATGGCGATGGCGTAAAACACCGGGCGCTGCACCTCGTGCGTCGCATCGAAAATCTTCTCTTTCGGCGTTCGCTTGTCGTCCCCCTTGAGACTGAGGTGACGCACGATGTTCTCCACCATTACCACGGCTCCATCCACCACCATTCCAAAATCCAACGCGCCCAGGGATAGCAGGTTCGCGGGAATGCCCTTGAGCTTCAAACAGCTCGCGGCGAACAGCAGCGAAAACGGGATGGTCAGTGCGACGATGATTGCGCCGCGGATATTCCCCAAAAACAGCAGGAGGATAATCACCACCAGGATGATGCCCTCGGTCAGGTTGTGCAGGACTGTCTTGGTCGTATGGTGCACCAACTCGCTGCGGTCGATGAACGGAACGATTTTCACCCCCGCCGGCAGAATGTGATCGTTCAGTTCCTGTACCTTGGCGTGCAGCCCCCTCAGGGCGGCTTCCGCGTCGGCGCCCTTACGCATGGGCACCCACGCGGAAACCACGTCGTCGTTGTCGATGACCGTCCCGTCCTCGCGGCGAATCGCGCGCGCGAACTGGCCGAGACGGATTTTAGGGCCTTGCGAAATGTCCGCGATATCCCGCACCCGCAGCGGCGTGCCGGTCTTCGCCGCCAGGACCGTGTTTTCGATGTCGTGTACGTTCCTGACCAGCCCAACTTCGCGGACGTTGATTTGTTGCAGGCCCGCTTCTAGAAAACTGCCTCCGGCATTCACATTGTTACTGGCGAGCTGTTGCTCTACCTGGGCGAGACTCAGCCCATAGGCGATCAGCTTGTTGGGATCGACGCGCACTTGATATTCGCGTGTCGGTCCGCCGAAAGTGGCGACATCCACAATGTCCGGGACGGACTTCAGGTTTTTCTCAACCACCCAGTCTTCGATCGATTTCAGCTCCATTACGTCGTATTGCGGATTCGTGCTGCGGAGCGTAAAGAAGTAGATTTGGCCGACCGGGCTCCAATCGGTTCCCATCTGTGGCGACACCCCCGGCGGCAAAGTGACTTGCCCAAGTCGTTCGAGAACTCTCTCGCGGTTCCAGCCGTTGTCTGTATCGTCATCGAATATCAGCTTCAGGTCGGAAAGCCCAAAAATGGAGAACGAGCGCAGATGGGCCACTCCCGAAATGCCGTTCATCACGATTTCAAGCGGTATGGTGACCTGTTGCTCGATTTGCTCCGCGGAGATCCCCGGCCACTGCGTGATGATCTCGACATAATTGTTCGCCACGTCGGGATACGCTTCGACGGGAAGCTGGTGAAACGAGACCGCGCCCCCGGCAAATAGGAGGAGTGCGATCGCTAAGACCAGAAAACGATTGTTGAGGGCGAAATCGACGAGCCTGCGAATCATCTATTGCTCCACCGTGTTTTGCAGGACCAGAGCATTGGCAACCACCTGCGCGCCCGGCTTGATGCCCGAAACCACCTCCTGCAGATTCCCGGGTAGCATGTTCCCGCCGGCCACTTCGATGCGCCGGAATCTGCCGTTGCTCAACGGCGTATAGACCCAGTCGCGGTCGTGCAAGTGTACGATCGCCGCGGCCGGCACGGTCGCGTGTTTCTCCCTTGTCTCGCCGTGAAAGGTCGCGGTAACGAACATCCCGAAACGCATGAGGCCGGGGTTCTCGACCTCCAGCCGTATCTTGGCGGTGTGAAGGTTGGGGTCCATAATCTGACCGATGTTGCCGATCCGCCCTCGCAGCGTCCGCTTCGGATAGGCGTTCAGATGGATGTCCGCGTATTCGTCCAGATGGACTTGCGCCAGGCCGTTTTCGTACACATCGCAGACAATCCAGACGTGCGAGACGTCGGAGAGGGTAAAGGGGTTCGGCGCCGTCAAGGCCTGTACCCCCGACGCGTTGGTGATTTGCTGGTCGGTAATCACTCCCGAAACCGGCGCGTTCACTTCCACGATTCCGGTCGGGTGATCTGGATCGGACCCCAGCAAACGCAAGTGTTCGGTAGTGGTTTCCAGATCGACCTTGGCGTTATCCTCGGCGTTTTGCGCGACTTCGAGGGCGCTTTTGGGAATGGCCCCACCGTCCAACAGGAGTTTGGCGCGATTCAATTGGAGCTGGGCCAATTGTTCGTTTTTGACGGCCTTCTGATAATCCGAAAACGCACTCGCAATGTCGTTGCTCCTGACTTTAAACAGAAGTTGCCCCTTCTTTACTTCGTCTCCCAGCCGCGCATCAATTTCCACCACGCGACCCGAGGCGAGCGATGGCACCGGCACCTGCCGCGACACGTCCGGACTCACCACGCCAGTCACATTCAATTCCGGCGAGGCAAGGTACTCGCCGGCCGTCGCCAGTGGAAATTGCTCCGGATGGTCCACCTTGAAGTTGCTGGCATCCATGTCCGGTTCCACTGTCGCCGGGCGCGGCCCGGTATCGGCGTCCTGTGCCGATGCGGCGGTGACCTGCTTTCCGCACGCAGCGGTGAAGAGAACTGCGCACAAACACAAACTTGCTTCGAGAAGATATGAGCGATTCATTGAATTGCCTCCCGGCCCACCGCCATGTTCATTTGGGCCGCTGCGGTCAGGTAAGAACCAATCAGATTCAGATAGGCGAGGCGCGTATCGCGATAAGCCTTCTCCGCATCCAGGTAATCCAGCAATGAGGCGCCGCCGTTCTGGTAGGAGAAGGATTCTCTGTTACGGGTATCCTCGGCCAGCTTCAGGTACTTGTCCCGATACGGCCGCAACAGGTTCAAAGCGCTGACCAGCGTCACGTAGGCCGAATCTACATCGCTGAATACCTGCGCTTCGGTGGCATCCCGCACGCGTTCGTTGCGGCCGATATCAATCTGCGTTCTCGCCTTCTCGCCCTGATTCCGGTCGAAGATTCGCAGGGGAATCGACACGCTGATGCCGAAGTAGGCGGGAATCGGCGGATTGCGCGCAATATCCAGGCTGAACGTGGGGTCGGTCGAACCGTTGGCGACGGCCAGTTGATGATTGGTTTTGGCCAGCTCCACCGATTGCATGGCCGCCTTCAAGTCCGGCCGCGCTGCCAGTGCGATGTTTCGGGACTCCTCCAAAGGCATCAGTTGGTCGATGAAATCAAAGGGCCCCGCGACGTCGAACTGCTCGATCGGCGTCCGATCGTTCAGCAGGGTCAGAACCTGGATCTTGGCGGTGCGCAGATTCACCATGGCCGTTTCGAGGTCGGACTCGAACTGGACGCGCTGCAATTCCAGGCGATCGAGGTCCACCTGGGCCAGGTCGCCCAGCCGAAGGCGATTGCGGTTGACCGTCAGCTCCCGGTCCCAATAGTCCAGGTTCACCTGGGCATTCTGCCGGACCGATTTCGCCTGCAGCGCTTGCACAAAGGCATTTCGCAAATTGAAAAGAAGCGCGCGCTCCTGATCCGAGTAGGTCGAGGCGGCGATGTCGGTGGACTTCTTCGCGACTTCCAGGCGCAGCTCGCGCTGGTGATTGCGCTCGTGCAGATAGCTGACCGACGCGTACGGCAGCGCATTGGCAAAGGGCCTGTAAACGGAATTTCCCGGGGCGGAGGAAGGAATGGTGGTCAGAGGATTGATCTGATCGAGCGTTCCCGTCCAGGACGGGTTGGGGCGAAGATAGGCGGTGATTTCAGCGGCCCGGGACTCGTTGATGTTGCTCTGTGCCGCCTTTAACGTCGGATTCGCGGCCTCGAATTTATCCTTGATCTGCTGCCAGGTAAAGGGCGTCTGGGCTAGGGCTGCTGCCGGCAGGAATGCAACCAGAACTGCACCACGGGTTCGCCGCAGCAGATGCCGGGCAGGATTTCCGCCGGCGGTTGTCGGTGATGTCTTCATAGAAATGCAGGCAACGGCAAGAGAGCGGAGCACGAGGCCCCTAGTCTGTTCTTATCGCGGTCCGGCCAGAGACGCCACTCATCTTCCGTTCAATTCCGCCCGTCTTTCGATAATCGTTCGACTGGAATTTGCCGGCTGCCGATCTTTAGTTCAGACGATCAGTCTTTGAGACAAGAGACCGCATCTTTTGGCTGAAGGTCTTGGCAGAGTTACCGTTTCGCCATAATCTGAATGCAACGCGAAAAGCTCAGGCTGGAGGAGGCTGCGTGAACGAGCAAACCCAGGAGAACCGGATACGGCTGCTCTTGCTGGACGATCAAGCCCTGTTTCGATCAAGCCTGGCTCGTCTTCTGGCGTCGGAGCCTGGTCTTGAAGTCGTGGCGGAGTGTGGCAGTTCCGCCGAGGCGGTCGAGATCCTGGGTGCTTCACCAGTAGATGTCGTTCTGTCGGATTTCGAACACGCCGCGGACGGCGCAGACGGGTTCATGTCCACGGTTCGCCGCAATGGTTACCAGGGCCAGTTCTTGATCGTCTCGGAAGCCGCTGACGCCAGGAATTCGGCCTTCGCCATCAAGCTCGGGGCCGCCGGCATTTTTCTGAAGTCCGAGGCTCCTGCTCGCCTCGTTCAGGCCATCAGGCTTGTGGCGAACGGCGCGGTCTGGCTCGATCAGAGGATCATTCGGGCTTTGGCCGATCAGTCAGTCGATCGGTTGCCGCAACAGCGGCAAGAGACATGCGCGAATGGCCTGACTGATCGGGAGCAAAGAGTGCTCCTGGGCATCCTCGGAGGCCTTACGAATAAGAAGATCGGGGAAAATCTCGGCCTTTCGGAAAGTTCCGTCAAGGCGTCGGTGCAGCAGTTGTTTTACAGGACCGGTGTGCGCACACGGAGTCAGCTTGTCCGGGCGGCTCTCGAAGGCTCGCTGGGGAGTGCCGGAGAGCTGACCAGACGAACCCGGAATCGTGCCATCGCCGCGGCTCCTTCGAATCCCGGAAAGCCGCGTCCTCCGGCCCCGCGCAAACTCTCGGCGCTCCGCCAACCGAATGGTTAATCTTCTGAGTGACGGTGGGCTCCGGAATTTATAGTGCGGTTCGATACTGTTCGAGCGCCACCCGCACGAGTTGACTGCGAGTCCGTACGCCGGTTTTGGCGAATAGTTGCTGAATCGTGTTTTTGACGGCGCTTTCCGAAATCTCCATTCGGCCTGCAATTTCCTTGTTGGCCAAGCCCTGCACCAACAAGCGCAGAACCTCCGTCTCTCTACTGTTCAATGCGGCTGGTTCTCTTTGCTCCGGGAAATTCAAGCTCGAAGGGCCCGCCACGCCCCCCGGCATGCCCGGCGCGTCCTCTTCGCTGACGTCCGCAATGATTGCGGCAACCTTGGGTGTCCGCCCCTCCTTGTATGTGGAAAACCAGACGTCGGCGGTGAACGTTTGACCGTTGCCTCGGTGACCCCGGCATTGCATGGATGCCCGGAATTGCGGGGCTTCTTCCCACCGCAGCGCATGGTGCAGTTCCGGAAGGAACGCCGCGATCGGATTGCCAATCAAGTGGCCGTCTCGCGGCGCCATCAATTCAACGGCGGCCCGGTTGGCCAGTTCGATGAAGCCCCGCTCATCCACGGTCACGATGGCTGCCGGACTGGTCTCCACCAGCGCCTTCAACCTCGCTTGGGACTCCAGGCTCATGCGCCGGTTTCGGACCAATTCCCCGACAAACAGCCCACATCCGGCAAGCGCCAGAGTCTCGAAGGTCAGACGAACGAACGACGGCTCCAGCGAGCTAAACACCTCGGCCAGTACCGCGCAGCCGACGCCTAGTAATGCGACCAGCCATCGGGGCAGGAACGCCGCCGCAAACATGATGGGAAACAGGTAGAGAAAGCCCAGTGATACGTATGGCTTTGTCCACCAGTCGACTACGGCGATCACCAAAATGATTGTGCCGCTGATCGTCAGGACCGGAATTCGGTTCCGATCCTGCCACAAGCGTTCAATAGGTAGCATGATCTTTGGAGTACCTCATTGTCCCGCACTTCTGCGCCTATCGGGATGAATCAAAAGATTGACTCCAAGATTCCATTCGCAAGCCGGCAGTCCATTTGAATCAGCCCGCTGTATAAGATGAAGGGGATTTGCGTCCGCCCAATCAAAAGATTAGCCGCGCGATTGCGCCCTCAATTCGCTGGACCTTCGGCCGCGCCATGGACAGGTCCACCGTCAGGTGCCGATCCTTGCGCCCGCGAAATGCATCGACCATGATGAGGCCTTGAGTGGCCTCATAAATGGCCATCCGGGAGTGCCTACAAATTCCCCCGCAACTCCTGTTCTCTCTCGATGGCTTCAAACAGGGCTTTGAAATTGCCCTTGCCGAAACTCCGGCTGCCTTTGCGCTGGATCACTTCGTAAAACAGCGTGGGGCGGTCTTCCACCGGGCGCGTGAAGATCTGCAGCATGTAGCCCTCGTCGTCGCGGTCCACCAGAATGCCGAGTTCGCGCAGCGCCTCGATCGGCTCGTCGATCGGGCCGATGCGCGCTAACAGGTCGTCGTAGTACGCGCCCGGCACCCGCAGGAACTGCACTCCCTGGCGCTGCAGCGTGCTCACCGTCTCGATGATGTTGCCGGTCGCCATGGCGATGTGCTGCACCCCGGGGCCGCGGTGGAACTGCAGGTATTCTTCGATCTGCGACTTGCGTTTTCCCTCGGCCGGCTCGTTGATGGGGAACTTCACGCGTTGGTTGCCATTCGACATCACCTTGGACATCAGCGCCGAGTATTCGGTGGAGATGTCCTTGTCGTCGAAATGCTTGAACATGCGGAAGCCCATGACGTCGCGGTAGAAATCGACCCAGCCGTTCATTTCACCCCAGCCCACGTTTCCCACCATGTGGTCGATATGCAGCAATCCGGCGGGGCGCGCGACGGGATCCTCCTCGGGCGCCGCTTCGAAACCCGGCAGGAAGGCCCCGTTGTACTGGCGGCGCTCGACGAACGTGTGGATGGTGTCGCCGTAGATGCCGATAGAGGCGACCCGCGCTTCTCCGTGCGCGTCACGCAAGGTCTCGGGCTCGCGCACGCTGCGCGCGCCGCGCGTGGTGGTGGCCCGCCAGGCGGCCTCCGCATCGTCCACCCACAGGGCGATATCGCGGACGCCGTCGCCGTGCAGTCTGATGTGATCGGCAATCGAATGCTCGGGCGTGAGCGGAGTGGTGAAGACCAGGCGGATCTTGCCTTGCACTAAGACGTAAGAAGCGCATTCCCGCGTGCCGGTCTCCGGGCCGCGATAGGCAGCCAGGCGAAAGCCGAACGCGGCGCGATAGAAGTACGCCGCCTGGCGCGCGTTCCCCACGTAGAATTCGACGTAATCCGTGCCGTTGAGCGGAAGGAAATCCTTCTCAACCGGCGCCGGGTGCTCCCATGCTCGCGGCATCGCTCCTCCTGAATGCGTTACTTCTCCTGAAAGCATCGATGGCGAGGGCGTTGTCCTCGTCCGTACCGGTGGAGATCCGCAGGCAGTTCGGCAGGCCGAAGGCCTTGAGCGGACGCACCACCACCCCTTGAGACAGCAATTCCTCGAAAATGCGAAAGGCCTCCTGCTCCGAAGAGAGCACCGTCATCACAAAATTGGCCTCCGACGGCACCACCGTGAGGCCCATATCCGCCAGGCCCGCCGCCAGCAGCCGCAGGCCCCGCGCGTTCAGTTCGAGCGAACGGTGCAGGAATTCCTTGTCGCCCAGCGCCGCCACTCCGGCCGCCTGCGCGGGCGTGGATGGCTCGAACGGCAGTTTCACCTTCAGCAGGTTGCGGATCAGTTCTTCGTGCGCGAACCCGTACCCGATCCGCGCCCCGGCCAGGCCATACGCCTTCGAAAACGTGCGCAGCGTGATTACGTTGTCGTAGCGGTAGTGCATGGAATCGGGATAGCGCGGATTGTCCTTGGCGTATTCGAAGTAGGCTTCGTCCAGGATGATCAGCACCCGCTCCGGGACGTGTTTGTAGAATTCGTCGAACTGGTGTTTCGTGAAGATGGTGCCGGTCGGGTTGTTGGGGTTGGCCAGGTAGATGATCTTGGTGTTCTGGTTGATGGCGGCGGCCAGCGCCGGCAGGTCGTAGTGCCAATCGCGGTAGGCAACCGTGCGGTACGTGATGCCGCGCGAGCGGGCCAGTACCTGGAAGCCGATGAAGGCGGCTTCGGTGGTGAGCACTTCGTCCTCGTCGCACAGGAACGCGCGGATGATGTTGGACATGATGCCTTCCGATCCGCTTCCGGCGATGACGTTTTCCACCTTGAGCTCGAACTGCTGCGCCAGGACTTCGCGCAGTTCGAGGCCCCCGTTGGGGTAAAGATTGAGCCCGGCCAGCGTACGGCCCATGGCCTCGATGGCTTTGGGCGACGCGCCCAGCGGGTTCTCGTTGGACGCCAGTTTGGCGATCCGGGCGAGGCCGTATTGCTTGCGAACGGACTCGATGGTGCGCCCGGCTTCGTAGGGCCGCAACGATTCAATGTAAGGAGGTACGAGTGGCACCAGTTCCAGTTTAGCGCGCCAGTAGGACAGGCCTCCTGGCCTGTCTTCTCGCGTTACAAACGACAGGCCAGGAGGCCTGTCCCACCTTCATCGACCGCACATCTGGCAATTGCGCGGCAGCACCCGGATGCCCGTGAGTTCCACATCCGGCGAAAGATAGCCGGGCTTCACCGGCTCATCGTGCATCAGGTCGGTGGTCAGGTACTTCTTGTTGTCATCGGCGAACACCGTCACCACAACCGCATCGCCGCCGAGTGAATCCTGCGCCACGGCCGCCGCCAGGAAGTTGCAGCCCGACGAAATCCCCACGCCGAGCCCCAGTTGGGTGGCCAGTTTCTGAGCCATCAGGATGGAATCGCCATCCGAGACCGCGATGACGGGCGAGAGCTCCGCCAGGTCGACGATCGCCGGAATGAACTCGTCGGAGATGCCCTGGATGCGGTGCCGCCCCACCCTATGGCCGGTGGACATGGTGGGCGATTCCGCCGGCTCCACGGGGTGGATGCGTACCGCCGGATTCTTTTCCCGCAGAAAACGCCCCACGCCCATCACCGTGCCTCCGGTGCCCACGCCGGCTACAAAAGCCTGCGGCTCAAGCCCCGCCTCCGCAAGTTGCAGGAAGATTTCGGGGCCGGTAGTGGTGGCATGCGCCTCGATATTGGCCTGGTTGGAAAACTGGCGCGGCAGGAACACATGCGGCGTGGGCGCCGCCATCTCTTCGGCCATCCGGATGACGCCGAGGAAGCCGCCCTGCTCGGCGCTTACGGGCACGATCTCGGCGCCGTAGCTCGAGATCAGTTGTTTGCGCTCCGCGCTCATCCAACTGGGCATAAAGATAGTGGCTGGGTGGCCCAGCGCCCGGCTCAAGGCGGCGAACGAGATGCCGGTGTTGCCGCTGGTGGCTTCCACCACGCGGTCGCCGGGTTGCAGTTCACCGCTCTCGCAGGCGCGCCGCAGGATATGCAGCGCCATTCGGTCTTTGATGCTGCCGGTCAGGTTCAGATGCTCGCACTTGGCGTGAATCACGCGGCTCGAACCGCGATACCGGAAATCGATGGCAAGCAGGGGCGTGTTGCCGATCATGCGAGCCAGCGCATCGAGCGCCGGCGGGGTGGAAACCGTTGAGACTGGTGACATACGGGATCAACCCGATAGTAACTCGTGTCGGGGAGGAACCGCGAGCGTCAGCGAGCGGCCTCTTGCAACAGGCTGCCCATCCGCGCGATCTGGCCCGCCCTACCGCACGCGGATCAGTTTTCCCTCTTGCCACGTGAAAACCGCGTCGGCGGCGGCGATTTCGCCGTCGGACAGTGGTGTTTCCCGGTTGAGGCGCACCCGTGTCGCGCGGTCTCCAAACCAGAGTTGGGCGATGAACGCCATATCGTAGCTGTGGAATGGGTCCGTGAGGAAGATGACGTTGGAGCCTGGAGGGACTTGCGGATTCACGGCGCGGAATTGCGCCAGCACCTCCGTTGTCAGCGGGGCGATCGTGAGGTTGCCGGGCTCGACTTCGTTCTTTTTGTAGGACCAGCTCGTCAGCGCCATCGCCATCATGACGGCGGCGGCTACCAGGGTGCGGACATGGCCAAACTCCATCCGGCGGAACAGCGCCTCCGCGGCCACCACCCGCGCCAGCGCGGGCAACCAGGACTCGAACAGAGTTCCCGCCAGCACTGCCCAACCCGCCAGCGTCACGTACAGGCAGGCCTGATCGCGGCCGTCCAGGAAGGCCAGGGGCAGGGGCGTAAGCACGATATACCACCAGCAGAAGCGGAGCAGCCGGTTCTTTCGGCGCCACGCCAGATACGTCACGGCCGCCCAGATGATCAGGGTCGCGCTCCATCCGAAACGCGGCAGGTGGTAGAAGATGTCGCCGATGTACCGCGCCTGGAAATCCAGGAACCGCTCCCGGGAAATGACCGGTCTATAAGCGGCCTGTTTCATCAACCCATCCGCGCCGAAGCGTTTTCCATAGATGAAGACGGCGTCCAGCAGGCCGGCCCAGAAGACCCCGCGCCCCTCGCCGCGCAGCCAAGCGGCGAATCTCTTCCACGCGAAACCCGGCGGGCCGTGAAAAAGCCACTCGTAGGCCAAAAGAACGGCGGGCAGGGTCGCGCCCATTTCCTTGGAGTTGAGCGTGCATAGGTAGAGTGCCAGGAAGGCCGCCGTCTGGCCGCCGCTCAGAATGCGGCCGGAGGAGCGTATCCGCACATAGTAAGCCAGCGTAGCGAAGAAGAAGATGCCGCAGAGCACGTCAAACACGAAGACGCTGTTGTAGTAGAGGTTACTCAAGCCGCCGTGATAGCAGGCAATTAGCGCCACCATGGCGGATGCCACTTCGCCCGTCCCCAGCGCCCGGGAAAGCCGGTACATCTGGTACGCGCCGACGAGCAGCAGCACCAGCAGCGCGGCGTGATAAGCAACGGGGGTTAGCCCGAACACCTGATAAAGAGGCAAATAGAACAGGCCGCCCGCGGGCCGGAAGGATCCGCGCCAGATCATGAATTGCGATTCCAGCAAGCGCCAGGGCGAAGGGCTCCAGTAACTCCAGATATTCATCATTTCGTCGGGGGAAAACTGGGCCTTCAGAGTGTCCCACGAGACCAGGAAGAAGTAGGCCACGAAAAGGAGCGCACACAGCGACTTTCGCCAGTGGCCGGATGGCGCCGGCGTGTGCGTGGCTTCGGGAGATGGCGTCAACCGGCTATCCTGCCTTCCTCACGGATGCGCACTAGGCTGCGACTCCAACCCGGGACGAATCGCTACGGCGACGTCCGTGAACGCGTCGTGATAAACCACCTGTAAGCCTTCGCTCTTCATGAATTCCGTGTCCAATGAATAGAAGACCACATAAGCCTGGTAGCCGGCGGGGTATTCATTCACCTCGGTCGGCGGCGGGCCGATCTCGTGGAGGGTCTCGTGGCCGGATAACTCGCGATAAGCGTTGATTGGCGCCACATACCGCCAGTTCACCGAGACATCCTTGAGGCCATAAGTGCGGTTGTAATAGGCCAGTACGGAATAGACTTTCTTTAGGTCGGCGTCGTACTTCCATTCCTTGAAGTAAGTCAGACGCAGACAGCCGATGGAATAACAGGCGATGAGGGCCAGCACGCCGGTGGTGGCCCGGGCCGTGATCCGGCCCTGGAAAGAATCGAGGGGGATGGCGGCGGCCGCGCCGGCCATGAGGAACAGGAACAGCGCGATGTAGAGGCCCGTCCGGTCCAGCGGCAGCAGGATTCCGTAGAACCAGAACAGAAGCTGGTGACAGCCCAGCGTAATGGCGAGCGCGGCGCCGGCAATGAGGGCCAGCGCTGCCCCGCGGACCGTGGTCCGCGCGCGATAGAGCAGCGCCGCGCGCCAAAGAAAGAAAGCGCCCAGCAGCGGATAGAGGAACGTGCCAAAGTGGACGAAGTGATGCTGCAGGCGCGGATTCAACAGATAGGGGTTCGGCTCATAGAGCGAGGCCTGGAGCAGGCTGCGGCTGGTTTCCAGTAAAGACTGCGCGCCCCAGGTGAATTGGCCTTTGGGCCAACCAAGTAGCGTCGGCCCGACAAGAAAGTACCCCACTGCCAGTCCCGGCAGGACGAACGCAGCCACGGTTTTCACACGGCTGGCTGCGGCGTCGCGCCACACCCAGATGAGGATCAGAAGCCCGGTCGCGATATCGGCGATGGCGAACGAAAAATTCGCGCAAACCGAAAGCGCCACCGAGAGCGAGATGAGGGCCGCGGCCTTGTATAGGGATCCGCCCCGCTGCTTGTGCCTGACGGCCAGCGTGATCGCGCACGTCAGGAAGGCCAGCGCCAGGCTGTATCCGCGCGCCGCCACCAGGTAATCCATGACGAACGGGCTCGCCACCAGGCACACCAGCAACGACCATTGCAGCAGCAATATCGGCGTGATGAGCCGCACCAGAAAATAGACCGCGGCGATGTAGACCGCCGCGCCGACCAGCGCCGGCAGCCGGATGGTAAAGGGCGATGCGCCGAATACCATGACAAACAGGCGCATGAGAAGCGAATTGAGAACGTGATTATTCGCAGATGCCAGCCAAGCTGACGGGTACGGCCGCAGGGCGTAGACCAGAAACGTAGTGGCTTCGTCGATGGTAATCGATTGCACGCAGGCGCGGGCCACGATCCACAGGAACGCACAAGCGCCCGTCGAGATCAGGAGCGGAGAGTGTTTATGGCCGGTGCGGTCGGTGGACACAAGAGTTCGCGAACCGAAATTGTATCATCTGGGGATCATGGACATCCCGGTGGTCGGTATAACGTGCTGCTAAAATGAGGAGAAAATGATCCAAACCTTGTTTGGCGCCGTCGAGCCGGAGCCATCCCTGCTGGAAAAACTCAAAAGCGGCGTGCAAAAGACCCGCGCCGGCCTGGTGAACGCGCTCGAAGATGCGCTGCAAGGCAGGAAAGAGATCGATGCCGAACTGCTCGACGAGCTGGAAACCACGCTGATCTCCGCCGATGTCGGAGTGCGCACCACCGAGGAGATCCTGGAACGCATCCGGCAGCGCGTGGAACGTCACCAGCTCGGCGACGCCGCCGAATTGAAAGGTATGATCCGCGAACAACTGCTGGAAATCCTGGCGGCCAGTGAGCGCGCGCCGGCGCATGTCGCCGAGCCGCCGGCGGTGATCCTGATGGTGGGTGTCAACGGGTCTGGCAAGACCACCACCATCGGAAAACTGGCACAACGGCTTAAGAACGAGCACCGCTCCGTGCTGCTGTGCGCCGCCGATACTTTTCGGGCGGCGGCCATCGACCAACTCGAAGTCTGGGCCGAACGCAGCGGGGCGCAACTGGTCCGGCAAGGGCCCGGCAGCGATCCCAGCGCCGTGGTGTTCGACGCCGTGCAGGCGGCCAAGGCGCGCCAAGTCGATTGCGTGATCGTCGACACCGCCGGCCGGCTGCAGACCAAAGAGAACCTGATGGCCGAGCTGCACAAGATGACCCGCACGGCCCGCAAGGTGATTCCCGACGCCCCGCACGAAGTGCTGCTGGTGCTCGATGCCACTACCGGGCAGAACGGGCTCGAGCAGGCGCGCAAGTTTACGGAGTCGTCGGGCGTGACGGGAATTGTGCTCACCAAACTGGACGGCACGGCCAAGGGCGGAATCGTGGTGGCGATCGCGCGCGAGCTCAACCTGCCCATCCGCTATGTGGGAGTCGGCGAAAAAGTGGACGACCTGCTCCCCTTCGACTCCGAAAAGTTTATCGAATCGTTGTTTGAAAAATGAAGCCCGCACGATGAAGCCCGAAACGGTGAAGCTCGATAAATGAACTCCCCCTTCATGCGCGAAGCCTTGGACCTGGCTCGGCGCGGCCGGGCGCTGGCCAGCCCCAACCCCATGGTGGGCGCGGTGTTGGTCCGCGAGGGCGAAGTGGTGGGCCGCGGGTTTCACACCTACGCCGGCGTGGAGCACGCGGAAACTATCGCCCTCGCCCAGGCCGGCGAGCGAGCGCGCGGCGCTACGCTTTTCCTGAATCTGGAGCCCTGTTCGCACCAGGGCCGCACGCCGCCGTGCGCCGACGCGCTCATCCGCGCGGGCGTGGCGAAGGTCGTCGCGCCGCTCGAAGATCCCAATCCGCTGGTGGCGGGCCAGGGCTTTCAAAAGCTGCGCGAGCGAGGCATCGAGGTCGAGTTGGCCGCCGAGTTCGCCGCCGAGGCTGCCAAACTGAATGAGCCGTTCCTTCACTTCATGCGTACCGGTAAGCCCCTGGTCACGCTCAAGGCGGCCATCACGCTGGACGGAAAGATTTCGGCCCCCGACGACAACCAGGGCTGGATCACCAGCCCGCGGGCGCGCGCTCACGTCCAGGAACTGCGCCACGATCACGACGCCATCCTTACCGGAATCGGTACGCTCCTGGCCGACGATTGCCTGCTCACCGACCGCACCTCGCTCGCCCGCTCCCGCCCGCTGCTGCGCATCGTGATGGATTCCCAGTTGCGCCTGCCGCTCGATTCGCGCATGGCGCGCAGCGCCGCCGGCGATCTGCTGGTGTTGACCACCTCCGCTTCCTCCGCCGCCCGCCGCAAGCTGCTGGAGGACCGCGGCATCGAAGTGCTGGTCTTCGACGGCCCCGGAGGGCGCGTCGATTTCCGCGGCGCGGTGGAATGCCTCGCCCGGCGGCGATACCTTTCGCTGATGATCGAGGCCGGCAGCAAGATCAACTGGAGCGCTCTCGAGTCCGGCTCCGTGGACCGCATCTTTTTCTATTACGGCCCCAAGATTCTAGGCGGCCTGGAAGCTCTGCCGCTGGCCGGCGGGATCGGCCGCCGACGGCGCACCGACGCCATTGACGTTCATCGAATCACCATTCATCCCATCCCGCCGGATGAATTCGCCGTGGAAGGATACCTCCATGTTCACCGGGATCATTGAAGAGCTGGGCACGCTCGAATCGGTCCAGACCCGCACCGCCGGCGCGCGCCTGAAGGTGCGCTGCTCCACCGTGCGCCAGGACATGACCCAAGGGGCCAGCATCGCCGTCAACGGCGTGTGCCTCACGGCCGTCGATCTCGAGCGGGATTCCTTCTCCGCCGACATCGCGCCGGAAACCCTGCGGCGCACCAACCTCGGCGATCTGCGGGCCGGCTCGCGCGTGAATCTGGAACGCCCGCTTTCACCCAGCGGCCGCTTGAGCGGCCACATCGTGCAGGGCCACGTCGATGGCACCGGCCAGTTCCTGGCCCTGGAGCCGCTCGGCGACCAGAACTGGTGGCTGCGCATCCGCGTGCCGGCGGAACTGGACGCATTCCTGGTCTACAAAGGCTCCATCTCGATCGATGGCATCAGCCTTACCATCGCGTCGCTCGAATCCGATGTGCTTTCCGTGACGATCATCCCGCACACGTTCCGGAACACCAGCCTGGGCGGCTACCGTGCCGGGGCGCGTGTCAACCTGGAGTGCGATATTCTGGCCAAGCACGTCGAGAAGTTGCTGCGCAAGCTGGATGTGCAGTCGCCGTTGACGGTGGAGAAACTGCGCGAGAACGGCTATTGACCGTCCAACTGGTAGCGCCGGCGGTCTTGCCGCCGGTGTTCAGCCGGCTCGGGGTGCTACGTCTTCAGTTCCGCCACAATCTCCGTGGCGATTTCGCGGGCTTTGTCCAGCTCGCCGGGCGCCAGGCTGATGGCGCCCACGCGCGCGTGACCGCCGCCCCCGTAGCGCTCGCAGATCGTGGCCAGGTTATGCTTGGGCACTTGCGCCGCCCAGGGGTTCGAACCCACCGAAATCTTCGTGCGGAAGCTGGAAGGGCTGACCGACACGGTGTATCGCGAGGCGGGAAACAAGTAGTACGGGATAAACTTGTTGTAGCCCTCCACATCGTAGCCCGCCAGATCGAAGAACACCACGCCGTCGGCCTCGTGCGCGCGCCCCTGGATGATGGCCTTGATTTCCAGGTGGCGCCGGTAGAGCGGCTGGTACAGCGCCTGGATTTCCGGCTCGGCGAGAATCTCCGCAAGCTGCCAGCGTTGCATCCAGCCGATGATCTTCTGCACGATATCGGAACCTTTGGCGGCTTCGATCACCAGCGTCAGCTTCATGGCCGGCGCGCCCAGTTCCACGGCCGTCCGAGCGTCGGGATACTGCGCGCCGTCGATAATCAGCGACCACTTGACCAGCTCGTCGAGATCCGCCGCCTGGAACCCCCATCGCTCCCGGGCCACCGTGTTGATGAACGATGTGCAGGATTTGTAGGCCGGGTCGTACAACTTACGGCCGCTGGTATCGCGGCGGAAGTGCTCGGCGTCTTCGGGCGTCAGGAAGGCGCTCTGATGATGGTCGAACCACCACGTGAGGCGTGGGTCGCTCGAATACTTGAAATCCACGATGGCGTTTTCGTCGCCGTCGAACAGCGACGGCTCGAACAACTGGGAAGCCTTGTGGGCCATCCCCGTATATCCAAACTCCGCGCCCGGGTGAACTGCTCCCGCGATGAAGCGGCTGAAGTAGGCAGCGGAGGCTGCCCCGTCAAAACAATGGTCGTGGTACAACACTCGTTCCAGCATCTGGATAGAGAGGAAAGCTTTTCAGCTTGCCTGAACTGTGCGCAAAATGCAAGTCGCCAAACCTGAAAGTTACCGCCCGGGCCGCCCGAGTCTGTTACATTTGATAAAACCCTATGCGTACCATCCCCGGCTGGGACCAATATTATCTGGAGATTTGCAAGGTGGTTGCGGCGCGCAGCAAGGACCCGAATACCCAGATCGGGTGCGTCATCGTCGGGCCCAACCACGAAATCCGCTCCACCGGATACAACTCGTTTCCCCGCGGCATCCGCGACGACGTGCCGGAAAGATCGGTGCGGCCCGCCAAGTATCTGTGGATCGAGCACGCCGAGCGCAACGCCATATGCAATGCGGCCCGCGCCGGAACGGCCACCCAAGGCTGCACCATCTATGTCGAGATCATGCCCTGCATGGATTGCGCGCGCGCTGTCGTGCAGGCGGGCATCATCCAGGTGATTGTCTCCGCCACCCGCATGCAGGAATACTCCAGCGAGTATTACAACGAACATTTCGGCATGGTCGAAGTGCTGTTCCGGGAGGCCGGCGTAGTGGTGCGGCAGGTTTAGCGGATCTCGCTCCGGCCCGGCGGAGTGGCCTGGTCGTCGGCGACCTTGCGCTCCTCATCGGCGTGCTCCTCATCCGCCGTGGGGGAGAGATAAGTGTAGAAGCGATTTTGGCAGTTTCGGCAACGCTGGGGTACCCGGCGCAAAGCCTGCATCAGGGCATCCCAGGCTCCCCGTTGCTGCGAGCGACGCACATCCCGACCCCCGCAGCGCGGACAACGAAGAATGTTGTCGACCGATTTCATCGCTCGGATACCTTGAGCCGATCATAACATCATCTGCGGCAAAATCAACGCTCGTCAAGGGCCAAATATGCCGCTCGGCGCTCCGCTGGCGCACCCGAACGCTACGTACTGTGCTTCAGGACAGTAACTCCCCGAGGTCGCCCGGCTCGCCAAATTTCAGCCCTCTCAACGTTGGCGCAATCGCTCGGAGTAATCCGGTCAACACCCCGCCGGCCCCTACTTCAATACACCGCATCACGCCGTGAGCCGCCAGGTAGTCGACCGTCTCGGCCCAGCGTACGGGATTTGGCACCTGTTCGAACAGGCCCCTTCGCGCTTCTTCGCCCGTGCGGATCGCGGCCGCCTGCCAGTTGTTCACCAGCGGACACTCCAGATCCCGGAATTCGGTGGTATTCAGATCGACCAGGAGCCGTTCCTGCGCCGGCTTCATGAGGGCGCAGTGAAACGGCGCGCTCACCGGCAGCAGAACCGCGCGCCGCGCGCCGGCTGCTTTGGCCAGTTCCATGGCGCGGCCCACCGCCGCGGCATGGCCGGCGATCACCACCTGCTCCGGCGAGTTCAGGTTGGCTGCGCTGACGATTTCCCCCTGCGCCGCTTCCGCCAGGATCGAATCCAGCTTGCCCGTGGGCAGCTTGAGGATGGCGGCCATGGCGCCCACTCCGGCGGGGACGGCCTCTTGCATGTAGCGCCCGCGGTTGCGGACCAGCCGGACCGCATCGGCAAAGCGCAGGCTTCCCGCCGCCACCAGCGCCGAATATTCGCCCAGGCTGTGGCCCGCCACGAAATCCGGCGCAAGGCCGTTCTCGCGCAATACCGCATGCGCGGCTGTGGAAACCGTGAGCAAGGCGGGCTGCGTGTTCTCGGTGAGCTTGAGTTGCTCTTCGGGTCCTTCGAAGCAGAGGCGGGAGAGGGCAAAGCCGAGCGCATCGTCGGCCTCCTCAAAGACGCGTCGCGCGGCGGCGTGCGTATCGGCCAGAGCCTTCCCCATTCCAGCGAATTGGGAGCCTTGGCCAGGGAAGAGAAATGCGGTGGTGGGTGTCAAAGATCGATTATACCGGCTGGCACGGCTGCGCCCGGCCGCGGCTCATGCCGGTTTCCGCTCCGGTCCGGCCCGCGTTTCCGCCGCTCGTACCCCCGGCTTGAGGTAGTGCGCTACATTTAGCGCACTACCCGGCTTGAGCCATGACGCCGCAACGCGCTACAATCACCATGCTCCCATTTGCACTCAAGAGGTCCTATGCGCCGAATTATTATCAGTTGTTCGCTTGCGGCTGCACTCACGGTTGCCGTGCTCTGCAGCGTGCAGGCTCAGCAGACCGCTGCACAAGGAAAGGCTAAGCCGGCGAAGTCCGGCGCGGCCAAAGCGGCCCCCGCGCCCAGTTACGGAAACGCGGATGCCATCACCGAAAACGAGTTGAAGGTGTACGACTACTTCCTCGCCTCCGATCAACTGGAAGGCCGTTATTTCCCGTCGCGCGGGTATGACACCGCCGCGCTCTACGTCGCCAGCCATCTGGCCGAATGGGGTCTCAAACCCGGCGGCAGCACTACGGGCACAAATGGCCCTCTGCAACCTTATTTCATGCCCATCGAGATGGCCGCAAGAACGATCGTACCGGAGGATAGCAAGGCATCCCTCACCGCCCCGGCAGCCGGCGGCGGACGCGGCGGATTTGGCGGCGGCGCCGGCGGCGGGCAAGGCGGAGGAGCGCGTGGCGGACAAGGCGGTGGAGCGGGCGCCGGCGGCGCCAATGCGGCGCCGGCCCCACCCACAACCACCGATTTTGAATATGGCAAGGAATGGACCTTCGGTGGCGGAGGCGGCGGCGGTGGACGCGGCGGACCTGCCGTCGAGCCTCTCGACGTCTCGGCCAATCTGATATTTGCCGGCAACGGCTACGTCATCAACAAGACCAAAATCAATCCCTACGAAGGCATCGACGTCAAGGGCAAAATCATCGTGGTTGCCGGCGTTCCTCCTGAGCTTGCGGCCCAACAGGGCGGCGGTGGTGGACGCGGGCGCGGTGGCAGAGGCGGCGCGGATACTCCGGCCGCTGGCGCGGCAGGCCAGGCGGCAGCCGCCGGCGGAGCGCCGCCCGTCGCCGCGGCCCAACCCGCGGCGGCTGCCGGCGGTGGACGCGGCGCCGCACCGCCGAATCCCCTCGGCGAAGCCTGCACCGACTTTCTGACGCCCGAACAATACGGCGCCAAGAACGGCGCTCTGGCCGTCGTCACGGTGGCCAACTTTACGCAGCTCGCCACCATGAGTAATGCCGGCGGCGCGGCCGGCCGTGGGGGACGCGGAGGCGGTGGCCGTGGTGGCGCCGCGCTCAATGGTCCTCCCTTCTCGCCCGTTAAATTCCAGCAGACCTCGGCCTGTCCCGCCGTGCCTTCCGTGACCGCCGGCCTCGAGCTCACCAACGCGCTCTTCCAGGGCGAGCGCGTGACCGGCTCGCAGGTCTTTTACGATACCGGCTCCAACACCAAGCTGGATTCGTTCGCTCTCAATGCCGCCAAAAAGCTCAACCTCCATGTCGCCGTCCACACCGAACAGGGCCACGCCGAAAACGTTGTCGGCATCCTGGAAGGCAGCGACCCCGTTCTCAAGAACGAGTTCGTAGTGATGAGCGCCCATCTCGACCATATCGGCCTCAGCGCGCCGCTGCCCGACGGCCACAACGTCAACAACGGCGCCGATGACGACGGTTCCGGATCCACCGGCATGCTCGGTATCGCTCACGCCTACGCCGAAGGCGCCGCCAAGGGCATGCGGCCCAAGCGTTCCATCATTTTCCTGTGGAATGGCGGCGAAGAGCGAGGTCTGTGGGGCTCCCAGTATTTCACCGAGTTCCCGCCCATCGACCTCACCAAAGTGGTCGCCGATCTCAACATGGATATGATCGGCCGCACCAAGAACGCGAATTCCGTGGACCCTACCGCGAACCACTTCCTCGTGGATCCGGGTGAAGTCCTGGTGGTCGGTCCCAACATCTCGAGCGACGATCTGGGCTCGACCATCGACACCCTCAACGCCGGCTATCAGAAACTCAAGATCAATCACTTTTACGATGTGACCGCTCCGGATGCCACTCATGATAACCTCGGGCCGCAGCCCAACGGCCAGCGCATCTTCTACCGCAGCGACCATTACAATTTCGCCAAGATGGGAATCCCCATCGCGTTCTTCACCGTCGGATTGCACGTCGATTATCATCGGCCCACCGACACGCCGGAGAAGATCGACTACAAGGAAATCCAGGTGGTCTCGAAGACCGTGGCGGCCGTTGGATGGCAGCTCGCCAATGACCCCGGCCGGCCTAAGCTGAAGGCCAATCTTCCGGACCAGTTGATCAAAGACATGGACACCGCGCAGAAAGCCGGCTGGGGCAAGATCACCCCCGTGCTGCCGCCGCTGCCCGGCGAGCCCTACTGACTCGAATCTGGTTGCCGGCGATTTTCGGGTAACCACCGGAATCGCCGGTAACCGTACGCTTAGGCCCGATCATCTCCCTCGCTGAAACAGTTGTCGGTCCATTTCAGCAAGTTCAGGCAGGTGTTGCAGTTTCAGTACGTGCCGAACCACGATCTTATGGCTTTGCCGCGGATCCGAAAGCTCGTCCCATTCCTCCTGGGTGCGCTCGTCCAAGCCATTCACAAATTCGGCAGCTCGTACGACCCAGCGCCTGACCAGGTTAGCAACCGTGAACCTGTCTTCGCGCAGCCCGCCGCGGTTCAAATCACATAACCGGATCGTTTCCGAGGCGCGCAACCGATCCGCCTCATTGAGAGTCGGATGCGGTTCGATGTCGCCCTCCGGACCGATCCAGAAGAACCATTCGGGGTCTTCGGCGTCCGGTTTTACCAGCCTTCCCCGGTGGTCGGCGTGGCCTTTTGACGCGTTGCAAATTTGACAAACAGGAAACAGATTCTTCCACTCGAACGCGCGCTGCGGAGCAACCCTGCGCGAGATATAGTGCTCGATCTGGGTATAGGACTGCGATCCAAGCTTACCCTCGCAAAATGCGCACTTGCCCCATGTCAACGCCAGGAGCGGGGTCTTTAGTGCCGACTTTGCTGTTCGAGTTGCCCAATCGCGTTTCGTTCTGGCCTCAACAATGTGCTTCCAGCGTTCGGTCCAAGCCTTCTTGTTCCGCCGAAGCGCAGCGGGAGCGAGCTGCCGCTGGCGAGTGCGAACCATCAGCCCAGCTTGGCCCGTTGCGGTCGGCGAGTCCCATTTCCTTTAGGGGAGCGACCGTGAGGTAGCTTTCGCGCAGCCTGACCCGTCAACGAATTCAGAACGTTCGCCCTCAACTTGTTCGGGGACCTGACGATCAGCCTCAGTTCCTCGCTCCTTTCGGACAGATTCTCAGACAAGGTATCAAGCTGTTTTCGCTTGGATTGAGTCAGCTTCCCAACAGCTTCTTCCCTCTTCAGGTTGTCCCACACCTTCAGATCGCCCTCAGTTTGCACGTCGAACCGGCTCTCGACTCCGAAAATGTCCTTCAGGGTCGCCGTGACGCTTTCGCCGAACGGCGCAGCCTGTGGAGGAGATGCATGCGCGACGCCGCTTTCATCGAGAGTCAAGACGTGGATACGAGAATCCGGACAGGAAGAAATGACAAACGGGGAATGAGAACTGGCGATGATCTGCACCTTGGGCAGGGCCTTTCGCGTTGCCGGTAGAAGGGTCCGTTGCCAACGGGGATGGAGGTAGATGTCGATCTCATCCAAAAGCAGGATCCCTTCCCCCGCCGACTTAGCTCCGTTGGTCAGCTCAGTTTGGTCTTGCCGCATCATGAAGTCGGCCAACCATCCGACCGTCGTGCGAACGCCGTCGGAAAGTTGCGAGAAGTTCAGTTTCTTTCCGTGAATGTTCAGACGAGGCTCCAATATCGGCCCAAGCTCCACATCCATTCGGAGGTCATCGTTGCCGCAAACAAGCTTGAGAGCGTCCTGAAATCGCGTGAGAGATTGCTCATACGAGTCGAATTCCTGGCCCCGTTCCTTGGCTAGCGCCCTCCTGCTAAACAGATCCACCAGCCAGCGCTGTATCGCCCTATTCTGAACGGTCGCCTCAAAAGCCAAACAGTCGTCGGTCGAGCGTCTCAGAGATTCCATCTTCGCCGGTGTGTCGACGTACGAGAGCGCTCGAACCGGCGCGTAGGCGCCCACTGTGAAGGGATGTTTCTTGTTGGGACTGCTCCCGCCGCCGAAGCGCGACCAACAAGGTCCCGAGCGGCAATCGCCCGTCTCGTCGGCCAATCCCCCCAGCCCCAATGACCTCACCAAATTCTGGAGTTCTTCCCACTCGCCGTCAAGACCAACAGTTACGGCAATGATATATGGGGGATCATGCTCCGGTGCGACATGTACAAGCGCTCTGGATTTCGGACCTCTGAGAAAATGCCGCCATTCGTCCTCCGGGAAGCCGTAGCCCCACCAGGATAGCGCCCACGCAATCGCCCGCAGTACGGTAGACTTGCCCGACCCGTTTACACCAGCGAGAATGTGCGGGCCAAGATGCGGCCTGTCATGGCCGTCTGAAAAGTCGATGTCGAGTCTTTCGAATGGCCCGATGTTCTCGGCGATCAGTCGCATCAGCGGCATCGTTCTCAGTCTACCGCTTCTCCACACGCCACCGCGCGCTACACTGTCAGTTTATGGAAACCGCCGTCAGCAACCTGGAGCCGAAGGCCCTCTGGAAACACTTCGAGGCTCTCTCCGCCATTCCCCGCGCCTCCCGCCAGGAAGCCGCGGCCCGCAACTATGTCCTCGGCCTAGCCGCTCGCCTGGGCTTGGAAGCTACCGTTGACGCCGTCGGCAACGTGGTCGTTCGCAAACCCGCCGCTCCCGGCCGCGAAAAGGCCGTCCCGGCCGCGCTGCAGGGCCATCTGGACATGGTCTGCGAACAGAACGAAGGGGGCGCCCACAACTTCGACACCGACCCCATCCGCCTGGTCCGCGACGGCGATTGGCTGACGGCCGGCGGCACCACCCTCGGCGCCGATAATGGCGTGGGCGTGGCCGCCGCGCTGGCCGTCATGGAAAGTCGGGATATCGCGCACGGGCCCCTCGAATTCGTCTTCACCATCGACGAGGAAAGCGGCCTCACCGGCGCCTCCGATTTCCCTGCCGGCGTGCTGCATGCGAAGTATTTTCTGAACCTCGATGGCGAAGAAGAAGGCACCCTCTGCATCGGCTGTGCCGGCGGAATCAACACCGTGGCGCGGCGCAAGATCACGCGCCGCCCCGCCTTCCCGGGCCAGGCCTGGCGCATCCGCGTCTCCGGCCTCTCAGGTGGACACTCGGGGATCGACATCCACAAGGGACGGGGCAATGCCCTGCGCATCCTCGGCCGCGTGCTCGAAGCCGCCATGGATCGCCTGCCCGTCGAAGTCGCCGAAATCAAAGGCGGAAGCAAGCACAACGCCATCCCGCGCGAAGCTTCGGCCACCATAGTGCTGGACGCCGCCCGCGAGCCCGACCTGCGCGCCTTGCTCGGCGGCCTGGAGGCCGACATCCGCTCCGAACTCGGCGCCTTCGATCCCGGTCTGAAAATCGTCCTCGAAATCGTCGACCGGCCGTCCCACGTTCTGGCGCCGGCCGATGCTTCCGCGGTCGCCGGCCTGATGGCCAGTCAGCATCACGGGGTGCTCGCCATGAGCGCCGATATCCCCGGCCTGGTGCAGACCTCCACCAACCTCGCCATCGTTTCCACTCACGAAGACTACGTGGAGATCGAAACCAGCCAGCGCAGCTCCATCGAGAGCAGTAAATGGGCCGCCGCCCGCATGGTATCCGCGGTTTTCCGCATGGCGGGCTTTGAACCGGCGCCGGTCGGCGGCTATCCCGGCTGGAAGCCCGAACCCGCGAGCGACATCGTGCGGGCGGTCAAAGCCGCTCATCGGGAGATCCTCGGCGCCACGCCCGAGTTGGTCGCCATGCACGCCGGCCTCGAGTGCGGCGTGATCGGCGAAAAACATCCCGGCATGCAAATGATTTCCTTCGGCCCGCAGATTGAGAACCCGCACAGCCCCGGCGAGCGCCTCAAAATCTCTTCGGTGGAACCGTTCTGGAAGCTCCTGACGGGCCTGTTGGAGCGGATCTGAGAGCGGGCTCAATTGACCACGTATCGAGCTTTCAGCCCGAACGGCGCAATCTCGATATCGAACTGGCTTCCGTCCGTGCGGACCATCTGATACGTGCCGTGCATCATCCCCGTGGGGGTCTTGAGCGGGCACCACGACGAGTACTTGAATGACTCGCCCGGCTCCAGAATGGGCTGCTCGCCCACCACGCCGGGGCCTCTCACTTCCTCGGTGTGGTCCATCCCATCGGTGATGATCCAGTGCCGGCTCAGCAATTGAACTGTCTCCGCTCCCAGATTGGTAAGGCGGACCGTATACTCAAACATCCACTCGTCCTGAAACGGTTGCGAGTGTTCGGGAGAATACCGCGCCAGCACCTCCACGCGGATATGGTTGGTGACGGCCTCGGACATGGGCCTGAGATCCGGACGCAGACCTGACATATTTGGCTTGCCCATGATACCAATTGTGGGGCGGCCAATCCTGGCCGCCGCCGGCTTTCAGCCGGCTCTTTCGCGCGTCGCGCGAATCCCCGCCTCTTTCCTAATGTACCGTCCGCGTCTTGCGGTTCATATAATCCATCAGCAGGTATTGGCCCAGCGTGTACGGCGTCGTGAAGTAGGCCTTGCCGCGGCACATCTCGGTCACCTTTTGGACGAAATTCACCAGCCCATAGTCGCTGGCCAGCATGAAGGTATTGATCAGGATGCCCTGTTTCTTGCAGCGGCTCACCTCCTCCAGCGTTCGGCTGATCACCAGCGGGTCCAGGCCAAAAGCGTTCTTGTACAAGCGGCCGTCATCGAGCGTCAGGCAGCTCGGTTTGCCATCGGTGATCATGACGATCTGCCGCATGTCCTTGCGCTCCTGCGCGAGCAGTTTTTGCGCCAGGATCAACCCGTCGCGCGTGTTGGTGTAGTACGGGCCCACTTGCACGCGCGCCAGTTGGCTGATGGCCAGTTCCTCCGCCGTATCGTGGAACAGGACGCAGCGCAGGCTGTCGCCGGGATACTGCGTGCGGATCAGGTGGGCCAAAGCCATGGCGACCTTTTTCGCCGGCGTAAACCGGTCCTCGCCATAGAGAATCATGCTGTGGCTGCAGTCCAGCATCAGGACCGTGGCGCAGGAGCTCTGATACTCGCATTGGTGCACGTGCAGGTCGGCGTACTCCATATTCAGCGGCACCTGCGCGCCTTCGCGCCGGATAGCCGAAAACAGCGTTTCGCTGATGTCCAGGTTTAAGGTGTCGCCGAATTCGTACTGCCGCGAGGAGCCGTTGGCCTCGATGCCGGTCGCCAGGTCGCGCGTATCGTGCCGGCCGAAGCTCGATCGGCCCAGCGATCCCAGCAGGTCCTTCAGCGTCTTGAAGCCCAGGAAGTCGAGCGATTTATCGGTCACCTCAAAGCGCGCTCTGCTCTCCCGGCTGTCGCCCACTCCACCCCTGCCGGGCTGCGGCTCGCCCTGGTCCTCAACCGTGATCTGCCCCTCGTCGATCATCTTCTGCGCCAGGCGGTCCAGAAGCTGGCCGAGCTGCTCCGGGCTCATCTGGCGGAGCTGCTCCATCATCTGTTCGAGCGTCTCTTCATCGAACAGCTTGCCCTGTTCCAAAGCCTGTTGGATGGCCTTCTTGAGGTCTTCCAGACTGCGGTCGTTCCATTCGCCGTAGGGATTGAATTGCGCTTCGAAGCCGCTCGCCAGCAGGAAATCGGAGAGCGCCTGGAGCAGTTGCTCCGCGTCGATCCCCAGATCCTCCCCGCTATACTTCGAATATCGAATCCACTTCATAGGTGTAGCCCTGATGCTGAGTGGGGCAGCCAATCTTGGCTGCCGCCGGCTTTCAGCCGGCGCTCCGGGAGCGGCAATTCGCGTCGCGTCGGAAAGAGCCGCCTGAAGGCGTCTTGAAAGGAAAACGGCTTTTTCATGTGGGCGCAGCCCTAGTTATACTGCCTTCGGAAATTCGGCCTTTCCGGTTTGGCTTCTTCTCGCGGCGCCTCGCGCTTCTTTTCTTCGGCGCCAAAGCCCCGCTCCTCGTTGCGGCTGATGCGCCGGTGAGCGTGCAGGCCTTCCAGAATGAACTCGGCGGCGGCGGCGCGCACGGCATCCGGCTCGTTGGCCGTCAACCCCAGCCCCCTGGTCTTCTCCATCAGGCCCTGGATCCCGCCGAGCTGCCGCGCCATGCCGGCCGAATCCACCGTCTCGTCCAGCTTCAGCGAGCCGCCCAGGTCGAACCATTGCACCACCTGTCCCAGGTTCACGCCCTCGTAATACCGGTTGAAGATGCGGCCCACGGCCAGCCGGATCAATTCCCGCGCCACCGCCTCGCCGCCTTTCAGCTCGCCCTCGTATTCCAGTTCCAGCTTGCCGGTGATGGAGGGCAGCGCCGAATACAAATCCACGATGCGCGGCACGGCCGTTCGCTCCTGCGTCTTGAGGGCGCGCCGCTCCGCGTTCGACACCGCGTTTTCCAGCGCCGAAATCGGCAGGCGCTGCGACACCCCCGAACGCTTGTCGATGCGCTTGTCCTCTCGCGCCAGGAACGCCAGTTGCTCCACCACCTGCTTGAAGTAATCCGGAATGCGCACTTCCACCGGCGAGGGCCGCTCCAGCCAGGCCTCCTGTTCCGTGATGGCGATGCCCTGTTCCAGCGCCGCCGGATAGTGCGTGCGGATCTCGCTCCCGATGCGGTCCTTGAGCGGCGTAATGATCTTGCCGCGCGCCGTATAGTCTTCCGGGTTCGCCGTGAACACCAGCATCAGGTCGAGCGGCAGGCGCACCGGGTAGCCTTTGATCTGCACGTCGCCCTCCTGCATGATGTTGAACAGCCCCACCTGAATCTTCCCGGCCAGGTCCGGCAATTCGTTGATGGCGAAAATCCCGCGGTTGGCGCGCGGCAGCAGCCCGTAGTGCACGGTCAGTTCGTCGGAAATGTCCTGCCCGCGGCGCGCCGCTTTGATGGGGTCGATATCGCCGATCATGTCGGCGATCGTCACGTCCGGCGTGGCCAGCTTTTCCACGTAGCGGTGATCGCGGTCCAGCCACGCGATGGGTGCGTCGGCGCCGGCCTCTGCCACCAGGTCGCGGCAGCGCCGGCAAATCGGCCGGTAGGGATTGTCGTGGATCTCGCAGCCTTCCAGATACGGCGTGGTTTCGTCGAGCAGCGTCGTCAGCAGGCGGATCAGCCGCGTCTTGGCCTGGCCCCGCAGGCCCAGCAAGATGAAATGATGCCGCGAGAGCACCGCGTTCACCACCTGCGGCACCACCGTGTCCTCATAGCCCAGGATGCCCGGAAACAGGCTTTCGCCGCGCTGGATCTTGCAGATCAGATTCTGCCGCAGCTCGTCTTTGACGGTGCGGCTCCCCAGCTTGGCCTCGCAAAAGGAACTCTTGCGCAGCAGGCCCAGTGTGCGGGGTAATTCCAAGGTCGATCTAGACACGCATCCCCCCTCTGTTGGCGATTGTAGCAGAGGATTCACCGCTGAGGCGCTGAGACGCGGAGAAGATGCGGGAGAAAGAAAGTCTCGATGATTCCTCTGTTTTCTCAGCGTCTCCGCGCCTCCGCGGTGAGAAAGACCTTATGGAAGGATTCCGCGCCCGCGTCATTCCCGGCAATCATCCGCTACAATGGCTGCTGTGGAAGAAACCATGGCTGGTGTGGAAGAAAAGGAAACGAGCGGTTGGCGCGGCCTCTGGGGCCGCTACAAAGAGGTTTCCCGCGAGGTGCACCGCGGATTCGTCGCCGAATGGACCGTCACCATCATCCTGCTGCTGTTCGCCACCACCAGCCTGGTGCAGGCCTTCGTCATTCCCAGCGCCTCCATGGTGGGCACGCTGCTCATCGGCGACCATGTGCTGGTCGATAAGCTGACCTACGCCCCATATGGCGCCCTGGCCGGAAAGGTGCTGCCCTATCGCCAGGTGCGCCGTGGCGACATCATCGTGTTCCGTTACCCGCTCCACATCCAGGACGATTACGTCAAGCGCGCCATCGGCCTTCCCGGCGACCGGATCAAGCTCGTCAACAAGCAACTGTGGCTCAACGGCCATCCGGTGAACGAGCCTTACGTGGTCCACTCGACCAGCTATGTGGATTCCTATCGCGACAACTTTCCGGCCGCTCCCAACCTGCAGTTGCCCGCGCCGGCCCTCGACATGCTGGAGAACCACGTGGCGGATGGCGAGCTGGTGGTCCCGCCCGGTTTCCTTTTCGCCATGGGCGACAACCGCGACGATTCCGCGGACAGCCGCTACTGGGGTTTCGTTCCGCGCGAGAATATTGTCGGCACGCCCCTCATCATCTACTGGTCCTACGACGCCCCCACGCAGGAACTCACCAACGGCAACATCGGCTTCGACCACATTGTCGACGTGGTGGCGCACTTCTTCACCAAGACCCGCTGGACGCGCACCTTTCGCTTGATCCACGGCTACCCGCTTAAGTAGGTCTCCCCTGTGGTGGGGCAGGATGGTATCCTGCGCGCCGGTTGGCAACCGGCGCCTGGAGTTTGGACAAGTTCAGGCTGCCCTAACACCAACTGGTAGCGCCGGCGGTCTTGCCGCCGGTGTCTTGTGCAAACCGATGCCTTTGGTACGCGACCTTATTTCGCCTTGGGCGGATACTTTTCAAAAGCCTTCCGCACCATATCGTCGAGCTTGCCTTCCACCTTGAAGGCGTCGCCCTTGTCCTGCCGCACAATCGCCCGCCACACCAGCGACCGCGTGGACGGATCGCGCAGATCCAGCACCAGCGTCCCTTCGGTGTAAGGAACCCGCACCACGCGCGTGCCCCACCCTCGCCAGCCCGCCGGATACGTGTCCACTTCCGTTTTTTGCACTGCCCCCAACGTATATCGCACGTTGAGTTCGGATGGCCCCGAGGCCACAAAGGTCAGGCCTTTGGCCTCCAGCGCCTTCTGAATATCGGCGTTGATCCGTTTCTTGACCAGGTCGCTATTGAGTGCGGCGTTTTTGGCGTTCAGCCGTGCGTCCCGGATGGCGAACGTATGGAACCGGGAAAAATCCACCGCCTGGTCGGACTCGACATCGATCTTCTGAGCGAGGGCGCCGGCCACCCCCAGCAACCCGAGTGCGAGCATCTTCATATCCGGCGAATCTACCACAGATCGCGATGTTCCGGGGACTGACCTCTCTGTCCACGCCTCTTGTATTGTGGGGCCAGGCTTTCAGCCTGCCGCCGGCTTTCTAGCCGGCGCGTTGTTTGGGTTGTCGCGAGACGCCGGGCAGAAGCCCGGCGGCGGGCTGAAAGCCCGGCCCCACACGTACGCCAGCGATTCCACTCTTATGTCGTACACCCTTGTTGCCCCGATTTTGTTGACAGGCCGAAGAATTCTGCTGGGACGCCATATTCTTGTCGGTTGTCAGTAGTACATCGAATCCGGCTTTCTCAGCGACCTTCAGCAACTCGCCGTTCACAAAAATCTTCAACCCCAATTTCCCCTCTTTTCACCCACTTACAGCTTCGAATTTCAGACTCCATCCCCCTCGCCCGCTACCGTGGAGTCGTATGACACGTCCAGTCCCCACACCCAAACCGGCCGCCGCGCCGCCCATCACTGGTCGAAACCTCCGCCTCGACCTCCGTCCTTACCTCATCCGCGGTGAAGACCCCGCCGAACTGGAGGCCCTCACCCAGGCTTACCTCGATCAGTATCATCCCCTTGGCGCTGTAGAGGAGTGGCTCCTCCGCACCATGCTCC
>Ga0187874_10000082_pt1 | contig 121028 bp, 95 predicted proteins | sample June2016WEW_16_1_3_FD_132993 | JGI IMG/M metagenome (GOLD analysis project Ga0187874, IMG submission 132993) | Peatland microbial communities from SPRUCE experiment site at the Marcell Experimental Forest, Minnesota, USA - June2016WEW_16_150 | ecosystem: Environmental > Terrestrial > Soil >... | reverse complement strand
GTGTCATACCAGTCATTCGACCAGTTTCCCGGCCATGGGTCGAGAAGCGTAATCCAATAGCCGTTGTACTGGAAACGCGGGTATCCATCAAAAACCATGAAGGGAAGACCGTAGATCCGAAACCCATGCTGCCGCCCAAAGTAGACGCCGTACCGGTCGTTAGGGACACGGTAGCCGTTGTAGCCGCCCCGTTGTTGCCAGCTGCGGTGGTCTGACTGCCAGTTCCCTGCGCGGTGATTTTGCCAGGTGGTCTGCTCCACACGCTGCTGCGCTTGAGTTTGCGGCGGTTGCTGCTGTTGCCGCTGCGCCTGCCTCTGGTTGTTCTGGTTCTGCTGTTGCTGGGTGCGCTGCTGTTGCTGCACCTGCCTCTGGTTGTTCTGGTTCTGCTGTTGCTGAGCCTTCTGTTGCTGCTGCGCTTGCCTCTGGTTGTTCTGGTTCTGCTGCTGCTGAGCCTTCTGTTGCTGCTGCGCTTGCCTCTGGTTGTTCTGATTCTGCTGTTGCTGAGCCTTCTGTTGCTGCTGCGCCTGCTTCTGATTGTTCTGGTTCTGCTGTTGCTGAACCTTCTGTTGCTGCTGCGCCTGCCTTTGGTTGTTCTGGTTCTGCTGTTGTTGTTGCTGCGCCTGCCTTTGGTTGTTCTGGTTCTGCTGTTGCTGGGCGCGCTGTTGCTGCTGCTGTTGCGGCTGCGCAGGCCGTTGCTGCTGCGCTGGCGGTTGCTGAGCGCGCTGCTGCTGCTGCGCAGGCCGTTGCTGTTGCGGTGGCTGTTGCCGCTGCGCTGGCTGCTGCTGGGCGTGCTGTTGCGCCTTTGGTTGACCTTGCTTGTCGCTTTGCTTCTGATCCTGCGCGAAGGCTGGAGCAGCCATTCCAACCGCCAGGGCCAAAACGGCCGAAGTGATGATGAATTTCGAATTCATACGATGTTCCTCGACTTGCATTGGTTAACTGCCGCTTGCTCTGGTGCAAGCTTCCCGTGGTCAAATGGACTGGACCGGCGACGGCTCAGCCGATACGATCAGTCGCACCCCAAGGCTTTCCGCGCGCTTGGGCGCTACCACACTCAAGTTCTCCCCTATTTTCACTGGAGCCCAGAATCATGTCTGGTTCGTTTTGCTCAACTTTGAAGAGTCTCTGTGTCCCCTATTCGGGTCAAATGTCGGTAAATCCCCTTATCGCTCAGTGTGAACGGCAGCCACTAGCCCCTCCCCCGATTCCCGAGTTCCGGACGATGACAGGCTATCGGGAGATTACCCCCAAAAATGCGAGTTATGTCCGGCTTGCTGGCCGGTCACCCGGTGACTATAGATGCCGAGATCATTCCTGTATTGGTTCAGGTGTCTCTCGCAAAAGCGGTGCAACGACCCGAAGGGCCCGGCTAGAACCGAACCCAAGAGAGGGTTACTATTTCAGCAAAGCTGACCCTTGTTCGAGGTGGAGATTTCACCTTATGCGCAAATTGACTTTGAAAGTTTCGCCTAACGCTGTCGACTGATTTCACTTTATGAGGGCTAGAGTTGCGTATACGTTTGAAACACACAGGGATTCTATTTCACCTTATGCGTCAACCGACATCAACAGCTCCAGACACAGACGTGTAGGCGCGTCCGGAAGGCCATTAAGACGGGCTGCGTTTGGAATCGCAAGGTTCTGCGCACCAGCATCAGAACTGGAGTTGACGTTACGGCTGCGGCTCAGCTTCTTCGCTCAGCGCGTAGGTGCCGGGGGCGACGCGGTGCAATATTCCCATCTGCGCCAACTTTGAGATTTCTCGTGCCCCCCAGCGAAATTTCGAACCTGTGACGCGGGCGACGTCCTCGATGCGCAACCCGCTTACGTGGTCGGCCAGCGTTAGAAGGATCAATCGGTCCGTCTGCGTCAGACACAGATAAGCTTCCGTCTCGACGATGCGTTCAGATGATTTCTCATCGACCAGAAAGAGCCTCATTCGAATTTGTTCGACATTTAGCTGCCAGCAGAAGTACCGACAAACGCCGTAGCGTTTGTCAATCGAGATTGGCAAAAGATCGGCCGTATCCCGCCCCAAAAGCAGAAGAGGCCCCGCAAGTCGGGAGCCTCTCTTTGTTCGAACGATGTTCTACTAACCGCCCAACGAGGACCTGAAATTCCTTAATGTACTTTTATTGTACCTTTGAATGTCACTTGCAAAACACCCCTAAGTTGTTTGGAATGTATGGCGGGGACGACGGGGCTCGAACCCGCGACCTCTGCCGTGACAGGGCAGCGCTCTAACCAACTGAGCTACGTCCCCTCTTTCTTTTCTTCGACTTACGCTAAGTCTAAGAATTTGCTGTCCATCGCTGCTGTCTATCTTTTCTCCCGCTTCCACGTTTTCCACGGAATCTAACCGAATTCCGCGATTAATGGACAGCATGGACACCATGAAACTTTGCCGACCATGCCGCTGCAGGCGACCCGCAACCCAGAACATCTGTCCATGTCCCGTGATTCAAATTCTACCAAACAAATCCGACTCGCAGGGGATGCCTGATGTGCATCTCGGCGGCAAAATCGCTTCGTTCATTGGTTCCAGCTTTCGACCGGCTCATGCCAGGTCATGCGATCCAGAATTCGATGCCCTTGACGCTCAATCCGCTGTCCAGTCATCCAGCAAGCGGGCACGAGTATGGACAGCAAGAGGGTCCCGCAAACAGCACTGAGTGCAATCTCTCGAAGCGATAGCCTAGACGGAGTGATTTGTGCGCCGCAGCGGGGACAAACCTCATCCGTCCTGGCTCCCTTCGTATCCTGCGAGCCCGTCCAATTCCGCCATCGGGACGCCAAAGTGTTCATCATCGTCTTCCCCTTCTTCATCGCCGGCCAGCTCACCCCCGGTCGCTGCGGCGAATGCGGCCCGCTCCCGCTTGTCGCGCCGGACATCCAACAGTTGTTCTCCAACCGTATGTTTGGGGGAGAAGCAGTATTGGACATAGGCTTCAAAAAGCGCGAGATTAGGAATACCGCGCTTCAAGACATCCGAATGATGGTGCTTGTAAAGATTCATCAGCGCTTCCGGGGTGATGATGTAGAAACACCTTTTGCCGCGGCTGACGGAGGACGCCTGGAGCCAGTTCTGTTCGATCCAGAAGACGACCTCCGCCTTGCGGACGTGGAGCGCGCTCGCCAGGCTCTCCACCGAAAATAGGTCACAGCGAATTTCGCGCAGGCTGAGATGATTTCTTCGCAGCATGTTGCGGATCGCCTTGGGTGTCCGATTCACTTTCTTCGCTACGTCCTCAATTGATCGCTTCACAAGTTCTTCACGCACGATCTCGAACTCGGGGTCGGTCCATCGGCGATAGTCCGGCCTCCCTTTGATGCCGTACTGGATGATCAGACGCCAGCATGACTCTCTGGGCCGCCCAGAGTGACGCTGGATGCGGGTCGCAAGTTGCTCAAGCTTTTGCCCGGACAGCCCCTTGGCCTGTGCAGCCATCGCCAGAGCTTCCTTGCTCCAACTCGGGGGCTCTCGATATTGAGGAGGAGTTGCCATGTTCGCCTTACTCCATTCGAAACGGCCGAGCAAGATCTGATCGGATGCTAAAGCTCGGCGACTTGGCGCCTGTCCATCCATCACTCGTTTGCTTGACCGATGATGGGGAAGTTTCCGCGGGCGGGACCTGCGCGTATCTTCGATCCTGGAACACGGTCCCGCAAATTCAGTCGCGATTGCGGAGTCTGCTGCGACCGATTCGTTCTCGTGAACGAACGTGACGGCGCGAGCTCCTTGGCGGCCAGAGTAGCCAAAGTCGCATCGTATCCTTAGCCCGCAGATACCCGACCTACTTCTAGCAATCGGCTCTCCTGGCCCTGCACGATGAGTTGCATACGGTCCCGTTCCCCATCAAAAGCCAACACTGATCGAACAATGACGTCTTTGAAAGCTCACAGTATCGCTGGCTCCTAAATCTCGTTCGAGGCCTGATGAATCAAGCCGAACAACGGTGGCTAAAGCGCATCGGGCGCGTCGCACTGTCTAACGAGGATGAATGGCTGAAGACACTAGATGGGGAAGGTGTCTTCAGGATTGTCGAAGAGAACCTAAAGATGTGCGTGGATCCAGCGGTGTAATTGGTCTCTCAACTCGCCAATGATTCCGGCGACGTTAGAGGCGGTCCGCCCTCGTGTTCAAGCATGTACTTCGGTTTGTCAGCATCCAAATGCGGAAAGGACAATGAGAAGCAGAGTAGCAGTCGTGATAGCTAGGTGCGTGTCTCGGTTGCGGGATGCGCGCGCGTGGGAACGAGAACTGGATCCGGGGCAATTGAATCATGGAAACCTCGTTAACGCGGCTCTCTCAACCGCGGTTCTGCCGCAAATGTAGCGCCGATGAATTCGGGCGTCCAATAGCAATGTGGCGTACGATTATTCACTTTGCACATAATACGATTCTGCAGGCGCACGAGCCGGGAGTCATCTCGCCTTCGTGATGCAATTGGCCCCGATCGGGAAAGCGGTGTCTTACGAAACAGAACGAAACGATCCCTGCTTAATCCCTCGAAGGGTGCGCTGTGGCGTGCATTCAGGCGGGGGAGCGTTATGAAACTGACGTGTGACTTTTCGTAGACGACGTTCTCAGCTCATCCCGTAGGCGGGTATAGCTGCTCCATGGATCACTTTGGCGCCGATCTTGCCCTGCAAGAAGTAGTACTGACGATGGCGACCAACCGTCCTGAACTGGAAACCTGCCTAAGGACCGACTCACTGAGCGCATCGGACTGATATCGTCAGGTGTCTCGATTTCCCGACCCGATGCTCCCCAAACAGGTCAAGGCATTTGTTCAAGTCTGTTGAAGCTCAGCGGATTGATATGCTCTTGATGGGAAAGCTTACTGACCGTTTCACAATTGCTGTAGGTCTTTGCGGCATTTGGATGCTTTGACCACCACAAGTTTGACTATACCGAATCGAAACTTGCGAGATTAAAGGCGCACTTCAAGGCAAGTTTTTCTTTCGTTGCTCCCGGAACAGGATTCGCCAAGCACTCCATTTCCGGCAATCCCTGCAATCCGCGCCGCGAGGATTGCAGTCATCGACGTCGCTGGGGCGACTTGCGTGTAATGGTGGTCAGCTTGCCTGTGACGGCAAATTTGCGCCGTTCGACGGGCGAGGAGAGAACCAGACTGGTGACCGGATTGCCGTAGGGCAGCAGAGCTTCGATCAAAGCTTCCAGGTCGGTCAATGAAGTGGTGGTGACCTTAAGAAGTAAGTCATCGCCGCCGGTCAGGTGGTGGCACTCGCGGACTTCTTCGAGGGTCTGTACGTAATCGCGCAGGCGATGATAGTTCTGGCCGCCGCAGCTCATGCGGATAAAGGCCATCACTTCCAGCCCCAGCGCTTCGCGGTCAATCTCGGCCGTGTAGCCGTGCAGGATGCCGACCTCCTCCATCTGCTTGAGGCGTTCAGCAGTTGCGGTGGGCGAGAGGCCAATTCGGCGGCCTAGTTCAGCCAGACTGAGACGGGCATTGGCTTGCAGTTCGTCGAGAAGCTTTCGTCCAAAATTATCGAGAAGTGTAGTGGAATCCATCGCCATAGATTCACAGCATAGACGATTCAAACACAGCAGCCAAGCATTGTAGTGCAAACTCTCTGTACCAGTAACGGCATCCGGCCTACGATACGGCCTATGAATTGTCTGGTTCTGAACGGTCAGCCGCTGAGCGTGGCCGAGATTGAAGCTGTTTCGCTGGCTTCCTGTCCGGTGGCTATTGCCTCTGGCGCCCTTTGCCGCGTGGCCGCCAGCCGAACGCTGATTGAAGAGATTGTGGCGAAAGGAAAGAAGGTCTATGGGGTCAACACCGGCTTCGGCAAACTGTCGGATGTGAGCATTCCCCTCGAAGGCCTCGCAGAGTTGCAGAACAATCTGGTGCGCAGCCACGCCGGCGGAGTAGGCCAGCCGCTGTCTGAGGGTGAGGTGCGGGCGATGCTGCTCCTGCGGGCCAATGTGCTGGCCAAAGGCTTCAGTGGATGCCGCCTGGAGGTGATCGAGTTGCTGGTGGCGCTGCTCAACGCCGGCGTGCATCCGGTGATTCCCGAAAAGGGGTCGGTAGGCGCGAGCGGGGATCTGGCTCCGCTGGCTCATCTGGCGCTGGTGGTCATCGGCGAGGGTGAGGCATTCTACCAAGGCGAGAGAATGGCCGGAGGAGAGGCCCTGCGTAGGGAAGGCCTGCAACCGCTGATTCTGGCGGCAAAGGAAGGGCTGGCGCTGCTGAATGGCACGCAGGCAATGACCGCGGTTGGCGGCTTGGCGGTGGCAAGGGCGCTGCGCGTGGCGCAGATCGCCGACCTGGCCGGCGCGATGTCATTAGACGCCCTGATGGGCACGCCCGCCGCCTTCGATCCGCGCATTCACCTGTCCAGGCCGCACCACGGGCAGATTGCCGTCGCCGGGCACCTGATGCAACTAATGGCGGGTTCTGAGATTCGCGAAGCCCACCGCGAGCACGATACAAGAGTGCAGGACGCCTATTGCCTGCGCTGCATGCCGCAAGTGCATGGCGCGATGCGGGATGTGCTGGAGCACGTGCAAGACGTGTTGGAAATCGAGGCAGGTTCGGCTACGGACAATCCGCTGGTCTTCCCGGAAAACTCCCTGGGGACGCACATGAGCGAAGCGGTGATCTCCGGAGGGAACTTTCATGGAGCGCCATTAGCCTATTCCTTCGACTATGCGGCCGTTGCCCTGACCGATCTGGCCAGCATCACAGAGAGGCGCATCGACCGGCTTCTGAATCCGGACATCAACGAAGGATTGCCGGCTTTTTTGTCGCCCGATCCGGGGCTCTCGTCGGGATTCATGATTGCGCAGATCGTTGCGGCGTCGCTGATCAACGAGTGCCAGGTGCTCTCGCATCCGGCTTCCACGGGCAGCATTCCCACCGACGGCGGCAAGGAGGATCATGTCTCCATGGGCATGACCGGAGCGCTCAAACTGCGCCACATCGTCGAACAGGTGGAGCGGGTGGTAGCCATCGAGCTGATGTGCGCCACGCAGGCCCTGGAGTTCCGCCGGCCGCTCAAGTCCAGTCGAGAGATCCAGCGGGCGCAAACCGTGGTTCGCTCGGTGGTTCCACGGCTGGAGAAGGACCGGGTGTTGGCGGGAGACATCGATGCGCTGGCCGCAGCGGTGCGAGCAGGAGCATTCAACGAGTGGAGCGGATAGACCGGCGCTGCGGCTTTGGCCTGGTCACGCCTGCCCTTTCAGGACCGCCACCCGTTCCTGCGTTTGACTCACGAAGACCGCGTCCTCGGGCGAACAGAGCTTTGTCAAATCCGGATTGATTGAACTCAGGTTGATCGTAACGTTGGCGAGCGCTCCTTCGAGAGCGGCGCCTGCGAGGGCGATGGCGGTGGTCAGATCGGAGTTCATGTTGGGATTGGTAATCGGCCTAAGCTGGTTGGCGATTCGCGCCACTTCAGCGGCTTTTTCGACCACTCCCAGAGGCACATCGGTCGCCTGTTGCAGGGCGGCGCTAATCGCCCGGCTGCCCTCGCCAGGATCCTTGGCCGACTTCGCCGCCTTGTGAGCCTTCATGACTTCGTTGTAGGACTCGGCATCGGCGTCGATCGTGGACGTCAATTCTTCGCGAAGCGAAGCGAGCCTGGCGGCGGCTTCGCTGAGCTGGCTCTCGTACTGCAGGTAAGCCTTCTTCCCGCGCGACATGGACGCCACCATGCACGCAAGCCCAGCGGCCATGGCTCCAGCAGCGGCTGCTGCGCTGCCTCCCCCGGGAGTCGCGGTTGGGGCGGCCAGTTGTTCGATGAATGGGGCAACGCCTGCGCTCAGGCCGCCGACGGCGGCTTTGCCGCTCATGACCGCGGCCAGGCGGTTTTCGAGAATGAGGGAGGAATCGAAGTTTTCCACTTGCAAATACCACTCGGCAGCCTGCTCCAAAGCTCGTTTGGGAATCAAGCCGACGATCTCGCTGGAAACCGGACGAACGCCGTAACGCAGCGCCTCGCGCTTAACAAACTCGAAAACGCGGTGGATTGGAGTCTGCTCGAAATCGGTCAGGTTCATTGAAACCTGGGCCATGCCGCGTACCAGAAATCCCGCTCCCTTGACGTAACGCAGGCCACCGGATGAAAAGCGCACGGCCTTGGCGATCTTCTTCGCGATGGCGACGTCGGGAGTATTCAGAAAGACGTTGTAGGCAATCAACGGCTTGCGCGCGCCAACTGCGGTTACTCCAGCCGTTGGATGCACGCACGGCTCGCCGAAATCGGGCTTGCGCGCCGGATTAACCGGAATTTCGTCGCGAATTCCCTCGAACTGGCCGTGCCTGATGTCCTCAAGATTCTGCCGCTCGGGCGCTGTCGCAGCGGCTTCGTAGAGATAGACCGGGATCTGAAAACGCTTCCAGATTTCGGCGCCCACGTGCCTAGCCATGGCAACGCAATCTTCCAGGGTGACGCCGTCAATCGGGATGAAGGGAATGACATCGGCCGCTCCCATGCGCGGGTGCGCCCCCTGATGCCGGGTGAGGTCGATCAACTCGGCGGCCTTGCCCGCGCCGCGAATCGCCGCCTCCTGAATGGCTTCTCGCTCACCCGCCAGTGTGATCACGCAACGGTTGTGATCGGAATCCATCTCCCGGTCGAGGAGATAGACACCGGGAATCTTCATGGCTTCGACGATGGAGTCGACTTTGGAAGCGTCGCGGCCTTCAGAGAAATTGGGAACGCATTCAACAAGTGTGTTGGGCACGGAAGAAGGATAATGAGAAGGGCTCCATCGGGCAACCTATAATCCTGGGCAAAATCCGGCTTGTACCAACGAATCATTGGAAATTTCCTCATTCCAACAACGATCCCATTCCATTTGATAGCAATTGCCTTCTCTTGTGGCTTTAGAAGAGGGGTCTTTCGCAGTAGTATCCTCACTGTGTGAATTTGAGGACTGCGATGCCGCGGATTCAAAGTCAGGAGGCATTGTGACAATTGCGGCTCCGGTGATTTGCGCGCCGCGCGGCAGCCAGTTGCACTGTAAGGGCTGGCAGCAGGAGGCGGCGTTGCGCTGCCTGATGAACAACCTGGATCCCGAGGTGGCCGAACGGTCCGCGGATCTGGTTGTCTATGGCGGCATCGGCAAAGCAGCCCGCAACTGGGAGTGCTACCACGCCATAGTCCGTGAGCTAGAGCAGTTGGGCGATGAGGAAACGCTGCTCGTGCAGTCGGGCAAGCCTGTGGCAGTCTTCCCTACGCACGATCTGGCCCCGCGCGTACTGATCGCCAACTCAAATCTGGTGGGTCATTGGGCCAACTGGGAGCACTTCAACGAGCTCGACCGTAAGGGCCTGATGATGTACGGCCAGATGACTGCGGGAAGCTGGATCTACATCGGCACGCAGGGAATTCTGCAGGGCACTTTCCAGACCTTTGCCGCGCTCGCCCAACGGCAGTTCGGCGGAGCCAATGGATCGCTCAAGGGGCGGCTGGTAGTCACCGGCGGCATGGGCGGCATGGGAGGCGCGCAGCCGCTCTCCGTCATGCTGAACGGTGGTGTGGCGTTGGTCATCGACGTGGACCGCAGCCGCATCCAGCGTCGCGTGGAAACGCGCTACTGCGACAGGATCAGCAAAGACCTGGATGAGGCTCTGGCACTCTGCGAGTCGGCACGGCGCGAGGGCCGCGCGCTTTCGGTGGGACTGGCCGGCAACTGCGGCGACGTGCTACCGGAGATTGTGCGCCGCGGCGTGAAGGTGGATGTGGTCACCGATCAGACCAGCGCCCACGATCCGCTTAACGGCTATGTTCCGCGGGGACTCACGCTGAGCGAAGCAGCGCAGTTGCGCCGGCGCGATCCCGCGGAGTATGTGCGCCGCTCCACGGCGACGATGGTGGTGCACGTGGACGCGATGCTGGCCTTGCAGCGCGCCGGAGCGGTGGCCTTCGACTACGGCAACAACATTCGCCGCTTTGCCTTCGACGCCGGATGCGCCGACGCCTTCCTGATTCCCGGCTTTGTGCCCGAGTACATTCGCCCGCTCTTCTGCACCGGGCAGGGGCCGTTTCGCTGGGTGGCGCTGTCGGGCGACCCCAAAGACATCGACCGCACCGACGAGCTGGCGCTGAAGCTTTTCCCGGAGAACGAGATTCTCACTCGCTGGCTGCGCCTGGCGCGTGGCCGCCTCGCCTTTCAGGGACTGCCGGCGCGCATCTGCTGGCTGGGCTACGGCGAGCGCGCCCGCATGGGCCTGGCCATCAACGAACTGGTACGCAAGGGCGAGCTCTCGGCGCCCGTGGCCATGGGCCGTGACCACCTTGACACCGGCTCGGTAGCCAGCCCCTACCGCGAGACGGAGAAGATGCTCGACGGATCGGATGCGGTGGCCGATTGGCCGATTCTCAATGCGCTGCTCAATACTGCATCCGGGGCATCGTGGGTCAGCTTCCACCACGGCGGCGGCGTGGGCATGGGCTACTCGCTGCACGCAGGCCAGGTGACGGTAGCCGATGGCACCGACCATGCCGCCCGGCGCATCGCCCGCGTGCTCAACAACGATCCCGGCATCGGCGTGGCCCGCCACGCTGATGCCGGCTACGAGCTGGCGCAACGGACAGCGCGGGAGCACGGTATTCACATTCCTATGGCGGGGAAATAGCCGTGGCCTCGCAGATTGGGAGCCCATTCTTTCCGCGTTCCTGGCGGAAAGCGTGGGATACCACTCCGTTTGCTTGCTGATCATATCGCCATGGAACTTGCCATCGTCAACATCGGCCAGCTTGTGACCCTCGCCGGTCCACAGCGCCCGCGCGTCGGTGCGGAGCTGCGCGAGCTGGGACTGATTCCCGACGCCACGCTGCTGGTCGAACACGGCCGCATCAAAGCCGTCGGGCCGTATGTAGAACTCCGCGCCCGCATCCCGGCCGAGTGCAGCGTGATGGACGCCGAGGGACGCTGCGTCACGCCCGGCTTTGTCGACGCTCACACCCATCTGGTCTTCGCCGGCAATCGCGCGGCAGAGTTCGAGCAGCGCATCGCCGGAGCCACCTATCAGCAGATTGCCGCAGCCGGCGGCGGAATTCTGCGCACTGTCGAGCTTACCCGCGCGGCCACTGAGGACGAGTTGCTGGCTGCCGCGCGGCGGCATTGCGACTGGATGCTGCGCTCGGGCACGACCACGGTTGAAGCCAAATCCGGTTACGGAATGGATCGTGAAACCGAGCTGCGCATGTTGCGCGTGCTGGCCCGCCTCGATGCGGAAGGCCCCATGCGTATCGTGGCCACTCTGCTGGCCGCGCACACAGTGCCTCCGGAGTTCGCCGGACGCCGCGAAGAATACGTGCGCTGGATCGCCAATAAGATGATTCCCGAGGTTGCAGAGGCTGGCCTGGCGCGGTATTGTGACGTCTTCTGCGACGACCACGGCTTCACCGCGGAGGAGACGCGCACGGTGTTGGCGGCTGCGCACAGCCATGGCTTGCGCTTGCGGGTGCATGCCGAGCAGTTCCGTCCCGGTACGGGCGCGGCGCTGGCCGCGGAACTGGGCGCCGCAACTGCCGATCATCTCGAAACAGTTAGCGAAGCGACGCTGCGCCTGCTGCAGGCAGCCGGCGTGCAGCCGGTGCTGCTGCCGGGCTCGGTCTTTGCGCTGGGGCGCACCCACTACCCTCCGGCACGCACCATGGTGGAGCTGGGCCTCGCGATTGTGCTGGCCACCGACTTCAATCCCGGCTCGTCACCCATTGCCTCGATGCCGTTCCTGCTTTCCTTGGCCTGCCTGCAGATGGGCCTGGCTCCGGCGGAAGCGCTGATCGCTGGCACCCTCAACGCGGCCTGGAGTCTTGATCTGGGCGGCCGTCTGGGATCCCTTGAAGCAGGCAAACAAGCCGATTTTCTGATTCATGAATTCACGGATTACCGCGAACTGGCCTACTATATCGCCGCTCCTGTGAAGCCGCGGGTCTTTATCGCTGGAACAGAAGTGATGTGCTAAAAGTCGTGGCTGTCCTGTGAGAGCTGGTTTCCATTCCAACGCCGTCGCGAGCTTCAAATCTACCTTTGATCGAGAGAGCAGCATGCTTTGTCGAAGTAAAGGAGTTGTCTCTTCGCTCATGATGTTCACAAACCTCTATGGCGCCAGACTCTCCGGCGGTGCGTTTTACCGTCATTGCCCCGCAATCCGTGCCCGTACCCACTTCCCGTGCACGTCCAGATATGTGCGCTCATACAGAGCATCGATCATTTCGGGTGATGGGAAACCTGCCGCAAAGTCTGGATAGAGGTCGCCAAAGGCGAATGACGCCGTGCGCTTCAGGTGCTCGATCAGATACCTGGGATCCTCATCCCCAACCGAAATGCGCATCGTGCTGCGGGTGATCCCAGCGTCGGCCAGTGCTGTATTCGAAAGCTCTGAGTGGCTGGTCAGCGCCGGGCACAACACCATTGTATTAGTTTGTCCCAAGCTCACCTGCAAGCCGAATGCCGGCTCGAGATTATCGAAGAAGCGTTTCAGGCGATCGGGCGGGAGTTCGAGCGGCTGCTTTCGCGTGCCCTCAAAATCAATCGTGAAGAGGGGTGCTGGTAGGCCGAGTCTCATCAGCCGTTCCCTAAGCGGCGCATTCGGATGATCCTCAAGAGCTGGACAGTGAACGTTGATAGCCGGGTGAAGCGCGAGTGCCTTGGACAGCACGATCGTATTGATGCATTTGGCCAAAAGCCGCAGCTCCACCGTATGCATGCCGCTTAGGACCTCGAACGCCTTATCCGCATCCAGAAACGCCCCTTTCACGTAATACACATTCCAGAACAGCGTTTCATCCCAGGCGTGCTCGCGCTCGATACCGTCATGGCCTGTCGCTTTAACAACCTGACCTTTCGCCATGAACATCCGCTCGTTCCGGGCGATAACGACACCGGCAGTGGTATTCCCGGAGCCACAGAGATCTTTGGTATATGAGTGGATGACAAAGTCCGGCCGCTCAATTCGCTCTTGGCGCTTGAGAGAGGGGTACAAAAACGGCGTCGCTACGGTGGCATCACAGATCACTGTGAGCCCTCGTGCGTGCGCAATGCGACAGATCTCAGGAACGTCCAGAACCTCTCCATGTGGATTACACGGTGATTCGAGATAAACGAAGATCTGCCGTCCCTGGGCCAGGCGGGCTGAATATTTCTTCTCGAGCTGTAATAGTCGAGCCTCGAATAGCGTCGCCGAGTCTCCGTCGAACCATTCAATGCTCACGTCGAGATTGCTCTTCTTTCCGTACCAGTCATGGAGAAGCTGGTACGTGCCGCCGTACACGTTGCGGCTCGCGAGCACAATATCGCCGTAGCCCAGCAGATGCGCCAGAGTCGCATCGATCGCCGCCATGCCGGAGTTAAAGTTGAGCGCAAAATAGTCGGCCGACTCTCGGCCTGCTTCGAGGTCGACAATATGGTTGGCCAGGCAGATCGAAGTAGGATTCAGGAGACGGGAATAGATCTCATGCAGGAACTCCTGTCCGCGGAAGGCATCCTCGATCCATTCGGTGCATGCATAGATGTACGTCGCCGTGCGCGTGATGACCGGAGTCCCACTAAAGAGTGCGGTGACGTTATCAAAGAGCGGATAAGGGCCCTTCGCCGCGATCGTGCCCGGATCCGCCGCCAAAGACTGGTAGGTTGACCGGAGAGGGTTCTGCAGCGTATCCAGGATCTTCGCCAGCTGAAAACACACAAAGCGCTTGGCGTTGAAGCAGGCAATGCGGTCTGAGCGATCGAGGGATGTTAGCGTAGAGGCGGTCAGCTCCCACAATTCGTGCGCTGAACTATTTGCGGCAAACAGCTGCTCCACCAATCCTGCAAGCCTGATCCCATAGGGTGAATCGGGCTCAATGCCAAAGTGCAGTAACTGTTCTCTGACGAGCCCAGCGGTATCAGCCGCGCGAGAGCTGTGCCGTAATGGGCTTAGCTCGAGTGCGTGCTTGAATTCGTGTGGATCCTTCTCATGGTTCATACGCATCGATTCCCTGACGACGAATGCCAACGTCTACCGTGAAATAGCAAAATTAAACGTTATCGCGTGTAGGTTCTCAAAATCCGGGCCGCTCTTTCTCAAAAAAATGGACCACCCGGATCCGTTCAGCAGCGAGGATCATAGATCGTTCCAGCTGAGATTGCTTCATAAGCTCATAAGTTGCAACGATCACATTTTCAACGCCGTGACCGGCCTAGGCCTCAAGTTGTACCAAATTTGAAAAGGCCGTGGGCGATTGAAATACGCCTTGGCATCAAAAGCTGTGTCCAGAACATCCTGTTCAATGCGATTTTGAAGATGGATCACGATCGGTACTACCATCTCGCTTTGAAGGGATTGGTTCTCAGGAGCCGCTGCGCTCTGCATTGCGGCAAATTCTTCCTGGGAGCGATACGGAACCCAATCGTTTGCTTTCTGTCTCAGGAATTCCAGGCTAACCGCACGGCCCAGTCCACCCGTACCGCCGACCACCAGGATCACTTTGCTCTGAAAGCTCACATTCATTTCGTCTCTCCTGTTCGTTGATTGTCGAGTGAGGCTGGTCACTGCGCAGTTGGGCTAGGTTGGATGGTCGAGGCCGCCTCCAGTTCAGTGGTCAAATGCTCGACATAGGCAGCTTCGTCTTCGATGGCATGCGCCACGAGAGCGATCTGTAGGTCGGCGTCGGCGTAGCGGCGTTCTTCAATCGCCTCGCGCGGGCCGGGGAGGGTTTGGGCTTCATAGCCGGTGTACCAGCCGGGCGCATAGATGAGGTGCTGCATCCATGGACGGCGCGGCAGACCTTGCGGGTTGGTGAGCCTTTGTTCGGCCTGGGCAAGTTCCCGGTTCAGCCTGTCGAGAATCGCGATGGGAAGAGATTCGCCTGCGGCTGCGCTGCGGGCCTTGTTGTAATCGGCGGCTGCCTTATCCAACGCTGCGAGGGCGTTATCCAAGGGCGCGAAGTTGAGGTAGGGCGGCATCTCGAGAGGCGGAGGCGCGAGTTTGGGACGTTTGGGATCGTTCGTAAGCGCGTAGGCGTTCGCTTCGAGGGCGGCCTTGCGCTCGGTGGCTTCGGTGCGCTTTGTTTCGAGCAGGGCTTTAAGCTCGCCGTCGTAGACGTGGAGGGTGTCGGCGAGCGAAGCAAAGTCAAAAGGAAGAATGTCCGCCTGGGCCATGCGAAGGACAAGGGTGCCGTCAGTCTGCGCCAGAGCACGGCCGTACACAAAATTGGTATCGGCGAAGTGGGTGTACCAGTAGAAGTCGTCGTAGACGGAGTGGTAGACGCCGCCGTTGTCTTCTCCGGCATAGCTAACGTTAAGCGAGGCAATGCCGAGGTGTTCGAGGAAGGCGGAGTAATCGGAGCCTGAGCCGAGCGCGCCGATGCGGAGGTCAGGCCGGGTGAACGCATCCTTGCTTTCCCGGGAGTTGCCGAGGAGAAGGCTGGCGGCCTGCCAGCGCTTCCACACCGTGGTCTTGGTCTCGGGATCTTCGATGTCTCTCGCAACCTGGTTGACGAAGGGCTCGAGAGAATGCGAACCCGCTGCTTCGAGATATCCGCGGGTGTTGGTATCGCTGTTGATATAGACAGCCGCATGCTGGCGCAGCTCATCGGCGTGCTGCTCTGCCCACTCGGTTGAGCCGAGAAGCATGGGCTCTTCGCCATCCCAGGACATGTACATGATCGTTCTCTTAGGCTTCCAGCCGGTTTTGGCGAGCTCGCCGATTGCGCGGGCTTCTTCAAGCATCGCCACTTGGCCGGAGATAGGATCTTCCGCTCCATTCACCCAGGCATCGTAGTGATTGCCGCGCAGAATCCAGACATCCGGCTCCTCAGAGCCGTGCATGGTGGCAATCACATCGCGGACCGGCTTGATATCCCAGTTAAAGGCTAGCTGAAGGTGAACTTTTTCAGCGGTGGGGCCAATGCGGTAGGTCAACGGCAGCGCGCCGCGCCAGTTGTCAGGTGCGACGGGGCCCAGAAGCGCGGCGAGCAATGGCTGCGCATCGGCATAGGAGATGGGCAGGGTGGGTATCTTTGGTATCGAGGGAGCGTCTTCGCGTTTGAGGCGTTTCGCATCCGCAGTTGCGCCGATGCCGGGAGTGAGCGGGTCGCCCGGATAGAGCGCCGCATCAAGGACGCTACCGCGCTGCACGCCGTCGGGTGGGCGCATGGGGCCATTGGGGAAGACGGCGTCCTTAGCGTAGCCGTCGTCCGCGGGGTCGGAGTAAATGATGCAGCCAACGGCACCGTGTTCTGCCGCGAGCTTGGGCTTGATGCCACGCCAGGAGTGGCCGTAGCGCGCGAGCACGATGGCGCCTTTGACAGAGATCCCGTAGCGGGCCAGCTCTTCGTAATCCTCGACTACGCCGTAATTGACGTAGATGAGCGGGGCGGTCACATCACCGTCGGGCGAGTAGGCGTTGTAGGTAGGCAGTTGCTCATCTTTCTGGCTGCTGGTGGGGTCAACGGCGATGTTTGGCTCTTCGAGCTTGGCGCGGAAGCTGCCCATCTCCAACAGGCGGGTTTTGGGGGTGGGAAAGAGTGCATAGAAGGTCTCTATATGCGCATCCCAGCCCCATTGCTTGTACTGGGCCAAAATCCATTCGGCATCCTGCTCATCGTAGGGCGAGCCGACATGATGCGGCCGTGCGCTGAGCAACTGCATGTTGGCCCTCATTCGCTCAGGATCGGGTATGGCCCGAAAGCGCTTTTCAAGATCAAGCTCGACCTTCGCGCTGGCCGGCGTGAAGCCGAGGAGCGGCGAGGGATCGGGCTGCTGGGCAGACAGGGTGGTCAAAAGGCAGAGCGCGGATAGGCAGATCGTGGCGTGGCGCAAGATCGCTCCTTGTTTCCTCAAGGCTGAATGCGTGCAGGTGTTTGCACGGCACTTAGTTCGCTCCAAGCTTGAGCGTCGTTTGAATATCGGCTTCGATTTCGTTTTTGGAGAAAACGCCCGCTGCCTCCAGAATCACCTTCCCATTGCGGCCGATGTAAAACGAAGCCGGAAGATAGGATAGTCCGCCATAGGCCTGGGCGGTTTTTGAATTGCAGCGCAGAATCGGATACTTAACGCCGTAGCGGGCCGCAATCCGCCTCACCTGGTCGTTCGCGGCATCATCCGTCACAATGCCCAGCACCTCAAATCCCTGCGCGGCATACCGCTTGCGCAACTCGGCCAGTAACGGCAACTGCCGCCGGCACACTCTGCACCCAGTCGCCCAGAAGGTCACTAGCACCGTTTTGCCCCGATAGTCGGCCAAGGAGACTTCTTTGCCGTCCAGAGCCTTCGCGGTAAAGATGGGAGCTGATTTGCCGATGGGATTCAGGTTCAGAGTTGCACCTTCCTGGGCTCCGGCTGGAATACCCGCAACAGAGCACAAGAGTAGCCCTGACAACAACCAAAAGGACTTCGGCCTCAATGGATCTCCGTGGTAGTGCGCTACGGCTAAAGGAAGAGCGCTGAAGTTGCAAAAGACTCTGTCTATGTATTCCGAGGAAAAGGGAGATTTGTACCAAGGGTTTGGTGGAAATCTGTTGAAATGAGAAAGATAGACGGGGACGGCGGCACCGTCCCTAGCTCCAAAACTTTGCTCGGTTCGAGAATGCGGAATCGGCTTTAGTTTGCGACCGCGGCTTTGTCCTTGGCGGCCTTTTCTTTGGCGTCATTTTCTTCCTGCATCTTCCTCAAACCCCGCCACCTCTCATACTGTTCCTTCTTCGCTGGGTCGGGATCTTCGTATCCCTGCAGCCAAAAGCGGAACCAATCCACGGACCCGCCCTGCGACGCAAGGCGTACGGCCGGATTGGTCAGGACATGTTCATCGGTGTTCAGCATGATAAAGTCCACGGGCTTATGCAGATAATGAAGTCCGGCGTAAGGTTGCCACATGAAGAGTACATCGATCGGACCCTCTGCGTTTACTAAAAGCGGCGTGCTCACTTTATCGAGGTTGAAGCCCGGTGATCGCTTTAGCCATTGCTTCAATCCTTCGCCGAACGGCGGCGTGCCAATCATTCGATCCGCTTCACCTGAAAGTTGGTCCGCAAATAACAGATATTGCAAATAATCTTCCATTACTCCATCCGTGATAGATGCAGCCCTGAGATGAAGAGAACTCGTGGTGAGCATTTCCATTACCGAGAAACATGTTCGGCTAAATCCGATGATGCCAATTCTTTCCGGATCTACTAATCCGTCTGAGACAAGTTGATTTGCCGCGGACTCCAACATTGCGACGGCACAGGACCCTTCCTCGGGCGACACAATCGGACAACTCGCACCCGCGGCTGTTTGTAGAACGATTATTCCCTTCGCAGCCAATGCCCTGGCCGCGAAGGCCGTTGGGAATACACCGGAGGGTCTGAATTCTGACTCGCTAAATCCGTGAGTCTGAATCACCAATGGGTAAAGCTGGCCAGGCTTGTAATTCACGGGCTTGTACAGCCCGCCCTTCCAATCACGCCCCACCTCGTCCTTCCATCTGTAGACGCTGGCTTGCCCTAATTCGATGTCCTTAAGCTGTGGATTGGGGTCAAAGATGACTCGCGATGTCTGTTTGTCTGCGGCAACAAGCTCGGGAATGTCATTTAGTCCCTCCTTGACGCTCACTACGAGATCATTCTGTACTGCTGGAAATGCGCCTTTAAGCTCCCGCACGGCCTGCCACGTTTCTTGTGTGTTCTCGTATTCGGTGGATTTGAACGCTTGATCTTCGTGATCCATGAACGCCACCATTATGCGGTTTGCGCCATCCCCGGCAAAGCGCGCACCGTAAATCACGTGGTAGCCTTCTTCCGCGACGGTCTCCGATTTATAGGCCTTCAATACCTCCACGCATGTGGTCATACCAGTAGATACAACCATTACGGCCACACAAGGGCGCGATTGTACGTTCTGTTCCGATTTGAGGAAGGTATTTGGCAGCAGAAGCTTACGGCCGTCGCTCGACCAACTCGGATCGCCGGCCCCTATCCAACCTGCGTCACCCGCAATCGGAGCATTCGTCAGGGGTTGGATTGATCCTGTCTGCAAATCGACCTTAACGAACTGATGCACATGAGTTGACATTGCATCATAGTGACCAGCATGAATGCGATTCTTGGAAAAAGTGAAAGGTGGCGGAGGGTAGAGGGTTTCCCACGCCGACGGAACATCGCCTACCGGCAACGTCGTGAGTAATGAATTGCCGTCCGGCGACAGCGCAAAACTTCCGAAATTGGCAAGTGGCGTACCAACGTCTCTCACCTCGAAGTGCTTGCCGCCTACGACTGCCCAGAGAGAGACCGTGGATGAAGCCATGCCCGCGATTGTTGAGTTTTTGGGAAGAATCAGTTCACGGATGGACCTGCCCGTGCCAACAACAGAGGCTGCGTTGCGTTCTACCACTCCTTTCTCTTGCCTTATCGGATCTGCGACGGTGTAAACGTAGTGTTGCCGGTCACGAATGTCAAAGGCCCTGACTGCCTCTGTTTCAGAAGACAGTGGCGTCACTGTCTTCTTTTGAATATTCACCAGAACAATCCTATGATTGCCGTTCTTCGTGGGTTCCAGAAAGGCGATTCCGCTCGAATCTCCGAGCCAGCGCCATCCACCGATGACGCTGCCTTCCTTGCCAGTGCGTGTGACGGCCCAAACAGGCTTGGGCTGCGGTTGATCAGAATCGTCCAGATAGTTCTTGACATCCTGGGTCCGATAAATTCTGACGACATCTTCGACACTGTTCGTGTCCAACCGTCCACGCTCCGTTTTGACAGCGAAATACTTCCCATTCGGCGAGAACAACACCTCGGCAGACCCGCTGCTGGGATCGTCGAACAGTGTCAGTTCGATCTCGTCGATGACCGTGAAGGGCTTATTCGCCTGTTGCGCGACTACATTCGGTGGTCCGACACTGCCGGCAAATGTGCAAACCACGAGGAGGAAGTAGACGATTTCCAATCTGTTAGAGTGCATCGGTCTCTCTATTTGTCTCGACGAAGCTGTGTCAATGTGCAGGGACGCAGCAAGGCTTTCATAGCTACCGGCGGCCACGACCATTTGTCGATCTAAAACACTAGCTTCAGTGCAAACTGCATTGAGCGCGGACCGCCCTGCTGGTACAAAGGACTCAGGACGCCAAGCGAACTAGCGAGACTAGCGGTCGCCTGACCGAAAGTGTTCTGCCCTAACATTGGATTGATAGTTCCAAAATTAGGATGATTGAAGATGTTGAAGGCTTCCGTACGGAATTGCAGTTTCAACCTTTCATGGATCGGAAAGTCTCGCCGGACAGCCAAATCCATCTGTACGGCGTCGAAGCCCCTCGTGAAGTTGCGCGGAGCATCTCCATAACCAGAAGTGACACTCGCAAAAGCGTTTGGGTTGATCGCCCTCCCGCCAGGACACGGAAGAGTGTTTTGATACAAACTGGCATATACCGAATTGCAATTGGCACCGTAGAGATAGGTGGGCTGACCAGGGACCAAGTTAAGCCCCTCAAAATAATAATCATCAGTCACCGTGTTCAATGTCGCATTCCCATTGAGAGTCACCGGAAAAGCTGTTCGCGCGGTAAAGCGATCATCGAGTCCCCAGTGGTTGAGAGCGGCATTCACAAGGCTTCCGCGTCCCACCTCCGGCAAATTATAGGAAAATGCCGTAGAGAGATTCTGTCGAACATCAAAATCGCAGTTACCACGTTGGTAATAACCGTAATTGGTGTTCTGAGATCCATAGTCCAGGCAGTGCGACCATGCGTAGGAGGCGAGCACTGTCAACCCCCGGCTCAGCCTCCGCTGGAGTTGAACCTGCAATGAGTCGAAGTCCGAAGTTAGGCCATTATCGTAGAAATAGAAATTTCCACCTGCACTGATTATTGGACTGCTCGTCGGTATGATTGCATTGTTCCTCAACAGTCGACCGCTGTGTGCTCCAACATAGGTAACAGTGAAAGCTTGCGATTTCCCCAACTCCTGTTCCAGACTGGCGTTCCATTGAAGAGCATATGGCAGTTGAAGATGTGGATCGAAGGCGTACATATAACCAAACGGCGGTGCAGGAGGATTCACAATACTAGGAATAGCCGGAGCAATGGGAAATGACCCAACGGCGAAATTTCCATATGCTATGAATCCTGGACCTTCAAATCCTTGCGAGCCCGCTTGTTGCCCAGTGTCGAAGAATACGCCAACTCCGCCCCGCACTACGGTTTCCCAATCTGGCGTTTTGCGAAGGATATAGGCTGCACCTAGGCGGGGCGCGATGTTGAACCAAGTGGTCTGCCAGAGGGGCATGCCTTGTGGTGCCAACGTCCAGGTTTCGGGGCTTGAGCCCTGAATCGTGTAGGGCTTCAGACCTTGCGTCACGCTCGGTGCCGGGTTCACCTCCCAGCGCAGTCCCACAGAGAGATTCAAACGCTGTGACACCTTCCATTCGTCCTGAGCAAACGCCGAGAAATTTATGTACAACGGGTATCCCGGAGCTTCGATGTAAGGATATGTATAGGGATTATTCCCTTCTATGCTCGATTCGCTGAAATAATAATAAGCAAGATCAGCAGGACTCGGGGTTGCTCTGGGCGCCAGTCTGCGAAAATCAAGGCCAAATTTGAATTGATGACGCCCCGAAGAAAGAGCGACCGAATCCACCAAATTCCATTGCCTTTGAGCGCCAAACTCTTGCTGCTGCAACAGAACTTGTGTATACGCGCTGTAATCAAGTGCAATACCAACATACGATCCCGAGGGCAACCCTGATAGCAGAGCTAGGTTCGCAGGTACGCTTCCTCCGAGCGAATCAATCATGGACAGATTGCTCACATCGTTCGAACTGAAGTTCAGGCGGAAGTCGTTACTGAACCGGCTAGAGAAGATGTTGCTGGCACCTGCCGTGTAGGTCCGCATCGAGTAAACTGAGGCGGTGTCCACTGTTGGAGTTGACGAGGTTGCAGAGGTTCCTCGACTAGCCGAATTGGATCCTGTGTCACTAAAGCGGAAGAAGACTCTTAGTTTATCGTTTAGTACATGGTCGAAACGAACACTGGTGGAGTTGAGCGCGGCGGGGTTGGACCAGCTTGCAATATATTCCGCAACGCCATTTCCCAAGTCTGGTCCGTTTGGCACAGCGAAGGCATTTAGAGCAGCCTGAAGAGCCGCGGGTACACTTACCCGCTGACTTGCATCGGGAACATAGTTGACCGTAGCCGCCTGGGGCGCAATTAGCCGTAGCCCTTCATAGGAGACAAAAAAGAACGTCTTGCTTTTTCCTTGATACAGACGGGGAATCTCGACGGGCCCACCGAATGTGCCGCCGAAATCATTTTGCCGAAGCGCAGGCTCCGGCGTACCAAAATAGTCGTTGAACCAGTCCTGAGCATCAACAGAGCCGTTACGCAAATAGTCGTAAGCCGTGCCATTCCACTGATTGGTGCCCGATTTGGTATCAAATGCAAATTGCCCACCTGGATTATGTCCATATTCAGCAGAGTACGTTGAGCTCTGTACGCGAAATTCCTGAAGATCGTCTACTGAAACAAGAGCTTGTGTAGTTCCTAACGCAGTCGCACCGGGTAGAGAACCGCTTGCGGCCGCGAAGTAATTCTGGTTGAGTCCCGCAGTTGCTCCTACATTGGCGCTCACACCGTCCACAGTGTAATAGTTTTCTTCTGTGCGCTGTCCGTTAACGCTGAATTCGCCAGATTCCCCAAGTGTTGCGCCGCTTTGTGGGCTTTGCGTCAACGTGCCCGGAGTGAGCAAAATCAAATCCTGAAAGCTGCGGCCGTTCAGCGGCATATTTTCGACCATCTTGCTGTCGACCATAGTGCTGACCGACCCGTCGGTTGTGTTGATGTTCAGTCCGCCCCCATTGACCTGGATGGTCTCAGAGGTTCCGCCCACTTCAAGCGTGAAGTTCCGGCTCACGACGTCCTGAACATTCAGCGTGAGATCGCGCAGGTCGACCTGCTTGAATCCCTGCTTCTCCACAAAAACCCGATAACGGCCCGGATTCAGGCCGGGGACGCTGTAGATGCCGGCGCCGTTTGTCTTCGTCTGAATCGAGACGCCCGTATCCTCATTGGTGATCGTCACTGCGACATCTGGCACCAGAGCGCCATTCTGGTCGACGATTGTGCCGGAAAGAGTGGCGGCTGTGGTCTGCGCCGCGATGTGCAGCGGCAAACCGAGTAGGATCGCGACGCAGGCGAGCTGGATAGCGGGTTTGATGAAGCTGCGCATCCGGCGAATCGAACAGCGAAGGCTCGAAAGAGCGAAACCTGGCATGTGCGGATCTCCTCTAAGTTCGATTACAGGAATGTTGCGCAATTCCTACCAAGCCCCCGCAAATGTTTGCAAATTGTATGGAGCGAGGCGTGGAACATGATTCAGGAGCGCATCCGTGCGAGGTTGCAGTCGGTGCTCGAAAAACGGATGCGCGGGAACGGGCAAACAAACGTCCGAAACCCCGCGCCCAACCAATAAAGTCGGCTCCGCGTTACGGGTCCTCTCCGCTTGAGTTCCCCTGATTCCGGCCGTTGCTTTGAGAAGCGTTAAGGATGATTCGGGGCTGTTCCCAAATAGGCCGTGAGCATGCGCTTGCCCTTGGGTTGGCTCAGATCCTCGTCTGTACGTTCGAGCGTGATGAACACCGAATTGATTTCCCGGAGCGTCTGCGGATCGCTGAAATTCAGGCTCCAACGCCGTTGCGTCTGGTCGTCGTGGAAAAGAATGCCGATTTTTCGGATGGTGGCCTTGTTGCCATTGTTCTCTCCCCAGGCGACGTAGGAGAATTTGCCCTCATCCGCTCTGAGCTGCGGCAAATCGTATGCGTAATAGACGAGAGACTTGCCCTCGGTGTAGAACGCGCGCGCAAACGGCTTCTCGGTCGCGCCCTCGGTGTCTGTATCGTACACGTCGATGATGTGCAGATCACGCGCGCCGATGATGTCGCGAATCTCCCGTCCATGCGCGAGAAGATCGCGCTCCTGGTCGAGGCTCGCGCTTTCTGTATTCAGGCGCGAGGTGAGGTCGCGTACCTGGATTTGGAGCGTGGCGATCATGGCTCCATCGGATGAATTGGTGGATTGCGCCTGTTCGAGCGCTGTTTTCTTGGTGTCGAGTTCAGCTTGCGTGGCCCTGACCGCCGCTGCCTGCTGGTCGATCTCTGCCTCAAGAGACGCCTGCGCCGCTTCGGCCTGGCTCAGTTCCCGATCCTCGGTGGAAAGCCGTTGCTGGAGATCCTCGCTATGCTGTTGTTCCTCTTTGAGCGCCAGCGCCAGCTTCGCCATTTGGCTCTGCAAATCCAGTTTGGCGAAATCCGTGGCGGGAGACGAAGCTGCATGGGCGGAGGGAATCGCGGCGGGCTGCGAGGTCGCGTTAACCGCTTCGGCGTTTAAGCGCAATCCGTGATCGTAACGCACGCCGAGCCAGAAGCAAACCACGGCCACCGCGGCAGCCGTTGCCGAGGCCCACAGGGGAAGCCGAAACCTGTGCCTCAGTAGCGCTGTCAACGAGAGATTGCCGGGTTCTTTAGTACTGGCGTTGGGCGAACGGTCTTCCAATAGCGCAATGTTCGTAAGTACGGCCGCCCTTACGCGGTCGCGGCTCGATGCGACGACGGCCTCGGTCTCCTGAACCACGGGCTCCACGATCGCCCGACGCATTCCAAAATACTCGGCCGAAAGATCTCTGCATGCGCTGCACTTGACAAGATGAGTTTCAAGTTCCCGTCCTTGTGAAGACGGCAGATCCCCAAGGGTCGCCAAGGCGCACAATTCCTCAAAGTATTTGTGCTCTGGCACTTTCCACCTCCCCGGTCAATACTTCGTCCGTTTTGCTGATCTTTCGCAGACTCCATCGGGAGTGCTTCCCCTGTGCCGGCGCCTGTACGTTGTGGTTTTGCGCCCCGAGGCAAAACTCCGCGCGGAGCTTCTTGAGACTTCGGTAGTAATAGTGCTGAATGTTTCCAGGGGACACGCCGGTGACGCTTGCCGCCTCCTGGATCGTCAATCCATCGAAGCAGATGAGTTCCACGATGCGGCGATGCTTCTCGCTCAAGGATTCGAGCACATGCTCCACGAAGAGCTTTGCCTCCTGGCTCGTCAGCCGGAAATGCTCGCTTGCATTGGCAGCCAACTCCGATGGAGAAACATCGGCGAGTTCCACATGGCTGAAATGGTGGCGAGACTTCAATCGGTCCAACCGGTTAATGCTCCTCCCATATACGTATTGCAGCAGCCAGGTGCGTAAACTACCTTTCGAGGCGTCAAACTTCTTTGCATTGCGGAAAAAATCGGTGAAAGTGATCTGGACCACATCTTCCGCTTCGCCGGTGTCTCGTACGATTCTCAAGGCGACACGCATGATTGTGGCGTAGTAGCGATCAAAAATGACGGTCATGGCGTCGTGGTTTCCGGAGATCAGCAGTTCGACAAGGCGCTCGTCAGGGCAGCTTGTGAGAGTCGACAGTTCCCGAGTCTGATCCGTTTTATTCTGGAACGACATCGAAGATCCCTCTGGTTCGGCAATCCCGGCCCTGACCGTCAGAAGCACGGTGACAGCAGGAAAAGCGAGCAACCCGACCGGCGCTCTGCGTACATCTGCATCTCGCTGATTACCAGATATCGTACTTTAAAATCAAGTAAATTCGACCGTAAACGGACCCGCAAAGAATAAAGTTTCTGACTGGTAGAGAAGGGCACAAACAGCTGTATATGCAAATCAAGGGCTTGGTGAAGTGTTCCCTCGTTCGGCGGTCGGACAACCTCGCATTCCAGCCGATCGATTCTCCGCCGCCTCGCCGCCAATTGCCGATGGGGATTTCCTACTCCCACCCTCTCAGCTGGTGCATCAGGATATCCACGCTCGATTGTTATTCAGTTGGAAACTGATTCTGCAGGCCGCGCATGGACCGGATTACTTGGCGATAGATGCGAGTCAGCCATTCACCTGTCAGTGGCCCTAGATTCGATTGCACGATGTTTCCGAACACTGCGGTTTCTCTCTCGCGGCAGCGGACCGGAAGCTTCAGATCTCGCTTGAGAGAACCGACCAGAGCCGCTTCCCTGGCCCGCTCATTCAGCAATCGAACGATCGCCCGGTCCAGCTGATCAATTCTCCGTCTTGAGTTCGCTAACTGCATACGGGCGCTCGCTATGCTTGCCATCGCAACGCCTCCATCAGGCCAGCGAATCCGGGAAAATCCAAGGACTGGAACCCATCTGAGAGAGCGTTCGCGGGATCCGGATGCACTTCGACGATTAGCCCGTCTGCGCCCGCTGCCAGTGCCGCGCGGGACATCGCCGGAACGAGATCCCGTCTACCGGTAGCATGGGACGGATCGGCGATAACCGGGAGATGGGTGAGCTGGCGGGCCAGCGCCATGCCGGCGAGATCGAGCGTGTTACGCAGTTCGGGATCGTAGGAGCGAATGCCGCGCTCGCAGAGCACCACCTGGTCGTTGCCGCCTGCAAGCAGATACTCGGCGGCCAAAAGCCATTCCTGCACGGTGGCTGCCGGACTGCGTTTGAGCAGGACGGGCTTTCGCAGCTGTCCAAGGCGGCGAAGTAGCGCGAAGTTCTGCATGTTGCGCGCGCCCACCTGGAGCATGTCCACATGATCGGCGACCACATCGATGTCTTCGGTGCTCAGGACCTCCGAGACCACCGGCAATCCCGTCTCCGTGCTAACTTGCCGCAGGATCCTTAATGCCTCCACACCTAGGCCCTGAAAGTCGTACGGCGAAGTTCTTGGCTTGTAGGCGCCTCCGCGTAGGATCACGGCCCCCGCGGATCTGACGGCTTCGGCGGTCGCCCGAGTCTGTTCATAGGATTCAACGGAACAAGGTCCGGCCATCACGACCGGCTGACCGGCGCCGATCTCGACGTTTCCGACTCGAATCACCGTTCGTCGCCGCTTGCTCCATCTAGCCACAAGACTGAGGGCGGGCACGGAGATATGTTGCTGAGGCAATGCTTTGATTGGTGGCTGTTTGAATTGTTCCGCGGTAACCGAACTCATGGGTCTGGTCTCCTTGAAATGTCGTAGAAACGGAAAGGGCCGCGACTTTGGTCGCGGCCCTTGATGGTGAATGCGCTCTTAGATCAGGGAATCAAGATCGGAGATGCGCGCACGCCGCCAGAGCCGCTACTGGAAACCAGTAGCGGTTGGTAAAGAAGAAGGATTGGCGTGACGCTGTTTGCATCTTGTCCATTAGCTTATCTCAATGAACTACAACTTGTGAAGTTGGAATCGCATTGTGGAAGGCAAGCCGACGCGACGATCTCCGCCGGCGGCGTAAGCGACGAGTCTCGCCGCCGGCACGCGACGATTTTCGCCAAATCAACCACAAAGAGAGCTGCGCTCGGTCATTGCTCAAACCTGCTACCGATCAACTCACGAATAGCAAATCCCTTCGCTGAGAGTTCGCTTAGAACTCGATGCTTGTGTCGCACACTAGTGACAAGAAATGTCACCTCAGTAGATCGCTCTGGCATCCCCACGTGATAGAGAGACCGGTCCGGCTTCAGACCCGTGATCGAAACACCGGACTCCGCCAAAAGTTGGATGAGGTCCGCTAGCCGCCCGTGCTGGAATCCGAGCTCGACATAGAGGCGTACCTCGATTTCGCGCACGCAGCGAATTCGAAAAGGCAGCCACACTGGCAAATTCCTCTATCTCGAAAATGGCACGTCTTTCCTTAGCCTTTTGTGGCGCTCATATTCCCCTACAACCGACCACATGGCGAAGCATTGTGCTACTTCTTCTCGGCAGTGGCCTTCGCCTCGTTCTCCTCCTGCATCTTCCGCAGGCCCCGCCACCTCTCATACTGGTCCTTCTTCGCGGGGTCGGGATCTTCGTAGCCCTGAAGCCAAAATCGAAACCAGTCTACTGAGCCGCCTTGCGAAGCCAGGCGCACGCCCGGATTGGTCAAAACGTGCTCGTCCGTGTTCAACATCATCAAGTCCACTGGCTTTTTCAAATAGCGAAGTCCGGCATACGGCTCCCACATACCCAGCAAACTCGCTCGTCCTTCTCCAACAACCAATAACGGTGCGGTTATTTTTTCAAGATTAAAGGTCGGAGACCGCTTTAGCCATACTTGCAAGCCTTCCCCGAAAGGCTTCGCACCAATCATAGAATCGGCTTCGTTGCCAGGTGATGCCATCAGCATATATTGAAAATAATCCTCCATCACTCCAGACTCCATCGAGGCGGCTTTGAGATGAATGGACCCAGTCGTAAGCGTCTCCATCACGTAGAAGCATGAGCGGCTGAACCCAATGATACCGATCTTGTCAGGGTCCACCAGCCCGTCCGACACAAGCTGCTTTACCGCTGCTTCGTAACCGGAAACGGCACAGGCTCCTTCCTCAGGTGTTGCCAGGGGACAGAACCCTTCATCGTTGACCTGTAGGACGGCTATTCCCGCCGAAGCCAACTCTCTACCCGCGAATGCGGATGGAAATGAACCGGAGGGAGTGAACAGTGCCACCGAGAAACCGTGTGTTTGAATCACAAGCGGATAGCGCTGCCCTGGTTTATAGCTGCTCGGTTCAAATAGTCCACCTGTCCAATCTCGCCCCTCCTCATCTTTCCAGGTGTAAACTCTTTCGTGCGCTACTTTCATGTCTTTAAGCTGCGGGTTGGGATCCCAGATGATTTTCGATATCTCTTTGCGTACTACGACCAACAGTGGCGGCTGATCAAAGTCTTCCTTTACTGAGATATCGAGACCGTGTGGGCCCATTGTATGTATACCGATAAGTTTAGTTACGACTTCCCATGCCCCAGCAGCTCCGTATTGATACACGGTAGTTCGATATGACAAGTCGAAACGGTCTCGATAATTGACCGCGACCTGCTGCGGGTCACCCCGTACAAAGTGGACGCTAAAGACTACATGATAGCCAACTTCGATTTCGTTGTTACCCGGGCCAGTATGGCCTTTCAACATCTCGACGCAGGTCCGAGCATTGGACGATAGATCTACGATGGCAACGCACGGCCGAGAAGGAAGCTCGTCTTTAGATCGAATGAACGTGCCTGGCAGCAAAATCTTCCTCCCGTCGCTTGACCACTCGGGACTGCCATTCGACCGCCATCCCGCATCGTTGCTCACAGGCGCGTCGGTTAAAGCTTCTGTTGCGCCCGTTCGGAGATTGATCCGAACAAACTGATGAGCGGGGGCGCCGGCCTGAATATGCTTAGGCGACGAAGCATAGGGCGGGGGATACAGTGTTTCCCATGGCGCTGGAGCCTCGGCAACTGGCAGCATCGTAACTAAAAATTGCCCATCGGGCGACAGTGCTAATCCATAGAAGTCGACGAGTCGCGCACCATCACGCCTGACCTGAAATCTCTTCCCGCCAACTACTGCCCAGAGCGTACTGGGGCCTGACGTCGCTAGTCGAGACCCTATCGCATCATCCGGAGGAAAGAGTAGATCCCAAATTGAGCGCCCGGTACCCACGATTGCCGAAGCCTGGCTTTCGTTTCTCTTATTCGGATCAATGACTGTATAAACGTAATTGTTTCGATTGCTGATGTCGAAATCTTTGACTGTCTCCGTTGCCGAAGTCAGCGGTTCAATCGTCTTCTTTTGAAGGTCGGCAATGACAAGACGTTGATTGTCATCGGGCGCGCGCTGCAAGAAGGCTATGCCGCTGGAGTCAGCCAGCCAGCGCCAGTCCTTAAAGATTGGGCCTGTCTTGTCCGTAGACAGAGTAAGCGTCCACACGGGTACTGGTTGCTGCGAGTTATCGGAATGCTGCACAAAGCTCTCGACGTCATGGCTCCGATAAAATCGGAGGGTATCCTCGACACGGTTCAGGTCCAAGCGGCCACGCTCCGTATGAACGGCGAAATAGCTCCCGTCCGGCGAAAAGCGCACAGCGTCCGCCTGGCCCCCGTTCTGATCTCCAAAGAGCGTCACTCCAATGTCGTCAGCGACGGTGAAAGGCCTATTCGTTTGTTGCGAGGACGCGATTGGGGAATGGATACCGCTGAAAAATACGGTGACAACGATGAGCAACCAGACGATTTCTGTTTTTCTAGTGTTCACGGACCCTCTCCATCTCGCTTCTTAACTTCATAACAACGTAGAAGAAAACCGGCAAAGCCCGATCTGCCTTGCCGTGCCCGCTTCGATTCTCAACTGTGCCTTGAGTCCAGACGCTAGAAAACGAACTTCAGCGCGAATTGCATCGAGCGCGGGCCGCCCTGTTGGTAGAGCGGACTAAGGACCCCCAGAGAGTTGGCGAGCGTGGCCGTCGCCAGCCCGAATTGTGGGGTTGTGCAGCCAGGTGTGCCCGGTGTACCGCCGCAAATCGAATTAATTGCTCCAAAATTCGGGTGATTGAAGATGTTGAAAGCTTCGGCACGGAATTGCAGTTTCAGGTTCTCGTAAATCGGGAATTCACGCCTGACAGCCAAATCCATCTGCGCGGCATCGAACCCCCTGCCGAAGTTACGCGGAACATCACCGTAACCAGAACTTACGCCAACGAAAGCATTCGGATTAATCGCCCGACCTGCCGGACATCCTTGCCCTAACTGAAGATCCCCCAATCCCTGAAGGACAGATGCGCAATTGGCGCCGAATAGATAGACCGGCTGACCCGGAACGAAGTCCAATCCCCCATAATAGAGTTGTCCGTTTGGTTGAAAGAGAGGATTTCCAATCACATTCACCGGAAACCCCGTTCGCGCTGTAAAGCGGTCATCGAGTCCCCAGTGGTGCAGAACGGCGTTCACAAAGCCGTTGTCACCCAGGTTCGGCAGGTCATAGGAGAAAGCAGCCGAGAAATTGTGCCGAACGTCAAAGTCGCAGTCCCCCCGCTGGTATCCAGTAAGGAAGTTTGATGATCCGTAGTCAATACAATGAGACCACGTGTAGGACGCCAGAGCCGTCAACCCTCGGGCCAGCCTCCGCCGGAACTGAACTTGCAACGAGTCATAGTCCGATGTCAGACCATTTTGAACGACATAAATGCCGCTTGCATTGGGGTTGTCGGTTGGGAAAAACGCATTTTCCTGCAGCAACCTTGACCCGTGTGAGCCGACATAAGAGAGGGTGAAAGTCTGCGACTTGCCTAGCGCCTGCTCGACACTGGCATTCCATTGAAGCGTGTAGGGTAGTTGCAGATGCGGGGCAAAGCCGGTCAGACTGTTATACGGCCCTACAGGCGGATTCACGATCGGGGGAATCACCGCACCTCCCGGGAACGGTCCAGGCACATCTGATTGTGCAGAAAACCCGGGACCTATGTCGAAGGGGAGCGATCCCAACTGCTGACCAGTGTCAAAGAAAACTCCACCGCCGCCCCGCACAACCATTTCACGACCCGGCGCGTCATGGAGGATGTACGCCGCACCGAGCCGCGGCGCAAAGTTCCCGTAGGTTGTGTGCCAGAGGGGAGTGCCCTGCGGAGCCAGTGTCCATGTACTGGGCCCGGAGCCTTGAATTGTATAGGCCTGGAGTCCTTGAGTCACGCCCGGTGGAGGGTTCACCTCCCAACGCAACCCCAATGAGAGGTTCAAACGTTGTGACACTTTCCACTCATCCTGGGCGAATGCCGAAAAATTGGTGTACAACGGGTAAGCGGGAGCGAACGCTTCTCCGATTACAAGCCCGCTGTTCGCCTGAACCGCACCCTCACTGAAGTAAGCATATATCGCCGAGGGATTCAACGGAACTGATACGGGTGTGAGTTTTCGATAGTCCACACCGAACTTAAACTGATGGTGCCCTAAAGCGCGACTCAACGTGTCCACGAAATTCCACTGCCTCTGAGCACCAGACTCAGACTCCTGGAAAATCTCGAGAAGTTGTCCACCGAGAATAAGGGCAATGCCTGGCGCCGAACCGGGGCCGAGGCCCGCGAGCTGCACTAAATTCACAGGAGTACCGCCCCCGAGCGCATCAATGACGTCGCTACTCGTCGTCGTGTTCGAGCTGTAATTGAGACGGAAATCGTTAGTGAGGTGGCTTGTAAGAATGCTGCTGACACCCGCCGTATAGGTTCGCATGGTGTAGGCCGACGTTTGGTCGATTGTCGGAGCATAGCCACTTGGTCCCTGAATGGCTGAACTGGACGCCGTGTCACTAAATCGAAAAAAGAGCCTTAACTTGTCGTTTACGGAGTGGTCAAATCGCACACTAGTGGAATTGATCGAACTCGGGTTGGACCAGCTTCCAATGTACTGGGCAATTCCATTTGCTGTGTCATCAATCCCACTAGGGCTTTGCACCGGAAAGGCATTCAGCACCTGATTCAGAGGCGCTGGGGTACTCGCTCGCAAGGCGGTATCCGGCACATAGTTCGGCGTGGCTGCCTGCGGTGCAATGAGGCGCAGTCCTTCATAAGACACAAAAAAGAACGTCTTGTCTTTTCCGTTGTACAGACGGGGAATCTCGACAGGCCCACCGAAAGTGCCGCCAAAGTCATTCTGATGAAGGTCGGGTTCCGGCTTGCCAAAGTAGTCGTTGAACCAGTCTTGGGCGTCAAAGTAACCGTTTCGCAAATAGTCGTAGGCCGTGCCGTGCCATTGATTTGCGCCCGATTTTGTCTCGAACGCGAACTGTCCGCCGGGATTGCGCCCATACTCCGCTGAATATGTGGAGCTCTGCACGCGAAACTCCTGGAGGTCGTCCACGGAGACCAGAGCCTGCGTGGTTCCCAATGCAGTGGAAGCAGCAACGGAACCACTACCTCCAGCACCTCCGGTAAGACTTGAACCCGCAGCTGCCCCGACATTGGCGCTCACACCGTCCACAGTGTAGTAGTTGGATTCCGTGCGCTGCCCATTCACGCTAAACTCGCCGGACACACCGACACCGGAGGGGGTCCCGTTGTTCACAGCCTGAGGCGTCTGTGTCACCGTACCCGGCGTGAGCAGAATCAAATCCTGGAAGCTGCGCCCATTCAGCGGCATGTTTTCGACCATCTTGCTGTCTACCACTGTGCTGACCGATCCGTCGGTAGTGTTGATGTTGTTTCCGCTTCCATTGACCGTCACGGATTCCGACACGGACCCGATCTCCAACGAAAAATTCTGTTCGAGTGTGTCCTGCACCTGGAGGACAAGACCGGTCATGTTGATCACTTTGAACCCATCTTTGCGCACCGCCAAGCGATACGGCCCCGGAGGCAAACTTGGAATGACGTAGATACCGCTCCCGTTGGTCGTCGCAGGGTAGACCACATTGGTATCGATGTTCACGGCCTCGACGGCAACTCCGGGAACGACGCTGCCCTGGGGGTCTGTAACCTGTCCGTTGATGGTGGCGTAGGTCGACTGCGACCGCAGGCATGTGCCTCCCAGTGAAATCAGCAGCGCCAAACACACGAGGGCCCAGGAACGGCTCAAACACGAGAATACTACTGCGCAGATGCGGAACTGGCTCATTGGGAAAGACTCCTTGGTAGGGTTCTCCGGATTCACCAGTGTTATGCCGCGATTACATTCCGTTTGTCCCATGATGAAAAAGAAAAATATTCTGTCGGCGCCGCGATTTGGTCGCAGCTCTGAATGGGCCTTGGGGGCGACGTGCATGGTTCTGAGGGTCGGCGGCACAAGGGACAAAGGGCCTGAAGCGGGAGGTCATCCTTTACAGCTGGCAAGAGACATGTCCGCAAACCGAACTGTCGAGCCGATCCAGCCGCTCTAGGGGTGATTGGGTTCGCCACCCAGAAAGGCGTAAAGGATCTTCTGGCCGTGAGGCTGGTCGCCCTCCCCTTTACGCGGCTCCAGGGTCACAAACACGGAGTTGATCTCGACAAGCTGCTGCGGGTTATCCACCTTGAGCGACCATCTTCTCTGAGCCTTGTCGTCCACATAGAGGACGCCGAGGCTCTTGACGCTGCCCGGCTGGCCTAAACGCTCTCCCCAGGCCTCAAAGGAATAGTTGGTGTTCAGGACCTTCTTCTCATCCAGGTCGAAGGCATAGAAGATGAGCGACTTGCCTTCGGTATAGAAGACCCGCCCGAAGGCTTTCCGGTCCCTTCCGGATCCATTGGCGTCGTGCACGTCGATGATGTGGAGGTTGCGCGCTCCCATCAGGTCGCGCACATCGCGCCCTGCCGCGAGCAACTGGCGCTCCCGGTCGAGCGACGCGGTCTGGGAGCTGAGTTGATCGGTAAGATCGCGGATGCGGAGCTGGTCGGCGGCGGCGAGTGCCTGGCCCTGGTCGATGCGCTGCTGGAGCTCGGCCATCTGCGCGCGCAACTCGGCAACACTCTGATCCTTGCCTTGGGCCTGCGACTCAAGCGCGGCGATCTGGCTGCTCTTGGCCTGGACTGTCGCTTGAAGCGCCGATTGGCTGGCTTCGTAGTCCTTGAGAGAGCGCTGCGCCGTGCTGAGCTTGGCTCGACTCGCGACAAGCTGCTTGTCGAGCGCTGCAATGAGCTTCTGATCGACTTCCTCGGCTGCGCGCAGTAGTGCAGCGGAATCGGGAGCCGTGCCCGGATGTTGGCTGGCCCGACCCTGCGGCGACACCGCTCTTGTCCCCGCGTTATGAGAGAGGAAAGCCATCTCGCGATGGACAAGCGCAAGATGAGTCGCGTACCCCGCCGTGAAGAGCAGGATCGCAATCGAAGCCGCAAGAGCCCCGCGATAGAGCGCAGGAGAGGGGCGGAACTGACGGATCGAATGCACGGCCCGGCTGGCGATCGGCGGCGCTTCCCGCAGGGCTTCACGGGTAAACGAAATGCCGCTTCTCTCGGCACGCGCCAGGAATTCCCTGCGCAGCCGCTGCTTGTCTGCGGTCGAGTAGCCGGTCTCAAAAGATGCGGAGTTCTCTGCAGACAGGGAGAGCTGAGGCAGCACGAATTGCGTGAACTCGCGATATTGCTCCTGACAAGCCGCGCACTTGCTGAGATGCTCGCGAAGATCCTGCATCTCGCCAGCGGACACTTCGCCGATCATCGCTAAAGTGCAAAGTTCCTCGTATTGCTCATGCCTCGGCACGGGTAGCCCCCATTCTGGACACCTGCTGTCGCGGTTTTGCCATCATCTCTCCGCGAATCGATTTCAGGTGCTCCTTCAACTTGGCCATGCCTCGATAGTAGTGGTGCCGTACGTTGGAAAAGCTCTCTTGCGTGCGTTCGGCAACGTCTTTCAGATTCAGTCCTTCAAAATGTACCATTTCAATTGTCCGCCGCTGATTCTCGTTCAGGAGGGCAAGCGCCTCGCGCACGAAGCGCGTACACTCCTGGGGTGCCTCGGAGTAAAGACGCAAGGCGCCCTGCTCGAATTCGGACATCTCGCCCATGGCGACGTTGGCATAGAACCGCCGCACGAGCAGATAATTCCTGCGATTGATGCTGCGCCCGTAGGCGTATTGCATCAGCCACACTAAGACTGTGCCGCGCTCAGGGTCGTATTGTCCCGCGCGCTCCGCAATTTCCATAAAAATATTCTGCAAAACATCCTCGGCCTCGCCCCGATCGCGGAGGGTCCGAAGTGCGACCCCGAGCACCATGTTGTAGTACCGGTCGAAAAGGACCGCCAGGGCGTCCCCATTGCCCGCCTGCAACTCCCGCATGATCCCAGCATCGTCGAGCTCCGCAAGCTTCGCGTAGCTCGTGCGTGGAGATTGCGTGGAGTGCGGGGCGGGCTTCATAAAGATGGTTCACACCGATTACGATGCCCATTTCTAGCACGGTAACGTGAGCATAATAAAGCGAAAAACACCGCAAAAATTAATTTTTCTGGTGTGGGACAAATCGCTTCCTGAAGCTGAATACTCTTAATTACGCATGCGCAGATTCCGGAGCGGCATCGGTACGGATACCTGCTTCGCAATGGCTTGAGGAACTGCCACCTTAATCCCCTCCGCATTCACAACCCGAGATCCGCCTTCGCTTCAGCAAACATCGCCGCCGCGAATTTGAGGTCTGCGCGCGAGTGTGCCGCTGAGACCTGCGCACGGATGCGCGCCTTGCCCTGGGGAACGACTGGATAGGAGAATGCGACGACATAGACGCCTTTCGCCAGCATCAACTGGGCCATTTCAGAAGCGACAACCGCGTCGCCGAACATAATCGGGACAATGGGATGCTCTCCTGGCACGATATTGAATCCCGCCTGAGCTATCTGCGTACGGAAAAAGCGAGTATTCTCCTTTAGCCGTTGCCGTAATTTTGTGGATTCTGTTAGCAGGTCGAGGACCTTCAGAGAAGCCGCAGCGATCGACGGGGCGATGGAGTTCGAAAAGAGATAGGGCCGTGAGCGCTGCCGGAGCAACTCGATGATCTCCTTTCGTCCGCTGGTGTAGCCGCCGCTTGCACCCCCCAGCGCCTTGCCCAGCGTGCCGGTGATAATGTCTACGCGGCCCTCGACACCGCATAGTTCCGGCGTGCCTCGCCCATGCTTGCCGATGAAACCGCCTGCATGGGAGTCATCAACCATCACCATCGCGTCGTACCTTTCCGCAAGGTCGCAGATCTTATTGAGCTTGGCAAAGTGGCCGTCCATCGAAAAGACGCCATCGGTCGCAATCAGGCGGTGCCGCGCTGATGCTGCTTCTTTCAACTTTGATTTGAGATCGTTCATATCGCCGTTGCGATAGCGGTAGCGCGCCGCCTTCGAAAGCCGGATGCCATCAATGATGCTGGCGTGATTGAGTTCATCTGAAATGATCGCGTCCTCTGCGTCGAGCAGCGTCTCAAACAGCCCGCAATTGGCATCAAAACACGAACTATAGAGGATGGTGTCTTCCATGCCGAGGAATGCACTAATACGCTCTTCGAGCTGCTTGTGAATCGACTGTGTGCCGCAGATGAATCGCACACTGGCGAGGCCGTAACCCCAATCCGCCAAAGCCTGCTGCGCTGCATGCACCACGGCCGAATGATTGGCGAGCCCCAGGTAGTTGTTCGCGCACATGTTCAACATCGGACCGCCGTTAGCGACGGAAATCTTTGCCTGCTGCGGTCCTGAGAGCACGCGCTCATGCTTATACAAGCCGGCGCTTTGAAATTCTCCGATCTTGTCCTGCAAGATACCCTGAATCTTTCCGTACATGACGCTTTCTTCTCCTATTTCAACCCAGGCTCGTCCAGTCGAGAATCACCTTACCCGTCTCGCCGGAGATCATGGCGTCAAATCCTTTCTGAAAATCGCTGTACGGGAACCGGTGCGTAATGACCGGTGAGATGTCCACACCCGATTCGAGCATCACGGTCATCTTGTACCAGGTCTCGTACATCTCGCGCCCGTAGATACCCTTAATGGTGATCATGTTGAAGATCACCTGCCGCCAGTCCATAGGCGACTCGTTGGAAGGAATGCCGAGAATGGCAATTTTCCCGCCATGGCACATGTTGGCGATCATGTCGCTGAGCGCATGCGCGTTGCCTGACATTTCGAGGCCGACGTCAAAGCCTTCGACCATTCCAAGTTGCTTCTGAACGTCGGCAAGAGAAGTCTCTTTGGGATTCACGGCCAGCGTAACACCCATTTTCCGCGCCAGATCGAGCCGGTAGGGATTCAGGTCCGTAACCACGACGTGCCGTGCGCCGGCGTGGCGCACCACTGGAATTGCCATAATGCCGATCGGGCCCGCTCCGGTAATGAGCACGTCTTCACCGAGCACAGGAAACGACAGCGCCGTGTGCACGGCATTGCCGAAGGGATCAAAGATGGCGGCCACTTCCTGGTTGATCGTCGGATCGTGCCGCCAAATGTTGGTCATGGGCAGGGAGATCAGCTCGGCGAACGCCCCTGGGCGGTCGACGCCCACACCGAGAGTGGAGTGGCAGAGATGCCGTCTCCCGGCCAGGCAATTGCGGCAGCGGCCGCAAACGACGTGGCCCTCCCCGCTCACGATATCCCCAGGAAAGAAGTCATTGACGTTCGAGCCAGCCTCTACAATTTCACCGACAAATTCGTGTCCAATCGCCATTGGAACGCGGATAGTCTTCTGTGCCCAATCGTCCCACTCGTAGATATGAACATCGGTTCCGCAGATTCCGGTGTAGTGCACGCGCACCAGGACGTCATTGATTCCGATCACCGGCTCGTCAATCTCTTCGAGCCACAGGCCGCGCTTTGCCTTGCTCTTGACCAATGCCTTCATTGAATCTCCTCCGGTGTTGTCAATCCAATGCAGCGTGTATTTCTCGCACTATTATGTGAGCTGCCGAGCTGAATTCGCTTCTCGACCTCCTCCATGGCTTCGAATAGCTGGTCGAAGCTCTCGATGGCAAACAATTGCTCATGCATCTTGTCCACCTTCACCCGCGTATCGAGCACCTCATCAAGATCGAACTCCCGGATGGCGCAGCTGCCCTCAATCACCCTCGTGCATTCTCTGTGGGAGCTGATGAGGCCGCTGCCATAGACTTTGATCTTCCCATCCTGCCGGATAAGACCAAACTCGACCGCGTACCAGAACAGACGGCCCAGCCGCTCAAGCGTTTCGGCATTGTCCACACTCGCGCATAAGCGCCCATAACTCTCGAGAAAGTTCGCGAAAACGCGGTGCGCATGCATCGGCACATGGCCGAACACATCGTGAAAGATGTCGGGCTCGGGCGTGTACTCGAGCAAATCACGGCCGCGCAGCCTTGTAGTGGTCGGAAACATGCGCGCCGCAATCATCTCGAAGAATGCCCCACTCGGAAGGAATCCAGTGACGGGCATCGCCTCCCATCCTGTTCGCGGCATCAGTCGCCGATTGATCGCGACTAGATTGGGCAGACGGTCTCGCTCGAGTCCGATGATCTCGTACCCGTCCAGGTATTCCCTGGCCGCGTGGACTTCGAGCTGCGGCAGTCTGTGTCCAACCAGTTCCGCCCAGATCGCATGTGTATCCTCTGAGTAACTTGAATAGTCCTGTACCGTCAGATACGGCCCTGCTGCAATCAGGTTTTGAGCAGCCATCTAACACCCCCCTTCATCTTCCCCGGTCATTCGGCTCTCTGCCATAATGAAGGTTGTGAGTTCTTCGTCATTCCGCCCGCGGTTGAACGGCAATGCGGCGGGTAACCGATCGAGCGCGACGAATTGTTCTCAGGAGTTAGCAATCACCACCTCGACAAGATTTGCCAAGCCCGAGGCGATTCCCGCCTCGATTGCGGCAGCGATATCCAGCGTTTTCTCGACGCGGCGGCCGGCCACTCCCATGGATTGAGCGAGGGCCAGATAGTCGATTTGCGGCCGATTGATATCCATGCCGATGAACTGATTGTTCTGGACGGAGCGATAACCGGGCTGCGCCCTCATGAAATTCTTGAGTATGTTGTACTCCCGATTGTTCATGACCACGAATGTAACTGGCAGTTTTTCGTGGGCCGCTGTCCACAATGCCTGCGGAGAATAGAGCGCGGCTCCGTCTCCAACCAGACAGACAACCGGCTCACGGCCCAGACCAAGCGAGCAGCCAACCGCAGCAGGCATCGCCCAACCCAAAGCTCCTCCGCGCGAAAAGGAATACTGGCTCGACGACCTGCTATTCAAGAAGCTCCGCACGTGCGACGAGGTTGCAACTGCCTCGTCCATGATCGGAACGTCGGGGCCGATAGCGCGAACAGCCTCGCATGCCGCGACCAGCGGCGTGATCGCCGTAGCATACAGTTCGAAGGCGGCGGTTGCCTCCAATTCGCTGCGCCGGCGTATCTGCTCTTCACGTGCTTTCTGGCGGATGGCGGCGTGCGCGGCAGAATTGTCGGAGGTGGCTGCGGTGAGCAACGGAGCCAGGGCGCGCAGGGAGGCTCGGATGTCTCCGACCACGGATAGCTTGGTCTGATACGTTCGACCCAGATCCCGCACATCGGAAGACAACTGAAAAACGTCGCAGTTGGAGGGAATGGCAGACCCTTCGGTATAGAGAAGCGTGATAATGGACTTGCCGCCGAGCGCGAACAGCGCCGAAAAGCTTTCGAGGCGGCGCGCAATGTCCGTTGCCTTCGTCGGCAGGTGCCCGGCCCAGAGCTCGTGTCCGGTCGGAAAGGGGGTTCGCGATGGCCAAGAAGATCCGTAGACCGTGGCGCCGAGAGCCTCGGCTAATTGGACTACCTCGGGAGCAGCGTCGCTCCAGTGGACCTCGTCCCCGGCGATAATGGCGAGCCGCCCCGGTGGAATGGCGGCCAGGTATTCAGCCAATGCATCGAGCGACCCGGCGGTCGCACGCCCGTCGATGGTCGAGGGCTCGCCGACCGCGACCGCGCTCTTCTCTTCCATGACATCCATCGGCAATGATAGAAGGACTGGACCGGAAGGGGCGGCACGAACATCGTTGAAGGCGCGCCGCAAAAGAATGGGAAGCTGGTCGGCATGGGCGACCTCTTGAGCCCACTTGACGGCCGGACCGGCGATGCGCACCAGATCTCCGAAGAGAAGCGGATCGGTGATGGTGTGACGGGAATCCTGTTGCCCGGCAGTCACGACGAGCGGTGTCTGCGAGACGCTTGCGTTCAGAAGATTTCCCATACCATGTCCAAGACCGCCGGCGGTATGCAGGTTGAGGAAGCCCGGCCGACGAGCGGCCTGGGCATAACCATCAGCCATGGCGACCGCACTTGCTTCCTGTAACGCGAGGACGTACCGGATATCTGGCGCTCCAAGCAGGGCGTCCATCAAGGGCAGTTCCGTCGTTCCAGGATTGCCAAAGATGTATTGAACGCCTTCGCTGCGTAGAATTTCGAGGAGAATCTCGGCGCCACGTCGTGCTTGCGTGCTTTCAGCGAGAGGAATTGAATGTGTCAGCATCATACTTTCGCGAATAAAATAACCGTGGGAATGGTCCAATCTACTCGTCCGCTCGCCAACGCGCTATTGTTTGGGCAGACTGTGGCGTGCGGCTTCGAGGCCATCCAACGCATTCCAGAGGACTGTCAACCCGCGCTTCACCCCGTCGAGTGCCTCTAGCGCCGAGTCGGGGTTCTTCTCTATCGCATGGTCGATAAGCATGCGCCAGACCTGAGCGTGCTGGAGGCTGGCAGCCTTGGTGGTGTGCAGTTCGAGAAACTGGCAGGCCGCGCCTCCAAACTCATAAAAACGCTTCAGACCCGTGAGTTTCGCTTGGGCAACCGTATGAACCCCCGATTCATACGCATAGAATGCTCCGAGAGCCATGGGCGGCGGGCCGCTCTGCGCCATCTCGCGGTAGGTGTCTATCAGGTGCTGGATTTCCGGGAGAACCTGGCCGCTCCCCGGCGGTTTTGCCGGTTTCACTGCCTGGGCAAACTGATTCCAGAGATCGGCTTGCGAAATGAGTAGTGCTTCTTCCTCCCAGGCATTGCGGAGGATTGTCCGCCGCGTGGTGCCGTAGGGCAGGCGGCAGTGAAGTGCCGTGAGGTAAGCCGGAAAGGCACTCACATGATGGAGGTATTGCCAGCCATAGAGACCAATATCTTCTCGGCTCAGCTCTCCGGCTGTCCAAGCCTTGTAGAAAGGATGGGAAAGAAAATCATAGACGCGAAGCTCTGCCTCCGCGGAGGTCCAAAAGTCCTTTTGATCCATCGTGCGGCCTCACAAAACTCAGATTCTCTCCAAAATGACAACTAAGAACAGATCTTGAAGCAGACATCTCAGCACTCAATTACGTTCAGCGCCAGGCCAGCCAGCGAAGTCTCCTTATAGCGCGACTGCATGTCGAGGCCCGTGCGATACATGGTTGCGATGACCTGGTCGAGCGACACCTTGTGATCGCCCGTCTCGATCATCGCCATGCGGCAGGCGTTGATGGCCTTCACCGCGCCCATTGCATTGCGCTCGATACAGGGAATCTGGACTAGCCCTCCAATGGGATCGCAAGTCATGCCGAGGTGGTGTTCCATCGCAATCTCGGCAGCGTGCTCGACTTGCTCATTGTTGCCGCCTCGGGCCGCGACCAGTCCGCCTGCTGCCATTGAAGCAGCGACGCCTACCTCTCCCTGACACCCAACTTCCGCGCCGGAGATCGAGGCGTTTTCCTTGTAAAGAATTCCTATGGCGGCGGTAGTCAGGAAAAAGCGCCGAACCCCCTCATGATCCGACTCGGGGACGAACTTTTCATAGTAGTGGGCCACCGCGGGGATCACTCCCGCTGCCCCATTCGTCGGCGCCGTCACGATGCGTCCACCGGCGGCATTCTCTTCGTTGACGGCCATCGCAAAGACCGAAACCCAGTCGAGCGGTGAGAGGAGATCGCGTGTCGTGTCTGCGCCCCACTTGTTTTCTCTGAGCCCCGCGGCGAGATTCGGCGCCCGGCGTCGCACATTCAAACCACCGGGCAGGATGCCGGTCGTAATCATACCGCGTTCGATCGACTCCCGCATGGTGTGCCAGATCGTGTCAATCCGGCGAATTACTTCTTTTTCTGGCCGCAGCGCACACTCATTCCGGAGTATCAGCCTCCAAATATCGAGGTCGTTTTCCCGGCAGATCTCGAGCAACTCCTCGGCACTACGAAACGGGAATGGAAACCGAACGGAAGCGTCTCGCTCCTTTGGTTCATCGCCGCTGATGACGAAGCCCCCGCCGATCGAATAGAACGTCCCCGTCCAGAGAACCCGGCGTCTGGCGTCCAATGCCGTAAAAACCATCCCGTTCGAGTGTAGGGGCAAGGTCTCCTGGCAATGGAATGCAATGTCCTCGACTTCACGGAACTGAATAGTGTGTTTGTGAAGCAGCGGAAGCTGGCCCCGCTTACGAACCGAATCCACGGTGGAGTCCAGAGATTGCGGCTTAACAGTTGCCGGCTCTTCTCCATATAACCCCAGGATTACTGCCTTGTCCGTTCCATGCCCCTTGCCGGTAAGCGCGAGCGATCCGTAGAGATCAATCCTTACCCGGTTCGTTGCGTTGAGCAGCCCGTGGCGCTCAAGCCCGAGCGCAAATCGTCGCGCCGCCACCATGGGTCCGACCGTGTGCGAACTCGATGGACCAATTCCGATCTTGAAAAGTTCGAAGAGGCTTATGGTCATACTCGGTGAGGATGATCAAGAATCTGCGGAAGGCGTGTCCCCCACCGTTGTAAACGCCGCGGTAGGAGAACCCAGTCGAGACATCAAGGCGGCTTCAAATTCCGTCCGCCCGGTCCTACAGTCGCATCCACTCATAAAACAGAGGCTTTGCCATCCGGAGAGCTCATTGCGCGGCCGAAAGCCTGTCTGACCAAGATTCCGTTGTTACTCGGGGATCGGGTTGGTCGAAAATCATTCGCCCGAGCGATTGAGGAGGGGGCGAACAAGGGACTAAAGGCGCAGAACCTCAACATGGATTTCCGTGTCATTCAAACTCCGCAGTATTGCGCAAGGAATTAGGGGTAGCGCCCGAGTGGCCAGAGAATCCCTCTATATGTATTCCGAAGAAAAGGGGGATTTGTACCAAGGGGTTGGTGGAGAAATGTTGAAATCATGGAAAAGCATTGAAATATTGAGCGGGATATGGAGGCCCTCGTTACGCGGAGATCAGAATTGGGGCATAACGGACGGCACGATCGTGCCGCGGTCCCTGGTCAGGTTGTGCACAATAGTCACATCTATAAGATTCAACCCTCCCTTCCTGTCGGACCTACCCGAGAATGAAGTCCTTGCTTGATTTCCGTGAGCACCTGGCGATCAATCCGCGGGCTCATGTACCGGACCGTCGGAAACATCGGCGACTAGCGCGCCAGCCCCGGCAATTCCTGCTTCGGCGCCATACCGTGCTTGTACAAGGGGGATCTCCGAAGCCCGCGGGTTGATCGACCAATGTTTCAACTCGTCGGTGATGTAACCGAAAAAAGCGCTCATGAGATCCGCCACTCCACCGCCTACTACGATCACGTCGGGCTCGAGCAAGTCCACAATGTTGCCAAACCAGACCGCCAACAGGTCCGCCGTCTCGCGTAAGACTTCCCACGCCACGGCGTCGCCCTCCGCGAATGCTTGGCCCACGTGCTCGGCGAGGATTTGGTCGACGCCGCCGGCCAATGCGACGATCCGGGAATCGCTGTCCAGAGAGCTGATTTTGGCGCGCGCCCGTTCGGCAATGCCGAGCCCTGAGCACAGCACGTCGAGGCAACCGCGTTTGCCGCAACTGCATTGGGGCCCGCGGTAGTCGATCGTCATGTGCCCGCCTTCAGCGGCGGCGCCAGTGCGCCCGTAATAGATGCTGTGATCGAAGATGATACCGGTACCGACTCCTGTGCCCAAAGTGACGTAGAAGACGTTTTTGTACGCCGCGCCGGCTCCCCAGAGAGCTTCCGCTAGGCCCGCGGCGTTGGCGTCGTTATCGACCCTCACCGGAACACCAAACACACGTTCGACCTCCTCAGCCAAAGGAAAGTTTCGCCAACAGGGTAGGTGCGGGGGATTCAAAACGATCCCGCTTCGGGGGTCGAGCGGGCCGGGCGCGCACAGGCCAATGCTATAGCGCGAAGCACGTGCTTTCGGGTGCACATTGAACACCGTCTCAATGGCATTCTGAACGCAGGAAAAGCCCTGGGCGGCGTCCCCGCTGCCTACCATCGGTACACGGGCCCTGAAGGTAATCTCCCCGTGTGCACTCACTAGACCGGCGGCAACCTTTGTTCCGCCAATATCGATTCCGATTGTGAAGCGATTCGTCTCAGTCATAGAAGTCTTCCCAATGAGTTTGACCAAAGAAGGCAGGCAGTGCGAGGCCGAAGGCTGCGCTGAGAATTGAGAATCGATCGCTTGCTGGGCAGGCGCACGACCAACTCTTGAACTGACAACGTCATTGTGTCTGGCATTTGTACCTCAACTCTAAAATGCAACTTCGTCGCGCGTGATTGGCTGGATGTACCGCAGAGTCCCTACCGGCAAACCCTTGGCAGCGGCAAGCCAGGCAGCGGCAATTTGCACGGGAATGATCTCGACTAGCGGCGCGAACCTCTGGGGAATCGTTGGCGTCTCGATCGAGTTCCATGCCGAATGCTCGTCGCCGCGTGGTCCTATGACGAGCGCCTTGCCTCCGAAGCGATCGATCGCATGGGCGAGCGCCAAGTCAAGGTCCCGCGTCTTGCCTTCGGGAGCGAAGAGAACCGCGCGAAACTGGGGATCCACGACTTCGATATGCCCATGGCGGAAATTGCCTCCGGTCATGGCGACGGAAGGATGTCTGGCTGTCTCGTTGAAGAGCATCGCCGCTTCAAGTGCCGACCCATACGATGGGCCTCGGCCCAGGAAGTGAATCGGCGTTTCCCGGTCAAAGAATCCGTCGCAGAAGGGCGCTTTCTCAAGCATCGTGGCCAGATACTCCGGCAGGCCGTCGATGAGGGTTTCGAGGACTCGGCGAGTTTCCGTAAAACCACCGCGCAGACGGCTCGCGAGCAAGAGCAAAGTCAGCAACGTTCCGGTATAGCTCTGGATGGCCATCGGGCCATCTGGCCTGCCCGGGATCGCCAGCACCACATCCGCGATCGAAGCGAGTTTGCTCCGCGGATCGCCGGTGACAGCAATGAGTTGGGAGCCGAGCGCTCTCGAACGGGTTCCGAGCTTGACCATCTCAATCGTCTCGCCGGAGCGTGAAATAGCGATCACCAAACTGGCCGCACCGGCATTTTGCTGGTAATGCAGGAATTCGGCTGCCTCGCGCACGCGGGAGTTGAGCCGCAGGTTTGAGAGTGCACATTCAAAGACCGTGCCGGCGTAGAACGACGCTCCCATCCCGGTGACCACGATCCTGTCTGCGCGCCGGATGAGTTCGATAGCACGCGCATGGCTCTCCTCGCCTTTCTGGAGGTGATAGGCGAGCCCCTCGGCAAGAGACTTCGGCTGATTGCGTATATCCTCGAGCAATCGAGACTCGCCGAGCATCGTGTTTCCTGTTCCTGGTCCCTTAAGAGCCACAGACCCTCCCTTTCGATGGACCTGGCCGCAAGAGTCCACTTCGCACGCCAAGGCTGCTCAACAGGCCAGGCATGGCCAACGTGGAGCCCAGGAACATTCTTCTCGTAATCATTCTTCAAATCCTTTTCGGGCTAGGCCACTGATGGACGCAACTCCACAACCCAGTGAACCGCCTGGCAAGCGTGCAATCTCGTAGACGAAAACCCCCGAATAACGTGCGACGCTTCAATTTGCGCACTCATTTGTGCTCCATATTTACGGAAGATCCCTTGACCGGATTGCCGTCTGCATCGACGATATGCACCGAGCCTAACCCCAGCTCGCGAATGCCCGGTTCCACCTTGGCAAGATCTCCGACAACCACCCAGATCAATTTGCCTGGGTCGAGAAAGGACTTCCCTGCCTCCGTCAAATCGTCGGTCCCGAGAGCTTCAACCTTTGTCGCGTAGGTCGAGTAATAGTCATCGGGGAAGCTGTATTCGACGATGTTTTCGAGTGCATCTTCCACTTCGTCCAAAGTTTCGCGTGATCCCGCCAGGCGGAGCGACCGGTTAGCTTTATCCTTGTCGAGTTCCGCTTCGGAGATCGGGCGCTGGCCAAGAATCTCATCGATTTCCTTCTTTAACTCGACGAGCGACTCCTTGGTCTTGTCGGTTTGAACCGCGGTGCGCGTCACCCATGTACTCTTCCCCTGAGCAAACAAAAATGCGGTTTTCGCACCGTAGGTCCAGTGTTTGTCCTCGCGCAGATTCATATTGACGCGGCCTCCAAAGGTGCCGCCCAGGATGTCATTCCAGAGGCCTAAAGAGACCTCCTGCGGGTTGTTGCGCGGCGGCGCGACTGTCCCTGCCAGGATGTACGACTGCACCGCACCCGGCTTGTCGATCAAATAGACCTCCGCTTGTTTCGGGGCTTCGACAGGAGGAATCTTCGTTTTGGGAACGTTCCCTGGCTTCCAGTCGACGAAGGCGCGCTCCAGCTGGGGCCGGATTTCCTCGAGGGTTGTGTTGCCCACAATCAGTAGGGTCGCATTGTTGGGCAAGTACCAGCTCCTATGGAACTCGATCACCGCTTCCCGCGTCAGGTTGGCGACATCGACTTCGGTCAGCTCCTGGCCGTAGGGATGACCTTTCCCGAAGAGCAGCGGCTGAAACACGCGGTTTGCCATCGCCGCCGGTGAGGTCTTCGCCCGCTCGATGTCTGCAATCTCGAGTTGCTGCTGGCGGGCAACATCCGCCTGAGGAAACGAGGGGTGTACTAGAACATCAGCATAGAGAGCAAGCGAGGGCTCCAGTTTCTTCTTGAGCGCCGAGAGAGATACGGTGGAGACTCCGATATCTGCATCCGTGCCGAGATCCGCACCCAGCCGCTCAACTTCGTCACTGATTTCGAGAGCAGTGTGTTTGCTCGTTCCACTGGTCAAGAGCTGCGCGGTCATCTCCGCGGCGCCGGGTGTCCCCAAGCTATCAGTGGCCCTTCCCGCATTCACCAGCATGGTGAAGTCGATGATCGGCAGTTCGTGCCGTTCGGCCAAAACTACCTTCAAGCCGTTAGAAAGCGTCATTCGTTGAAATTCCGGTAGCTTCACGTTGGGAGTTGGGCCGACATCGGGGAGCTTAGAGCGATCAAGGCCCGCTTCCGAGGTCTTGTATTCGGGATAGGGCAGTACTTCCAGTTGATAGAGACCATCGGAAAGCCAGCGCTGCGCCGCATCGCGCAGATCCTCGGAAGTTGCCTTCCGCACCCGGTCGAGCGAGACAAGATATTGTTCGGGATTGCCGGCGATGACCTGGCCGAGCGCCAGAACGTTCGCCTTGCCTCCGACACGATCGAAGCCCCGAATGAGACTGGCTTCGTACGCAGTTTTTGCGCGCTCCAGTTCTTCCGCCGTAGGGCCGTCCTTCAGAAACCGCGCAAGCTCTCCCTCGATTCCCTGTTCGATGGGGACGAGATCGCCTCCGGGTTTCGCGGTCGCGGTGATCGCGAACTGGCCTCCAATCTCTCGCGTAGAGTTGGCGGCATCCACCGACGTCGCGATCTGCTCGTCATAAATCAGCCTTCTATACAGCCGCGAATCCTTGCCCGAAGCCAAAATATCGCTCACTAGATCTAGGTAATCCGCATCGGCTTCACCGAATTCTGGAACATTCCAGACTTTGTACACACGCGCCGCGGGAACCCGGTCCTGGACCTGTTGACGATGGACCCCCGTCATCTTCGCGGCCCAGGCGTTCTGATGGGCGATCGGGGGACCAGCGGGAATGTCGCCGAAATACTTCTCCACCTTCTCTCGCACCGTCTTCGCGTCCACATCTCCGGCAATCACGAGCGTGGCGTTCGATGGCCCATAGTAGGTTTTGAACCATTGCTGCACGTCGGCAAGCGACGCCCTGTTCAAATCCTCCATAGAGCCAATCGTGGTCCAGGAATAGGGGTGGCCTGCGGGATAGGTGTTTTCGGCGATCAAATAGTGGGCGATGGAGTAGGGTTGGTTGTCGCCTTGGCGCTTTTCGTTCTCGACCACACCTCGCTGCAGATCGAGCGTGTCCTGGTTGATCGTCTTGTAGAAGTGACCCATGCGGTCGGATTCGAGAAACAGTGCGTAGTCGAGTGCGGACACCGGCACCGTCTCGAAATAGTTGGTGCGGTCGGAGTTTGTGGTGCCATTCAGATCGGTCGCTCCTACCCGCTCCATGGCATCGACGTATCGTCCTTTCACGTTCTCGCTACCGCCGAACATCAGGTGCTCGAACAGGTGGGCGAAGCCGGTCTTGCCGGGCTTCTCATCTTTCGAGCCCACGTGATACCAGATGTCGAGCGCCACGATCGGGGCCTTGTGGTCCTCGTGCACCAGGATGGTCAATCCGTTCGGCAGGACAAATTTCTCATACGGAATGCGAATGTCCTGGGAAAAGGAGTGTGATGCGGCAAGCGCCAAAACCAGGCCCATGCTGAAGCAAACAATGCGTCGTAGGCTATATCGAATCTGTTTCATTGTGTTGTCTCCACTAGAGGTCCTCAGTGACAGCCGAGGGGTCGCAGTTTTCATGAAATTCACGGATCATGCTCGAGTCAGCTAGAGGACAAATACCGGCGGGACAAGGGTTGGACCGGTACTCCCTCAAAACCGCGCACGAGGATCCCTGCAAACAACCAAGCGGTATTGACGCTCGCAACTCTCACCTCGCCTCCTGGATTGTCCAGTGGTCTGCATCTTCATCCGCGATCGCAAACTCGCCCGGCGCCGAAAGGCGCTTACTCCGGCAGTGTGCGTTCGCCGCGAACAACGAACTTCGCCTGCGTTGCTGTGCATCTGACCTCTCTTTTCATCGAGCGTCGTCCGCGACACGAGATCATTAACCCGTTCGTCGATCCGGAGGGAAGGATCGAGATACGGGGGCGCATTCTTCTGTTCAGTGAAGGCGTGTTGAGCAGGCATGTGCCCGAAGATAGAAAACAGAAAGATCGCTTTCTCAAGAGTACGGGTCTGCATCCTCATTCGGTCCCTTCAACTCGAGCTGGCTGCACCTTTTGCTCATGCGGACTCGCCACAACAGCGCGACACTCCATTCACACCGTCTGCACGGTAAGGGTTCCAACTCTGGGTCGGTTGCACGTCGGAGTTCTGCTCGAGACGGTGGAAAGGGTGCCCATGTCGCTGCAGAATGGTCCCGCTTGCCGTCCCTATGTTTCTAGTCATGCCGCTTATTCTCGAATAGTGTCTCAGGCTTCTCGGATCCGCGCTGGAAGATCAGGCTGAGCGTGTCGGGGGTATCTTTCGCATAGATCTTGAGACCGCCATCCTTGGACGCGGAGAGGAGTTTCGTGCCGGGGCCGAGCTCGGTTGGAATCTGGATCTTCTCTTTGCCTGTGGCCTGACTCGCCGCCTTGGCTTTCTCGAAGAGCGACTGACACTCCGGGCACGGCTTGGCTTCGCCGGTCGCAAGATTTCCGCGCACAGCTTTTCCGGACGCTCCAACATAGACCAGTTCCTGGTTCGAAACCCAAAACGGACCGTGATCGAGCTCCCTGCCCTCCGGCGCCATCGTGAACCACGTAAATTTTGAGTCCACCAAATCGTAGACGCCTGCCTTCAGATGGTTCTCCTCGTCCAGCACGTAGAATGAGACCTTCTTTGCGTCTGGGGAAAGCGCCCCCAGCCAATAACTGCACCCGGGCATGGGGTAGAACAGATACTCCGAGCTTGACGGCGAGAGGTCCGTGTCGACCTTGTAGAGCCACGTCTGCATATGAGCGGGAACATTCGGAGGCAGAGAGTCGAAGGCGCGATCCCAGTCATAAGGTCGCGTCCACTCATAGAGGAAGAACTTCCCGTCCGGTGAAGCAATAGCGCGGCCGAGAGCCTGCTTAGCACGGATTTCCTGGTCGCTCGGAGATGGGGCTGGGTGGGAATTTTCTGCCAGCAGGAAGAAGGAAACCGCGAAGAAAAGACAGAGGGCGCAGAACTGAATAAACGATGTGCGTTTCAATGGAACTCCGCAGTCGGGTGAGGCAGTTTATGGGTGAGCGCCTGGATGGCACAATACTCCCCTCTACGTATTCCGGAGCAAAGGGAGATTTGTACCAAAAGTCTGGCGAAAAACTGTTGAAATCATCGATGGGGACGGGAAGTGCTTAACGGGAGATGGAGAATCCTGGGAATCAGGGGCAGAGCCAGAAGCTCATTGTAGATGGGGGATGGGCTCAGGGGCCGCCCCCTAATGTCTAAGCTTCAGCCCTGTCTGAAGGAGGCGGAATGAGCTTCAATTGACAGTTACAGTCTTGTCCCTAGCGGCGTTGTCCTTCGCGTCATTTTCTGCCTGAACTTCTCTCAGCTGACGCCAGCGCTTGTACTGATCGGCTTTGGTGGGGTCGGGGTCTTCATAGTTCTGAAGCCAGAAACGGAACCAATCCACCGAGCCACCCTGCGACACGATCCTCACAACCGGATTTGTCAGAATATGTTCATCGGTATTCAGCACGATCAAATCTACGGGCTTATTCAGATAGCGAAGGCCCGCATACGGTTCCCACATGGTGAGCAATCCAACCCGCCCTGCACTATTGACCAATAATGGTGCATTGACCTTATCGAGGTTGAAACCTGGCGATTGTTTTAGCCATTGTTGCAAACCTTCACCGAAGGGCTTTGCACCTATTAACGAATCGAATTCATGAGCAAGACCATCGTCGGAGAAATCTACCCAGTCCATATATTGTAGGTAGGTCGCCATCACACCGTCGGAGATCGAGGCAGCTTTCACGCGGAAGGAGCCTTTAGTGAGCATCTCCATCACCGAAAAGCATGTGCGACTGAACCCGATGATGCCGATCCTATCTGGGTCCACCAAACCGTCCGCCACAAGTTGCTTTATGGCGGATTCCAACATCCCGATGTTACAAGGCCCCTCTTCAGGCGTATCCGTTGGACACCTGGTTTCGCCCACCCCGGACGCCGTCTGTAGAACCATGATTCCGCTGCCTGCCAGCGCTCGTGCCGCAAATCCCGTCGGAAATACACCGGAGGGTCTGAATTCTGATTCAGTGAAGCCATGTGTCTGAATGACAAGCGGATAGCGTTGACCCTCTTTGTAGTTGGTTGGGGTGAATAATCCTCCTTTCCAGCTTCGTCCTTGCTTGTCCTTCCAGTTGTAAACGCTGGCTTGTCCCAAGTCGAGGTTCTTAAGTTGTGGATTGGGATCCAAGATGACTCGTGTCAACTGTTTGTGGGTAGCAACTAGCCGAGGTGGTTCATTGAGCCCCTGCTTAACGGTAACTTCGAGTTCCTCATGCGTATCTTCATACAGCTCGCCTTTGCTCTGCCCAGCGAATTGCCACGTACCGTTTGCCATGCGACGGTACTCGTTGGTCCCGATTGATGTCCAGTCTTCTCCATGATTGTGAAACCTCACCATAACCCGCTGATTATCTCCTCTCACAAAGCGAATACCATCGATCAGATGGTAACCCTCCTCCACACCAGTCTCGGTATAGGCCTTTAGTGTCTCCACACAGATTCGGGTGTTGGACACAAGATCCACAACCGCAACGCAAGGCCGAGACGGCACCTGATCCTCAGACCTAATGAACGTGCCCGGCAGCAAAATCTCCCGACCGTCATTCGACCAAGTGGGATCACCGCCGGCCCACCAACCCGCATCGTTACTGATAGGTGCGTCAGTCAACATTTGTACGGACCCCGTTCGCACATCAATCCGAACATACTGGTGTGCAGGCTTACCGGCATGGATACGGAAAGTGGCGGATGGGTATGGAGGTGGATACAGCGTTTCCCAAGATGATGGAACGTCAGGAGCTAATAGGATCGTGACCAATGATTCTCCATCGGGCGATAACACGAGATTCCATTCAGGATGGATTAATCTACCATCCTCCTTGACTTCGAAGCGCGTGCCGTTTAACACCGCCCAAAGATTATGGTGAAGCGAGGAGTCCCGGACAGCTCTCGGGTCTTCAGGAAGAATCAACTCAACAAGCGGAATCCCGGTACCAACTAAGGCCACCTGATGTCCGACCTGAATTCTCTCACCTTCGGCCTTATCAGCGACGGTGTAGACGAAGTGTTTGTCATCACGGATATCAAAGGCCCCGACCACGTCCCCTGCGGAAGTCAATGGTTCGATGATCTTCTTCTGCAAATCAGCCAGGACAAGGCGCTCATCGCCATTAGTCATATGTTCTAGGAAGGCTATTCCGCTCGAATTCGGCAGCCAGCGCCAGCTTCTTATTACCGGTCCCTCTTTGCTCCGCCGAGTCACGACCCAAACAGCGGATGGCGGCTGCGATTCGTTGGAATGGTTCAGGAAGTTCTCGATCTCCTGGCTCAAGTAAAACCGCAAGGAATCTTCGACGCAGTTCAAGTCGAAACGTCCGCGACTGGTATCGACTGCGAAGTACTTCCCATCTGGGGAAAACTGCACTGCCTCGGCATCTCCCGTGTACGGATCCCCAAAGTGAGCCAGTTGTACCTCGTCTGAGACAGTGAATCGCGGCTTTGTTTGTTGTGCTCTGGAAGCCACGCAACTAAGGAGTAAGAATCCAAAAGCAAAGAACAGGATCGACTTCACGTTCTTTGTTAGCACAAATGTCCCTCCTGCCGCCGGGTAGTTCGGCATTGCAATGGCACAGCGTAAAGTGCCCTTAAACCGGCATTCTCTTGATCAGAAGATGATTTTGATTGCGAACTGCATCGATCGGGGGCCGCCCTGCTGGTAGAGCGGATTCAAAACCCCCAGAGAATTCGCAAGCGTGGCAGTAGCTTGTCCAAACGTAGGCTGCCCGAAGGAAGAATTGATGATTCCGAAACTAGGGTGATTGAAAAGGTTAAAAGCCTCCGCCCGGAATTGGAGCTTCAGGTTTTCATGGACGGGGAACTCGCGACGCAGGGCCGAATCCATCTGCCAAGCACCGAAACCCCTTACGAAATTGCGCGGGGCGTCGCCAAGACCTGAGGTTGCGACAGTGAACGCGTTAGGATTAATTGCACGCCCTCCGGGACACGTTTCAGTAGAGGTAAGATCGCCTAAGCCAAGAAGAGTACTGGTGCAATTCGCGCCATAAAGATAGACCGCCTGCCCTGAAACAAGATTCAATCCTCCATAGAATTGTTGCAGTGTAGCCGGATCCACGGTTATGTATCCATCGAGTGTCACAGGAAAAGCCGTTCGTGCGGTGAAGCGATCATCGATTCCCCAATGTTGTACGATGGCATTCGTAAACCGGTTATCTCCCACATTTGGCAAATCGTACGAGAGGGCAGTTGAAACATTGTTCCGGATGTCGAAGTCGCAGTCCCCACGCTGGTACCCATAAAGCAAATTCGAGGAACCGTAGTCGAGACAATGAGACCAGGTGTACGAGCCCAATGCTGTCAACCCCCGGCTCAGCCCCCTCCGGAACTGAACCTGCAATGCGTCATAGTCCGATGTGAGGCCGTTTGCGACGACATAAAAGCTTGATGCATTAGGATTCGTAGGAGTGGAGTACACATTGTTCTGAAGTAATCGCGAGCCATGTGAACCAACATAGGACAGTGTGGCAGTCTGCGATTTTCCGAGCGCTTGCTCGATGCTAGCGTTCCACTGAATCGTATACGGCAGCTGCAAGTGCGTCGCAAAACCGTACACGTAGGGGTATGGCGGCACAGGAGGATTCACAATGGTGGGAATCGTAACCGGCGTGCCGGGAAAGGGTGTCGTGTAAAAGCCACCAGAAACATCGAACCCTGGCCCAAGTGACCCATATGATCCCAGCTGTTGGCCGGTATCAAAGAAAACGCCGCCTCCGCCGCGCACAACGGTTTCCCAACTCGGTGCGGTACGGAGGATATACGCGGCACCCAACCGAGGCGCGAAATTGAACCAAGTGGTTTGCCAAAGCGGTGCACCCTGCGGAGCCAGTACCCAGGTATCGGGACCGGAGCCTTGGAATGAAATTGTATAGGGTTTCAGCCCTTGCGTGACACCAGGAGCAGGATTTAACTCCCAGCGCAACCCCATAGAGAGATTTAAACGCCTCGACACTTTCCATTCATCTTGGGCAAAAGCTGAGAAATTTGTGTAAAGCGGATATGCAGGACTAATAACCGTCGGAGAAGTAAAGGCAGTGTTAGTCCTGAGATCTTCGACACCATCGATGAAACCGTAATAATAGGGCACATCGGGATTAGGGCTAATGGCATCCGGTGCAAGTCTGCGATAGTCGACCCCAAACCTGAACTGATGGCGTCCGATCGAACGACTCACGGTATCTACGAGGTTCCACTGCCTCTGAATACTGGATTCTTGCAACTGGCTTATGGCAATGTCATATCCGCTGATGAAGAGAAATACATCTACCTCTGAACCAGCGCTCACGCCCGTGAGCTGCGCCAGATCTACCGGTGTGCCGCCACCAAGTGCATCAATGCTCCAACGCGCCGCCGCTTCGTTTGAGCTGTAATTCAGACGAAACTCATTACTGAGGCGATTTGTAATGGTGCTGCTCATGCCAGCCGTGTAGGTCCGAATACTGTAAGGTGATGTGCCATACGTCGTCGGAGTCCGCCCGCCTGCCCCTTGCATCGCCGTGTCGGAGTTCGTGTCACTAAACCGGAAGAAGATTCTCAGCTTCTCATTTACGATGTGATCGAAACGAACGCTCGTCGAATTCAGCGAACTCGGGTTAGACCAACTTCCAATGAATTGGGCTATGCCATTCGCTGCATCATCAACCCCATCGGGGCTCGGCTGAGGGAATGCATTCAGGACTGATAGAAGTGCAGCGGCAGCGGGAGCGTTCGTGCCTGAGCAGTCCGCAATCACACCTCGCAGGCAGTTATCTGGCACGTAATTGGGCGTCGCTGCTTGTGGTGCGGTCAGGCGCAACCCTTCATAGGAAACAAAAAAGAAGGTCCTGTCTTTTCCGTAGTACAGTCCTGGAATTTCCACTGGAGCGCCGAACGTACCGCCAAAATCATTCTGCCGAAGGTCGGGTTCTGGTGTACCAAAGTAGTCGTTGAACCAATCCTGGGCGTCAAAGTATCCGTTCCGCAAATAGTCGTAAGCCGTCCCGTGTCCTTGATTGGTGCCCGATTTGGTGTCAAACGCAAACTGGCCACCCGGATTCCGTCCGTATTCGGCCGAATAGGTCGAACTCTCAACGCGAAATTCCTGGAGATCATCCACAGAGACCAATGCCTGTGTTGTGCCCAGAGCGGTTGCAGCAGCGAGGGAGCCGCTGGCACCTGTTGCAGTCATCGTATAGCCCGGAGATGCTCCCACGTTGGCGCTGACACCGTCTACGGTGTAGTTGTTCGACTCCGTGCGCTGACCATTAACGCTAAATTCGCCTTGCTGGCCGAGCTGTGCACCCGTTTGAGGGCTCTGTGTCACAATGCCCGGCGTGAGCAGAATCAGATCCTGGAAGCTACGGCCATTCAGCGGCATGTTCGCGACCATTGTGCTATCCACCACCGTGCTGACCGACCCGTCAGATGTATTGATTTGCTGAGCCGAGGCGTCGACGGTGACTGACTCAGAGACAGATCCAACCTCCAACTTAATATTCAGCTCAATTTGCGACTGCACATTTACGACGAGGCGAGTCATATCAACTTGACGGAAGCCGGCATGGCTCACGGAGAGGTTGTAGCGCCCCGGCGTCACACTTGCAAAAGTGTATATGCCCGATCCGTTGCTTCTGGTTTGCTCCACGGTGCCGCGTTCGATACTTGTCAGTTCTACGTCGGCATCGGGAACGACCGCGGCACTTTGATCTGTAATGAGCCCGGTAATGGTGCCGGACTCGGTCTGAGCAGACACGGAATGCGCCGCGCACAGAATTGCGAACACAACAAACAGATTGAGAGAAAGGTGACGCAGGATTCGCATAGGTCAGCAATGCCTCCGCCACGGTATGCCCGCCGTTCATGAAGAATTCACCAACGACATTGCGAAATTTTTTAGGAACGGCAGCTCAAGGATGGTTCGGCTTTCCACCTAGATAGGCATAGAGTACCTGTTTGCCGGTGGGCGCCGTCACGGGACGGTTGCTGGGCTCCATGGTCACGAATACGAAATTGATCCGTGCCAGTACCCTGGGGTCATCGTAGGTCAGAGCCCAGCGCTGCTCGTGGGGATCGTCGTCGTGCAGGATACCGAGGCTGATGGTAGTTCCCTTGTCATCAGAGTGCTCGCCCCAGACGTGAAAGGTCATCTTTTTCTCAGCATGCGCCGCGGCCAGATCGAAGGCGTAGAAGACTAGGGAGCGCCCCTCGACGTAAAAGACCCTTCCGAAGGCGCGCTGCCGCTTGCCATTCGCGTCCAAGTCATAGACGTCAATGATGTGAAGATTGCGGGCGGCTACCAGATCACGCACCTCATCCCCGCTGGTCTGCCCGGTCTGGGCCTGGCTTGCGAGTTGCGCCTGAAGTGATTCCAGGCGGGCGGCGTCCTCGCGGGTCTGCTGCTGCCGGAGGCTCAGTAGGGCCTCTGTAGCTGACGCCTTTTGCCGGAGTGCTTCAAGTTGAGATTGAAGGGTCGCCGTCCGATCGCTCAATGCGGCGGCCTGCTGCGTAAGAGTTTCATGGTCGGTTGCGGCAGCGGATTGAAGCAAGGAGATTTTCTGCTCGAGAGCCGTCTCGACATCGCGTTTCTGCTCGTTGGCCGCCTCAAGGTCACTGACCAGTTCCGCTTGTTGCTGCGCGAGCTTGTCTCGGTCCGTAGTCAATGTCCGGATCTCTTCGGCTTGCGCACTGGCACTTGCAGCTTGTGCATCAGGGGTTGCTGCTGCCGGGAGTGTTTCGGTCGAAGTGATGTGCAGCCCGTTGCGTACAGGCGTCCACAGCACGGTGCCGAGTAAAAAGCAGACGGCGCAGGCGCCCGCAGCGATCGCCCCCGTCAGCCAATGACGACGGGAACCAAACCATGCAAGACGCGTGCCAAAGCGGTCGATACGTATCGCGTCCTGATTCTCTGAGGAGATTGCCGGGGACTCTGCAAAGGCGAACGACGGAGCGGCAAGCGGCGCTCCTGCATTGATCCGAAATCCCTGCGCCGTAGTCCGAGCCAGGAACCGCTCCCGCATTCCTTTGGGAACGGCCGCACCACGCCGCGGGATGTCGAAGATGCGCGGAATGACTGCGTCGCTGACGGCGCGTGTGTCGCTGAGGAAGCGGCGGCACTCGTCGCACTCCTCTAAATGCGCGTCCAGCAGACTCGCTTCCTCCGCGCTGAGTTGCCCCGACGTGGCTAGGGCACAAAGCTCTTCAAATTGTGGGTGCGTCGGCAATCTGCACTTCCCTTTCTCTGGTGGCGGAGCACTCGCGCACCGGATTTTTGACTGGCGCAGTCAGGAACGCGCGCAGCTTGGCTAGCCCGCGGTAGAGGTCGTGGCGAACGTTCGTGGCTTGCCTGCCTTGACGTACCGCGATCTCCTGCGCAGTGCACCCCTCAAAATAGGTGAGTTCGAGTACCTGTCGCTGAATGGGCTTTAATCGCATCAGCATCTGCTCGCAGAGCCGGATTGCTTCCGCCGCCGGCTCTTGGCTCCGCTCGTTGTCGGCGTCCAGTTCGTCCCAACGGTAGACTCCTTGCGTGGACAAGCTTCGACGCCTGTTGATTGACCGATGATAAGCAAATTGCAGCAGCCATACCTTAAGTGTGCCCCTGAGAGGATCGAAGTTTGCCGCCGCCTGAAACAAATTCAGGAATACCGTTTGGACTACATCCTCCGCCTCGCCTTCGTCTCGAACGATGTGAACTGCCACGGAATAGATCAGGCGGTGATATCGGTCAAAGAGCACGGCAAGGGCATCATGGTCTCCGGCAACGAGACGCGCCAACAGGTCTTCGTCGCTGAGCTCATTTAGGTTCGCCCAAGCAGACGAATCATGGGTTGTTGGTGAATCGCCCATGGACTTGATTGCCCCCTGAATTGAAGAATACCGAAGTTTTTACGAATTGGAAGCACAGAATATACCTTTGTTTGCTAGGATATGCAATCCATTTCTTCCATCAAAAAAATCGTGCAAGCCCTGGTAAATAAGACGATCCGGCGGGCATACTAGTAATAGTCTGTCGACGGAGGCCGCCTGACGAACCTCATGATCCAAGCGCGTCGGGTCGGCGGGGATGGCACTCCTGTCATCCAGGAGCACGCCCGAGGGTGATAGGACGAGCGCAGGGAAACGAAGTCCTAATCGGCCGCGGACCCAAGCGATCTCTCGCCTCAAACCGATTGTCCGGCCTTTAGCGAAGAACATCGCCGATTGCGTCAGGGCAAGGACCGAGTGAAACACCAAGACCGTACGGCTCTCAACTCCTATTAGGCCGGCACGAATCGGCTTCACTACTGTATCGCGACAACATCGAATCTCTAGAGCGTGTTTTAAATATTGACGATCTTGATTCCTTGGCTCCGCTAACGCCCTGATCTTACGGCAGTTGCGATTCTGACTGAGAGTCCGCAAGTATTTATGAAACACGCTGTAGGTTTCCTTGACTTCTTTCAACATGCCTGTACCGAACATGGGAAAGCCACCGACTGCGACGCGGACGGCGGCAATGTCCGGATCGGAACGCCCGTCAAGAATGAAGTGAAGATCTCGAGCTTACTTTGCCTTTGTTGTGCTTTCTGGGCCGATTAGTTCTCCCGGGTGATATTCGGACTCCGTGTGCCCCTTCAGCTCCTCACGGTAGAAATAGACGTCCCGAAGTTTCCCGATACTATATCGCACTGCCTCATCATCGAAATGCGGCGAATCGGGATGTCCACTCTCGCCCCCCACGGTCACCGCCTTCGCCTGAACCCTGTCTCCAAACTTAACCACTGCGACAAAGCTGTTCCCACTTGTGCCATACCATCTTTTCGTGCCGGGATACGCCCGCGCTGCGAACGAAGCCAGCGATCCCCAGGTGGAAGAGGTGAACCCTACGGGGATGCTTGGTTGCGCGTCGCTGAACGGCTGCACAATATCATCCGTGAACCGTTGAAACCGGTTGATCTCTCCCCACGGCACCTTCCAGCTTCCGAAGTCGGACACCAACTTATCGGAAGCTGCCGCCAGTGCCTTAAGCAGAACCTCTGGCGCTGTCTTCTCGGCAGCATACTGCTCCACGGGAATTCCCGCCGCCTGGGCATCGTTCCGCAACTGTACCCGCAACTGCTCGCCCCAAGAGACCGCGAGCGAAGTCGCAATCGAGTCCTTACCCCACCGGAGATCCCACTGCCGCAGGATCGAGACCGGCTCCGCCAGCTTAGCCTTCATGGGCGCGCCTTCAGGCAGTGCATCCCAAGCCTTCACCAAGGCCGGCAACGGCCTCTCGAACCATGGCAGATAGCTGTCAAAGGCGGACGCTATCAGCGAGTCGAGCGTGAAGTCCTTTCGGCCCTCAAGCAATCGGATCGCGTGTAGGCCTCGCTCCGACTCGCCGCCCGTCTCTACATATGCCGGGTAATCCGCACGTTTCAGACTGCTCTCGCCCGCCCCGGACCACGGCCAGTCATTCACGTTAAACACGTAGCCGCTCTTGGGATTCAGTAGATGCGGCGTCTCATCCACCGTGAGCAACCCATGCCAATCCGTATCCGGATCGCTTCCATCCACCGGTTTGGTGAAGTCAAATCGTGTGTCGCGCCGCGGAATGAAATTGCCATGAAAGTAGGCGATATCTCCATCCGCGTCGGCAAAGATTGTGTTGTTCGACGAATTCGTCCTCAGCTCCATAACCTTCAGAAACTCCCTGTAGCTTCTCGCCTTCGTGCGCAAATAAGACTGCTCCAGCGCCCGCATTGGCCGCTGCATCAACTGGACCGTCACCCACTTGCCGTTCTCTTGACGAATCACCGGCCCGTGGCAGGTGTAATACGCAATGAACTTTCTTTCCGCCATTCCATGATCGGTCCGGTAGGGAATGACGATCTGCTTCAGAACGACTGGCCGGTCCTCATTTCCGTACTTGTAGTAAAAGCGCCCATCTTTTACATGGACCGCTTCCAGGTATTCATCGACAGCATCCACGCCACTCGATGTGTGCATCCAGCCTGCGCGGTCGTTGAATCCTTGATAAACGAAGAACTGTCCCCAGGTGACAGCTCCATACGCATCGAGGCCTTTCTGGCTCACCATCTGCAGCTCAGAGCGAAAGAAGAACGACACATGCGGATTGATGAGCAACAGTGCATGTCGGTCCTTTGTATTGGCTGGCGCAATCGCGATGCCGTTCGACCCATCTGGCTCCTGTTCTATCTCCCCCGGCAGGTTTCCAGTATCCGAACTTGGAACCAGTGCCGAGTCAGCCACCGTTGGAATCATTCTTGACGGCGACACGCCCGCGACCGGTTCTCGCGCATAAAAGGCCGCGAGCTTTTCCAAGTCGACCCGCTCGATATCGCCCCCGATGCTTCCCTCTGAAAACGAGAGCGCCATCCACGGTTCGAAGCGTCGAATCACCCGTGGTTTCACCTCCGGATGTTTAGCAAGATAGAAGTTCAAGCCGTCGGCCCACGCATCCATCAACTTCCTCAGCCAGTGGGGACTTGCAGTATACTGCTGTTTCAAGTCTTCGGGATCGATAAACATCTTCATCCGAAGATCCTGCCATACCTTATCCGCGCCCTCCGCTTCAGCCAGCCGACCCATTGCGTTGAGGTAATTCGTCTCCACCCTGTTGAAGTCGTCCTCGGCCTGGGCATAGATCATTCCAAAGACGGCATCCGCATCCGTCTTCCCGTAGACATGGGCAAGCCCCCAATCGTCGCGAACGATTGTGACGTTCTTTGCTTCACGGTCCCGGCGGGCGGTCTCCCTTGACTGCGGCGAAGGACTGGCCGCTTGCAATGGCAATGTTAGCGCCACAGCGAGGGCCATCAGAACAATGGTTCCTGAGCCTAATCTCCGCTTCATGAAGTTTGCGAAAGTCCTCCGTTGCGACGGCTAAGGATTGTCGTATCGCACGGTCATTAAACTCTTCCAATCATTCCTTTGTGTGAGACGGCGGAAGCTCATCATAGAGCGGTTGCGCCGGGATGACCCAAGGTTCTCCAGGGCCACCGACATTGCGAAGATGCGAATCTTGCCGTTGTCCGGCAGTACGATGCTCAAATTCATGCAGATTTTTCGCGTTGCAACTCCGTATAAGCTATCCTTGAGCGAGCGTTGTCACCCGATGTCAACCTTGGGACGATCACCACCGCCGAGCTCATCGTTGCCATCTGCAGAATTCGCCGGCAGTCGATTCCGGTTCGACCGTTACTGGCCTTCATAGTGATCCTCTCGCGCCGCTCAAGACGCGCATCCCAGTTTGGATGGTTCAGGTTGGACGGATTTTCCGCCGGGATTTAGAAAGCCTCACAACATCCTCGGCGCGAACAGGGCCGATTGCTGGATGTCATTGGGGAGCAGCCATTATCCTGGTTTCCTCCACTTCCTGCATATCTGCCTAAGCCTCGCCACATTTTGCGAGGTCACGATAGGCCTGCCCAGACACGCACCTCCCCCTGAGAACATATACAGCGCAAAGAGCGACAATGTACCGACGGGGGCGCGAAATTTTGTGCGCTGCTTTCCGGGGTGGGCATGAAGAGCAGTTTCACTTTTCGGCAGCGTGAGGCACTGTGGATTTCTTCTCGTTCTCAACTTGCATTTTCCTTAGAGCACGCCAGCGCATGTACTGATCGGCCTTGGCGGGGTCGGGATCTTCGTAGCCCTGCAGCCAGAAGCGGAACCAATCCACCGAACCGCCCTGCGACGCTAGGCGCACGGCGGGATTGGTCAGAACGTGCTCGTCAGTATTCAACATGATTAAGTCCACCGGCTTATGCAGATAATGAAGGCCGGCATAGGGTTCCCACATAAAGAGTAAGCTGGCGGGACCTTCTCCAACAACTAACAATGGCGCGGTCACCTTAACTAGGTTGAAGCCTGGAGAGCGCTTCAACCATACCTGCAAGCCTTCACCGAATGGCTTTGCACCGATCATCGGATCAAAGGAGCGGGCAAGCGCGTCATTCGTGAGCCCTTCCGCGAGCATATATTGAAGATATGTCGCCATCACGCCGTCGGTGATCGAGGCCGCTTTGAAATGGAGAGCGCCACTCGTGAGCGCTTCCATCACGTGGAAGCAGGTGCGGCTGAACCCTATGATGCCGATCTCGTTCGGATCTACCAGGCCATCCGATACGAGTTGATTTACAACAGTTTCGTATCCAGAGGTATTGCAGGGTCCCTCGTCAAGTGACGTGTCAGGACAATTCCCCACCACGCCTACCTGCAGCACGACTATCCCCTGCGCTGCGAGAGCTCTGGCCGCAAATGCTGTGGTGAATAGACCAGAAGGTAAGAATAGTGATTCATTGAACCCGTGCGTCTGAATCACCAGCGGATAGCGCCGTCCGAACTTGTAGTTGCTTGGCTTATATAGACCACCCTTCCTTTCCTGCCCTTCTTTGTCCTTCCATTTGTAAACACTGGCCTCACCTAACTCAGTATTGTTGAGTTGCGGATTGGGGTCCCAGATAACTCGCGAGATTTGCTTCTTGGTAGCAACGAGCCGTGGAGGATCGTTAAGTCCCTCCTTCGCAGCAACTTCGAGCCCATTGAACTGCACTTCGGAAAGCCCAAGAATCTGTGTGGTTCCGATTTCAGACACACCCTTGGTTTCCTCTGTTACTTTCCACGTACCGTCGACTGTACGTCGATATTCGGTGGTTCCAAGCGAGAAGAAATTCCCGTGGATGTGAAAGCTCACCATGATTCGCCGTTTATCTCCACCTGCGAAACGGACACCATCGATAAGATGGTATCCCTCCTCGAAACCAGTTTCCGTGTGGGCTTTCAACATCTCAACGCAGGTACGAGTGTTTGACGAAATATCCACAACGGCAACGCACGGCCGAGACGGTGCCTGATCGTTGGATTTGATGAAAGTGCCAGGCAACAGAATCTCTTGGCCGTCGCTCGACCAGGCGGGATTGCCTTCCGTCAGCCAACCAGTGTCGTTGCTGATCGGCGCGTCCGTCAAAGCTTGTACTGTACCAGTGCGCAGATCGATCCGAACGTATTGATGCATAACGTCGCCAGGGGCATAGTAGGGGTAGGATGCGTAAGGCGGGGGATAGAGTGTTTTCCATGACGATGGAACTTTGGGAACGGACAGCGTCGTGACCAATGAACGACCGTCGGGTGACAGCGTAAAATCTCCTCCGGGGACAAGTGGCACGCCATCATGCTCAACTTCCAAGCGCCTGCCGTCCAGAACTGCCCAGAGATGGCTTTGGGGTGGAAGGAGGCTGACAACCAGTGGATCATTCGGGAAAAGCAATTGAAGTAGGGAATGGCCGGTACCCACAGTCGCCGAACCCGGATGTTCCGCTTGCGTTTTCTCCTGCGACACTGCGTCCGCGCCGGTATACACGTAGTGATTCCGGCCCCGGACATCGAACGCACTGACCGTCTCCATTTCGGAAGTCAATGGTTCGATTGCCCTTTTGCGAAGGTCGGCCAGAATAAGCCTTTGATTCCCATCTGCCTGATGTTCCAGGAAGGCCACTCCGCTGGAATCAGCCAGCCAGCGCCAATCCCTAATAATCGGGCCGTCCTTATCGGTGGAGCGGGTAACGCTCCATACAGGAGATGGAGGCTGTGTCTCATCGGAATGCTCCAAGAAGTTTTCGATGTCCTCGGTGCGGTAGAATCGCAAAGTGTCCTCGACACGATCCAGTTCTAGGCGCCCACGCTCGGTATCTACGGCTACGTAGTTACCGTCCGGCGAAAACCGTACTGCCTCGGCCTGTGCTGTGTTCGGATCGCCAAAATGCGCAAGTTCAACCTCTTCCGCGGCGGTGAAGGGCTTTTTGACCTGTTGCGCATGACAAGATTGAGTACTCCAAATAAAGGAGGAGAACAGAACCGAAGTGAATGCAAGAAGCGTGATTAATGACTGGCGACTACAGTCTCGAGAGAATCTATTCTTCATATTTGGGATGCTCCTCGGGGTTAACATCAACATTCTCAATGAGCCGCCCTTTTAGACCGGCTCCGGCAAAGCCGTGCGTAATTGTCGCCTCTTGTTCTCAACCTTCAATGGTCAGCATCTGGCTGAAGCTAGAAGATTACCTTCAATGCAAACTGCATCGAGCGCGGTCCGCCCTGTTGGTAAAGTGGACTAAGGACTCCCAACGAATTAGCCAGCGTTCCTGTGAATTGGCCGAAGGTGCTTGTCCCAAAGTTAGGATTAATGACTCCGAAATTCGGGTGATTAAAAATATTGAAAGTCTCCGCGCGAAATTGCAGCTTCAGCCTCTCGTGGATCGGAAATTCCCGTCGAATTGCGGTGTCCATCTGCCAAGCCCCAAGACCTCTTGCGAAGTTGCGCGGGGCATCCCCGAGGCCGGAGCCTACGGCCGTAAACGCGTTGGGATTAATCGCGCGCCCCCCTGGACACGATTCTGTAGGGGTAAGATCACCCAAGCCAAGAAGTGTGCTCGTGCAGTTCGCGCCATAGAGATAGACCGGTTGGCCCGGAACAAAACTTAGTCCGCCATAATAGAGCTGGCCATTCGGTTGCGGAATCTCGTTTCCGTTCAAGGTGACCGGAAAGGCCGCTCGCGCAGTAAAGCGGTCGTCGAGACCCCAATGGTGAAGCACGGTGCTAGCAAATCCATCGTGCCCTACATCCGGCACATCGTATGAAAAAGCGGTCGAAAAGCTGTGCCGGACGTCGAAGTCGCAATCTCCCCTCTGGTACGAAAGAAGGTAATTCTGAGAGCCATAGTCAATGCAATGCGAAAACGAATAGGAAGCCAGTGCGGTCAACCCCTGGCTCAACCTTCTACGCAATTGAACTTGTAGGGAGTTGTAATCTGATGTGAGACCATTCTCGACGAAGTAATAAAAATACACGTTGGGGTTGTTCGTCGGCTGAAACTGGTTTAGTTGCAGCAACCTCGCTGCGTGCGAACCGACGTATGAAACTGTCAGAGCTTGCGATTTGCCCAATGCTTGCTCGACGCTTGCGTTCCACTGAAGCGTAAACGGAAGCTGTAAATGGGAGGCAAAGCCGTAGACTGCATATGGCGGCTGGGGCGGGTTCGCAATGACAGGAATCGTCACAGATCCAGGAAAAGATCCGGGTAGAAATGATCCTTCTCCCACAAACCCTGGCCCATTGAAACCCAGAGAGCCCAACTGCTGCCCGGTATCGAAAAAGACACCGCCGCCCCCGCGAACAACTGTTTCCCAACCGGGTGTGTCATGGAGGATATACGCGGCGCCCAGCCGAGGCGCAAAGTTAAACCAACTGGTCTGCCACAGTGGCGTGCCCTGCGGCGCCAGCGTCACAGTATTGGGATCGGATCCCTGAGTAGTGTACGGTTTCAGCCCTTGCGTTACACTCGGTGCAGGATTGACTTCCCATCTAAGTCCAAAGGAGAGATTTAGACGTTTCGACAGCCTCCATTCGTCCTGTACAAAAGCCGAAAAGTTCAAATACAGCGGATAAACGGAGGCATAGACTATCGGAGACGTATAAGCAGAATTAGTCTCAACCGAGGATGGATCGAGATAGTAATACGCAACTTCGGGCGTCGGTAGAATGGCAAATGGTGTCAATCTGCGATAATCCACACCAAGTTTGATCTGATGGCGACCCAGCGAGAGACTGAACGAATCCACGAAATTCCACTGCTTCTGTGCACCTGACTGCTCTGCCTCATACAGAAAGACTTGATATCCGCTATAGTAAAGGGCAACTTGTGGCTCCGCCCCTGTGTTGAGCCCCGCCAGTTGAAGAAGATTAACGGGAGTACTGCCCCCGAATGGATCGATTACCGTGCTGGTTGTTGTTTCGTTGGAAGTGTAGTTGAGACGAAATTGATTACTAAAACGACTTGAGAATGCGTTGCTGACGCCAGCTGTGTAGGTCCTCAATGTATAGGCTGAAATCGAGTTCATTGTTGGAGCCAGCAAGTTCGTGGCGTTTCCCCGAGTCGCCGAACTGGACGGCGTGTCACTGAACCGGAAGAAAAGCCTTAGCTTGTCGTTTACGGCGTGATCGAATCGGATGCTGCTGGAATCCAGCGACGCGGGATTGGACCAACTTCCAATGAATTGGGCGATACCATTTGCAGAGTCATCAATCCCGTTGGCGCTCGGCAACGGAAATGCATTCAGTACCTGATTCAGCGGGGCAGGAGTACTTGCGCGCAATGCTAAATCCGGAACGTAGCTGACATTGGCCGCTTGGGGCGCAGCGAGCCATAATCCCTCATACGAAACAAAAAAGAATGTCTTGTTTTTCCCGTTGTAGATGTGAGGAGCCTCGACCGGTCCGCCGAGTGTGCCGCCAAAATCGTTCTGTCGAAGCTCAGGTTCCGTGTCATCGAAGTAGTCGTTGAACCAGTCGGGGGCATCGAACACTCCGTTCCTCAAATAGTCGAAAGCCGTGCCGTGCAATTGATTGGTCCCGGATTTCGTGTCAAACGAAAACTGAGCACCGGGATTGCGCCCATATTCCGCCGAATAAGTCGAACTCTGAACACGAAATTCCTGAAGATCGTCCACAGAAACAAGAGCCTGCGTAGTTCCGAGGGCCGTTGATTCAGCAACAGAACCGCTAGGTCCCGCCCCTGTCTCCATGCCTAAACCGGAAGTTGCCCCCACATTGCCGCTAACACCGTCTACGCTGTAGTAGTTTGACTCCGGGCGCTGGCCATTCACGCTAAATTCTCCAGTGGCACCAATCCCGGTGGCGATTGCTCCGGATTGTGAAATCTGAGGCGTCTGCGTCACAGCGCCCGGTGTAAGCAGGATCAAATCCTGGAAGCTGCGGCCGTTCAACGGCATGTTCTCGACCATTTTGCTGTCCACCACAGTGCTGACCGAGCCGTCGGTCGTGTTGATGGTTAGGTCGCTCGCATTAACCGTTACGGATTCTGACATGGAGCCGACGGCCATGTGAAAATTGATCTGGACGACATCCTGAACATGCAGCACGAGGCCGGCTTCGATGATTCCCTTGAAGCCCTCTTTGTCGACCTCGATCCGGTAGCTACCCGGAGGAAGATTTGGGATCACGTACTGGCCGCTGCTGTTCGTGGAGGTGGACGTCCTCTCGCCTGTCAGAGTATTGATTGCCGTGATCTGTGCACCGGCGATCATTGCCTTGGAGGGATCGTCTACGAGGCCGGTCAGTGCGGCATCGGTGGACTGGGCAAGAACGACGCAGGGAAAGGCGAACAGCAGGATCGTCAACAGAGATCGGCAGAGTCTCATCCAAAAGCTCCTTCGTACAAATTCACTGGCTTGATGAGCTTTCGTTAAGAGAATGTGATCTGTACCAGCAAGTTGAAAAATGAATGAATCTTTTTACGGGTGGTTCGGAGGAAGCGTGTGCAGATAAGCTTCGAGGAAGGGTTTGCCTGTCGGCCTTTCGCTGCCACCCTTTGGTTCCACAGTAACGAAGACCGCGTTGATCTGAGCGAGCACATCAGGATTCGCAGTCTTGACCACCCAGCGCCGGTTCTTTTCGCTATCGAGGTAAAAGATGCCGAGGCTGATCGGCTTGGCCGATGAGCTATCCGGTTTTCCCCATGCCTGAAATGCCTTCGTTTCGCGGAATCCCGGCTCGGCCTCCAAATCGAACGCATAAAAGATCAGGGACTTTCCCTTGGTGTAGAAGACCCTTCCGAAGGGCTTGCTTCTCTGGCCGTTATGTTCGACATCGAGAACATCGGCGATGTAGAGTTGGCGCGCGCCCATCAGATCGCGGATGTCACGATCCTGGGCCAAGAATTGTTCATCGGTGGACACGGTCCTATCCGCCGTCGCCATAGTGACGTGCAGGCTGTTCACCTCTTCTTCGAGGCTCGCAGCGCGCAGCATCGCGCCTTGCCGCTCCTGCCGCGCCTGGTTCAAATCTTCTTTGACCTGTTCGAGAGACTTTGATGTGTCGTCCAACTGCTGCTGCAAGGTATCCCGCTGGTGCGTCATTGTGACCAATGAATCTGAGGTAGCCTGATCCGTCTTTGTGAGCCGATTAATCTGCGCCTGGAGCGATGTCTTCGTGCTGGTCAGATCCGCTATTCGCCTTTCAGCATCGGCAGTGCGAGCCTCGGTCTCCTCGAGAGACTTCTCGGCGGCTGTCAACTTTGCTTCGAGGTCTGCTTTGTCATGATTGGCAAGGGCTGCCGCCGGCACAGCGGTTGTGGCCCGCTCTACCTTGGGTGAACGGGCCTCCAGCTTCCGGCCGAGTTCAAAGCTTCCGCCTACGCACACTAGCAGGGCCGCGGCGGTCCCCACAATGAGAGCGATGCGGCTGTTCTTCTTCCAGGAGCCGAAAGAAATAAGCGCACGACTTGGCGCATGCAACCCAGGCGACTCAACCGGCTGTGCGGCATGCAGGGCAGCAGTCAGTTGGTGTTCCGCCCTCCTCTCGCGGAATGGACGGACGATTTCCTCGTCGGGCGCCAATGCAGGGGCCAGGTTTGCCATGGCAACCTGGGCCAGACTTGTATATTCACGCAACAACGCGGCGCACGCATCGCAAACGGCGATATGCTCACTAAGCTCGGCCGATTCGTCGGCGCTGAGATCGCCGCTGGTTGAAAGTGCGCAAAGCTCCGCGTACTTCTCACTACAGGCACATGGATGGAGGATTTCGTTGCTCATCGCTTACTCTTCCCGTTACGGATCATCTCGTGGGCTACTTGCCGCAACCGTTCCAGTCCGCGATAGTAATGATGGCGAATATTTGTGATGTCCTCGCCAGAACGTTCGGCAATCTCCTTTAACTTCAATCCCTCGAAAAAGAACAACTCCAGCGTCTCTCGTTGCTTTTCGCTCAGCTCGTCAAAAGCTGCCCGCAACTGTTGTGTGGTCAGACGCTCGATTATGTCCTCTTCCAGGTTTCTCTTCCCAATAAGAGCATTCGCATATTCGAGGATGTCTGTACCGTGGTAAAAGTGCCGGCGGTTCAAATAGGACCGCCGGTCAAAGGCGCGGCGGTAGACCATCTGGACCATCCAGGTCCTCGCCGAACCTTTGGTATTGTCGAAGGAGTTTGCCTCCGTGGGAAGACGAAGGAAGATCTCCTGAACCAGGTCCTCCGCTTCGCCTTCGTCCCGCAGGATCCGGCAGCCAATCGAAAAGGCGAGGCGGTTGTAGCGCCGGAATAGAGTGAGAATCGCTTCGTCGTCCCTGCTCCGTGCCCGATCCAGAAGTTCTTCGTCGGTTTGGATGGGGGACACCAAGTCAAGGGAATGCTCCTGCACAAGTGAGGGTCTGGCGCCCAGCAGCGGCAGTGCAAGCGTACGATCAGTTGCGTTCGTTGACAAAGGTATCCGGCCTCGCGAAGGCGTTTACAGTCCGTTGACACTGGCGTAATCAGCATGCTGCACAGAAGGAACAAAAGTAAAGAGTTAAATGCCGACATAAAGTGAAATAAATTCCTGCGGACTCGCGGTACAAAACGCGAATCCTGAACGAAACACGCTCCCGATTTGGGAGCCCCGCAAAAAATAATTCCATCTTTGTGGTACAAATCGCCTCGAAATGCTGAATACATATGCTCACTATTTTTCAACTTCCCTGGCCGCGTGATGAACGATATCTGATCCGCAATTTTTCTGCTATTTAGAGGCCGCACTTAAACAATTGTTGAGTGTCAAACCCACGGATGGCAATTGATCATTTTGAGTGATTAAGAATGAACGTGGTAATACACATCAGATAGCCCTGTTCGCGCCCACGTGGCGCGGCGAGATTTCCGCAATGATTAAGGAATTCAGAATCGGACAGGGATGGACTCAGGAAGAACTCGGCCATCGGTCAGGCTACGATCCTGTGTACATCAACATGCTGGAGCGGGGACGCAGAAACCCCTCGGTACAAGCCCTCATCGATCTTTGCCAGGTATTCGGAGTTCGGCCCTCGGCCTTCTTTGCCGAGGTCGAAAGACGATTGCAGCTTGGCGCCGATGCGGGCGCCATCAATGCCTGACGCATTCCCCAGCGCGTAAGGCAAGAGCTAGCGTTGGCAGGCGCAACATGGGATCTGACGCCGAGCATTCGCATGGCCCGCTGGTCGTCATGCTTTCCTTCATCGAAGCGAAGCGGGGTTTCGAACAACTCTTGACAGAGGAATTATGCAGGCTTGTGCGCAGTAGCCGCCGGGAGGCTGGTTGCCTCCTGTTCGACCTCTACCGAATCGCCAGCCAGCATTCGCGATTTGCTCTTTATGAAGTTTGGGAGATCCGCGCGGCCATGGAGGCACATGCGCGCAATTTTCATACAACAAAGTTCCGGATGACGGCCGAGGAGTTTCTTGCACAGCCCATTGAAGTCCTCGAACTTGAAGAAGTCATTTGAGTCAGCTGTCTATGCTCTTCTTAGCCTGTGCGCCGAAGTGCGCTGCTCTCCTTCGCTTGCCACTTGAGCCGGAATCGGGACGGAGTCTTTGCGCCTTTCCAGAGAGGCAATTCTGTCCCGTAGCATCGTCACGGCGCGCGTATACGCGGCAAGCGCCTGCGAGCGCGCCTCTCTGCGCAGGACGAACGAGAACTCGATGACCATGTCGTCGCTCAACCGCCGGAGCACGGTCGAGCTCTTACGAATCGTTCTGGCCGTCGACTGGTTCGTGATGGCAAGACCGATCTTCTCCGCCGCCAGAAGAACTCCTTCATGTGGATGCGTGACTTCTTGAATAATACTCGGTGTCACACCGGACCGCTGGCAGCGCTCGATGAACCAGGAGCGGAATGCGACATTTCGGTCGCGCGCCGGGAGAATCAGGCGCTGGTTGTCGAGATCCTTCAGTTGTACAGCTTTCTTGCTGGCAAGCGGATGATCGCTAGGCATCACGACGCACAGCGGCTCCTTCAAGATGGGCATGAATTCAAGGTCAAGGGTTGTGGCTGGCCTGACCACAATTCCACAATCCCATACTCCCGCCCGAACTTTGGCCACAATCTCTGCGGACGATGAGCTGTGGTAGACCGCGGAGAAGCCCACATTCGGCATCTTGGCGATATTGGAGAGGAAGGCCACGATCGACGGGTCGAGATAGGTGCTGTGGCCGATCTCGAGGCTTGAGTTCTCCCTTCTTCCAATGCATCTCGCCTTGCGGAAGCCGCGCATGATGAAGTACAGACCTTTCCGCACCTCGTATCTGAAGTCTTCCCCGGCCGGGGTCGGACTTGTAGGTCGAGTCGTGCGGTCAAGCAGCGCGGTTTCAAGCGACCGCTCGACGGCATGCACGCTGCGGGTAATGGCCGGCTGCGAACGGTGCAGCATCTCGCCGGCGCGCGTAAACTGTCCGCATTCGGACACGGTGAGGACAGTTTCCAGGTCTTCGAGCGAAAGATCTCGGTCGGTGAAATTGAGCATGTTTTACCTGCCGGGGAATCTGCCAGGGATTCGCTTCCACCCCATGCGTCTGCCAGCCAATTTGCGGAACACACTTGGGGACATATCTCAAGACGCAATACCCTGTGGAAAAGTTGGCTCTAATTGCGGAAAAACCGTCGCCATAGAAGAACTGTATTCCATGCTGCGTGACGACTATTCGCGAAGTGCATAATCTTTCTCACTGCGCCGCGCGGCGGAACCACTTCCATAACGACGGAGGTGGTAACAGGCATCGACGATCTGTTTTGCTTAGGCCAGAGTCTGGAACCAGTTTGTGCAGACACTGCGCGCGGAAGGTCCTGTTGACGGAATCGTCATTCTTACGCTGGAAACGCACCAGGTGTACCCCAACAACGGCCGCGTGAAATTGCCAAGGCCCGTCAGAGCAACCCAAAGGGGCCATCGCACGAGCTAGTAGATGGAGCTATCCTCACGCCGCAGCCGTCCGCGCCGGCTTCGATCCCCACAAGCCGTACCAAGCGATGTAGAGATAACAGAGCAGCGGAAGGACAAATGCGTGCTGGAAACCGGCCTTATCGGTCAAGGCGCCAAGCAGGTAAGGAATCACAGCGCCGCCTACGATCGCGGTCATGATCAGACCCGATCCTTTGCTGGTCATGGGCCCCAAGCCGACGATGCCCAGAGCAAAAATGTTTGGAAACATAATGGAGTTGAAGAAGCCGCAGAGCACCAGCGCCCCAATGGCAATTTCGCCCGAGCTGAACATGGAAACCGCGACCAATACGACCGCGGAAAAGCCGAATATGCCCAGCAGTTTTCCGGATTTGACCTTGGTCAGGATCCAGGAACCGAGCAATCGGCCCACGAGTGCGCCAAACCAGTAGAGCGACGCCAGAAACGATGCGGTCTTAAGCGAGCTCATGCCTTCCGATTTGAAGTAATTGACCGCGATCGACGCCAGGCCCACTTCCACGCCGACATAGAAGAAGATACCCAGTGCGCCAAGCACCGTGTGCCGGTACCTCCAGATGCTTTGCCGTAGCGGTTCAAACCTCTGCTCGCCGGGGCGGAAATCCTGAGTCGCTGTCACCGGTGGCAGATGAGAAAACGCGACTGCAAGTCCAAGAAGCAACAGTGCCCCCGCGATGGCGATGTAAGGCGCGCGCACTGTATTGGCAATGGCTGCCTGGCTGGCTACTTTGTTGGGATCGGTGAGAATGAACGCCCCGGCAAATACCGGAGCCAGTGTCGTGCCGATCGCATTGAATGCCTGCGCCAGCGTCAGACGTACCGCAGCGCTCGCTTCCGGACCAAGGATTGCGGCATAAGGATTAGCAGCGGTTTGAATCGAGGCGACTCCCGCGCCGACAACGAATGCAGCAGTAAGGAAGAGCGGGAAATTGACTAGCCGGGCCGCCGGAATAAACAACAGGCAGCCGATTACCTGAATGAACAGAGCGACCACCATCGTCCGCTTGTAGCCCACCCACTCGATCAGCTTGGAGGATGGTCCGGAAAAGACAAAATAGGCGACGAAGAACGCTGACTCCGCCAGCATCGCCCACCCGTAGCCAAGATTGAAGATCGACCGCAGATGGGGCACCAGCGCCATATTCAGCGTGGTGATGAAACCAAACGTCATGAACAAAGCGGTGACGGTGATGAAGGGGACAAGGTATCCCGGCGAGGTGAGCGCCGCGGAGTTCTTGGATTTTTCTGTCATATATGAGTTAGTAGTCGACGATAGGTTGGTCGTGGAACGATTTGCGGCCATCGCCCCTCTTGAATCCCACTTCATCACGCGCTAAGGACGCACCAATCCCGGAATCCCTACCCTAACGGGCTTGATTGAGGCACTTTAGCGCACTGGCCAAACGATCAAGGGCCATGCGCTCAAGAAGCCCGCAGCGAGCTAGCCAGCTACCGCGAGCTTCAAGCGCGGCGGAGTAAGCAATGCGTTCCCGCTCCGCCACCGTCGACAGGCTCTGTGGATTCGGCTCGGTCGCGGATCTGATTGTTCGGTTACACGAGGAACGCTAGGGGGAAAAAATACCCTCAATACTGTATTCCGTCGAAATGAAAGAAATGTACCAAAGAGATTGGCTTTAATTTACAGATGCGGCCCTGTCTTTGCTGGCCTTCTCTTTAGCGTCATTTTCCGCTTGCATGATTCTCAGGCCCCGCCACCGCTCATATTGTTCTCTCTTCGCTGGGTCGGGATCTTCGAACCCTTGCAGCCAGAAGCGGAACCAATCCACCGAACCGCCCTGCGACGCCAAGCGCACGGCAGGATTCGTCAGCACGTGTTCGTCGGTGTTCAGCATTATCAAGTCCACCGGCTTATGCAGATAATGAAGCCCGGCATACGGCTCCCACATGCTGAGCAAGCTGATTGGACCTTCTCCGACAATCAATAAAGGCGTGGTGATTCTATCAAGATTAAATCCTGGAGATCGCTTGAACCATTGTTGCAACCCTTCGCCAAATGGCGGCGCACCGATCACACGATCTGCTTCGCTTGAACCTGAATCTATGAATAAGATGTACTGCGAATAATCGAACATCAATCCGTCCGTAATAGATGCTGCTTGGAGATGAAGAGAACTCGCTGTGAGCATCTCCATCACCGCGAAGCAATAACGGCTGAATCCGATGATGCCGATTCTCTCCGGGTCTGCTAAGCCTTGAGATACCAATTGCTTTACGGCAGATTCCAACATCGCGACGTCACAAGGCCCCTCCTCGTGCGTGACGAATGGACAACTCGCTCCCGCGATTCCCGTGGCTGTTTGTAAAACCATGATCCCCTTAGCAGCCAAAGCTCTGGCGGCGAAGGCCGTTGGATATCTTCCCGACGGTGTGAATTCCAGTTCGGAGAATCCGTGTGTCTGAATCACTAACGGATACTGCTGACCCAATCTGTAATTCACGGGCTTGTAGAGTCCACCTTTCCATTCCCGTCCGTGCTCGTCCTTCCATGTGTAAACCTTGGCCTCACCCAACTTTATATTACTGAGTTGCGGATTGGGATTAAATATGACTCGTGATGCCTGTTGGTTCGCGGCAACCAGGACAGGAGGGTCATTTAGCCCTTCTTTCACGCTCACTTCAAGACTGTTTTGTTCCGCTGGGAATAAACCCTCAAACTCCCTTGCAGCTTGCCATGTGTTATTCGTACGCTCGTACTCGGTGGTTCTGAGTGACTGGTCCTCGTGGCTGATAAACGCCACCATTACGCGGCTTGTGCCGTCGCCAGCAAAGCGCGCGCCGTAAATCAAGTGAAAGCCTTCCTCCACAATTGTTTCCGTCTTATGAGCCTTCAGCACTTCCACGCATGTGGACGAGCCAGAAGATACCTCGATGACAGCCACACATGGACGTGAGGGTCCATTTTGTCTCGATTTGAGGAAAGTATTCGGCAGCAGAATTTGGCGGCTGTCGTTGGACCAACTTGGTTTGCCGACCGCTATCCAACCTGCGTCATTCGCAAGCGGCGCATTCGTCAAGGGCTCGATTGCCCCTGTTTGTAAATCAACTTGTACGTATTGATGCACAGAGCTCGACTTCGCATTGTAGTGGCCGCCATGAATACGATTAGTGCAGGGTGAGACTGCGCAAGATGGCGTGGCGGGAGAGGGGTAAAGCGTTTCCCACGCGGCTGGAACGTCGAGAACGGGCAACGTCGTGACTAGAGATTTTCCATCCGGTGACAGGGCAAAACTTCCAAAGTTTGCAAGCGGCACGCCGTCCTTCTTCACCTCCACAGGCTTGCCATCTAAAACCGCCCATAGAGAAATGGTCGAGGGAGCAACACGTGCAGTAGTTGGGTTGTCGGGAAGAATCAGATCGAACCAGGACCGTTGTGTGCCTACAACAGAGGCTGCCTCGCGCTCTGCTCTTTTTCCCTTCTGTCCCTCCGAATCGGCAACGGTGTAAACGTAGTGCTGCCGGTCACGGATATCGAAGTCCTTGATTACCTGCTTTGAAGGAGTGAGCCGCTCGACCGCTTTTCTTTCAAGATCTGCCAGAAAAAGCATCTGATTACCCTTTTCGGCAGATTCCAAGAATGCAACGCCGCTCGAATCAGCTAGCCAGCGCCAGCCTTTGATAATTGGCCCTTCCTTGCCCGAACGGTTGACGACCCATATAGCGGAAGGTAGCTGCGATGAGTCGGGATGTCGTAGAAAGTTGTTCACATCGTCTCTGCGGTAGAATCGCAGAGAATCCTCGACACAGTTCAAATCCAGCTTTCCGCGCTCCGAATCGACCGCAAAGTAATTTCCATCCGGAGAAAACTGCACCTTCTCCGCTTGTCCCGTGTATGGATCGCCAAAGTGTGCCAGCCCAATCTCGTCAGCAACAGTGAAGGTTTCATTTTCCTGTTGTGCCGATGCAATTTGTGAATTGACACCACTGATAAATATGAAAACCGCGAGAAGGAACTCCATGATTGTCGCTTTCCAAAAACGCACGGGCCTCTCCATTTCTCTTGATGAATCTGTGACAGAGCACGGCGAAGCGACAAGGCGAGACTTCCCTGGCTGTTGCTGGCCGCCAATGATTGTCGATTCGATCTAAAAGACTAGCTTTAGCGCAAACTGCATTGAGCGCGGACCGCCCTGCTGGTAGAGCGGGCTCAGGACGCCGAGCGAACTGGCGAGCGTAGCCGTAGCCTGACCGAATGTGTTCTGCCCAAAGTTAGAATTGACGGTTCCGAAATTAGGATGATTGAAAATGTTAAAGGCTTCCGTCCGGAATTGCAGTTTGAGCCTCTCATGGATCGGAAAGTCCCGCCGAACAGCCAAATCCATCTGTACAGCGTCGAAGCCCCTTGCGAAGTTGCGCGGGGCATTTCCGTAGCCAGAAGTGACACTCGCAAACGCGTTTGGGTTGATCGCTCGGCCACCGGGGCATGGAAGCGTATTGCCATAGAGTGCAGCATATACTGAGGCGCATTGCGCACCGTAGAGATAGACCGGTTGACCTTGAATCAAGTTCAGTCCTTCATTGAACTCCTGGCCGGTCGACGGGTCCACAGCCGTATTACCAGTGAGAGTGACTGGAAACGACGTTCGCGTCGTAAATCGATCATCGAGACCCCAATGGTGCAGTACGGCGTTCACAAAGCCGTTCTGTCCCATGTTTGGCAGGTCGTAAGAGAATGCAGTGGAAAGATTGTGCCTGATATCGAAATCGCAGTTACCACGTTGGTAATCGCCGTACTCGATATTCTGCGACCCATAATCCATGCAGTGCGACCACGTGTAGGACGCTAGGGCTGTTAACCCACGGGTCAGTCTACGCCGGAATTGAACCTGCAATGAGTCATAATCTGACGTTAGGTCATTGTTGTAGTAGTAGAAATTTCCACCTGCGCTAAGTATTGGACTACTGGAAGGTATGATTGCATTATTTTTCAATTGTCTCGAGCCGTGCGCTCCAACATAAGTAGCAGTCAGTGCTTGAGATTTGCCTAGTGACTGCTCCAAGGCGACGTTCCATTGAAGTGCATAGGGCAGTTGAAGATGTGGATCAAAGGCATACATATATCCGAACGGAGGAATCGGAGGATTCACAATAACTGGAAACGCCGGAGCGACTGGAAATGATCCCGGAGCAAAATTCCCATTCGCCAGAAACCCAGGACCCTCGAATCCCTCTGATCCTGTCTGTTGACCAGTGTCAAAGAAAACGCCGCCGCCGCCACGCAGAATCATTTCCCAGTCCATTGTTCTGCGCAGGATGTAGGCGGCACCAAAGCGGGGCGCGAAGTTGAACCATGTGGTCTGCCAGAGCGGAGCGCCTTGCGGCGCCAAAATCCACGTATCAGGGCTTGAACCCTGAATCGTGTAGGGCTTCAAGCCCTGGGTCACACCCGGCGCTGGGTTCACCTCCCAGCGAAGTCCTAACGAGAGATTCAAACGCTGCGAAACCCTCCATTCATCCTGCGCGTATGCTGCGAAGCTCGAGTACATGGGGTAAGCGGATGAAAGGACGTACGGAAATGTAAAAGCACTGTTCGTCTGTAGATCTGCTGCACCATTTACGAAACCATAATAGTAAGCGAGACTCGGGGGTACGATTGCCGTGGATGCCAACCTGCGATAATCCACACCAAGTTTTAACTGATGTCGGCCCAAAGAAAGGCCCAGCGTATCTACAAGGTTCCATTGTCTTTGAGCGCCCGCTTGTTGCTGCTGCGATAATCCGAAGAAGTACCCTCCCAAATCAAGATAGACCGAAACATCCGATCCCGCAGTCACGCCTGTAAGCTGCGCTAAGTTGACTGCTGTGCCTCCTCCAAACGAATCAATGACGGACGGATTGTTAACAACATTCGAGCTGTAATTCGAGCGGAATTCGTTATTGAGCCGGCTTGAAAACATGCTGCTAGCTCCTGCCGTGTAGGTCCGCATCGTATATGCTGCGGTTGAGTCCACAGTTGGAGTTGACCGAAGTGCTGACGTTCCCCTGCTCGCGGAACTGGATCCCGTGTCACTGAACCGGAAGAAGAGCCTAAGTTTGTCATTCACGGTGTGGTCAAACCGAACGCTGGTTGAGTTAAGCGAACCGGGGTTGGGCCAGCTTGCAATGTATTCAGCAATCCCATTCCCCAAATCGATTCCGTTTGACACTGGAAAGGCGTTCAGAACGGGTTGGAGAGCCGTTGCTGCACTCATCCGCGCAGCGGTGTCAGGAACATCGTTGATCGTAGCTGCCTGTGGTGCAATTAGACGCAGCCCTTCATAGGAGACGAAGAAAAACGTCTTGTTTTTTCCTTGATAGATACGGGGAACTTCGACTGGCCCACCGAACGTGCCGCCGAAATCATTCTGGTGAAGCGCTGGCTCAGGCGTACCAAAATAATCGTTGAACCAATCTTGAGCGTCAAAATAGCCATTGCGCAAGTAGTCGTAGGCTGTGCCATTCCATTGACTTGTGCCCGATTTCGTATCGAAGGCAAACTGCCCTCCTGGGTTGCGTCCAAATTCGGCTGAATACGTTGAGCTTTGCACGCGAAATTCCTGAAGATCATCGACGGAGACCAGGGCCTGCGTACTTCCCAAAGCAGTCGCGCCGGGCACTGAGCCACTCGCACCCGCACCGTAGTACTGACCAAAGCCCGCAGTTGCCCCTACATTGGCGCTTACACCATCCACCGTGTAGTAGTTCGATTCGGTACGCTGACCATTCACACTAAATTCGCCACTAAAACCAACCGTGCTACTGCTCTGAGGGCTGTTGGTCACAATCCCCGGCGTAAGCAGAATCAAATCCTGGAAGCTGCGCCCATTCAGCGGCATGTTTGCGACCATTGCACTGGTTACCACTGTACTCACCGACCCGTCAGTTGTATCCAGTTGCATATCCGACGCGTTGACCGAGACCGTCTCCGACGTGGAGCCGATGGCCATTTCGAAATTGATCTCCGCAACATCCTGAACATGCAGAACTAGACCGGCTTCGACGATGGTCTTGAAGCCCGTGCTTTGAATTTCTATGCGATAGTTGCCCGGAGGAAGCGACGGAACAAGATAGATGCCCGAGGAGTTCGTCTTCGCTTCGTAGCTAAGAGCCGTGTCTTCATTCGTGGCGACGACCTGAGCTCCATCGATTACGGCCTTCGATTGGTCAGTGACAATGCCGGTGATGCGCGCCTCTGTTCCCTGCGCGCATAGATTGACTGCGCAGAGAACCGCAATCGAACTCCACAACAAAACACGAAGCAAAGCGGCCTGGAAGGTTCTCACCGAAGCAAACCTCGCAATAGATTTTTGCTACTTAACTACCTATCGGGATGGAAAGCAAGGTTTGTACCAGGATTGTCAAAGACTATTTTAGGAACTCGCTGCGAACTCCCCGACAACTTATGGGTGATTGGGCAAAGCGGATTGCAGATAGGCAAAGAGCAGCGGCTTGCCAGTTGGGTTCTGGCTGCCCCCCTTTGGTTCCACGGTCACAAAGACTGAATTGATCTGCGCCAATACCTTTGGATCGTCCGTACGCAACACCCAGCGCCGGTTTGCTTCATTGTCCACGTAGAAGATGCCAAGACTGACCGGGTGTGCGCGGTCGGAACCCTCCCGCGCCCATGCCTGGAAGGTACTGACATTCTTGACGCCGGGTTGCTGGTCGAGATCGAAGGCATAGAAGATCAGCGATTTGCCTTTGGTGTAGAAGACTCGTCCGAAGGGCTTGCGCGCCTTTCCATTGGAATCCACATCGGTCACGTCGGCGATATAGAGTTGACGCGCACCCATCAGATCGCGAATGTCGCGGTCCGACGCGAGGTATTGGGTATCGTCATTGACCCGGCCCTCGGCGTCGCTCAGTTGCCGCCGCAAGGCGCCCACTTCGGTTTCAAGCGATGCGTAATGGAGCGAATCCTGCTGGCGCTGGCTGCGCAGATTGACCAGTTCCGCCTGTACTCGCTGATAATCCTGCTGCGCCTGCTGCAACTGCGCACTGAGATCGCTCTTGTTCGCAGTCAGGGTCTGCACTTGCTGGGAGAGGTTCACGTTTGCCTGATCCGCTTTCTGGGCAGATGCTGTCACAGTATCGATCTGATGCTGCAACTGAGCGATCGTGCTCTGCGCCTGCAGGCTTTTCACTTCGAGCAAGGCCTCGCGCTGCGATTCAGCACTGAGCTGCGCGTCGAGTGCGGTCTTCTCGGCGGAGATGTGCTCGAGGCGTCCGGTTAACTCCGAGGGCTGATCCGCGGAATGGTTTAGAGCAAGCTGTACGCTCTGGCGGCCTTTCTGATATGCCGCAAACGCGACCGCAACGAGTATGGCTGCAGCTGCGAGGCCAATGCCCACTGCGGGCATGAGACGGCCCTTCCGCACAGGCGAAAGGTGACGCGGAGCTCTCGATCCGGCCGCTTCGGCAAGCACGCTTGCCTTAACGCCGGCCAGATCGAAGTCGGATACAGACTCAGTATCGGGACCGCTTTCCCCAAACTCCGCGGCCAGCACGGGCATGCCTTTGCGCGCAACGAGTGCATACTGAGCGGACAGTTCGCGGCACTCGGCGCATTCCGTAAGATGTTGGTCCAGCTGCTTCCGCTCGTTCTCGTCCAGGGCGTCGGTGTGCGCCAACGCACAGAGCTCCACCCATTCTGTGTGACCAAAGCGAGGATCGAATCCTGTCGTCATGGCTGCTTGCTCCGAAGCTTCTGCACCACCGCGCTTTTCCGCAACTTCTCAATACCCCGGTAGTGGTGGTGCCGTACGTTTCCCAGCGTTTCTCCGATTCGCTCACTGATCTCACGCAGATTCAATCCTTCAAAATAGAACATCTCCAGAACTTTTCTTTGTTTCTCCGGCAATTCTTCGAACGCCTTGCGCAATTGGGTGCGGTTCAGCCTGGAACTGACTTCGCGCTCCAGATCGGTATCCCCCTTCAATAAATCCGGCGAGGAGTCGAGATCTGTACCAGCGTAGAATTGCCGGCGTGCCAGAAACGCTCTCCGCTCGAGAGCGCGCGAATAGGCCACCTGCTTGATCCAGGTGCGGCCTGAGCCGCGAGACGGATCAAACACGTCCGAGCGCTTGTAGAGGTAAAGGAAGATCTCCTGAACGATCTCTTCGGCCTCGCCACCGTCGCGCAGAATGCGGCGCGCGATGGCAAGCAGTATGCGCCCGTAGCGGTCGACCAAAAGGCCAAGCGCCGTTTCGTCGCCGTTCTGGAGGCGGGCGATCAGCGCCTCATCAGAAATGAAGTCCTCAGGTGCGACGGCCGGCTCGCTCGTCGCAAGCTCCCTTTGGCTGTCCCAGGTGATTGGGAAGCTGAGGACGCGGTCTGATGAGGCATCGTTCACACGATTCACCCGCAGAGTGAAATTCACGAAGCGATTGCGGTCGCGGCAATCGGGCCCGGGGAAGTGGCCGCCCTGCGTAATACCGAACATATATCTGAAATCAGGGATTTTAACAAGGGATTTATGAAGCGAATTTTGTATGAATTTTTTCCGGTATTTTTCCTTCTTCGGCTGGTACAGATTTGCCGTCCCGCCCGTATAACCCAAATCTTCTTTCTGGCGGAACTCAGGCTTTCTGGGCCAACTTGAATGTGAATGCTTTCGCTAGGGTGCGGACCTGTCTTCCGGCGCTATACTGTCGTTCATCATTCGGGCTCTTCCCACTCCCAAGAACATTGCGAACGCGCATGGAGGATCTATGCTTGATCCAGCTCAGCTCGCTGCCGCCGCGGTTGCGACGCTATCTCCATACTTTTTCGAAGCCGCCAAAGGGGCAGCCGGCAAAATCGGCGATGCGGACAATATCACAGGTACCATGACGCCCATCGCGGAATCGGGGAGCGCGAAGCACAAGCACGATGCAGAGCCTGACAACTTCAGCTACACCGCGAAGCTGATCACGTTGGAGGAAGGCAAAACCGTCAGCTTGTGACTCGCAAGAAGCGGCTCCTTATTGAGACGCTTCGCCAAGTGCTCCACAACCGATTCGGAATCTGCGCAACGTGTTCAAGCAGCGGCCAGCGTCTTGGGGAAACGTCCATCGATGATTTGTGCGCACGTACGCCGACTTAGTTGCCTTTAATAGGCGACTTTGGTATTTTTGCTTGACTCGGTTTCACCATCGGATATGGCAAGAAACATCGTAGTTTGCTGCGACGGCACAGCTAATGAGTTCGCGAGGGACAACACCAACGTCGTGAAACTCTATTACACGTTGCAGCAGGACCCGCGCGTCCAGGTCACGTATTACCACCCGGGGCTTGGAACCATGGAGCCTGCCGGGGCACTGACGACATTCTCGCGCAGGGTCACCAAACTTCTAGGCAAAGCGTTGGGCTATGGGCTCTCCAATGACATCCAGGATGCGTACACCTTCCTCATGGAAGAGTTCGAGCCGGATGACAAAGTTTTCTTGTTTGGATTTAGCCGTGGTGCCTACACAGTCAGAGCTGTGGCGTCGCTCCTGCGAATGTATGGGTTGATCCGTCCAGGAAACCAAGCGCTTGTACCGTATGCAATCCGGATGATGCTGGGAATCACGCGGGCCCGGAAGAAAAATGAGCAGGAGCAGGAAGCGATCAAGCGCTACTTCGAGTTGGCCGCGGGTTTCAAGATCACAATGGGCCGGACCGACTGCCAGCCTTGGTTTGTCGGCGTCTGGGACACAGTGAGCTCGATTGGCTGGATCGAAAACCCTCTCAACCTTCCCTACATTGCCGATAACCCGGACATCCGGATTGGACGCCATGCAGTGTCCATCGATGAGCGGCGGGCGTTCTTCCGAAACCATCTCTGGAGGCGCCCGGAGAACCCGGACACGGACTGTGGTCCCAAGGATGTGAAGCAGGTCTGGTTTCCGGGTGTGCACTGCGACGTTGGCGGCGGATATCCGGAGAAGGAAAGCGGACTTTCGAAGATCGCTCTTTAGTGGATGCTTGAGGAGGCGAAGGCTGCGGGACTCATTGTGGACCCGGGACGCGAAAAGGAGGTCTTGGGCTACAGCCCGAGCAGCCAGTATGTGGCGAAGCCGGACCCGAATGCATGCTTACATGAGTCACTGACAGGGTGGTGGAATCTCGCGGAACTGGTCCTAAAGAAGCACTACGACTGGGCAAGGGACAAGTGGGGCAGGAGGATGAACCTGTGGCGCCGCCGGATAATGCCTCCGGAGTCCCTGGTACACTCATCAGCCTGGCTCAGGAAGGGCAACTACGCGAACAGACTTCCCTCTGACGCGAGAAAGATCTAAATTGCGACTTGTTGAACCAACACCCCAGAGAATCGAGCGCGGCATTTCTTTGCCCGAGTCTGAGGGAATCGCCAACTGCGGCGATCCGATTCCACACTCAGCTGTCCTCGGGATGCGAATCGGGCCAAAACCAACCGCCTAACCCGGACTTCGCGTCAATCTTATCGCTCACTTCTTCTTGGGCTTCGAAGTGCTTTTCTTCTTCGCCAGGGCTTTTCTCGGTTTTGCGGTTTTTCTTTTTCCCGCCGCTGGTTTCTTGGCACGCTTCCTCTTCGCAGGTTTCGCCTTTGCCGTGGCCTTTGCCCTCACATGTTTTGCGGGTCTCTTCGCGGCTTTTTTACTCGCGCTCTTCCCTGCCTTGACTTTAGCCTTGCCTGATTTCTTAGGCGTTGACTTCTTAGCCGTCGACTTCTTTGCGCCAGCAGCGCTTGGTCCACTTGCTCGCGTTCGGCTCGCGGCCGTACGCGCTTGAGCGATCGCCGTAATCGGTTCGCCCATGAGGAATTGCGTCAGCTGCAGATTCTCGCCCGCCGTTTCCCAGTCTTGCCATCCATCAGAATCCACATTGCCGTCGTAGCTCGGATCCACTGGCACTGGCGGCGCTTTCTGCCCCTTCTTCACAGGGCCTGCCGCGTCTTTTGCTTTTTTCCAGGCGTTGTACAGCCATTTGTAGTGGCCATACACCCCCAGAATGTTGACGGCGTATTCCGCTGCGAGATCAGGAGCATTCGCGATAATGGCGAGGTTGTCGTCGTTTTCCTTGCTCGCCTTCGGTCCCATGTTGTGCGATCCCGTCATCACCACCGGATTCTCGCCGAAAGGGTCAATGACAACCACCTTGCTGTGGATCATTACGTTGCTGAAGTGGTACGCCTGATGAAACCAGTTCTTGTTGGCCACTGTAATTTGGTGAGGTGTGATGGCCTCTGTAGAGACCGCAGCGGTCAGTTGGTTCCCCTTCGTGAACCGTATGGTTGACTTTCGGCCGCCCCCTGGGTCCCCGCTCACGGGTGCACTCTGCGTCTGATTGATCACCCCGTGGATATAGAGTCCTTTAGTTGCGAGCGCCTGAATATCCTGAAGCAGCGAAGGTGCCTTCCCATTCATCCCGCCGGTTCCGGGATTAAACATCAAGAAAAGGACGCCCTGTTTGGCGGCCTTAATGTATTTTTGTGCATCGTTGAGGTCGACATATTTGTTGCACGGCACATTCCATGCCGTGATTGGCGCCGATGCGAGTGTGTTCTTGGCCTGTATCGATCCTTCCTGGCTCAAGCTTGGCGGGTATTCATTCCCTGCGGCTTTCAGCTCGTCCCATCGAGCTTTGTAAGCTTTCGCGATCTCGGCGTCCACGATCAGCACGCCGTTGTTCACCTGCGTGCACAGTCCCGTCACGGTAGTATTGGTGCTTCCCGTCCACACAGTTGCCGGCTGTCCGGCGCCATCGCAAAAGACGATGAACTTGTTGTGTGCGAAATGGTTTCCTCCCACTATGCGATCGAATAAGTTGATCTTGCCCGCTTTTTTGAGCTGTGCGCGCACCTGCCAGTTCTCGTCGGTGCGAGCCGCGGCCACTTTCGCTTTCTTATTAAAGGCACCAGACCCTAAGATGAGGTTGCAGTTCTTCCCCAGCGCGCTCAGCGCGGTGATGATCTCTGGTGAGTTCAGCTCATAGAGGGCAGCGTAAATTTCTGTCCCATCAGTCTTCGCTTGGTTGAGAAGCCCCAATAGTGCCACCCGCAGCGGACCTCCCAGAAAATCACGCGTAGCATTCGCGCCCCGGCTGTTAATGGCCGCTTGAAGCTTGCTCGTAAATTGGGCCTGCGACCCGAACTGGCGCGAAAGAAACTGCGCGCCAACGATGCCGCGGTTGAAATATGCCTTGAACCCAGGTGTCTGTCCGGTTGATACGGTAATCCAGTCTGACCAATCGCTACACTCATCGGCTGCCGCCTGCTTGAGGTTCGTGGCAGGCCCCATCATTGGTATCACTCGATAACGCACCTCTTGTCCCTGACTTGGGGCGTAGTCGTTCCACATATAGCGTTGAATCGGCCAGACATCGGACGGCTGCGCTTCGCCGCTGGCGTGGGTCTGGCCTTGAAAACCAACATACGTTTTGACGAAGCCATTAGAGGCGTCTCCAGACACCCCGCGTACCTGACGTTCGATTGCAAAGCCACGGCAACCGGTGATCTTGCCATCTGTTTGCCACGCGATCAGCGTCATGTCGCAATTTGCAAAGACGCGAACCTTCTTCGAGAAGGGCATACTAGCCTCCACGCAGCGACCGCTAAGAGTCGATGGACGACCTCGAAGCGCAAATGAAGTGTTTGAATCCCTCCTCAGGCTTGCCCAGGCGCCTCCCTGTGTCAAGAGAAATCAGGTGTGGATTTGTGAATCAGAGCATCCGCCCGAAAGCAGGCGGCCGAATGCGCAATCTTCCCCGAGTCGTCGATAAAATATTCTGCCTCCAAAACTTATGAAATCGGGGAGCATCGCGATGCGATCGCGGACTTTGAGGGCGGCCTTCCCGCACCCGAGTTCTGCTGAACACAGCCCCTTACTCGGCCCAGCCCATCGCCGAAATCGCTGGACTGGGAACTGCGGCCCTCTAATCGCCCGCAGTTCGCTACCCTTGCTTCAGAATCTTGGATAATTCGGGGTTTCCGTGACCACGAGACTATGCAGAATACTTGGCGAAATGCCGCAGGCCAGCCATACACTTGATCCGAATCCCTCCGAAGAGAAGATCGAGACAAGACCGGTTTTGGGCGGAAGCGATATGTCAGCCTTCCCCTCGTCAGAGTGGACAAAACACGGCGTCTCTCCATGATAATATGCCCTTTTTCAGCAATTTATCGCGAGCGATTTCGACAGTGTCGTCGTTTCAGGTTGAAATCTACTTGAAGATGAGCGATCCGATTAGCCCTGCCTGGCCACGGAACTCATATCATCGTCCAGTGATCTCACAACAGAAAGGATCGCTCGCTGTTGATCGGGTCGAAGCGAAGTCCTTAGATTGGACACTGCGATACGCATCGCTTCTTTTCGCTTGTCGGCTGGGAGTTGAAGCACCACCCCTACGGCTTCCGTCATTCTGTCTGAGGCGACTAATACAGGCTCAACTTCCGAGAGACTCTTTGCCGACAAGGGAGACCTCTTTAGCTCCGCTGCAAGGCCCTGAAAAGCCTGAGCTTGGGCATTGAAAGTCATCTCCACAGCTTGCTGTGCTTGGCTGTTGCTGTCCAGGTAGGTCAGGAATTCGTCTTCGGCCTCTCCTGTCTCGATGAAATGGAGAAATTGCTTCTGCCGAGCGGGGTCGATCTTTTGGAGTGCGTCTTCGAATATCACAAGAACCTCACCTTCTACTCAATAGACGGAGAAGTGGAAATTGTATTACATTTCTACCCACAATGCTTTATTTTTGAACAAGATGAGCAAATTCATGCACAGATGCCAAGCCTTTCTCGCAGTTTGCGAAGAGCCCTGAAAAGCCGAACGGCTGTCGCCGAATATGTAATGCCGAGTCTCCTCGAGATTTCAGCAATGCTGAGACTCTCCCAGAAGCGCAACTCCAACAGGGCCCGTTCATCCGCCCTCAAAGACTGGAGGGCCAATTGCAGTCCCGCTGCTTGCTCTCGTTCCGGGGATTCCTCCTCAAACTTGATCATAGGAAAGTCCTCTGTCAAAAGAACTTCCTCCGCCGCTCCCTTTTGCTGCCTTCGGACGCGATCGATTGCGGCATTGCGAATGATGACGGTAACGTATCCTGTTGTTGAACCTGCCCTTTTTAAGCGCAAAAGAGTTTTAGGCGACTGAAGCTTGAGAAGGACCTCCTGGACAATCTCATCGATCGAATCCCGATCCAGGGAACGGGATCGAGCCAAAATCCGCGCTTGAAAGCGAATCAACGACGCTGCATCCTCCCAGGCATCGTCATCCTTCGCAGACATATTTCCGCTTGCCCGGGCAAGCAGATCAGCTTCCAAGCGGGGCACCAAGTGATTCCAGGCGTCTTCGATCATCTCGATCTTTCCTCGAATTCAATAAGCTGCTCAATCAGGAAACGAAGCTTCGCGCGGAATCTGCCCGCCGCTTTCAGCCATAACACTTTTCCCTGCAACGGCCTCAACCCCAAAGGAGCAAGTGCCTCTTCAACGTTTGCTCCTTCGAGCAGAACCTTTCCAAGGATCGTCCTGATTGATTCGGATTCTTTATCATTTGCTCCTTCGATGCCGTCGATCATCAATTGCAAGCAATATTGCGGTGAGAACGGCGTGCGCTTGGTTCGGTTCTTCTCAACGGCTTCGAGGGTGACCCCGGTGAGGGACAACAGAAACAGGAACAACGAGACGATGAAAATCGAGTGGCGCAGTTGGGCGCTTCGATGGGAATCATCGGCTTTATTGCTCATATGTATTTCCCAGTCTTCAATCCTCAAATCAGAGGCCTGCCCTTGAAACTCAATATTGAGCTTGGCTCCGGATGGCCAGTCGAACATATCTTCAGGCATCGAAGTATCCTTGGTGATGGCGATCCACTGATAGCCCTGATCCTGTGATTCGGAAGTCACTTTCAGCTGAGCACCAGATGTAGTATCGGCCCTGATAAGCGAAGAAGTGGCTGGGATCTTGAGCCGGATCCAGCAGCTAATGCTCCCGCCTGGATTGGCCGAAAGGACCAGACGAGCATTCTGGTCATCGGAGCGCCACTCAAAACCAGTGTCGTAGTCCTTCGAAATCGGTGTACCGCCGAGCTCGTGCAGACCCAGGAGCACCGTCGCCGGAGCGGCCATGATCATCAACCAAAGTCTCAACCTCTTCATCGTCCACTTCCATCCAGGAGCCCGGGTAGCCCGCAATTCCCTGCTCGAGAGCGCTCGATAATCAGCGCGTGCGAACGCCGACCGTCGACACCATGCGATCTTCCGATGATTTGACCCCAGGGGTACGCCGTTTCTATGCCAGGGCCAAGGAAGAGTACCAACGGAGTGAGTGAAGGTTTGGCTCAACTACGATTGTAAGCTGCACTGTCAGAAAGACTACCTCACGAATTGCATGATCAGAACCGAAAAATCACCGCGGCCATTTGCGACGTTTGATTGTGAAGTCCTCCGGCTGTAGCTCTTCAAGAGCCTCTTCTTCCTGATCGACGAGCGCATGGGCCGACTCTTCGATATATAAGAGCGTCAGCACACTATCGTATGACGGCAGCCAGATGGAATGTTCCTGGAGAAACTCCGGAAAACCTCGACGAGACTCTGCAAGCCACAAATCCGACCTCACGGATTTTAAATCATCAGGAACCGCCAAACCCTGGAAACAATCGTATGCGTAGGTCCCTTCCGAAACGGAATCTTTCACTGCAACAAATTCTCCAAACTCTTCGGAGGCCTTGAACCATCGGATGACGCCAGCGGTACTCCATACAATGGCAGCTCTAAATGACGTGAGGCCCATTGTGCGATAGGCGCTAGCTGTCAGGGACGTGTCGAAGGTGTCTGAAAGATCGCGGATCAAATGGAATGTCGGCCGGTTTCTTGAGACGACAGCCTCGACGAGGACGTTTGGAATAAGGAGCTCACCCGCAAAAGTATTTGCTTCTGATTCCTGGTCCGGAAGAGACCGATCCCAGTTCTCTACATCTTTTGGCCGGCAAATGCTGCCGGTTGTGCCGTGATGCGGAAGGACGTAATGGGCAATTTCGTGGGCGATGGTGAATCTTCTTCTGCCGTCTTCGCGTATCGAATTCTTGACCAGAATCGTTCCTATTCGCTTCTCCTTTGAACAAACAAGCGCACCTTCGAATCCAGAGGATTGGCAGTATTCCACTTCGAGGCCGAGCTGCCGGGCAACGTCGACGGGGGCGATGGGAGCAGTAAGCTTGAGCGCCGTCACCAACTCACTCGCAAATGTCGTGGCCGCGCTGCTCATTTTCGCCCCTCTATCTTTCGGCGCAATCGATCTTCGGTCTGGCGCAAAATCTCTTCATCCTGAGAACTGAGTTCTTCTTTTCGATGAAACGAGAATTGAACCTCTGCGCTGCCTCCAACTTCCGGCCCCTGCAGCAAGCCGGCGACACACCTTTTGGCGTGCTGCAGAAGGGTCTTGGGGTTACGTGGAATGACGGAGGCTGGGCGTAATTGATCTAAAACGTCAAGGTAGCGCTGCGGGGGAGAAAGACCTTGCATTCTCATCGCTTTGACGAGGGCGTCAATCTGCGCGTACATCTGTTCGCGGACGGAAGCCGCCGCCGGGCCGGAGTCGCTTAGAAGAGCGACGGCCTCCTTTTTGTTCATTTCCTCAATGTCTCCAAACAGCGTATGCGTGTCAGAAACCAATGCATTTAGATCCTTGTCGAGTTCGTCCTTGTTCATTCTTCACTCCCCGAATCTCCGTCCGTATTCCCGACTGCCGGCTTAAGCAGTCTCAGCATTCTCTTACGGCGGTTGGTGATCTCGCTCACTGGCACCTGGAGCCATTCCGCTTGATCGGCGCGCTTGAGCGCATTGCAATCGAAGGCGGCGGTGAGGTAGTCCTCAAGCTCCTTGTCTCCTTGAGCGACGTGAAAGGCAACTGCCCGGAGGTGTATCAGCTTGCCGTTGAGACCCTCATCTCCGCAATCGCGCACCACATCCGGCTCGGCAGGAAGATCGGGATCGAGCGGGGACGTAGGATCGAGGGTCTTCAGCCGCAAACTGTGCCGCATGCCCTTGCGCAACAGGTCCTTGAAATCGTCCTCAAGCACGCGGCAGAGAAAAGTCGTCAAGCTGGCGCCTTTGCTCGGCTTGAATTTGACGCTCTCGTTCTCCAACACTGCCGCGATGACCGCCCGCGCCAGATCGTCCGGCTCGGTACAGGCGCGGGCCAGCGCGTTCCCATATCCCTTGGCCATCGCGCCGGCGAATAACCTTCGAGCGTGAACCGTCACCTCATAGAGAACGAGCTCCCAATCAATTCCCCGAAATCGGTCGTCGGTTGACATCGCTTACTCATTATTCGCTGCAGCACCGGAAAAATTGCCAAAGGCGACCAAAAAAGAATTCCGGAGATTTCGCCTCCCCGGGTCGGCAATTTTGTTGAACCTCGAACGGATAAATCATTGACAGGAAAATCTGCTTCCCATTCCTGCCTGACCACGGTTCGCAGGTTCAGAGCGCAGAAGGTGAGATTATGGAGAACGAAGAGGAAATCGAGATTCTGGCGGAAGGGGAAGGTCTCGCCGACATTGAGATGATTCGCCTTCCACGTGGAAGTGCTGCCCGAGAAATCGTCGCGGCGGTTGGAGTCAAGAGCGGCTTCCCGGCCGAGCAGGGCTTCTTGTTCGTCGAGGACTGCGAAGAACCCGTGGACCTGGCCCTGGTGGTCGAAAAAGTGGAACGGGCCAAGGTGCACCATGTTCACCGGGTGCGCAAGATCGAAGCGCGCGTTTTTTACCAGGGACGCCGGATCGAGAACAGCTTCTCTCCTTCCACTCGTGTCCAGAGGGTGCTGGACTGGGCAATCGGCCCAAAGGGCTTCAAGATTGATCCCGTCATCGCGCCAGAGATGGAACTTGCCCTTGTTGATCACAAGACTGCTCTGCCAAAGAATGCTCACATTGGCCGCTATGTCCGCCATCCACGCCCTGAACTTGATTTGGACCTGATTCGTGGAGTGGTGCCGAATGGGGCCTCGTTGTGAGCGTACAAGGCACTGCAGAGCAGGCTGTGGCGGCCGATCTTGCCTCCGCCCGTTTCCTTGCAGGGTGCAAGCGCGGCCATTGGCGCCGAATCTCATTCGCATTTCCAGTCCTGGTGGTGACGGTCGCGGCGGTCGAGCCTGAGGGGAGTTCGGGGGAGTACTGGTTTCAGTTCGAGCTCACCGGATTCCCCGGGGCGGCGCCGGAGGTCCGTATATGGGATCCGAAAACCAATGGACCACTCGAGCCAGGAAGGCGGCCCAGAGGATCCATCCGGATCGCAGAGTCTTTCAAACAGTGGGGCAACGGCACTGTTTACCGCCCTTGGGACCGCCAAGGGGGAGTACATAACAACTGGGCAACCAATCATCCGAGCCTAGCATGGAACCCAAAACGCGATCTTACATTCATCCTCGAGGACTTGCATGGTCTCCTCACTTCAAATGCTGCTGCGAACGGCAATCGGCAGGTCGCCTAAATTGGTTTGCGATGCGGCTGTCTGGAATCGTGGTGTCCGGGAACTGAACAGGCGCACCGGAGGCGCTCGGGAGAGCGGTGCATTCCTGCTCGGGAAAGTGAAGGGGCGAATGCGAAGGATCGAGCAATTCCTCTATTACGACGATGTCGATCCGACCTGCTTCGCTCGTGGAATCGTCGAATTCGACGGCCGGAACTTCGGCGCGGTGTGGAAGAAGTGCCGCGAACTAAAGATGGCAGTCGTGGCCGACGCGCACGTCCATCCTTGGGGCTACGGCCAAAGCTCCTCGGATCGCGCCAATCCGATGATCGCCGAATGCGGGCACCTGGCTCTCATCCTCCCTTACTATGCCGCGGGCGACTCTATGCCGGGCAGCATCGGAATCTACGAGTATCTGGGCGCGCGCCGATGGAAGGATCATAGCCGCACAGGCGACCGAGTTTTCCATGTTGGGTCGTGGCCCCGATGAACAATCTCCCCATCGAAATCGACTCTGAGACATCCCGGATTCGCGCAGCGCTTGTGAATTCCAGACAGCATTCATTTTCCGACGCCGAACGGAAGCTGCAGTCATCGAGACTGGTCCTGCGGATCGGAAGTGATGCGGCAGATACGCCCGCCGGCCAGGCCGCACTCTTAACTGCAGCCGTCACCGGTGCGCGATGTTTCGGAGAAGTCTCCGTCCTGGGTACCCTCGACCGACCGTTGCTTCTCGCTTTGCCCATCGCGTCAAAGACTCTCGCCCAAGCTGTGGTGTATCTGGGCGCCCGCTTAGCGGATGGCAGAGTATCAGGCCGCACAGTATTGATTGGATCCGGCATCGATGAGGAGAGGGATTGGTCGGTACGGGCTTTCTGGAATGGATGGGTGGCCGGAGTGGTCCCTGGGAGAAACACCGTGGCCGTTGGTAAGAGCGATTGCGCCCTGGCAGGCGCCGCCGCGGGCGCGCTCGCAGTGGGACAGGCATTTCTCGCCGAACAAGGCGATCATCGTGCCGGCAGATCCATGCAACAGCTTTCCCTGTGGGCGCCGGAGCTCGGTGAACAAGGCGCATGCTCCTCCGGACCAGGCTTCAATGAGGTCTATCTGCCCACGGCGCTTTGGCTGGTTGGATTGGGTAATCTGGGTCAGGCCTACCTTTGGGCGCTGACGCTTCTGCCATACCCGCGCCCGCAAGACGTTCTTCTGTTCTTTCAGGACGATCAGGAAGTTGGAAAGGAGAACTGGGGCACCTCGGTGCTTGTTCAACGGGGACGATACGGAGTGTTGAAGACGCGCATCGCTGAGGAATGGGCGATCATGCGTGGCTTTCAAGTCCGCCGCATTGACCGCCGGCTTAGCGAGCAGCTGACACGCTCGGATCGCGAGCCGGGGATCTTACTGGCGGGACTGGACCGAATGCCCCCGCGTCGAATGCTAGGCCGCTGCGGCTTTGATTACATCATCGACGCCGGACTGGGAATCACTGCGGCTGATTACCGGAAGGTTCGTATCAACGTATTCGATCAATCGGGGGATCCCGCCCAGCATTTTCAGGACGTCGAAGATCAGACGGAACAGATGGTTAAAGAATTGATGCAGCTGGCGACCTATCAGGAACTTGCCCGTAGCCTCGCGGACGGAGGCTGCGGGGCAGCCATGCTGGCCGAAACAAGCGTAGCGGTGCCATTCGTGAGTGCTGTTGCCGGAGCTCTCGCTGTGACACAGGCCATTTGTATTGCCTCAGGGCAAGCGCATCACGCCGCGATAGCCGGCGACGTCGGTGACTTACGGAGCATCAGAGCCACACAAGGCCGGAAGCCGGATCGCATCGTCGTTCCGAACGCCCCGGCTGCCTGCTGAGTTTCTATATGTTCAGATTTCAAGTATCTCGGGGAACTTCCCCTGCCCAAACCCGGAAAACTCCCCCGCGCAAGAATATGCTTGACACGCCAGGCCCTTCGATGTACTCTAAAGCTGCGAGTCCGACAGGCCTCATGACACCTCTTTGAGGGTCTTGGGAGCAAGAACGGTCGAACGAGTTGCAGCATGCTGACGTTCAGCGTGCATGGGTCGCAACCCGCTAGTCGTTGCTTTTGTCTGTTGGCCTGCGCAAGCAGGCTTTTGCATTTTAGGGCAAAAGTTTCGGAGCCGGGCTCGACATCAGCACCAAGGAGCGCAGTATGTCTAAAGCAACCACTGAAGTACCCGCCACAGCCACTGTTTCCACAGTGGATTCCTCCAACAACGTCAAGAATGACGCCAATGACGGCGCCAACAATGGCGCCAACAACGGCATCGACACCCTCTTGCTCGCGACCCTCAAACAGTCTGCAGGGGAGGGCCAGCCGCTCGTGCGCAATGAGCGGATGTACGAGTCCATCCGGCAAAACGAATACGACTTCAATTCGGCCCTGGCAGAATTGCCCGACAACTCGGTAGAGGCCGGTGCGAAGAACGTCTGGATCGTGAGCAAGACTGAGGATCGCGCTTATGGAAAGAACAACAAGAAGATTGCTGTGCTTTCCGAGCTTGCGGTCATTGATGATGGCGGCGGCATGGATCGCGCCGCCCAGAACAAGTCATTGGTGCTCGGCGACACCGCTCGTAAGGTCCGCCCCGATGGCAAGCGCGGCATTGGCAAATTTGGAGTCGGCCTCGTCACTGGCTCCCTGTCCATTGCTCGTCGCATCGAGGTCTACACTCGCGAGAAGGGCGACGCTGAGTTCACGTACACCTTTATCGACCTCGACCTCATCGCCAAGAGTCTCCAAACCAGTGTCCCCGTACCAATCGAGAAAGCACCGCCCGCGGAGTTTCAGAAGTACCTGAACAAGGCTGCGGGCACGATCGTCGTTCTGAGCAAATGCGACCGGTTGCAATTTGACAGAACCAATCAGCGTGGCATTCCGGCCACCGCCCAGCTGGCAGGGCTGCCTCACTTTATCGGAAGGACGTACCGGAAGTTCATCGCCAATGGAGTGAATTTCTGGTTTAACGGCAATCCAATCTACCTCCACGATCCGCTTTACCTGCTTGGGCCGACGAAGTTTGATCTTGACAATGCGGCAAAGGGTCAGGCCCCTGATCTGAAGGCAACCAAGCGGGGAGACACGGTGAAAATCCCGCTGGAGATACCTGACCAGCCCGGAAAGACGGCGGATGTGCTCATTACCCTCTCCATGCTGCCGGAAGAGTGGCGGACGACTCAGGGTGCCGGCGGGAGCCAATTTGCCAAGGACCACCATATCGACGAGAACGAGGGCATCTCGATCCTTCGCGCCGACCGCGAGGTGCTTTACGGGACGGTCCCGTATATCATCGGCAAGCGCGGTCTGTCGCAATTTGACCCTCGTGATCGCTTCTGGGGATGTGAGATCTCATTCCCGCCCGAGCTTGACGAATATTTCCACGTCCGATACATCAAACGTGGCGCCGAGCCCGTCCCTTCGCTGCGCGACAAAATCCGTATCGAAATCGCCAAATCGATTGAGGCGCTCCGCGACGACATCACTCAGAAATGGAGCAAGACCCAGGCCCAAAAGGCTCAGGAATCCGGTGTTTTCCAGGATTCTGCCAACATCATGACGGAGGCGGATGCGACGCAGCCGCGGGGACAGCGCGGATCGGACATGCCGCCCGATCAGGTGGAGGCGACTCTGGAGCAACTCGCCAACGAGTCAACGGACGGCACTGGCAAGACTACGGAGCAGAAGAAGCGCGAACTGGAGGTGCAACCTTACAGCATCGTGCCGGTGAACTACCCCCAGTCGTTTTTCTTCGAACCTGTGTATCTCCCTGGCCGGATTGTGATCCGGCTGAACGTCAACCATCCGTTCTACACAGAAGTGCTTGCGCCTTTGTGCGGAAGCATCGCTGCAATGACGGAGGAATCCGACATCGATTCCGGAGCAAACACGCCGGAGCAGCGCCGCGTGCGCCGGGCCATCATGCTCCTGCTCCTTAGCTATGCGAAGGCGGAGAGCTTTTTCGATCCCAATAAGCTGGCAGGCGAATTTGAGGACGAGAAAGCTCCAGCCCAGCTGCTTGAAAACCTCAGGTATCAATGGGGTCTGGCTCTCGGTGCCGCTACGCGTAAGCTCGCAGAGAAGGAATAGCCTTGTGCTGCTCCTTCCACGCCTGCTTACGCCCGAAGTCGTGCGGATGGTGGTGGAACCTGGCCGGCCGGGGGCATACGCCCTCGGCCACAGCCAGGGTGGAAAATTTGAAGTCGGTTATGTGGGAAGGTCTGATGCCTGCCTGCAGACCCGGCTTGTCACCCACAATTACCTGTGGAGATTTGAATACTTCATCTTCCGCCAGGCCGCGAGTGAGCATGAAGCGTACGTCCTCGAATGCGAGTTCTGGCACTCGTTCAAGGACCAGGTGCAGAATCTGATCCATCCGGCATCCCCATCGGGATCCGGGTTGAGTTGCCGGTATTGCGGTTTCGCCGCAAACATCGTGCGCTTCTACCGTTGAGATCACCCTTGGCGGGCCGTGTATAACGGCCCGTAATTTCGCCGCACCAACACCGGCGATAGAAGAAATGCGTGAGGGCAACATGAACGTGCCAGGAACATACATCAGAAAACTTCAGAATCTTCACCGGGATTCAATTCCCGGCCGGTGGACCAATCTTACATTGGGCAAGGCGCCACATAAGCCCTTGCTCTTGTTGTCGATCTCCGACTTGTATCGCCAGGACCCACATCGGCCGAACTGCGTCGAACCAACTCTCTATCTGGAAGAGGCGTTCGACGCGTATTGGCATCAGCTTTTCGAGAGCGGTAACACGAGTACATTCGCATTGCCGTTCTTCCATCTGCAGTACGACGGGTTTTGGTCGCTTGTGAGCAAGAATGGTGCCGACGTGGGGGACCCTGGTATTGCCAGGACGCCAAAGGCATTACGAAGCGCAGTCGCCCACGCAAAGTTGGATTCTGATCTCCACGATCTTCTCAGGCGTCCAGAATGGAATCAGCATCTACGCTCGATAGTCATTGCGAGCAACTTCGATCCGGATGTTCACGATCGCCTTGTCACGAGCTGATCTTCCGACCGGTACTGGAATCATTTCGCGATCGCTTCTCCCGGCGGCGCCGTTCAATCCAGGTTGCAAGCAGGTCCAACGGGCGCAATGGCCAGGGGAATGATTGTCCATGTTTTGAGAAAAACACGTACTCTGCTCGCGCGAACTTTGACTGGCGTTCCATGTCGAGGTCGAAGCAGAACCTCGTAAACCAGGCGAACTCGAGATAGCCCGCGACCAGGAATGCCGTCACTCCTTCCGCTCCCCAGATGACGTCCGCGTGCGGAAGTGACGGATGTCCGAGAGCAAATGCGACCTCGAACGTGACAAATGGCAGGGCTACAGCCAGACTCGCCGCACTCGAGGCAGTGATCAGCAACAGCGTGTACCAGTCCTCGCTTGGCCGGCGCAGATATGGTGGGCATTTGGGTATGCTTGAAACCATCGTGATGGCCCGGCTTATGTCCAAGCCGGCTCGCGCCGCGGCGTCGATCTGGTAACCCCGAATCGCCGCCATTTCCTCCAGCATCCGAATTTTTCGCACCCGTAGTTCCGTGTAAACCCCGATAAATACCAGGCCTATGATGGCAAACGCGATCAGCAGAAACGAGACCAGGAAAGCTCGCGGAGTCTCGGTAAAGCCGAGGCTGCGGAACATGTCCGTGCTGCCGATGTAATAGCAAGCGGTAATTACCGCAATCAGAAGCGTCGCGAAAAAGACCAGCAGGCTGTTGAGTTTTCCCTCAACGTGTTGAAAGTACGCTGCAGCCGACTCGAACTCTTTCCCCAGGAAGTCCCCGGAATCCTGGCCGGAAACCTCGCCGAGCCGGCGCTGGAAGACTTCCGAGAGCCTGCGGTTGGCGAAATCCATATCCAGTTCATGGACAATGAAAGCGATCGGGTCCAGGCTTCTGGGATCCTGGCCCTTCGGCCAATCCGTAGTGAACCGTCCGAGGTGCCATCTGATCGCGGACGCAATCCTTTCTGCTGCATCTCGGTCAATGCCGTGCTTGCCCGCAACGATTCGCCATTCCTCCGCTGCACTTATATGGTGCTCCCATTCGTCCCAGGGCTTGCCGAAATCCGCTGTCTTGAACGTATCGCTCAGAATCGTTGCGACATACACAGCGTCATGGACCTCGTCGCGAGGTTCGGCGTTTTCTGTTGTGAGGCTTGGGTACATCCGGATCTTCCGATCCGCACCGATGCAACACTCCACCGTGTTCATCAGGATTCCGCCGGGTAACGATTGCCACTCCGGATGACGTCCACCTGATGAGGAAGCGGGCGCTGTATAGAAATCAAGCCGACAGTGTTTCTCTAAATAGTCCAATACGGCGAACCGTATCTTCTCCGACCGAATCTCTGCTAGGCAGACCCGCTCGAATTCAATCATTCTCCGGTCTATTTCGGGTGTCAAGCGTCCTTCGGCTCGTAAGCGGGTTCTGACAGATTCAAGCATCAGTACTCAACCAATGCAGGTTTAAGGTTTCTGATACCTCCCCGTGGAGACTCGACATCGCCCTTGTATCTGGGTATCACGTGAATGTGCAGGTGACCGATCGTCTGCCCGGCGACCTCACCCTCATTGATTCCGATATTGAATCCCTCAGCGCCCCGCCCCAATAGGCCATCCTGGACGATCTCCAGAATCCTTTTGAAATCGGCGAACTCCTCGCCGCTCAAATCGCGCAACCGGCAAACGTGCCGGTCAGGAATCAGCAAGGTGTGGCCCACATTCACGGGAAATCTATCGCTAACCGCAAAAAAGGACTTCGTCCGCGCCAGCACAGGCCTGTCGCTGTTGACCCGCAGATCGCAGAAGACGCAACCCGGTACGGGAATCGGACTTAGAGATGGCATATTAGGCACGGTTCAGTGTCGTCCTCCTCATCGAGTGTGGTACCCAGGATTTGATAGAGCCGCTGTCCTTTCATCGTGGCCGCGTTCTCTTTCATCGCCTTCTCGTGCTTCTCTTTGATTTCCGCGAGTCTCTCGGGCTGTTCCAATTCATCTAGGCTCTCGCGCTGGCTCCAGGTATAACGCCTGCCCGATTCCGGGTCTTCCTTTTCATACGCCTTTGCCTTCTCAAATAAATCCGGATGCCGTTCTTTCAGACCGATCCACTCCGCCCGTCGCTGAAAGAAACAGAAGTAGCATCCGGACCTGGTGCGCCATTCGTAGTATTTGGGGAGACCCAATCCAGAGTCATCGAGCAAGCGCCGTACATCCGGTTCAGTGATGCCCGCCTCCTTAAATGGGTACACAGCCTTGAAATTCGGCTTCGTCGAGATATAACCGTCGCGATCTTCATCGGCCCTGATCGCAACATAGCTGGTCACTTCATCTTCGCCGACGTAGTCCTCAAGGGGCTTCAGCTTCAGCATCCTCGTGCACCAACGCATGCGAGCAGAGGGCAAGTAGCTTCCATAGACCTTGAGCCAGTGATCAAATCCTCGCTTGTCGTTCAGCCGTTTGATGGGCTTTCCGAGATACGCCTCCAGACGGTCCAGATACTCATAGGTCTCTGGCAGCTCCTTTTGCGTATCGCAGAAGACGTACTCCATCTCCGGGATTCGATCCCGCATGTAAATCGCAAGCGCCGTACTGTCCTTGCCGCCTGATAGACCCAGAATGTGTCGTTTAGCTGTCATGGCTAAATACCGCTTCGGCCCCCTTTTTCCTGGCTTCCGGTGCTTCGAGGCGAGCAAGAAACTCTTTGGACACGGCTGCAAGGGCGGCCAGGGAGAGAGCTGCGCTCCCAGCGGCGCCGCTCCTTTCGAGCGCGGCTTCCAATTCCATAATCGCGTTGCTCAGCACGCTCTTGTCCTTGGATTCGACGCTGACGACAGCCTCCATCTCCTTCGAATGGCGATCGGTGATACCGATTCGATAGACGTCGGCATTGGCGTCGTGCGTCACTGCCGGCCGAGACAGCTCGAAAGCCAGCGCTTCAATGTGTCTCAAGCCACGCGACAGCTCGGCGACTGAGACTTCGTACCGGGCTCGATCCGCATCATTCCAGCTTTTTGGCGGTTTGCCGGCAAGCAGCGCTCCAATCGCTTCGATCCACGCTACCGGCTCCAGATCATCCGCACAGAGATGCATGATGAAGGCTCTCATCCGAGGTTCAACCGCGTAATCGGCGACTGCGGCGGCACGCTGCTGCAAGATGATTCGGGCGTTGTCTCCGCCAATATCAAATGCCTGAAAGAGAAGCTGCTGAAGACGCGACAGGAGATCGTCATAGCATCTGTGCAACTCCGCGAAGGCCGTGTGCAGCTCGTGGAAGAACGTCCTGACACTCCGCTCCGCCACTTTCTGCGCTTCAAATGGATCGAATCCGCACGCCAGCGGCAGGTCGTGAAACAGAATCTGATCGGGGTCACGAGCCGCCAACAGAGCTTCGCGGATTGCGATCGCCTTATGCGACAGGCTCCTGGTGCGCTTCGTGTAGTCCTGCAGCCGATTGAAGAACCGGTAGAGCGGTTTGATTACGGCAACCAGGTTATCACTGTCCACCGCATCTGTACCGAGAAGCTTTGCATACTCCCGAAAGACCGTCTTGCGCACTCCTTCGATTCTGTAAGAGCGGAGTGCGAAGCTCCCGGGAGATTTCAGCATGCGCTCGAATACATCGATCGTAATCTCGGGCACGAACGCTCCGCCTTCGTAGACGGCGATTTCCGTGTCGTGCACGATGCACGCAACACAAAATAAGACTGGGATCACGCCGTTCTTCATCCCAAAAGGCGAGCGCCTGAGTGTCGTGAACAGCCCCTCGATCGGTCGCTTCTCCAGTTCGGATTCGTTAAAGAATCCTTCAATCGCTCGCCACGCTCGATGCACGGAAGAATTCGAATATGGAGCCGCCAGGAAATACCCGCCGTCTCCGGACCGATGCAGCCCGTTCAGCTCAAGGAGAGAACGGTACATGCTCAGTTCCGGAGGAAATCCCGCGATGCCAAGCCTCTCCTTATCGGCTTGCGTCATTATCGCTTCGAGCAGGTTGCGCCGCGCTTTTGCCGCCGCTGAAGACAGAACACGCCTGTTCAGCAGCTCATTCTTGATCTGCGGTGTCTCACGATATACATCGTCGCAGATCTCCGAAAGTACTTGCGACAGCCGGATGGGCGACTCTATTTTCTGTTCAATGCCTCGGTGATACCAGGCCGTCCGCGATGACCTTGTTGGAGAGAAGAGCTGACTGACCTCAGCTTCGACAGCTTTCTCCGCCGCCTGCAGACGAATTCGCACCTCCTTGCGCGCGATCAAATCACCGTGCAGCCCTGGGGTGTTCGTCTCGACCCACTTCAATAGTTCGAGATTCCGGAAGCTCCCGGTGAGCGCTTCAACGTTTCTCGGCAAAGCAATCAGGACATCTCCACGCTCGCGGGCCTCCGAACCGACGGCGAGCTTGACAAGTTCGTCGTACTCCGAGGGAGCACCCGGCATGGCATAGATCATGATTCCATCGGCGTCATCTTCCCTCTCCAGCACGCGGCTGAATGTTGCGACATCCGCGAAGCGAATTTTGAAATAGCGCAATGTCCCCGTAGTAAATGAGTGCCGTTTCGCCACCAGAGGGCGTACCGTATAGCGCGAGGCAATTCGCCCCGCGAGACTTGCGTTCGGTGAAAGCCTGCGTGCAGCCTCATCGATTCGCTCATCGAGATCGATATCGCTCCCTTGCCATAACGCAAACGATGAGCTGTGCTTACGAAAAACAAGCACAGAGCGCTTCTGCAGTGATTCGCAGATCCGTCGAGTCTCCTGGGTTCCAAGAGCCAACCGCAAGAGCTCAAGAGATGGCCTCAGCTTCCCATACGGACCAATTATGTTGAGCAGGCCGATGACCTTCACCAGTTCGGATTCCTGAGGAGATAGGTCCTGGTGTGCATCGAGCGTGGCAATTACCTCGGCCCAGCGTGGGCCGGCTTCCCCGACACTCAGCCCGCCGCCCAGGGCGTCGGACATATAGTCGAAGAGCTCGCCCGGTCTGAAAAATGCCGGGGCGTCGGGCGACACTTCGCGTTCAAGATAAGTCGTCATGCCGGTTGCATTGCGCGACGTGAGAAATGAAAAGAGAGATCGTTGATTCTGCCCAAACTTCCGGCACAGCCGAGCGAGAGCCAATGCTGTAATTGGATGCAGGGGTGCACACGACGCCATCACCTCACAGAACTGACGCTTGTTGACTGATGGCGGCGCACAACCGAGTTCGTACATCTTCTCTGCAACCGCCGATGCCTGCTTTCTGTACGCAGAGACCAAAGGACCAGGGCTTTGAAGAATCGCGCCCGCGATTACCTTCAGCAGTTGCTCGGGCGGATCCTGAAATGCAACGTCTTCAAACCTGCCCTGTATTTTGGCCCACTCGTTTCGCAGGACCGGCCTCAGCCCGGATGCATACTGATCGAACGCCTGGTGAAGAACAGTGATGAGCAACAAGCTCGGCGTGACTCCCGCGGAGGTTGCCTCAGCAAGCAGCTGTAGCAGGTAAATGTCATTTTCGTCGGGACGATGGGCAGCAAATTCAAGAAACTTTCCCAGTTCATCCACGACGACTACGATTACGTGACACTTCTCCACTCTGCGCAACTGATCTGTCAGCTCCCTGATGAGTGCTACGAGATGTGATAGGTCGATGGATCTTCCTCGCGTATAAGCCTTCTGGATGCCAGCCAACGTCTGGAACGCCGCGAGCCTTTGCGTCTTCGATGTGAACTTTGGGACGTCCCGAAGAATTGCTTCGAGAAGAGCAGGCGCAATTGCCCCTGCGGTGCCGGTCACCAGCACCGGGCAGAAACCTGAAGGACGAATCGAATCCGAGCGTCTTTGATCCAGTAGAGAAGATGCCAAGTCAGGCGCCGCACTTTTGAGCATCTTCTGGGTCTCGGCTGCTCCCGCAGCCCGAGCGCCGGACAACAGATTGACAAGGAATAAGACAAATGCCGATTTTCCCGAGCCGTAGGGACCCGTGATGCTCCAGGCACGTGGTCCGGGTGTATTCGCCAGGACCCGATGAACGCGCCGCAGGAAGTCGACGCCGATCGGAGTCAGCACGTAGCCTGCGACTGCGGAGGCGTCTTCCACGTCGCGTTCCAGGCTGACAGAACGCGTGTAGCGGGGAGAAATTCCTATGAATTCGTTGAGCCGCATTTTAGTCTCCGACGCTGGCAAGTGACGCTTCGTAGTAACGCTCGATAATTGCCTCTTTGTCGACCTTGGCCCGCCTGTAAACTTGCTTCAAGCCGGACGTTTCGTCGTAAATCAGCTTCCCACCGGTGAGGCGATCGAGCCGTTCAAGTCGACTGGCAGTGCTGTTCTCGTCCAACTTGAATACGGACCCTAGCCCACAAGACTCAAACGCTATGTCAGAAAAGGAAAGCGTATCGATGAGTCCCCGGCCGTCCCAGAATTCCAGGAGGCAATACAAAAAGATCTCGTCGCTTAAGGTAGGCTTTGGACCTCTGTTGAAACGGAACAAGACGCCGTCGGGATCAGACGTCAACAGCTGCAACTCGACAAGCGGGCACTCCAGATTCTCCTCCAACAATTCGGCTTTGCCTTTCGTTCCGAGATATGTCCGAAGAGCACAGTCAATATCCCGCCGCAAAGATGAGGGGCTTGGGCTTACTAGATTCCGGCGCTTCAGCTCTCCCTCGACCAATTCAAAGAGAGACTCGCGGGTGAATTCATCGGCACGCAGCAGGTTGAACATCCAACACCATCCCGTACTGCGCCGTTCATTCGTCGCTAGCTTCCAGTGAATCAGCCAGAGAGTGTTCAGATCTTCGAGAAACGGGTCACGCCCCTGGGTTCCGAAGATCAGTTCGCCAAGATGGGTCGAGCAGAGTTCGGTTCCGCGGGTACTGGGAAGTTCTGCCAGCGTATCGGAGGCCAATGCCCAATGCCGAATCGATCTCACCATATTTTTGCCTACGCCAAGTTCCACCATGGCGGCGTCATCGCCAAATAGCCTGGGATTTGCGCGGACAGCATCAATGGCTTTCTTGAGCCAGCCGTGGCGCAACGTGAATGTTTCGTGGCCGGAGAAAGAAACCAGTCCGGTTCCCCGGGAAGGCTGATCCTGCGACTTGAGGCCTTTAACATCAGGCGCATCAAGGACTTTGGCGCCTCGACGGACAGAGGCATCGGCAAAACGTCCCATTATCCAACTCCCTGCTCAATCTCCAAAAAACCCAGCTTGAGCTGTCCGTTATCGATTTGCTCGAACAGTAGATCGAGTGCTTTGCGTACCATAGCAGACTGATTGACATTGGTTCGATCAACTTCGGCATTGAGCCGCCGCTTTTGATCGGGACGCACCAGCACGTTGATCGGACAATTATTTCGCCTCGGCTTCCTTGACGCACCTTTCCTCATGTATTGAACTGTATATACAGTTGTAGACGACTGTCAATCGAAATGTCTTTTGCCCGGTGCAGCCATCAATATATCGATATGGCTTCCGGCCGGCGGTTTCCGGGCGCTGCCCTTGGGGCTTTGGATTCCATTTCACAGGCACCGAAGGCGCGTTGCCGCCAAATAGAATGATTCCCATGCGACACGGTGGCATTGCCGACGTGCGGCGGGAGAAGACCGCGATCTTGCGCTATCGGTATTCCCGACCGGTTATGCTGGCCCTCTCACACGCGATGATTGCGCCTGGCACGTCCGTGTTCGATTACGGTTGTGGTCACGGGGAAGACCTGAAGCATCTCCGGTCGCTCGGGATCACTGCTACCGGCTGGGACCCTCATTTTTCGCCTGATGCGGCCATCGAATCCGCTGATTTTGTGAACCTTGGGTATGTCCTCAATGTTATCGAGGACCCGGAGGAACGGCAGTCAACCCTGCTCAAGGCTTATGACCTCGCCAGACGTGTGTTATTGGTGGCCGTTCGGGTGGACCGTTCCCTCGAATCCGGGTTTCAATTCTCCGATGGTGTGCTCACTCAACGGGGATCATTTCAAAAGCTTTATTCACAGGGAGAATTCAGGGATTATCTCCAGGATGTCCTTGGTAAGCGACCGCACATGGCGGCGCTGGGGATCGCGTATGTTTTTAAGGATGAAGCTCTCGAGTCTTCCTACCTAGCGTCTCTTGTCCACAAACGGATCGAAATGTCTCGGACCTATGCGCTGGAGGAGTTCTCCCAAGATCCTGTCGCACAGAGCTACATCAGCTTGACATCAACTCTTGGGCGATCCCCAATCCCCAGCGAATTCGGCGATTATCATTTACTGCTCGAGCGATTCGGCTCTCCCGCGAGGATCGAACGTCTGGCGCAACAGCTCTTGTCTCCCGAAGCTATTCAGGAAACTCAACAAAGACGGCGCGAGGACATCCTTGCTTATGCCGCGATGATGCAGCTTCAGGGTCTCAAGCCGGTCCCGTTCCGATCGCTGCCACAGGAGCTTCAGTCAGATATCAGAATGCTCTGGCCGTCGTACGAAGCTGTGCTTCATGAAGCGAGGAGGTTTCTGTTTGGCATTGGAGATGCGTCCTCCGTAAGAATCTGTTGTGAAAGCAGCCGCGTTGGGAAGAAGCTGCCTGACGCCCTGTACATTCATTGCTCGGCTGAGGAACAGTTGCCGGCCACACTCCGCCTTCTTCTGTTCGCAGCACGCCAGGTGGTCGGGGATCTGGAATACAACGTAGCAAAGATTTCATCGGACGGACGGTCAATCTCGTTTCTTCGCTACGACCGCTTCGAGGAAGACCCGCACCCATCGCTCCAATACAGCGTCCGTGTCTATTTGCCTCGGGCAGAGTATACGATTCGCAATTATTCCGATTCAGCCAATCCCCCACTCCTGCACAGGAAAGACTTGCTTGTCGACGCGTTACACCCGTTGTATCCAGAATTTCGCGATCTCAGCGAGGAGGAGGAAAGACTCGGCTTGCTCCGAAGCGCAACTATCGGCACCAGGGCCGGGTGGTCGGCGGTATTAGCCGCGAATGGAGTTGCCATAAACGACCACCGCCTCGTTCGAGCTGATACTGCAAGCCCACTTCCAGGCAAGAACCCAAGTCTGCCCGAAAATGAGCGTGTGAGCCAAGATTGAAATCAGATGTCGCCTGCGCAGGTCTTTACGCGACTCTCAAATGCGATCCGCGACGCACTTCTGCACCAGGCACCTGTTCATGCTGCATCACTGCTGCCTTGATCGCGTCAGCATCCGGCAGTGTCTCCTGAATCGACGACTCCAAGGACCTTGCAAGCTCGTCTGGCAGCAGGGAAAGAATTGTCTCCCAGAGCACGCCCGCGATCCGCGCATCAATCCTGCAGTAGCACTTTGGCACAGCGGCTGCGTCGGTAATCCGCACCGAATCCTGGCTGTTCCTCTGGGCACGCAACGTGAACTGATAGCCCTCGACCTTCTTGAGATCCCGGCTCAACAGGTAATAGAGGACCATGTTCTTGGTACGGTCGACCTTGCCGGCTGCAGCGCGAGCCCGATCGGCAAGTCGTACGGCTTCACTGCGGCAGTACTGTTCACGCGCCTCCATCATGCGCACGAAGCGGCCGATCCGGTCGACCTTCTCGCCGTGCGCCTCGCAGAATTGGTGGAACCGGGCCACCAAGTCTTCCGAGGCTTGTCCTTGCGACTCGACCTGCTCCTCAATGTCTTCTAGCAGTCCATCAAGTTCGATATCGATTTCAAACAACGAGTTTGCTTCCGTAATCGAGGCCATCGCCATCTCTCCTTTTGAGGGCAACCTGAGCTGTTTGCCGACGTTAGGCTGCTGCCTTCTCTCGCAGCCAAAGAGCGCGAGCGGCCTGATAGGCCAGCGCGTCGGCGCGGTTCTGATCGGGATGTCCGTTGTGACCCTTGATCCACTTCCATCGGATAGAAAGCCGTGTATTCAACTTGATCAGCTCCGCCCACAGCTCGCGGTGCCGCAACTCGCTCCCACGGCGGTTCCGCCAGCCCTGGCGCTGCCAATGGTAGACGAAGGCGCGCATTCCGTAGATCAGGTATTCAGAATCCGAGTGCAGCTCGATCCGCGCTCGGCCTTCAACTGACCGAAGCGCATGGACCGCCGCGACAAGCTCCATCTCGGAGATGGTCGTCCAAGGATGTGCGCCCGACATCTCCCAACGTTCCTTTCCCTGGATTACGACGACGCCCCATCCGCCAGGGCCAGGATTACCAATCGCGGAGCCGTCCGTGAAAATGCGATAGGTCTGATCCACAGAAAGCCTCCTTCCCCCAAACCAATTTGGGGCGTTCAACGAACGTCTGGGGTGAGTTCGAGTTGCGTTTCTGCCAGAGGGAACGTACCGCAAGCTCTCGGCCATCCGGGACTAGGCGTATCGCATCGGAATGACCGCGCCGAAGGGGGCCTTCTGGCTTCCGGTCGAAGCCCAAAGGACGGGATAGGCGGGAGCGGACGGTGGGAATGAACCATACAGATCCGTCAGAAAGACGAGAGTCTGCGGCAGAATCCCGTGCTCATCGAGCCAATCAAAACATGGGCCAAAGTCGGTGCCGCCGCCTCCCACCGGGTTAAGGTGGACCGGTTGGCCAGCTTCGTACGTCTCCACCTTGTGGACCGTCGCGTCAAAGTACAAGACATGCACACGGTGAGGCCGCTGGCCTTCGAGAATCGAGCGCACCTCGGACTCGAAGAGCCTCAGTTGCCGGGCATTCACAGAGCCTGAGCAATCGACAGCGATCGCGATCTCCCCGACGCCCTCGCGTATCACTCCTGGCAAGTAGAGACCTGCCCAGACATGGCGACGGTTAGGGCGCATCCAGCTATAGTCGGCCGGGATCGTATCCGACCAGAGCCGTCGTAGCATCTCCCGCCAGTCGACCGAAGCCTCTGCCGCCCCTTCCAAGGTCCGGTTGAGGCCGGCTGGAAGCTTGCCCGCCTGCCGAGCAACCGTTGCGGCCTGGTTGACCGCCACGTCCCACTCCCTCGCCTGTTCTTCAATGGTTGGGGTTTCCTCGTCCAGCGGTGGCGCATCGAGGACCTGGCCAATCCCACCTTCGGTAACGGGAGCGGAAGGATCGTTCGAATCCCAGTCAGTGGACGTCTCGTCGTTCGATTCCTCTCCTCCGGGCTTGCCGTCTCCACTATCTTTGCCGGAGTCTTGCTCTGATTCCGATTCCGATTCAAGGAGGTTGTAGATATGCTCCGAGCTCATCCCGCGGAAGCGATCGTCGATGAGCACACCTTCTGGCAGGCTGAGTCCGGCGTCAATGAGCAAGGGATTGATAGCGAAGTCGCAGGCCTGGTTCCACTGTTTCGGATCGCGCCCGGAGCGGCGCACATGATGGTGAAGAGCCGGGTGCATGACCTCGTGAGCCAAGGTTCCGGCCAGAGTCGCCGCGTTCAGGGTTTCAACAAATTCAGGGTTGTAGAAGAGTGACACTCCATCGGTGGCCATCGTTTGAATCGACCGGCACTCGCGCTCCTTCAACCGAAACAGGAGCGAGCCGAAAAAGGGATGGTCGAGGATCAGTGAGGTGCGTGCCTTCTGAATACGCAGTGAAGTTGGCGTCTCTGTCACTACAGGCATAAATTGGCCGGATCTCCAATCATAAGTTGGCCGAAATTGGTGGGTTTCAGCAGATTCTGTTCGCTGAACCTTCGGCATTCCAAGGATATGCTGGCCATGGGTTCTCTTTTCCAAGCAAAACTTGGCCGCGGGTGCTCGACCGCTCTTCGCAGTAATCACCATTCGAAGAGATTGTTGACACTGGTGAGTATCCATCGCTTCAACGAAGTTTTTTCCCTTATAGTGAAGAGGAATCCGACGGCACGTCATGGAAGTCAATGCAAACGATCTTCGAAAGCGTTGTTAGAAAAGAAAACGACCACACAAACCTGTTGCGTAACGTCATGGAGCGGCACCCTCAGGTGGCGGCGTCTGCCTTGTCTTACCTGGTCGGCAGAAGCCTTTCGGACGCCGACGCCGGATCCTTTTTGTTTCGTACTCAATGTTCATTTCCAGGCTCGGACGGCCGTGAGGTTCCGGACCTGATTGTGGAGGGCCACGACTTTCGCTGCCTTATCGAAGCGAAGATCGATCCCGGACTTGATTTGACTCGCGCGCAGCAGGGCGGATACAGAGGATGTTTTGAATCCGTCGGTGAACAGCACCTTTGTTTTCTCGTTCCTGACAGGTGGCAACATTCGGAGAGCGTAGACAGGGTTCGAACGTCCCTTCAGAGCTCCGGCATCGCTGTGCACGAGCGCCGTTGGCGAGGGCTAGTTGGGGAGCTTACGGATGCAGTGAAATCACTCGGCGATCCAATCCTGATCGAAGTAATCAGTTTTTGGAAACGGAGGTTCGAAATCGAAAACATGTCACTCAAAGAAAAGGAGATCCTTAACGCGTGGTCCAGCGATCAATACGTCGCATTCCGGAAGCTCCATAAGACAATTGACCAGGCTAAGGACCTCTTCGCTTCACGAGGCTACGAAACAGAAGTTGAGACTTCTTTTACGGAGTCCTACGGTTTCTATCTCAAACGTGGTCGCTCGTATCTCCTCTGGATAGGAATCTGGACACCTTCGGCAGTACCTTTGTCTTACGGCTTTCATGCAACGAAGTCGATTTGGCTGAGGCCCAATCCAATCCCCGTTTCACCGATCTCGATACTGGAACACAATTTATGGCCCCTTGGTCCAGATACGTGGGACAGTCCAGAAAAAATCTATGCGAACGTAAAATCCTTCATTGACTCGCAGAATTATGAGTGAGCGTCGGGAGACCGACATCGGATAATCTTCCATCTCTTCCGCGGCTTACTGCTTCACTGGCGGGCATGAATTACAACCATAAACTGGCCATTCCGGCCAATTTATGGTTGTAGTGACAGTCTCATGTCTCATGCCGCGGGCGCCTCCATGTACGCGGACATGCGGTTGAAAATGTCATCCGCGCTGGGGACTTCAGCGGGTTCTGCCGCCTCCCGGCTGCGCAACAGGCCATCCATTTCGGCGACGATGTTGGCGGCGTCGGCAGCCGTCGTGACGCGCAGCAGACCATGCTTCTTGAGGTCTTGAGCGGAGTAGTTGCACAGCCGCTCTTTGACTTGCTCCGCAAAGCGGTTGAGGTCCGTGTCGCCGTTGACGTTGAGTCGCGGCAATATCTCCACCAGGTCCAGAACATTGGTGACCAAGGAACCGTGGAAGCGCGACTCCGGTTCGTTCAGCCGGTCGACCAAGTGGGCGACCACCTCGCGCAGCCGCTTCCAGAGGTCTTCAGTTCCGCGCATCAGCGATTCGCGGACGTTGGCGTCGATCTCGCGTGAGACCCGCGCCTGCTCCTCGGCCGACATCTGGACGCGGAAGTCGGTGCCAGACGGGATGGGCAGAACTTCGAGTTTGACCCCGAACTTTTTCCTCAGCTTTTCCACAGCCGGGTAGTCTTCCTCCCGGAACAGCCCGTTCAACTCCGGCCTCACCTGCTCGATGTACTGCGGATAGACACGTAGAAAGCTCTCGACCCCTTGCTCGAAGCCGGCCTCGAACTCGCGCATCCGCGCCATGAGATCGAAGTAGAAGTTCGCCGGCAGGAGACGAAATCCTTCGTCCGACCAAGGCAGGGTGATCTTGTAGAAATGCTGCCGGATCTGGCCGGCGAGCGTGCGTAGCTCGTCCAGCTTGTCGGCGCCACGCAATAGTTGCTTGTTGTAGCGGCCCGCGCCCTGGTGCGCACCGTGTTGAGCGGCGACGTCGCGGCTGACCTTGCGATCGTGTTTGACGGCCGTCCAGATACTTATGTGGACGGCGGCGAGCATTGCCCGTTCCGTAATCATTTAATGACCTCCCGGCATTCCACTCCGAAGCGAACGAACTCCGGAGTGTGGGTTATGGCGGTGTCCCGCGCCGCCGCGTCGCGCATGGCCATCACCCGCATCTCAGTTGGCATCCGGTCGAGATACGCAATTCCTCTCCCTACCGAGGTGTCGCTCAAGACCCTGCCTAGGGCGGTAGCAATCGCGATTTGCGCGGAAGGTTCCGTGGGAAGCGGAGCACTCGTGGGATTCAGAAGGATTTCGTCAATTGACGGCAACTGGCGAAACAGCCGAAGGAAAGCGACAAGTTCCGAAGCCGCTGCTGGCCCCACCGTTCCATCCAGGAGCTGCGCCTCAAACTCACTGGTCCCTGAGAGAAACTGGGTCTTCTGACGACGGGCGATACCGCAAAGCACCTGTGAGGCCATCTCCCAGGAACGCGGAGTGGGCCACGCATTGGCGTCGGAGGTCGCGTCGGCCGTGTGAAGGAGGTCCGGCTTGAAGCGCAGGAATGCAATGATCTCAGGACGGACCTGAGTCTTGACTGCCCATCTGCACCAGTCATCAAGATCCGGTTCAAGGTCGAGGTGCACGAACCGGTTGCGCAACGGCCGCGGCATGGCGAAGTGGACGCCGCGCTCGGATGCCGGGTTTCCGGCGGCGATGACAACCCAGCCATCGGGCAGCACATACTCGCCGAGCTTCCGGTCCAGGACTAGCTGATAGCAGCCAGCCTGGGTCATCTGCGGCGCGGAGGTCAATTCATCGAGAAAGAGAATGCCTTTGCCGGCGGTGGGGAGAAACTTGGGTGGCGCCCACTCTGTTTGGTCTGCGGCGATCCGCGGCAGACCCCGAAGATCGACCGGGTCAAGCTGCACGGCCCGCACGTCGAGAAAGTCGTAGTCAAGATCGGAGGCGACCCGGGAGACGATTTGCGATTTCCCAACGCCGCATGCACCCCAGATGTGCAGGGGCACGCGTTCGCCGATCAGCGCATGAAGCGCTTCATAGAGCTTCGATGGTTTCATGGCATTTCCTTGAAAAGGAGTGAGGTGAGAAAAGGTCCTGCAAGTTTCCATCGGGCAAGAGCCGGACATGAGCTACCGCCGTGAAACGTAGCGGTACACGCAGCCTGTGCTGTTGCGTGAGCAGTCGTACGTGTCGAATAGGACGCGTCAATGACTGCGGTGAGATAGCTTGAGACCTTCACCAGCAGCGGACCTGGTCGTCCAGGATCGGGCCGGGGTTGGCTGTGTCTTCAGATTGATTGAAAGGGATCATCCTCGTTCACTGAGAACACTCAGGCCCGCCATTGTTGGGAGGCGCGGGTTGTCTGTCGTCAAATCCCCTTGGCGAATAGACGGCGAATTTATCGGACTTCAACGTAGTCCAGGGTACAACCCGCTTTCGGCGTTGGTCTCCACAGGATTCACCGATATGGTGAATTGTGGTGATACAATACACGCCAGCGAGGAACCGGTGACGAGAGGCGCCAAACGAAAAGAAAAAACGCCGGTTGAGGGCGCGACAGTGCGCGCGACCATCAGCTTCCCGGCGGACATTTACCAAACCCTCGAAGACATCGCACGCCAAAAAAAAGTGTCGCTTGCTTGGGTCGTGCGCGAGGCGAGCGAGCAGTATATCGCGGACAAGTGGCCGCTGTTCAAGGGGCGCGTGTAATCATGCTCACCATTTACGAATTCTTCAGTGGCGGCCGCATGGCCCGAGCACGACCGGGGGAGGCATGGACCTGCCTTTTCGCTAACGACATCGACGCGAAGAAGGGCATGCGCGCCCAAGTCAGAAAATCTCTGGCGGTGTAGAGGTTTTTACGAACATTGCGATGGCCAATCCGGAGACGACAGGCAGCACGGGAAAGGACGATTACCGCATCCATCTCAACTTTCTCCCTGTTGAGGTAAGCGGCTCTCATTTCCCGATCTATCGTCGAAAATGCTCGTCTGTGCAGGAGCAGCGCCCTACTCCCGAAGCCGGAGCATACAAGCTCCCCGCAGTGAATTCCGATGAGCAGAATTGGCCGTCCTACTGGGTCCTCTTGGAAGCGGCGGAGAATTTTGAACCCTTCGACTTTCAGGCGGAGTGGAATGCGGACGTGACACGAAAGATCATCTTCAGTTGCCTCCGGCGAGCTGTGCTGGCGCGGTTGAAACCGTCGGAGTATCGCTTTCCTGAAAATAGTTTTATCGAAGAGGTATCGCTTGTAATCCAGTCGCATCCTGAGGGGCAAGAAGAGTTGGTTATCCAGCCCTATTCCCTCAAAACGACCCGGCAGACAGGTTTTCTCGTCGATTTCCACTTTCGACTTGGCAAGGACATTCCGTTCAGCAGAAGAGTTCAGCAATTGAGCCTCAGCCTGGACAGGAACTTCCGTCGGAACGTTGATTATTGCGTTGACCGATCCTCAAAGATTCGGCGATTTCTCGAAACAAGATGGCCGGTATTTGAAGCGATGACCCGGCCAGGCGGTTCTGACCGACTCTACCTTTCTAAGGAGTTTGTGACCCTCCCGGCCGAGCGGCTTCGGCCGAAAGTTTACGTGTTTGCGGGCAACAAGGAATCAAAGAGCCAATTCACCGGCCTGCGTGACTTTGGCCCTCTCCAGCCGCTCGACGGACCTCCGCGATTGCTTTTCGTGTTCCGCGAACAGGACCGGCAGGCAGCGCGTCGTCTGGCGGTTTCTCTCAGGGGCCAGAAGCAGCGCGGCCAGTTTAATTTTCCCGGTTTCAAGGATCTGTTCAAGGCAGAACTGGAGATTGACGCAAACCCAGTGATCCTTCCCGACCTAAGCGATAAGTCCATGGAAGCCGCTCTTGTCAGCGCGAAGGCATTGCGCAGCAATGCGCCTCGGCTTCTGCCTGTCATTGTTCTACCCAATGACGAAAATAATGGCTACATGGCGCAGAAGGCCTACTTTTCCCATGCGAGAATGCCAACCCAGGTGTGCACGCTGCGGATTCTGGAGGACGAAGAAGCCCTGAAATGGGCAATCGGGAATCTCGCCTTGCAGATTTTTTGTAAGGCGGGCGGAAGGCCATGGAAGGTACGCCCCACGGCTGAGCATTCCCTCATTATTGGCATCAGCCAGTCTCACAAGTGCCGCGTCGTTAACGACAGGGTCCAGGTCGATAAGTATTTCGCGTTTTCAGTCCTTACCGACAGCAGCGGCCTGTTCCAACAAATTCAAGTGCTCGGAGACACGGAAGACCACAGTGCGTATATCGATGCGCTGCGCGCCAATCTGAAAACGGTCTTGGAGGACAGTGTCGGGCAATTCAATCGCGTTGTCATTCACACCTCGTTCAAGCTGAGGCACGAGGAAATCAACGCCATTCAGCAGACAACCCAGAATGTTGCCAAGACGACCGACAAGGCGAAATGCAGATTTGCGGTCATCAAAGTGAACCACAAGAGCAAATTTTTCGGCATCAACCGTGCGGTCAACAGCCTTGTGCCGTTCGAGGCGACGAAGGTACGGCTCAGTTCAAGCGAACACCTCGTCTGGTTTGAGGGCATCTATCCAGACAAGCCTAACGTGACCAAGGCGTTTCCTGGCCCGACGCATCTGCAATTCCTCCGCGTCAACGACGATCCGGCGGGTCCCGCCGAACAGCGGGAGTTGTTGCAGGATTTAGTAAACCTTTCCGGAGCGAATTGGCGCGGATTCAACGCCAAGAGCGCTCCTGTATCCGTTTTCTATTGTCATCTGGTCGCCGATCTTGTTCATGATTTTCATGATCGAGGGCTTCCGATGCCCGCTGTCCAAGACATTCGACCGTGGTTCCTGTGAGCATCTATGACGAGCCGCTCTAAAGACATCATCTTCCTGCTGGGCGCTGGAGCGAGCGCGGACGCTGATATTCCGGTTTCGGCGGAGATGATCAATCTGGTGGAGAAATCGCTGAAGCCCGGCCCGGAACAGGGCTTGTATCATCACGTCAAAAGCGCCATTCTCTTTTCCGCCGGACTCAAAGGCCGCTTTGGCAGCGCGGTTCCATTCAATATCGAAACTCTGGTGACTACGTTGTACGAGTTGGAGCGCAACGAAGAACACCCGCTCTATCCGTTCATTGCGGCGTGGAGTTCCCGATTCGTGGCACTTGCGGGGCCGGAATTCTGCAATGTGCGGAGCTTCCGGCAGCGCATTCTCGCGGATCTGAAGAAATGGATGTGTCCGGAAGACTCTTCCAAAGCCGATTACTATCGCGGCCTGGTCACGCTGCAAAGGGACCTCAACTACCCGCTGCACGTCTTCTCCTTGAATTACGACATGTGCGTCGAAGACCTGAACAATTCCGAGTTTCATGTTGAAACCGGTTTCGCTGACTATGGCTCAAGCCACGCCTGGGATTGGGAACGTTTCGTGGACACGGAGACCGGCAACAATGTAATGCCCCAACTCGTGCTTTACAAGCTGCATGGTTCGATCAATTGGAAGCGAAGTCCGGAGACTAAGGAATTATTCTGCGTAAAACAAGTGCAGAGCGTTAATGCGGAAGAGATGGAAGTAATCTTCGGCCGGGAGTTCAAGCTGGAAGCGGCTGATCCATATTTGTTTTACGCCTATATGTTCCGCAATCTCTCCCTCCTAGCGAAGCTTATTGTCACGCTGGGCTACGGCTTCGGGGACGCGCACATTAACAAAATGTTGACGCAGAGCCTGCGAAACGATCCAGAGCGCAGAATGCTTGTCATTCAGCGCTGCGATGAGTCTGTCTGCGATGCGAAGGCGAAGGAGATAACGCAGCTCTTGGATCTTGGCGACGGCGGGCTAGGGCAAGTGAAAGTTCAATCCGGGACTGTGAAACAGTTTCTGGAATCTCCAAACTTGGCCGACTTGCTCGGGCAGCTGATTCCGGAGAGCAAGGACGTTCCGTTCTAGGGGTATACCCGCTAGTCACTCTTCTGATGGAGCCTGCGGTTCCACTCCGTCCTCTCCAGTAACTTTCTCTTGATGCTGCTCATAAAGTTCTGAGATGTAATATGGAGTGACATGTCGTGAAACATTCACGAGCGGCAGGTCTTGTGGATCTTAGATTTCGCAGCTTTCTCCACAACGAAGAAACGGCTCGGGTGTCTTTGTACTCATTTCACTTGTACGCGGCAGTTACAATGAGTTCGTGAAGCTGGCATGGCCAGCCAGAGGCATCCCCCGTCCAGCGCATGAGAATGGCCGTGGACTCTACTCCCATCCCGAAGAGCCGGATGGTGAGGTTCGGTTTTTCCTGTTGGCGGTCGAGTCGCAGCCGCATTTGGCAGGAGACCGTGCGAAAGGATAAACAATGCTGATTCATCCCGAGCTCACGACATGGAACGGCGCCGATTACGCCGCCGGATTCCACGCACGGCTGGCGGAGATCTCGGCGTCTGAAACCGTGCCGCACGCCTGGCAATGCGGTTGGGAAGACGCGGACACAGATTTGCAGGAGTCTGCCCGGCACTGGAGAGTTCTTGCCCAGGGCGGGACGGACGATTACGAGGAGTCTTGGTGGACCCTTTTCGACGCCGGAGGCGATGCGCGCGTCAATGGCATCGAGTTCGACGAGAGCCGCACCGATCCCTGGAAAGAGGGGTGGATCGACGCCGACATCAAATTGGGGACGGCCTGCGCGTGAATCGTTTTGGACCCATCACCAGATAGGCTGATTCCTCATGCTTGCCCGTGTTACGCCGCCACAGCAGCCATTTCATGGAAGGTAGGCTTGAGGATGCGCAACTCGATTCGCCCCTCGCCATGCGCCTGATCGCAATAGACTGCGCAGTTGCAGTCCCCGGCGGAGTTTTCCGAGGCGGGGAGGTGGCGTGCTCGGACCGTACGCAATGCGGACATCAATTCCGCCGGAGCCATAAGAACTCGGCCTTGCCCGGTATCGCCTTGCGCAACCTCCAGCGGGGGATCGAGGCTGTTCTTTCGATTGCCGCCCACGTAAACCCTGATCGTGTCGCCCGACTCAAAGAGCTCAATATGCTTCCAGATCGCGTCGCGAACTCCGACCGCGAGGCCCGCCAGCGACCCTCTCGTGAACCTGGCGTCAAGGTCGTACTCGTACACCAGCACTCCGGGCACAATCTGTTGCCAGTCATTCATGGTTTGCCTCCCCGGCTTGGGCGGCTCTGCCTCCCTGGCTGTCTTCGGGAATTCGAAGCGACTGGGCCGCCCGCCTTTGTTCGAGCGTGAGACCGTTCATCCATCTGCGGATCGGCATCTCCCGGAGGAACTCGCCCGGCGTGAGGATCGCCTGCATGTCTTCCAGAATGTGGACCTCGGCGATCGTGCGCGTGGCGACTGTCTCGCCATCGGATGCCCGCTTGAAGAGGTCGCCGAAGAACTGCTCGGCGAGGGCTACGCCGAAGGTGTTGTGAAGCAGGGCGCGGTGGCGCCAGTCGGCGATGTAGAGCTTCGATTGATTGAGAAACTTGTGGATCGCCACGTAATCTTCCGGCGTTCCGCCGAAGCGCCGCGCCGACGATTCGCTGTGAAACTGAACATTTCCCATGTGGATCACTCCTCCGCGTGTAGCAGTTGTTCCGCCTCGTCGCGCGCTTCGTGGTCGGCGAAGATCGCGAGCAGCCGTTCTCTTGCTTCCGCCAGTTCGTGAAAGCTGGGCCTCGGCACGGAGAACCAGACCGTGTTCGGGATCTCGCTGTACCCGCTCGCACGGCCCGCTGCCCCGTCGTTGTATTCAAGATGCGCGCCAGCGGGAGAGTTCCAGCCAAGGGCATAGGCCGCCAGTTCCCGAATCGCCGTCTTGATCTCGTCGGCGATCGCGGCGTCTTCCATCAGCTCGCAATAATCGTCGATGCCCGCCCCCTCGCACTCCGTCGACGCGAAGATCGTCACGTCAATGTCATCCCGGCCTTCTTCCCAGATGGAAGGGAAGGAGTAGAGGATCAGCCGGACCAGCTTTTCCAGCTCCTCCCCGCTTCCTGTTTCGAAGGTCACTTCCTCGGAGCCGTAGTCGATCGACTGAAGAACCCGGTCCTCGTCGAGCTGGTCGTTGATCTCCTCCCAGAAGAGATCCTCTGCCAGCTCCCGCAGAGCTTCGTTGCGCGCTTCGCCTTCCATCCCATCGCTGGCTGACGGCTCCCAGGTAAACCCAATCGGCGCGCTTCCGAAGTCGATATCCTTGCACGACCCCGTGCCGTCCAACCGGAACGTAAACTCGAAATTCGCGTCGCCTCCGTCGCCAACTCCGACGGTCACGAGGTATTCCGGAACGGCGGGGGTTTCGATCTCAGCTGGTGTGTTCATACGCCTCCATATCGCGGGAGCAGTACCTTCCGCCCGAAGGGCACGGCCAGATCGCGCGCCGCCAGCCACAGCAGCGGGAACGCCGGCCGTTTCTCGGGGAACGCGCCCATCAGGTCGGTGAAGTAGACGGCCACGTCAGGAGCCGCCCCGCGCAACGCTTCGATGGCCGGACGGAAATCGGTGCCGCCGCCGCCTTTCGCAACGTAGCCGCGAATGGGCATCCTGTGCTTCGAGACCTGCTGCACCTGGGCGTCGCAATCGACCAGCACGACCTCGCAGCCGGTCTGAACGATCAGGTTATTGATCTCGGAAAGAAACGTGGCAAGCAGACGCTCATCAACGGAGCCGGAGGTATCGATGACCACACCGGCGCGCCGGATCCCAGGGCGGCGTCCGTTGCCCGGTTCGATCCAGCAAGCCTCCCGGCCCATCGCTAAAGTTCGCCGGCTGGGTCTGGCCCAGGTCGCCTCCGTGAGGGGCATGAGTCGGGCGACGAGAAAATCCCGCAGGACCGACTCCCACTTGACCTCTGGTTTTGGCACGTCCGCCGCGAGCCGTCGCAGCACGGAGCCCGGCTCAGAGCCGGCTTGGGCCCGAACCAGCCGCTCCCGCCAGATTCCTTGCTCCATCCCTTCCTCATGTGCGCCGCCCGAACGAACACTGGCTCCCGGCGTCCCGATGAGATCCCCGGCACCGAAACTGCCCACGCTCTTCAGAGATTTTTCTTGCTGCCTCTCCTGATTCTGGAGCTCGTAGTAAATCTCCTCCGCCATCCAGAGCTCCGCCGGGCGCTCTTTGAGCTTTGCTGAATCCATGCAGTTCTCCGGGTACCAGGCGCCAGCAGGCAGCTTGCACCAGCGGCAGCCGCCGATCGAATGATTCACGATGGCGTCGCAAGCGATGTTCCAGCGCCGCGCATCGAATGCCTGCCCTTCGCGCAGCCGCATCGCCTCTCCCCGTTGCACATGCCGGAGCGCGACGTGGAGCGCTTCGTGGACTGCAATCGCCACCTGCTCTTCGGGCGCATATGCGAAATAGCCGTCGGCGAAGTACATCTTTCGGCCATCGGTCCAGGCCGTGCGGTCCGCATCGGCTGTAGGTACGGCCGGTACATAAAGCAGGATGCTGGCGAGTCCGACGTCTTTACTGACCGCGAAGCGCAGGTTGCGCGAGACTGTCTCCTCCGGTGTCACGCCGCCCTCCCCAGGTCCACGAGTTCCCGCGCCTTGCCCTTGTAGACACGCCGGTAGGTCTCCGATTTCGCCACGGCCTGAAACAACTTGTTCTGGTGGGCTTTGCCAAGCAGCAGCTCCATCCCCAGCGATTGAATTTCTCTGCGCGGAAGCGCGTCGCGAGTCTCGGTCATGGCATCGAGCAGTTCAATCGACCGCTCGAAGTGCGCCAGGCTACTCGCGTAGGCCACCAGAGAATAGACAAGCCCATAGAGCGCGGAGATAGTGGCCGGAACCTCTCGCGCGGCCAGGCGCGCGGGCATCTCCAGAAGCCTGGCGACCGGCGGAAGCTGGCCGATCTCCTCAAGCGTGTGAAAGAACTGAACGGCCACGGCCTCTCCCACCAAGCCGTTCACGGCGATCGAGCGCGCTCTTTGGTCCCTGGTTTCTTCGAGGACCCGCGAGACCCTTGCCCAGGAGCGCGGCGAAGGCGTCACTAGTTGCTCTGTTCTCTCCTGCCCGCCGCAGGAGTCGAGCATCTCCGGCCGGACGCGGATGAACGTGATGATTTCGGGCGCAACGGTTGCCGCAATGGCCCATTCCATCCAGTCGTCGGGATGAGCAACCACGTTAAGGTGCACGAAACGGTCGGCGAGCGCCGTGCCCATTCCGTAGCTCACTGCGCCGTCCTCGGGTGCGTTCCCTGCGCCGACCACCCACGCCTGCTCGGGCAGGCGATGCTTGCCGATCGAGCGGTCGAGGATGAGCTGGTAGGCGGAAGCCTGAAGTCGCGGCTCCGCCGCCGTCAGTTCGTCGAGAAAGATGACGGCCGGAATATCCGCCTGCGGCAGAAATTCGGGGCGCACCCATTCGGTCTCCCCGGTTTCGTGGTTGATCCGCGGCAGACCGCGCAGATCGCAGGATTCGAGTGTGGTCAGGCGCAGGTCGATCAGGTCCATCCGCTGCTGCCGCGCGAACTCGCGAATGAGGTCCGATTTTCCGATGCCTGGCTTCCCCCACAGGAATACGGGCAGCCTGAGCGAATAAGCGACAGGCAGGAACTTGGCAGCCTGTTTCGGGCTCGTGGGAATGATATTGAGCATGTTGAAACCTTCCGCTATCGAGAACTGTTCAAGGCCAAGAAGGAGCAGCGGTTACGAAAGCGCCTCGATCACCCGTTCGAGGTCGTCCACCGCGTGATTCAGCGCGTTTCGTGCTTCCTGAAGCTGCGCCGCGCGAGCGGCGCCTGAATCGAAGGTTTTTGAGAGCTCCGTGACGATGAAGCGGGCGAGCGAATCGCCTCCACCCTGCTGCCGCTCTCCGGTTTTCGCGTCGTAGTATTCAGCCAGGAAACCGTCGGGATAGGCTTCGTTGGCGAGATTCAGCAGTCCGAGCAAGGTAAGCGTCTGCGGCGCGGGCATGTTGGTGTCTCCTCCGGCGGCGTTGGCTGCAGGCCCTCCAAGGCCACCACGCATTGCATTTCGTCTTTCTCTTTCCTTTGAGGCTGTTGTTGTCATTACCAATCGGCAACAGTTGCCATCGTGGGCTGAATGCCTTCCGCTTCGAGTTGCCGGCATCGGGCGGCGACTGCTTCGGCGTCGGCCCGCATCCGCTCCCGCCATCCCGGTTTCTGCCAGACTCCATGATCGAAGTGCTCGACGGCGATGCCCTTCCAGAGGATGTGCCGGTGATGATCGATGGTGAGATGCTCGATCCCGAATAGCCACGGCGCTGTGTAGCCGCCAGGTTTGGTTGCGTTCTCATGGAGTTCGGCGAAGCGGACGAGGCCGCTTGAATCTAGCCTGCGGTTGACGGCGAGCTCGATGATCGCCAAGTCGACGGGGGCAAGCCCATTCCCGTCGTTCGTGGCTCGAAGAACGGCGATCGCCATCTCCGTAATCTGGTCCTGGGATAACTCTGAACAGCTCATGTACGCCTCTTCCCCTTGTCAGACCGCCGCTTCGAGCGGTGCGTGGTTTCCGGCGTGGCGCCCGGCTCCGCTTCGCGGCCATCTCGTTCAACTCTTGCTGCGCCCGTCCTCAGTCGCTTTGCCCCGCTCGACCGTCATGCAGCCGATCTCACGTGCGATAGCGGGCTGGAATTTGGTGAGCTTCTGGATCGGACGACGATCCACTTGGAACGCGCGATTTGAACTCCAGACGGGCTCGATGAGCGCCTCGAGCGTCAACCGAAGATCGCGTGCATGAAGATCGGCGAACACTGGCCGACTTGAACGAAGCCGCCGCGGCGGCGGACGCATCCGCGTGCGGCTGAACCAGCATTTGTGGCTGCCGGGGTAGTTTGGTTCGCAGAGAAGGAGGATTCTCTGTGAACCAACTACGTCAG